>OLGB01000600.1_pt1 | contig 50095 bp, 51 predicted proteins | sample 1605691 | NCBI WGS metagenome assembly OLGB01 (sample SAMEA3888925, study PRJEB22519) | human gut metagenome | biome: human gut; feature: human-associated habitat; material: faeces | place: Denmark | collected 2010
GAAGGTTTTGAAGCCTTTATAGGTGCTTTTTGTCATCCACGGCACTTCTTCGCCGTGGGCTGCCGCTCCCCGCCGCCCTTCGTTCTGGAAGGAACATCCACCCGAACAGAACGAAAGGAGCGCAGCATGAGCCGCGAAAAAATGGCCAAAAGGGCCATTTGGAAAACCAGTAAGGGGTGAAAGGGGAAACCACGACCTGCCTTCCGGCGCGAAGGGAGGTGAGAAAATGGACCTTGAACACCATTACCGGCACAAGCAGCACACCTTCGATGCGTTCTGCAAAAGGGCCATCCGAAATGAGTCTGCCAATGCTTTCCGTCAGATCCGCGTCCAGCAGGACCGCTTCGTGTCCCTGAGCGATCTGCCGGAGGAGGGCAGCGAGGCGCTTGCGACCTACGACCTCTATCCGTGGGAATACACATCCTTCCCCGTGGACGGCGATGTGATCCTCATTAAGGATGACCGGCTGGCCGATGCGCTAACCACGCTCCCCAAAAGGTTCCGGGACATCCTCCTGATGTACTGGTTCCTGGAGCTGGCAGACCGGGAGATCGGCGAGAGGCTGAGCCTGTCCCGGAAAACGGTCAACAACCGCAGGCAGCAGGCCTACGAGCTGCTGAGAAAGCTGATGGGAGGTGACGCGAATGAGTAAGCGCAGAACCGCGCGAAGCAGCCTGATCCCTTACCCGGTGATCGCCGCCGCCGTGTGGGGCGACCCGGAAGCCGTAAACCGTGTGCTGGACCACTATTCCGGCTACATAGCGGCACTGTCCATGCGCAGAGGGTATGACCAGAACGGAAACCCCTGCCTTGCTGTGGACGAGGAGATCCGCCGCCGGATCGAGACGAAGCTGATCGTCGCCATCCTGAGTTTCGACCTGAACTGAACCCAGGCGGGCCTTAACCGTGCGTACCCCTTTCCGCGCGGCTGAGTCCTTTGCTCCTTGACAAAGAAAGCCCGGCAAACCCCGGCGCAGCATAGAGCAGACGGATACATTCCCGTCTGTGCGGAGCCATACGGCCGGTACGCCAGGACCTCCCACGGAGTGAGCGACATCTACCGGGCCGCAAAGCGGGCAAGGCAGCCCGCGGGTCACGATGCACAGGCGGGGCGATACTCCCTTGCAGTCACAGTCCGGGCGTGCAGCCGTATTCAGGCGGTGAGGCGTCGCAGGCAATGAGCAGGGCCGCGCGAGAACCGCGCGGGGGTGGGATTCCCGTGGAGCTGATAGACCATTCAGCCGTCCGTTTCTGCTGTTCTTCGTAAGCTATCAAAAAATGATTTGTTTTCAGACGATTAGAAAGGGGCTAACTATGCAAACGACCGTTTCATCTGAAAAGAAATACGCCCCGCCGAAGCGGAGCGAAAAACAGATCGGCAACACAACCTTTATCGTCAATTCCTTCTTTCGAGAAAAGAGCGACGAGAGTATTGCCGTGAAGCTGGAACGTCTGATGAAAGCGGACGTTCAGAAAGAAGCGACAACTTAATTCTCCCAAACAGGCAGACAGGGACAAAAAGACGCGGTATAATGAAGGTGACTTCAAAACCGTGTTTGACTGCCGGATGGGAGGTTACTATGTATCATCAGTCAAACACCGCTGCCGCGCTTCAATTCCCTTACACCGCTATGAGCATCGAAGCTGTTACCGCTTTGTACTGCCGTTTGTCACGCGACGATGAATTGCAGGGCGACAGCAACAGTATCATCAACCAGAAAAAGATCCTTCAACGCTACGCACTTGACCACGGCTACAAAAACTATCGCTTTTATATTGATGACGGCATTTCGGGTACGACGTTCAACCGCCCTGGCTTCCAGCAAATGATTGCGGATATAGAAGCCGGCCTTGTCAAGCGGGTCATTATCAAGGATATGTCACGCCTGGGCCGTGATTATCTGCAAGTGGGCATGTATACCGAGATCATGTTCCCGGAGCATGACATTCACTTTATTGCTGTCAACGATGGTGTGGACAGCACCCAGGGTGATAATGAGTTCACTCCTTTTCGGAACATCATCAATGAGTGGTATGCGAAGGACACCAGCAAGAAGATCCGTGCCGTGATGAAGGTCAAGGGCAACGCCGGCGAGCATCTGACGACCCTGCCGCCCTATGGCTACATGAAGTCTCCTGACAACAAAAAGCTGTGGGTCAGGGACGAAGACGCCGCAGCGGTGGTCTATGAGATCGGCCTATATGTGATGGACGGTTTCGGACCGTCCCAGATTGCAAGAAAGCTGACAGAGCGAAGGATCTTGACCCCGGCCGCCTATTATGCCAGCAGGGGCCGGAAAGCAAGCAATATCAAGCGGGGTTTGCCCTACGCATGGGATGCCTCCACCGTAGCGGATATCATGGACCGCTGGCGGGAGTACCTGGGGCACACGGTCAATTTCAAGACGAGGAAGAAGTCCTACAAGAGCAAAAAGGTCATCCATAATCCGGAAAGTGAGTGGCTGATCTTTGAGAACACCCATGACCCAATCTGGACGGAAGCAATCGCAGATGCCGCGAGAGCAGCAAGGCTGACGCGCCGTCGTCCTACAAAAATGGGAGAAATGGGGATGTTCTCCGGCATGATGTTCTGCGCGGATTGCGGATCTGTCATGTATCAATGCAGAGCCACCAACTTCCGGCGTGAGCAGGAATACTACCTGTGCGCCGGCTACCGAAAGAGCCGTGACTTCTGCGGTCAGACTCATTCCATCCGCACGGTGATCTTGGAGGAATTGATTCTGGAAAATCTGCGGGAGATCGTTTCCTTCGCCTCCCGCAGTAAGGACGAGTTTGTGAGGCTGGTCATGGACAGTGACCTGCGGCAGCGCGACCAGGATCTTGCAAAGCGGAAACGGCAGCTTGCCGATTCCGAAAAGCGGATCACAGAGTTGGATGCTATCTTCAAGCGGCTCTATGAGGACAACATTTCGGGCAAGCTCTCCGATGAACGCTTTCAGAAGCTCTCTGTGGACTATGAGAAGGAAGAACAGGATCTCAAGGTGCTGACGAGTTCCCTTCGGAAAGAAGTGGAGCTGGAGGAAAGCAAATCGGCGGATGTTGATCGTTTTCTCTCCGTTGTGGAGAGGTACACGGATATCCCGGAGCTCACGCCCTGCATCCTCCATGAGTTTGTGGAGAAAATCATCGTCCATGCGGCCAGCGACCCGAAGGGCAAGAATCGGACGCAGGAGATCGACATTTACTACAAGGGTATCGGAGCCTTGGAAATGTCAAAAGTCACGGCATCAATGGAAAAATGAGAAAACGGTACAGCCGAAGCTATACCGTTCTCTCTTTCCTCACGATGTTTTCTTATCGGGAGCAGCCTTCAGCGGCTCTGTTTTTTTTCAACCAAAGCCACGCGTCTAACGCGTGGCTTTGGTTGAAAAAAACACTCTGCGTATTGAAAATACACAGAGTGATCTGAAATTCTCGAGAAATTATTTCTTGATCTCGCCGTTGGCGGCGGCAGTGAGGTAGGCGTTGATGAAGCCGTCGATGTCGCCGTCCATCACGGCCTGAATGTTGCCCATCTCATAGCCGGTGCGGGTGTCCTTGGCCAGCGTGTAGGGCATGAACACATAGGAGCGGATCTGGCTGCCCCACTCGATCTTCATCTGCACGCCCTTCAGGTCGCTGATCTTCTCGGCGTGCTGCTGGAGCTTCAGCTCCGCCAGCTTGGCACGCAGCATCTTCATGGCATTGTCGCGGTTCTGGAACTGGCTGCGCTCTGTCTGACAGAACACCACGATGCCGGTGGGCAGGTGGGTCAGGCGGACGGCGGAGGACGTCTTATTGATGTGCTGGCCGCCGGCACCGGAGGAGCGGCAGGCCTGCATCTCGATATCCTCGGGACGGATATCAATCTCGCTGTCATCATCCAGCTCGGGCATGACCTCCAGCGCGGCGAAGCTGGTCTGGCGGCGGGCGTTGGCGTCAAAGGGGCTGACGCGCACCAGACGGTGGACGCCGTTTTCACTCTTGAGGTAGCCGTAGGCGTTTTCGCCCTCGATGAGAATAGTGGCGGACTTGATGCCGGCCTCATCGCCGGCCTCGTAGTCCATAAGCTGATAGGTGTAGCCGTGGCGCTCGGCCCAACGGGTGTACATCCGGTACAGCATCTCCGTCCAGTCCTGCGCCTCGGTGCCGCCGGCACCGGCGTGGAAGGTGAGAATGGCATTATTGCCGTCATATTCGCCGGACAGCAGCGCCGCCAGACGGCGCTCACTGATCTCCTTTTCCAGCGTCTCGTAGCCGGAGATCACGTCCTCCAGCTGGGAGGGATCATCCTCCTCCTGCGCCATCTCGCACAGGGTCAGGGTGTCCTCCCACTCGGACACCAGCTTATCATGCTTTTTGATTTTATTCTCCAGACGCTTGACCTGACGGCTTACCTGCTGGCTGCGCTCCAGGTCATTCCAGAAGCCCTCCTGCTCCGTCTCCTTCTGGAGCTCGGCCAGCTCCTCCCGGGCCTTGGGGATGCCCAGCGCCTTTTCCAGCTCGCCCAGCGTGGGCTCCAGCGCCTGCAGCTTCTGCTTGTACTCATCGTATTCGATCACGGCCATATATCATATCTCCTTATGCCTGTAAAATTCCTTAGCCTTACCATCCGTTAACAAGGGCAAACGCGGTTTTGGCGGGCAGAAATGCGCCCATACTGCGTCAAGTCCCTTGCTAATACGGCACAGTATTCCCTGCGGGCCTTTCCTTGCCTGGACACATTTCTGCTCCGACAAAACTGTCTCGCACCTGCCAGCGATGGATTTTTGAGTGATTTTTGGCTTTTGAGACGCAGGCTTGCTGGCGCAAGCCAAGGCGAAAAGGGCAAAAAGCGCCAGAAAGACACGCTGTCAGGCGTGCTTGCCCTTGTCAACGGATGATACTATTATATCAAAAAATGCCCGTTTGTAAAGGGGGAGAGACAAAACACGGAACCGTATGGGGCGCGGCACCGTCATAAGGAACGGAGGGGCGGGGCAGTCTTCCCGGAAAATTAACCGCTTTGTTACAAATTGACTCTTTCCCTTTTAAGCGGTTTGTACTATAATACCTATTCGGGAAAGTTTGTCTTTCCCCGCACGATACATATAAGAACGATTTGAGGAGAACACTATGAAACGAATCATTTCACTGCTGCTTGCCGTGATGACAGTTTTCACGCTGGCTGCCTGCGGCACGAAGGATACCACCGTCAACGCGCAGGGGCTGGCACAGGCGCTGCTGGAAAAGACTTCCTTTGATGCCGAGCTGACCGCCGTTCCCAACGAGGAGCTGGGCTACTACTTCCAGCTGCCGGAGAAGTGTGACGCGGCGGCCTATATGTCCTCCGGCTCCACCGCCGAGGAGATCTTTGTCATCGAGTGCTACGACGGTGCGTCCGCCGCGGCGCTGCGCACGTCCATGCAGGCATTTCTGGACAGCCAGAAGACCGAAATGGAGCGCTATCTGCCCGCCGAGGCAGACCGCATCAACGGGGCCATCTTCGAGACTTACGGCACCTGCGTGGTGCTGTGCGTCACCTCTGACACCGACACGGCCCGCAGCATCATCAAGGAGTACGTCAAGTGAGTAGACGGAGATACAGCGGCCGCCGCTATCGCCGCCGCCGCAGTCCGCTGCCCGCCCTGCTGCTGGTGATTGTGCTGGCGGCGCTGGTGCTGGGGGCGCTGGCCATTTTCACGGATACCTTCAAGAAGGATACCCCCGCAGACAAGTCCGACGAGCCGGTGGTGACGCAGCCGGGTGATACCCAGACTCCGGACGACACCCAGACGCCGGACAACGGGGACGGGCAGACCGGCACTGCGCCGGACGATACCCAGCAGACCACCGGCAATAAGACGGTGGACACCATCACCACCGATGCCACGCCTTATCAGGCCGGCGGCGTGTATGTGGTGGGCAGCAGCGGCTTTGAGATGTACAACTATGTGGACAGCCTTGCCAAAAGCTACGCGGACATCGTGACCGCCGTGGCCGACCAGCTGTCCGGCACCAGCACGGTGTACACGCTGGCGGTGCCGCTGTCCAGCGGCATCACCCTGCCGGACGCGCTGTACAGCGACATTCCCGGCAGCGATCAGGCCCAGGCGGAGAAGGATATTCTGGCCGCCATGGGGAACAATGTAAAAACGGTACCACTCCACGATATGCTGATGTCCCACCGCAGCGAGTATATCTACTTCCGCACGGATCATCACTGGACGGCGCTGGGCGCCTACTACGCCTACCGGGAGTTCTGCGGCGCCAAGGGCATCACGCCCCACAGCCTGTCGGAGTATGAGGTCAGCCAGTTTGACGGCTTCCTCGGCTCGTTCTACAACGACGCCGGCAAGCCCGACGTCATGAAGAACGATCCCGATACGGTGACGGCGTACCATCCCATCAGCACCGAGGCCCGGATGCAGTACGGCAAGACGGCGGACAGCCTGACGCCCGGCAAGGTCATCTATGACGAGTCCGACGCGGCCGCCGGTCTGAAGTACGGCACGTTCATCATGGGCGACAACCCCTACACCGTCATCGAGAACCCCGACCTGTCCGACGGCTCCAAGTGCGTGGTGGTGAAGGAGTCCTTCGGCAACGCCTTCGTGCCGTTCCTGGTGGATCACTACCAGACGGTGTACGTTATCGACTACCGCTATTACAGCGGCAGCGTCTCCGACTTCGCCAAGACCAACGGGGTCACGGACGTGATCTTCATCAACAACCTGTCCGCCATCCGGGGCAGCTACCAGATGGGCAAGCTGGCAGGCGTCAAGTAAACACAAGCGGATGGGGCAGGCTCGCCTGCCCCATTTTTGACCACTGAACAAAGGAGCCGACACATGGTTTTCAGCAGTACCACGTTCCTGCTGGCGTTTCTGCCGCTGGTGGGTATTCTGTACTTCCTATGCCCCCGGAAGCTGCGCAATGCGCTGCTTCTGGTGTTCAGCCTGCTGTTTTACGGCTGGGGCGAGCCGAAATATATCCTTATCATGCTGTTTTCCACGGTGTTCGACTACTGCAACGGACTGGCCATCGGCCATTTCCGCGCCGTGGGGAAGCCCAAGAGGGCCAAGGCGGTGCTCATCGTGTCCGTGGTGGGGAATCTGGGTATCCTGGGGTTCTTCAAGTACACGGATTTCGCCATTACCAATATAAACGGTCTGCTGGGCACGGCCATCCCCGCGCTGGGACTGCTGCTGCCCATCGGCATCTCGTTCTACACGTTCCAGACCATGAGCTACACCATCGACGTGTACCGCGGTGTGGTGCCGCCCCAGCGGAACATCGTGGACTTCAGCGCCTATGTGACGCTGTTCCCCCAACTCATCGCCGGGCCCATCGTCCAGTATAAGACGGTGGCGGACGATCTGGAGAACCGGCACCGGGAGTCGCTGCCTGACGCCAGCGCCGGTATGCAGCGGTTTGTCGTCGGGCTGGGCAAGAAGGTGCTGCTGGCCAACCAGATGGGCGCCGTGTGGGAGGAGATCGCCGCCATGTCCGCGCCCTCCGTGGTCACGGCGTGGCTGGGGGCGCTGGCGTTCACGTTCCAGATCTACTTCGATTTCTCCGGCTACTCCGACATGGCCATCGGCCTTGGGCGGCTGTTCGGCTTCCGGTTTCTGGAGAACTTCAACTACCCCTACGAATCCCGCACCGTTACGGAGTTCTGGCGGCGCTGGCATATCAGCCTGTCCACATGGTTCCGGGAGTACGTCTATATTCCGCTGGGCGGCAACCGCAAGGGGCTGGGCCGTCAGATACTGAACATCGCCATCGTCTGGTTCCTTACCGGCCTGTGGCACGGCGCCAGCTGGAACTTCGTGCTGTGGGGTGTGTACTACGCGGTACTGCTGCTGCTGGAAAAGACGTTCCTGCTGAAAAAGCTGGAATGCGCCCCTCGCTGGGTGGGGCATGTGTACACATGCCTGTGCTTCATTCTGGGCTGGGTGCTGTTCGCTATCACGGACTTCAGCCAGCTGGGCGCTTATCTGGGCCACATGCTCTCCGGCACATTTTTCGACGGCACCGCCGCCTACCTGCTGCGCAGCTTCTGGCTGGTGCTGGCGCTGGCGGTCATCGGCTGCACGTCCCTGCCCAAGCGGCTGTGGCGCCGGTGGGAGGACGGTATGTCCATCGCCGTGTCCGATACGCTGCGCACCGTATGGGCGGTGCTGGTGCTGCTGGTGTCCGTGGCGTTTCTGGTGGGCGACAGCTACAACCCGTTTTTGTATTTCCGGTTCTGAGGAGGGGTGCGTATGAAACGAAATATGCCGGCCCCGCTCATCGCTATCTGCGTGATCCTGCTGGGCCTGTCCGTGGGCAGCTTCTTCTTTACGCCGGACCGGGCCTTTTCTGAGAATGAAAATCGCTATCTCCAGACCACGCCGGAGCTGACGGCGGACAATGTGCTGTCCGGCAGGTTCATGACGGAGACGGAGAACTATACCAGCGACCAGATCCTGCTGCGGGACTTCTGGACGGGCGCGCGCTCCGTTCTCCAGCGGATGGAGGGGCGGCAGGACATCAGCGGCACCTATCTGGGTGCGGAGGGCCGCCTGTTCGCCAAGGTCACGGACGATACCTTCGACTGGGCCAACTACGAAAAAAACCTGACGGCGGTGGAGACATTTTTCGCCGCCAACAGCGGCAAAAGCTGCACCATGCTGATGGCGCCCAGCCCTGCCGGTGTGTTGGGCGAATGCCTGCCGAAAAACGCCCCCTACTACGACGAGGACAAGGCGTTTTCCCTCCTGACGGACAAACTGGGGGGAACGCTTGCGGACGCCCGCACGGCGTTGGCCGGGGTAGAGGACCCTTATTATCACACCGACCACCACTGGACGACAGAGGGTGCGCGGGCCGCCTACGGCGTGTGGGCGGCGGCCACGGGCCACACCGCCCGCAGTTATGCGCTGACGCAGGCCACCGACCGCTTCCGGGGCACGCTGTACTCCAAGGTGCTGCTGCCGGACAGCGTGTATGACACTGTGGACTACTGCCCGGATATTACCATTGTCTCCGCCGACTGCGACGGCACGGAGCGGGACAGCCTGTACGACCTGACGGCGCTGGAGAAGAAGGACAAGTACGAGCTGTTTTTGGGCGGCAACTACGCCAAGGCGGTGATCCGCACCGGCACGGAGAACGGAAAGCACCTGCTGCTCATCAAGGACTCCTTCGCCAACAGCTTTGTGCCGTTCCTCACGGGGGACTACGAAACCATCACCATGGTGGATCTGCGGTACTGCCGGGAGAAGCTGCAGCCGCTGGCCGACGAGGCCGACGACATTCTGGTGCTGTACGAGATCACCAACTTCGCCGCCGACGGCAATCTGTTCAAGCTGAACCTGCACTGAGCGCAAAAAAAGATGACCGCATAGCGGTCATCTTTTTTTTGCCGTCTCAGAAGTCCACGGTACCCTCCAGCACCCGGAGGTCGTAGGGCTCGAACACCACCTTGCGGTAGGCGTCCACGTCCATCTGCACGCCCGTCCAGTCGCTGTGGATGTCGCCGTTCTGCTTAATGAGGATGTCGTACAGGATGTCGTAGGTCACACCATCCGGGCCTTCCTCCACGATGGTGGAATAGGGCAGGGTCTTGTGGTACGTCATGTGCAGGCCCTTATACTCGAAATGGAAGCCATTGCGCATCCGGCAGCCGTCCAGCCCCTTGTAGGTGAACAGCCGCTTCAGATCCTGCAGGATGCGGTCGTTGTCCTGCTCGTACAGGTTCTCCGGCGTCGTCTCCGTGTAGTCATAGCGGAACTGGATGGGGATGCGGTAGGGCAGGAAGCGCTCCACATAGGCGATGAGCTTATCCGCCGGATAGTTCTTGTACAGCACGCAGTTGATGCGGGTGGGGCAGGCGATCTTCCCCAGCACCGCGTCCGGGCTCTCCTCCACATAGTGTACCAGATGGCGGGAGATGTTCATGCAGGTGATCTTGTGTTTGTTCCGCTCCGTGAAGGCCAGCATCTCCTCGAAACTGGTGGTCTCCTGCGAGGGGAAGGTGGTGTTGATATACACCTTGTGGGTGGTGGGAATGGCGTCCAGCATACGCTGCAGCGCGTCCAGATCGGCCAGCGGCTCGCCGCCGGTGAACACGAAGTCGCAGCGGGGTGTGATGGCGTCCATGGTGCGGATGCTGGCGATGATCTTTTCCAGACTGAAGCCGGTGCAGTCCGCGTATTCTTTTTTGTTGATGCAGAAGGGGCAGTGGTTCTGACAGTCGTAGGGGACAAAGACCGTCACGGTAGCGCCGCCCTCCCGGGTCTTATAGGGATGGGTCATGTCGTTGATAACCTCTCATGTGAATGTACCAAAGCAGTATATATCAAAAGATGGGGAAAAGCAAGAAAAACATAGAAAAATCGCTGGATTTCTTCTGGGCGCGGGGTATCAATAGGCGGCCTCCCGCAGCTCCTGCCGGATCCGGGCGAAGGCCGTGTCCTCCCCCTGCTCCTTCAGCAGCAGGAGCCACCGCTCCAGCAGCGCCGCCGTGTCCGCGTGCATGAAGCGGCTGGCGTCGGTGCGCTTGAGATCCTTGGAGCGCTGGTAATAGTCGTAGGGCGAGGCGTCGGTGTACTGCTGGCCCTGATAGACGCGGCAGGCGGCGATCCGGTCGCAGAACATCTCAGCCACATACTTCTTCGGCATCTTGCAGCCGCCGATGTAGATAGTGCCATCCTCCCGGCGGCAGTAGTCGATCCAGTACTCGAAGTGGTGGCGGTTGCAGCCCTTGTGGTGGAGCCACGCCAGACTGACGCCGTTTTCCAGACGCTCCTGGTCGTTGGGACTGCGCCAGCCCTGATAGTATTTGCAGCCGCGCCAGAATTCAACAGGGCTGTATTTGGAAAGATCGTGGGTCAGGCCCTGCCATACAAGACCCAGCTTCAGGCAGTAGCGGCGTACCAGACGCCGGTGCCGGTTCACGGTATGGAGATGGGCGCGAAGCTGCATGGAACGGCCTCCTTTGAAGAATCGTACTTCAAGTATAGCACACAGTATAGCACAGCCGGCGGGAAATGCCCAGCAAAAAATCGGCGGCATAAGATTTTTCCCGGCGCGGCAGACTAAGCGGGAGGTGAACTGTATGGCGGAGTACGGCTTTTATCGCGGCAGCGGCGCGGCGTGGCAGCGGGCGCTGCCGCCGGAGGTACAGAGGATCGGCGGCGAGGCGGCGCTGCGGCGCTGCTGGGAGCTGCTGGTGCTGGACAGGGAGGGGGCGCGGCGTCTGTCCGGGCAGGGCCGTGGGCCGCTGTGCGGCACGGTGCTGCTGCCGCAGGCTGCGTGGGCAGAGCCGCTGCGGGCGCGGCAGGTGGTATCCTGCGGGCCGTCGCCCCAGAGCAGCCTGACGCTGTCCAGTCTGGCGCAGCGGTGCGTGCTGTGCGTCCAGCGGCAGCTGACGGCGCTGGACGGTACGGTCATCGAGCCGCAGGACATCCCGCTGCCGACGGCGTGGGGCTGCTGGGAGACGGAGCCGCTGCTGCTTCTGGCGGGGACGCACCTGCTGCTGGGGCGGCTATGAGATAGAATTTCTCCGCGCGGTGTGGTACAATAGCCGCGTCAAGGTACTGTACGGCTTCCCGCAGCGCCTGGAGATCACGGTGGACGCGCCGTCCCTGACGGAGGCGGAGACGGAGGAGCCGCTGGCGCTGACGGCATCGCTGCTGCGGGAGGAGGATTTCGCGGCGGACTTCAGCCGGCTCTACAGCCGCCGCTACGGCAGGCAGGGCGATTACCATGTGTCGGAGGTGCAGGCCGCGCCCGTGGGCCCGGACAGCGCGTCGGTGCAGCTCCGCACGGACGATACGGAGCTGCGGCACAGCTATTACAGCGGGTATCCCTTTGAGACATGGACGGGGCCGTCCTTATTCTGAAAAAGCCTGCCGCGGCGCTGTGAAACCAAACGGCACCGCGGGCCGTCTATATAGGCGAGGGGCACCTGCGCCCAACGGCGGGCGCCAGCCCCTGGCTTCTGAGAAAGGAACGGACTATGAAGAAAATGACAAAGCTTGCCGCCCTGCTGGCGGCGATCCTGCTGCTGACAGCCGCCATGACGGCCTGCGGCGGCCAGAGCACAGAGCCTGACACGCCCGATGACGGCCAGACCGGCACAACGGCGGTCCGCATCGCGCCCATACCCTCCGGCTTTGACCCGGCGGCGCCGGAGGACTGCGATGTCAGCGTGTCCTTCGACAACGGCGACATCAAGCTGAACGACGAGGGCGTGCTCGTCCTGCACATGACCGTGTGGGAGTACGAGCTGTTTGACGCGGCGGAGGTCTCCGCCATGAAGCCCGGCGATACGCTGGTGGTGCGGGGACAGGAGATCGCCGTGACCGCTGTGGAGAGCGCGGACGGCGTCGTACATGTCAACGGCGGTCTGGAAAAGGGCGGCGTGGATCTGGCGGCGGCAGAGAGCGGCGGCGTGTTCTATGAGAGCAATTCCACCGTAACCGAGTTCCCCTATAACTATGTGGAGACGGCGCAGCTGACGCTGCCGGTGGACGGGGACAGCTTCGTTTACACCGACACCTCCGACCTGGAGAAGGGGGAGCAGACCTATCTGGCCGGCGACCTGCTGACCATGCAGGACACGGTGGACTTCTCCTGCACCGCCATGAACGGCACCGCCCACATCGCGGGCGGCAAGGTGACGGCCATCACCCGCGTGTACATTCCCTAAGCCGCACAGCGGCAGTCCCCGTGAGCGGCCCTGCGGCCGGAACGGATCATTCCCCGCCTGTCAGGCAGTATGCCCTTACTGCCCGGCAGGCGGGGGCTTTTTGTGCCCGGAGATTTTCCTTTTTCGGGCATTTGCGGCTTTTTTTTACAGCGCCGCTTTGGCGTATGGAATTGAACGGTTTGCTTGACACTATTCGTGAAAAGTGATATCTTATATGCGGGATTTTAGGTACTGCCGCCTATGGCGCGGCAGGCATGTCACGAAGGGCGCGCTGTCCCCGTGGCGGCAGCACCCGCAGGGCTGCTTTTTTGCCGGCAGGCACACCGCCGCCGGAGAGCGGAACGGCCTTGTCCGGGTGATCAGAACTGCGGCAGCAGGGAAAAGGGGGGACAACGCCATGACAACGAATACACAGGAGATACGCCTGTTTGTCTCCTGCCACAAGGCGTTCTCCGTGCCCCGGAATACGCTGCTGCACCCCCTCCATGTGGGTGCGGCTCTTTCTGCTGACTTTTTTCGGGAATTTCTGCGGGATGACAGCGGGGAAAATATCTCCGCGCTGAACCGCCGCTACTGCGAGCTGACGGGGCAGTACTGGGTGTGGAAAAATGTGGAGGCAGACTACTGCGGCTTCTTTCACTACCGCCGGTATCTGTATCCGGATACGGCCGCCCGGCGGCCCTACATCATCCGCACCGCGCCCACGGAGAAGGAGCTGGAGCGCCTTGGCTTTCAGGACTTTCCACAGCTGATCGGACAGTACGACCTGATCGCGCCCATGGGCGAGGATATGCATGTTTCCGTGCGGGAGCACTACGCCTCCGCACCGTTTCACCATGTAAAGGATCTGGCACTGACGGAGCAGATCATCCGGGAGCTGTACCCTGCCTATGTACCGGCTATGGAGCGGTATCTCAGCGGCTCCGTGTGCTATTTCGGCAATATTTTCATCATGTCCCGGCCGGTGTTCGATGACTACTGCCGCTGGCTCTTCGCTGTGCTGGCGGAGTTCGACCGCCGCGCCGATGTCACCGGCTACGGCCCGCAGGAGCTGCGGGTGGACGGCTATCTGGCCGAGCGGCTGTTCGGTATATATTACACCCACCGCAGGGACGAGCTGCGGACGCTGGAACTGCCCCGGGTACACTTCGACTGCTTCGGCGGCACGGCGGCGGAGCGCCGCAGGACGAGGCTTTTGTACCACCTGCTGCCGCCTGGCAGCAAGCGCCGCGCATGGGTAAAGCGTGCGGGAAGGCGGGGCGCATGATGGAGAGGGAAATCGCGGTCAGCGTTATCATGCTGGCCTATAACCAGGAGGCATACATCGCACAGGCTATCGAGAGCGTCCTCGCCCAGCAGACGGGCTTCCGGTATGAGCTGCTGATCGGAGACGATGCGTCGCCGGACGGCACGGGGGAGATCGCGGAGGACTACGCCCGCCGCTATCCGGATCGGATACGGGTGTTCCGACGGCCGGAGAACCTGGGGGCCTCCCGCAACGCCTACGAGCTGCTGTGTCAGGCACAGGGGAGGTATCTGGCCTTCTGCGAGGGCGACGACTATTGGACGGCGCCGGACAAGCTGGCGGTGCAGTACGCTTTTCTGGAGGAACACCCCGACCTCATCGGCTGCACCCACCGCTGCGTGGTGGTGGATGAGCACGGCGACCCGCTGCCCAAGCAGCGGATCTCATGGGTGCGGGAGAAGCCGCGCTTCACGCTTCGGGATTTTCAGGGCATCTACCTGCCCGGGCAAACGGCCACCATCATGAAGCGCAACATTTTTCTGGATAAGAACGGCGATCTGTCGTTTTTATATGAGGCGAACCGGAACGTTTCAGACCGGACGGCCACGCTGCTGTATCTGACAAAAGGGGACTTCGGCCTGATACCCCGTGTGATGAGCGCCTACCGCCGTGTGCGGAGGGGCCCGCAGAGCCAGACAGACCAACTGTATACCCACAATCCCGATGTGGCGCGGATGGAGCTGGCCTACACGGAGCGTCTGGAGGAGACGGCGGCGCGGCTCACCTCGGAGCGCGGCCTGTTCAAGCCGTATTACCAGCGGTTGTATGCCGCCGCTGTGTACCGATACCTCCGAAGCCCTTCCAAGGGGGGAAGAGAGACGGTGGCGTTGATCGGGCGGCATCTGGGGGGCGGGGGCGTCCACCCGGCGGCATTTGCGGCCGGTGTGGCCCGGCGGATCGCCGACGCGCTGTAAAGAGAAAAAATCACAGGAGGAAAGAGAAATCAATGAGAGTTCTTCACGTCCTTTCAATGGACGAGAGCCTGGCGCCGCTATCGGCGCTGTACCAGCAGTACGATCTGCAGAACGAACACAGCTTCCTGACCATGCTCCCCATGACCGCAGTGCTGAAGAAGTGTCCTGCGATGCTGGGTATCCGTGGATTGCAGGCTATGCCAACAATCAAAAAGTTTGCATCACTCCGGAGTGATCGGTATGTGAAAAGGGAGGCCGCAAAGGCGGATCATGTGGTGTGGCACTCCTTCAGCGGCGGCGACGGCGCCATCCTGAAGCTGTTGTCCAAGGATCCGGCACTGCTGGCTAAGTCCACATGGGTGGTCAGCAACGATGAGATCGACAACCTGAAAAGCGAGAAGAAGATGCTGCGGGGCATGGACAGCGACCGGCTCCACGACTATGTATACAACCATGTGGGCGGCATCATCGTGCCGTTCCCCAGGGATCAGGAGCACCTGCGGCTCCACGGCATCCACCACACCCGCGTGACCGCCATCCCGCAGGCTATCCCGCCGGAGCGGCTGGCGCTGCTGCGCCGCTCCATGGACGAGCCGCGCCGTCCGGACGTGGACGCGCCCAACGGCAGACTGCTGGTGCAGGTGGGGCTGAACATGCTGGTGCGCAACCGCCATCTGGATATCCTGTCGGTGGTGCAGACTATGGAGAACAAAGGAAATATAGTGCTGTTCATGCCGGATCACTACGGCATGGACGGCATGAGCATGTCCGGCGGCAGTAAGACTTACCGCAGCCGTGTGGACAAGAAGGCCGCCGCTGCCGGTATCCGCGCCGTTACCATGAGCCGGAGAGTGTCCTACGAGGCATTCTGCCGGTACATCGACGCGCTGGACGCGGTGCTGCTGGGTAACGAGAAAAGCTGCCATCCGGAGTTTTTCCTGCATCTGCTGGCGCGGAAAAAGCGCATTTTTATGCCGGCGGATTCACTGGTGCGGGTGCAGCTGAACCAGTGCGGCGCGGGCATCCACGCGCTGGAGGAGCTGGCGGGGCAGGACGCGGCGCATATACGGGACTTTTCACCGGCATGCCTGCCGGAAGAGCTGGCGGAGATCTATCAGGGCGGCTCCATCGCCGCCAAGTGGATCAAGTGGCTGGAGGAAATGGAGGAAGCGGCACATGAATGAAGGACACATCAAATTTCTGCATGTCGTGGGGCCGGACACCAAGAACTCCTTTGGTATCATGCAGCAGATCCACGCCACGCAGGATATGCGGGAGCACCGCTTCCTTATCACGGCCTATGAGTCCTGCAAGCAGCGCTTTCCCAAGCTGGAGCAGTTCCCCGACAACCTGTATATCCCGGAGCACTGCGGGTTCCCCAAGCGGCTCCGGCGCATTGCCTTTTTTCTGCGGCACCTGCGGGATGCCGACGTCATCGTCTGGCACAGCCTGTTCTTCACTACACAAAAATACATTTGGCTTCTGTTTGCTCTCCCATCCCTGATGAAAAAATCCGTGTGGGTCGAGTGGAACGCCGACCTGTATGTGTGGGAGTACCCGGAGACTTCGCTGCGCAACCGCATCAAGAACTACATGAACCGCAAGATACGCCAGCGGTTCCGCTATGTGGGAGGCATATTTCCGGTGGATATTCCGGAGTATAAGCGGCAGTTCGGGGAGAAGGCCCGCTGCTTCTATACGCCCATGCCCAACCCCTACAAGGGCGCGTCCCAGCTGATCGAGACGATCCGGGCGGTGAAGCCGCCGGAGGGCGCGAAGTACACGCCTATGGTGCAGATCGCCCACAACGCCTTTACCTTCAATAACCATGTCTACCTGATGAACCTGCTGAAGCGCTACGCCCAGGAGGACGTGCGGTTCTTCCTGCCCATCAGCTACGGCATGTACGGCATCAACGGACAGTACGGCAGTAAGCTGTACAGTAAGACCGTCAAGAGATGTGCCAGGCAGATACTGGGCGACAAGGCTGTTATTCTGGAGAAGAATATCCCCTTCGAGCAGTATCTGAAGGTGCTGTGGACCGTGGATGTGGCGGTGTTCGATTTTGACCGCCCCTGCGGACTGGGCACGCTGCGCATCCTGCTGCTGATGGGGAAGAAGATATACCTCCCCTCCGGCAGCCCGTACTACGAGTTCCTGCGGTCGCAGGGCCTGCCGGTCTGCGACACCCGGAGGATACCGGAGATGACATTTGAGGAGTTCATGGCACCGGTGGAGTACGCCAACTACGACTGGCTGTACAGCTATCTGAACAACGGCGACGTGATGGACAACTGGGACCACATGTTCCGTGAGATCGAAAAAGAGATGGGCCTCCCGGCCGGAAAGAAGGTTGAAATGAAGAAAGTCATGATCCTTGGCGCCACACAGACGCAGGTGCCGCTGGTGCAGGCTGCCAGGAATCTGGGCTGCCATACCATAGTCGCCAGCATCCCCGGCGACTATCCGGCATTTGCTTACGCCGATGAGGTCTGCTATGTGGACATTACCGACAGTGCCGCCGTGCTGCAAAAGGCGCAGGAATTGAAGATCGATGGTATTACCTCCTGCTGCATGGACATGGGCGTGCGCTCCATCGGCTACGTCTGCGACCGTATGGGCCTGCAGGGCCTGACGGAGCGCGCGGCGCTGCTGTCCAACCAGAAGCTGCTGATGAAGGACGCCCTCATTGCCGGCGGCGTCAAGACCCCTGCCTACCGCAAGACTGCCACGGAGGATGACCTGCGCCGCGCATGGGATACGCTGGCGCATCCGGTGATCCTGAAGGCTATCGACCTTATGGCCAGCCGGGGTGTTTATGTCTGCCGCAGCTTTGAGGAGCTGGAGCAGGCGTTCCGCAGCGCCATGGCGCTGACGCGGGAGGACTACTGCATCGTGGAGGAGTTCATCACCGGCATCGACATCGGCGCGCAGGCCTTCGTGTCCCATGGGGAGATCCTGTTCGTCCTGCCGCACAACGACGAGGTCTATACCGGCAGCGCCAACAAGCCCATCGGCCACTCCGCGCCCCTGCGGGCGGACGAAGCCCTGATGGCGGAGGTCAGGCGCCAGAGCGAGCTGGCCATCCGCGCCATGGGGCTGGACAACTGTCCGGTGAACATCGACCTGCTGAAGGCCGACGACGGTCAGATCTACATCATTGAGCTAACCGGGCGGGTGGGCGCTACCTGCCTGCCGGAGCTGGTGTCGCTGTATTACGGCATCAATTACTATGAAATGATCGTGAAAAACGCGCTGGGCGAGGATCCCCGTCAGGTGTTCGACCGCCGCGCGGCACAGGAGACGCCCAACGCCTCCCGCTTTATCACGGCGGACAGGACAGGCGTCCTGCGGGGCATCACCAATAACAACGCCCCGGCGTCCGACATCGCCATGCTGGAGCTGTACGCCAAGGCGGGGGATACCGTCCGCCGCTTCGAGGACGGCAAAGACCGTATCGGGCAGGTGGTGGTCACCGGCGCCACGCTGGACGACTGCTTCCACCGTCTGGACGAGATCCAGAGCAGGATCGTGCTGGACTATGCGGACTGAGCCGGCCGGCGGGCAATACCGAGGTGTTGTGTCTGGCAGAGTTTGAGTAGGGTGCAGCACTGCAAGAAAAAGGGGGAACCGAGCATGAAAAAGAATCTGCTGTGCTTTGCGGCCAGCTGGCTGCTGCTCATCGGCGCGCTGGCGGCGCTGCTGGTGACGACGCGGGAGCTGGACGTGACGCTGGACGCACCGGCCGTCACCGCCGAGACCGGTGCCGGCGGCGTGACGCTGACGTGGCAACCGGTGGCATACGCCACCAGCTACCGGGTGTACAGCCGCGACAGCGGCGGCCAGTGGGCGCTGGTGAAGGCGGTGGGCAAGGACGAGTGCAGCTATACGCTGACGGATGCGGCGGGGAAGGAGTATGCCCTGCGGGCCTGCAACATCTGCGGCGACAAGACCACCCTTAGCGGGTACTCCAAGGCCGTCAAGACCGGAGGTGCGGCATGAGCGGACAGAAAAACGCCATGATACAGGTGTGGAGGGTCGTATTTGCGTTCCTGATCTTCGCCTGCCATACGGGGCTTCTACCGTGGTGGACGATGGAAGAGACCCTGTTCCGATCGGCATCCCTGGGCGTGGAATTCTTCTTTATCCTCTCCGGGTTCCTGATGCTCCGCAGCGCGGAGCGCCGTCCGGTCTGTACGCCCCGGGAGGAGATCGGGCCGGAGACGCTGCGGTTTCTGGGAAAGAAGTGGAAGGCCATCTTCCCAGTGTTCCTGTTTGCCTTCGTGCTGGAGATCATCGTGTCCAACGTGCTGCCGCACAGCGGCAGCACCGGCCTGATGAACTATGTGTACCGCATCTGGGATCTGCTGTTTCTGCGGGCCGTGGGGCTGCAGGGGGACAGCATGACCACCGCCGTGGGTGCATCGTGGTACGTCATGGCCATGTTTACCGCCATGTTCATCCTGTACCCGCTGCTGCTCCGGAACCGCAACACCTACAAGTGCATTCTGGCGCCGCTGACGGCGGTATTCATTCTGGGATGGTTCTCCAACGTACACGGCAGCACCAAGTTCCAACTGGACTTCTCCCACGGCATCTGTCTGGGTGTGCTCCGGGCGCTGGCGGAGCTGTGCGCCGGCGCGCTGGCGTATATGCTGGCGGAACGTCTGAGCAGGCTGGCCGACCAGCCGCAGGATGAGAAAAACGGCCGTAATACCGTAATATATATATTCGCAACAGTTACGGAGCTTGCCTGCTTCGGCGGCGCCATCTGGATCATGCGGCGGTATCTCCGCTCCCAGACGGACTTTCTGTGTATCCTGCTGCTGACCATCGGCGTGGCCGTGTGCTTCAGCGGCCTGAGCTACACACGGCTGCTGTCGCGTAAATTCCGGCTGGACTGGGCCGGAGACTTCTCACTGGCACTGTACCTGAACCACAGCATCTGGCTGCGGATGTTCCAGCGCTGGCCGCTGGCCATTCCGTTTATGACGCAGGTGCTGATCTGTCTGGGACTGTCCATCCTGTCTTCTCTGGCCTGTATATACACGATCCGGGTGTGCAGGAGCTTGTGGGCCGCACGGTGCGGGACCAAATAAATCAACCGACATTGGGGGAGAGTATTTTGAACGTACAGAAAACGGAACTGCCGGGCGTGCTGGTCATCGAGCCGCAGGTGTTCGGCGACAATCGGGGCTTTTTCTTTGAAAGCTACACCAAATCCAAATTCAGCGAGATCGGACTGGATATGGAGTTCATTCAGGACAACCACTCCCTGTCCGTACCCAAATACACCGTGCGGGGCATCCACTTCCAGAAAGACCCCACGGCGCAGGGCAAGCTGGTGCGCTGCATCCGGGGCCGCATCCTGGACTACGCCATCGACCTGCGGAAGGGGTCGGAGACGTATCTGAAGTGGGTGGCGGTGGAGCTGTCCGCCGACAACAAGCGGGAGCTGTTCATTCCCCGGGGCTTCGGCCACGTCTTTGTGACGCTGGAGGAGAACTGTGAGGTCAACTACAAGGTGGACAACGTCTACTCCAAGGAGAACGAGCGCTCCATCCGGTACGATGATCCCCAGATCGGCCTTGTCTGGCCGGAGGGAATGGTGCCGGTGCTGTCGGAAAAGGACAAAAACGCGCCGCTGCTGCGGGACTGCGATTGTGATTTTTTGGTGGAAGGAGAAAAGATATGAAAGTTGGAATCATGCAACCCTATTTTCTGCCGTACTTGGGTTACTGGCAGTTAATGAATGCGGTGGATACATACGTGATTTATGACAACATTGAGTTTACCAAAAATAGTTGGATACGCAGGAACCGAATCCTGTCAAGCGGGACAGATAAAATGTTTTCTTTGCCGTTAAAAAAGGATTCGGATTATCTGGATGTAAGAGATAGGTATCTTGCTGAGACTTATGACAGTGAGAGAAAAAAATTAGTGAATCTCATTGCAAATTCTTACAAAAAAGCGCCTATGTTTGAAACGGTGTTTCCTATTATCAAAGACATAATCGAGTATCCGGATCAAAATCTCTTTAGCTATATCTATTATTCTGTCGAGCGAATCCGCGAATATCTTGGCATCCGTTCGAATCTGGTAGTTTCCTCTACTATCAATATTGATTGGGATTTAAAGGGCAAGGATAAAGTACTGGCTATCTGCAAATACTTCGGTGCCGATGAGTACTACAACTCGATAAATGGAGTCCCTCTTTATGAACCCTTTCGAGGTGAGTTTGAGGCGGCGGGTATTGAATTGTGCTTCCCTAAAATGAGGGATATTGCCTATCCGCAGTTCAAGAATGAATTTGTTCCGTATTTGTCCATCATCGACGTGATGATGTTCAACTCGCAGGAGCGCTGCAAGGAGCTGCTGCATGAGTATGACTTATTGAAGTAAGGAGACGTGCAATTATGATCAATGTATTTCAGCCTTGTCTGGGAGAGGAAGAAGTCTCCCGCATCCGTGAGGTGTTTCAGTCCAACTGGCTGGGCAAGGGCAAGCTGGTGGACGAGTTTGAGGAGAAGTATGCCGCCCATCTGGACACGGACAAGTCCCACATCCTGACGGCAAACTGCTGCAGTGAGGGCCTGTTCTCCTCCATGCATCTGTTTGGCATCGGCGAGGGCGACGAGGTCATCGTCCCCACCATCAGCTTCGTGGGCGCGGGCAACGCCGTGTGCGCCGCCGGGGCCAAGCTGGTGCTGACGGACGTAGATCCCCGCACCCTGAACATCCGGCCGGAGGACATTCTGGCCCACATCACCCCCCGCACCAAGGCCATCCTGCTGCTGCACTTCGGCGGCATCCCCTGCGACATGGATCCCATCATGGAGATCGCCCGGGAGCATCACCTGACCGTTATCGAGGACAGCGCCTGCGGCATCTACTCCCGCTACAAGGGCAAGCCGCTGGGTACCATCGGCGATATGGGTATGTGGTCCTTCGACGCCATGAAAATTCTGGTGTGCGCCGACGGCTCCGCCCTGTACTTCAAGGATCCCGCTGTCCGCGAGAAGGCCGCAAAGTGGCTGTACTTCGGACTGGAGTCCAAGAGCGGCTACTCCAACAGTGTGGATAAGAAGTGGTGGGAGTATGACCTGTCCTGCTTCGGCCACCGCAGCATCATGAACGATGTCACCGCCGCCATGGCGCTGGAGCAGCTGAAGAAGCTGCCCGGCTTCATTGCCCGCCGCCACGAGATCGCCGCCATCTACGACAGCCGTCTGGCCGGTCTGGACTGGCTGGATCTGCCCCCCGCGCTGCCGGCGGACTGCTCCGGCACCTATTACTTCTATCATGTCCAGACCAAGCGCGGCTCCCGCGACGATCTGGCCAAGTTCCTGCGGGACAACGACGTGTACACCACGTTCCGCTACTTCCCGCTGCACCGTGTACCGGCCTACGGTCTGGCAGGCAGCTTCCCCAACGCGGACTATGCCGCCGACCATACGCTGTGCCTGCCCATCCATCAGGCTCTGACAGACGATGAGGTCAACTACATCTGCGACAAGATCATCGAGTTCGGCAAAAACAACAACCTGTAAATAATCCGGCGGGAGGAGAGGAAAATATGAAGGGAATCATTTTGGCCGGCGGCTCCGGCACACGTCTGTATCCCCTGACGCGGGCGGTCTCCAAGCAGATCCTTGCCATCTACGACAAGCCCATGATCTACTATCCACTGTCCACACTGATGCTGGCCGGCATCCGGGAGATCCTCATCATCTCCACCGTCCGGGACGTGCCGGTATTTCAGGAGCTGCTGGGCGACGGACACCAGCTGGGACTGGACATCTCCTACGCCGTGCAGGAGCAGCCCAACGGCATTGCCGAGGCGTTCCTCATCGGGGAGGAGTTTATCAACGGCGACAGCGTTGCGCTGATCCTGGGCGACAACATCTTCTACGCCCGGGGTCTGACGGGGATCCTGCACCGCGCCGTCAACCATGACAGCGGCGCCACCATCTTCGGCTACAAGGTGCAGAATCCCAGCGAATTCGGCATCGTGGAGTTCGACGCCGACGGCAATGTGCGCTCCATTGAGGAGAAGCCCAAGCAGCCCAAGTCCGACTACGCCGTGCCGGGTCTGTACTTCTACGACAAGGACGTGGTGGAGATCGCCAAGAGCATCAAGCCCTCCGCACGGGGCGAGAAGGAGATCACGGCGGTGAACAACGAGTACCTGCGCCGGGGCACCCTGCGGGTGGAGCTGTTCGGACGCGGCGTGGCGTGGCTGGATACCGGCACCCACGAGGGTCTGCTGGAGGCTGCGGACTTCGTGTCAATCGTCCAGCGCCGGCAGGGCCTGTACGTCTCCTGCATCGAGGAGATCGCCTACCGCCTGGGCTACATCACCAGAGAGCAGCTCATCGAGTTGGCGCAGCCCATGCTGAAAACGGCCTACGGCCAGTACCTCATCAAGACCGCAGAGGAGGATATTAAATGAAAACCATCCTTGTGACCGGCGGCGCCGGCTTCATCGGCTCCAATTTTGTCCACTACATGCTGGACAAGCATCCCCAGCTGCGTATCGTGGATCTGGATGCCCTGACCTATGCGGGCAATCTGGAGAATCTGGCGGATCTGAAGGACGAGCCGCGCCACATCTTCGTGCGCGGCGACATCGGCGACCGTGCGCTGGTGGGCGATCTGTTCCGGCAGTACGACTTCGACGCCGTGGTGAATTTCGCGGCGGAGAGTCACGTTGACCGCAGCATCACCCAGCCGGAGCTGTTCCTGACCACCAATGTGCTGGGCACCCAGACGCTGCTGGACGCGGCGCGGCGCTGCTGGTCGGCGGCACCGGATGACAAGTACTGCCGCGACTACCGGGAGGGCGTCAAGTTTCTGCAGGTATCCACCGATGAGGTGTACGGCGCGCTGGGCGCCACGGGCATGTTCACCGAGACGACGCCCCTGTCCCCCAACAGCCCCTACTCCGCTGCCAAGGCCTCCGCAGACATGATCGTCCGGGCCTATCACGAGACGTTCGGCATGCCGGTGAACATCACCCGCTGCTCCAACAACTATGGCCCCTATCAGTTCCCGGAGAAGCTGATCCCCCTGATGCTGCACAACGCCGCCAACGACAAGGCGCTGCCCGTTTACGGCGACGGTATGCAGGTGCGTGACTGGCTGTATGTGGAGGATCACTGCTCCGCCATCGACACGGTGCTGGAAAAGGGCATCGTGGGCGAGGTATACAACGTGGGCGGCAACAACGAAAAGGCCAATATCGAGATCGTGAAGCTGATCCTGTCCCGCATGGGCAAGGATGAGTCCCTTATCACCCATGTGAAGGACCGACCCGGTCATGACCGCCGCTATGCCATCGACAACACCAAGATCACCACGCAGCTGGGCTGGGAGCCGGCCTACAGCTTTGAGGCGGGTATGGCCAAGACCATCGACTGGTATCTGTCCCACGAGGAGTGGATGCGCGGCGTTACGTCCGGCGCTTATCTGACCTACTATGAGAAAATGTATTCCTGAGGCCCGCCGCCCCGCCGGCGGCAGACATGCGGAGCCCCTACGGGGAGAGTAAGGAACGGAGTATAAGATGACAGAACGAAAGTTTTACTATCCCATCGGACGCAAGAAGGTGGCCATCGTGGGCGCGGGCTATGTGGGCGCGTCCATCGCCTACGCCCTGACGCTGCGTGATCTGGCGCAGGAGATCGTACTCATTGATCTGGACACCAACAAGGCGTGGGGCGAGGCCACCGACATCCAGCATGGCATCCCCTATATGGGCGAGTGCTCGGTGCGGGTGGGCGAGTATGCCGACTGCGCGGACTGTGATCTCATCATCATCACCGCAGGACGGAACCGCCGCCCCGGCGAGACGCGCCTGAATATGATCTCGGACAACCGCAAGATCATGGAGGGCGTGGTGGCCGAGATCAAAAAGTACTATACCCACAGCGTCATCATGGTGGTGTCCAATCCTGTGGACGTGATGGTGTCCCTGTGCGCGCAGGGCATGGGGCTGCCGGACGGCATGGTCTTCGGCACCGGCTGTACGCTGGATACCTCCCGCATGATCCGCGTCATCGCGGACTATGTGGGGCTGAACACGGCGGTGATCAACGGCTATATCGTGGGCGAGCACGGCGATTCCCAGATCCCGCTGTGGAGCCGTCTGTCCGTGGGCGGCATCACCATGGGCGAGTACTGCGCCAGCGTGGGCCTGCCGTGGACGGCGGAGGAGCGTGCCCGTATTGCGGAGGAGGTACGCACCATGGGCGCGTCCATCATCTCCGCCAAGGGCAAGACCCACTATGGCATCGCCACCTGTGTGTGCCTGCTGGCGGACGCGGTGCTGAACCAGCGCCCCACCATCGCCTCCGTGTCCACCCCGCTGCAGGGGGAGTACGGCGTGTCCGGTGTGGCGCTGAGCGTACCGTCTATCATCGGCGGCCACGGGGTGGAGCGCCGCATCCAGGAGAACTGGGCGCCGGAGGAGCTGGCTGCCTTCCGGGAGAGCGCCTGCCGCGTCCGCGAGGCACTGCAGTGATATGAGCAGGGAGTTCGACTATCTCATCGTGGGCGCCGGCCTGTTCGGCGCGGTGTTTGCCCGCGAAATGACGGATGCGGGGAGGAAATGCCTTGTCATTGACCGGCGCGGCCATATTGCCGGCAACGCCTACACCGAGACGGTGGAGGGCATCGACGTTCACCGCTACGGTGCGCACATCTTCCACACCAACGATGAGGAGGTGTGGGCCTACGTCAACCGCTTTGCCCGCTTCAACCGCTTTACCAACAGCCCCATCGCCAACTACCGGGGTGAGATATATAACCTGCCCTTCAACATGAACACCTTCCACCAGATGTGGGGTGTCATCACGCCGGAGCAGGCGCGGGAGGAGATATGCCGCCAGCAGGCGGCCGCCGGTGACGGCGAGCCGCGGGATCTGGAGGAGCAGGCCATCCGTCTGGTGGGGCGTGACATCTATGAAAAGCTGGTGAAGGGCTACACCCAGAAGCAGTGGGGCCGTCCCTGCACGGAGCTGCCGGCCTTCATTATCCGGCGTCTGCCGGTGCGCTTCACCTACGACAACAACTACTTCAATGCCCGCTATCAGGGCATCCCCGAGGAGGGCTATACCGCGCTGGCGGAGCGGCTGCTGGCGGGGATCCCGGTACGGCTGCATACAGATTTCCTCCGGCAAAGGGGGGAACTGTCCGCGCTGGCGGAAACGGTGGTCTACACCGGGGCTATCGACGCCTATTTCGACTACCGGCTGGGCGCGCTGGAGTACCGCAGCCTCCGCTTTGAGACGGAGGTGCTGGATACCGACAATTATCAGGGCAACGCCGTGGTCAACTATACGGACGCGGAGACGCCGTGGACGCGTATCATCGAGCACAAGCACTTTACCTTCGGCGCCCAGCCCAAAACCGTCATCACCCGGGAGTACAGCGCCGCGTGGCAGCCGGGGGACGAGCCGTACTATCCCGTCAACGACCAGCGGAACACCGAGCTGTACCAGCGCTATGCGGCGCTGGCGGCGCAGGAGCCGCACACGCTGTTCGGCGGGCGGCTGGGCGCGTACCGCTACTACGACATGGATCAGGTCATCGCTGCGGCACTGGCGCTGGCCCAGCAGGTGCAGTGACCCTGCGGGGCGTCACGGAAACGACCGGTATCCTGCGGGATATCATGCGAGATCGAGGTTTTATGCTGCAAAAATATCTGCGCTACCAGTTCCTATTTGAGGAGCTGGTAAAGCGCGACTTCAAAAAGAAATACAAGCGCACGGTGCTGGGCATGGCGTGGAGCCTGCTGTCACCGCTGCTGATGCTGCTGGTGATGAAGCTGGTGTTTACCCAGTTCTTCGGGCGGAACATGGCGCACTATACCACCTATCTGTTCTGCGGCAACCTGGTGTTCTCCTACTTCAACGAGTCCACCTCGCAGGGCATGCAGTCCCTGATGAGCAACGCGGGCATCTTCACCAAGGTCAATGTGCCCAAGTATCTGTTCCTGTTCTCTAAGAACGTGCAGACCCTCATCAACTTTGGCCTGACGCTGTGCATTTTCTTCGTGTTCTGCGCCTTTGACCACATCACGTTCACATGGCGGTTCTTCCTGCTGCTGTATCCCACCTGCCTGCTGGTGCTGTTCAACATCGGCGTAGGGCTGATCCTTTCGGCGCTGTTTGTGTTCTTCCGGGATATCCAGTACCTGTGGAGCATCTTTACCCAGCTGCTGATGTACGCCTCTGCCATCTTCTACACCATTGACCATTACAGCTACAACGTCCAGTGCCTGTTTCTGGCGAATCCCATCTACCTGTTCATCCGGTACTTCCGGAAGATCGTCATCGACGCCGCCGTGCCCACGGTGTGGTTCCATCTGCTGATGCTGGCGGACGTGCTGGTGGTGCTGGGGTTGGGCTGCTTCATGTATAAGAAGTACAACACCCGTTTTCTGTACTATGTGTAAGGAGGCGTGACATGAGCATTTTAGAGGTGGATCACGTCTCCGTCCGGTATATCACCGGCGACTTCAAGGACATCGGCTTGAAGGAGTTCGTGGTGCGGAAGCTGAAGCGCGACTACCATGTGCAGGAGTTCTGGGCGGACAGAGACATCAACTTCAAGCTGGAAAAGGGCGACATGCTGGGCATCATCGGCACCAACGGCGCGGGAAAATCCACGCTGCTGAAGGCTGTCAGCGGTATCATGGAGCCTACGCACGGCGTTGTCCGGCGGGAGGGCACCATCGCGGCGCTGCTGGAGCTGGCCAGCGGCTTTGACGGCGATCTGACCGTGCGGGAGAATACCTATCTCCGGGGCGCCATGCTGGGCTACACCCGGAAATTTATGGATGAGATGTACCAGCAGATCATCGACTTTGCGGAGCTGCGGGAGTTCGAGAACCGTCCGTTCAAGCAGCTGTCCTCTGGCATGAAGAGCCGGCTGGCGTTTTCCATCGCCAGTCTGGTGCAGCCGGATATCCTCATTCTGGACGAGGTGCTGTCGGTGGGTGACGGCGCGTTCCGCAGAAAGAGCGAGGCCAAGATGCGGGAGATACTGTCTTCCGGAGCCACCAGCATTCTGGTGTCCCACTCGCTGGGGCAGATACGGGAGCTATGCAGCAAGGTGCTGTGGCTCCACAAGGGGCGGCAGATCGCCTTCGGCGATGACGTGCAGGACATCTGCGACCGGTACGAGGACTTCCTCGCCGGAAGAATCAAACTGTAAGAGCATACAAAACCGGCAGGCACAGATGTGCCTGCCGGTTTTTGCCGTGCGGGAAGGACTGTTACAGATTCTTCTCGTAGGACTCGATCATCTTCTTGAACGTGTGACCCGTAAAAACTTCGGGATCACCAGCCGGCGAAAACGCCGCAACCGCTTGCGGCACAACGGTTTGCGCTGCTGCCTGACGCCGCAGGTTTTGCAGGTGCTTTTCACAGCTCTCACCGGTGAAAATCTTGATGTCCAGCCGCAGAGAACCATCCTCCTCCGGCGTGGCAAAGATCTTGTCGATATACCGGGTGACAAATTCCTTGGTTATCACACCCTTGGCGGCATCCTTCTGGGCGTTACGCAGGACGGTGCGAATCGTATCCAGCTGCTGCTTTAGGTTGCCGGTGGATTCCTGCTGTGTAAGCGCCGCTGCCAACTGCGTTTGCAGTTCCTTTGCCTCAGCGGAGCATTTTTTGTTCATGGCAAGGAAATCCGCATCATCCAGCTTTCCCTGGGCATTATAGGTCAGCAGCTTCATGCGCTTCTGCTCCACGGTTTCCAGCTGCTTTTGCAGCGAGGCGATCTGCTTATCCAGCTTACCGCCACGGTTCAGAGATTTATATAATTCTACATATTCTTCGATCAGCGCCTCTGCGCTGGCCTCCGTATCGCGGAACACATCCAGCAGCAGGGGTTTGATCTCGTCCTCATAGATGGGGAAGGAGTCGCAGGAGTCTGCGCCGTTTTTGATCTTGCCGGAGCAGACCCATTTGCTGTTCTTGTTGCCCTGTCTGTCCTGAGACTCCCGCCGGTAGTAGGCGGTGCCGCAGCAGGTGCAGTAGAGCTTTCCGGTCAGCAGATTGGCGTGGTTGCAGACGCCTTGCCGGTTCTTTACGTCATCGCTGCGGCGGCGCAGAACTGCATTGGCCTGTTCCCACAGCTCCTCGGAGACAATAGCGGGCACGATCTCGCCCGTCTCGTCTTTGAACATGACCCATTCCTCCGGTGGGAGGAATTTCTGCTTTTTGGTGAACATATCCACCACCTTGACCTTGTTTCCTACATAGTAGCCCTTGTATTTTGGATTGGAGATCATATTGGACATGGTGGTGTGGGCGATTTTCTTGCCGTTGAGGTTGCGGTAGCCCTTCTCCCAAAAGAGGGTTTCGATCTGCTTCATGCTGTACTGATCGGTGGCGTACAGCTCGAACAGCTCCCGCACCATAGGTGCCTGTTCCTCGTCAATGACCAGCCTGCGGTCTTCCTTGCGATAGCCGAAAATGCGGCTGTTTCCCAGCACCACATTGTTCCTGATGGCCTGTTGATGGCCGAATTTTACACGGCTGCTAAGCTTGCGCAGCTCGTCCTGGGCAATGGAAGACATGATGGACAGCCGCAGCTCGGAGTCCTCATCGAAGGTGTTGATATTGTCGTTCTGGAAGAACACGCCCACGCCGTAGCTAAGGAGCTGCCGCGTGAACTGGATAGAGTCCAGCGTGTTGCGGGCAAAACGGGAGATCTCCTTGGTGATGATCAGATCAAATTTGTCCTCCGCTGCATCCTCGACCATGCGGTTGAAGTTCTCACGGTGCTTGGTAGAGATGCCGGACAAGCCCTCGTCAATGTAACCGGGGACGAACGTCCATGCGGCGTTCCGGCGGATGAAGTCCTCATAGTATTGGATCTGGTTGCCCAGCGAGTTCAGCTGTTCGTCAGACTCGGAGGACACACGGGCGTAGTACGTCACCCGCAGGGGAATGTCATATATGCTCTTTGTCCGCAGCTGCTGGCGAATGTCGTGAATGTCCATGGTATGCCTCCGAACAAGTTCGTTGTATCATGTTCTTTATTGTAGCACGCAAAACGAGAGAAGGCAAGAAGAGAAAGAATTCTTGCTATAGAAAAAATATCATATATAATGAGAAGTATAGAATTATAGTAACGGAGGGTGCTGCATGGCAAGGAAGGACTTCTATTCTTTTGTGGATGAGAAAATATATGATCGGGTAAGCACGAGAAAGGACAAACTGCTTCGTCGCTTGAGCGCTGGAGAGAAGCCGCCGCTTCTTCAGGTGAGTGAGCAAAAGTATACAGAAATGGAATGGCTGGAAAAAATAGGCGTCCGCTGTTCGACAACGGTGGATATTACTGATTTTGTAGAGTATTCTGCCGAGCCTCCCTATGTTGTGCTGCGGACACCAAAGGGCAAAACGGTGTTTTGTGGAGCCGTCTGCGTGGAATATTTCCGGCTGCACGAGTTAGCAGAGGGCGGAACAGCCTTCCGGCGGTATACCTATTTTGAGGTGTATTATGATGACAAAGTCATTGCGTGTCTGATGGAGCTGCCCTTTTTTGAGCGCCGCGGCAATATGGAGCCGCTGGGTATGAACGAACAGGACTGGATGAACAGCAAGCGGCAGATGCGGGAACTGTGGAAAATATTCTTGCCGGAGATGGATGAGATCGAGGAAATACTTCCCAGAAATTTTCTACGGCGCATAAAGGATTATAAGGACAACTGGGAGGGCAATGTGTCTGTTTGCACATACCCAGATGTGAAAAGCAGTGAACTGGTATGGCCTCTGGCAACGTATCTCATCTCCTTGCAATTGATGCCAGCGCTTCCCAAAAAGATGATGCCGTGGTATCTGCTGAACTACGTGTGCAAGGATGATGACATGGCGGAGGAGGTCGCAAAGAAGCTGCATATCTGGACGCAAGACTTTTTGCGGAAAGATCCCATTGTGCGTGGAGAGGTGAACTATGGCCCGGCCCTGTCAAAAAGAGAGGAAATCAGCAACTCCTGCGAGGTAAGACCGTATATCCAGGTAGATAAGCCGCGTATTCAGCAGAAGGCTGTAGAGCAGATGCAGGAGATCATAGAGAGAAAACGTAACTGGGAGAAATTTCCCTTTGGAAAGCTCGTCCCTATTTTGGTAAGCACAGAGGAAATCGTAAGCAGTGCCGTAATCAATATCATCGTAGACGATCCGCAGCACCTGCCGACTAAGGCGAATATCTTACTGGATGGCTTCCAATATGGGATAGAGAATTGGGGAGAGGACTTCCCGGAAGACTTCTCAGAGCAGTTCGATTGGATGCAAGACTGGAAGGATGAACTTCGTAAAGCCGTACGGGAAGCGCAAAAAGAGCTGGAATCCGAGAAGAGTGAGCGGCAACGGCTCAGGGGATATCAGAAGCTTTTCCAATTGGCGACTAATTTCTTGGTATTTTATGGGCACGATGAAAATCTGAAAGAACTTTCAGATGATGGTAAATCGTGGGCCTCACAGCAAAGACAGCTATGGTCAGATGCGGAAAAGCGTACGGAAAAAGTCATTGAAGAGCTGCTGAAGGGCCTTCGCAAGTGCTGCCAGGAAGCAGAGGAGATCAAGAAGGGCGAAACAGAAATACCCGATGGCGGCCGGAGAAAAATCGTGAACGACCATGAACTTCTCGTTTTTGGATATGCGAAATTCAAAAAGATGGTACAAGGAAGATGGCCATGGCTTTCATACAGCGCATTAACAACGCAACTATGCGATATGGGCGTTATGACCTGTAGAGAAGGGATGGATTACAGTACGATCAAGGTAGGCGAAAAGTCGGTGAATGTGGCCGCTTTCTATACAGAAGAACTGAAAAAACAGGCATAGAAATAAGAATACAAAAGCGCTGGACTTTTGCTTGAAAGTCCGGCGCTTTTGTATTCTTTTGCAGTTGCAGCAGACTGCAACCAACACAATTGCAAATTTCAGCAACTATTTCAGGCTTTTCGAGGAATGCAAGGGAAAAGAGCCAGAATCGTCACATGAAATTTGCCGTATAGCAGATGGTTGCGGTTGCGAGAGATAGAAAAGCTCTATTCGTATCAGAAGCAGCGGCCTGTTTTTACTATGCTGCATGAGATCGCATTGCAAAAACAATGAAACACATGCCGTGTCCACGCTGCGCGATAGAGTGGCAACTGGCGATGGGCAGAATATATAGGAAAATAAGCCCTGTTTTTCTTTTAACCTATCAAGGAAGGGGGAAAAAGGGAAAATTAAGATTAGAATTTCAAAAAAGAAGATGCCTCCAACAAAAAAATAATTTCATGTGGGAGGTTTCTATATGAGCAAAAAAGTATTCTTAGCGTCGGACGGTTTTTCTTTTCACACCCTGGAACTGCGATGGAATCCGACAGACACAGCGTTCGCAGATGCGTTTGATCGGCTGAGGCAATGTAGCTGCGGGGGTGAATTTTATCCCGCAAAGGAAAACGGCGGGGTATTCGCGTGGCGGTGTAATGCGTTTTCGAGAAATGGGATTCAGGTGTTCCTAATACGCGGACACCAGAACATGATCTCGTTGACGGTCAATCCTCGCAAGCTGATAGAGCCGGACGCCTCCTATCTTGGGATCGTACCGCCGTATCAGGACACACTGGAGGAAATACGGGATAATTTCACCTTGGTCATGCGAAAGGTGGGGCTGCCGGAAGATATGAACGCATGGAGATTACATCGGCTGGACCTCTGCGTCAATATCTGCTGGAATCGCAAAAATGCAGCAGCGGAATTGATACGTCTGCTGCGCTTGGATGAACCATTGTCCTCCACATTCGTCAAGGAATCCGAGCTGAAGCGTCATGCTGTGTGCTGGAGCAATGACAGGGTTGAATTGGTGGCTTACGACAAGCTGCTGCAGATGCGGCGTGAGGGACTGACAAAGGGCGAGAAGCTGCCAAAGAGCGTTTTAAGAGTTGAGCTACACTGTGGCCGCGCATGGATACGAGATTTTATCAAGAAGGAGCATCTGGAAACAACTGTAGGTGCAATACAGGCTTTGAGCCAGAATAGCAGGAAGTTGATTCTGAAATATGCGCAAAAGTGCATGTATAGCGGAATGTACCGCAAGTTGAAGGCACAGCTGGAAATTATCGACGAGGCGGACGGAATGAAGAAGGACATACGAAAACGACTGAAAGACATTTTGAAAACGGCAAATAGTTCATCCCTCAAAGAAGCGCGTAAAGGACTGACAGAAGAACAATGGGAAACGTGTTTAGGCCATTTCCGAAGGTTGGGCGTCCATCCCTTGCCGCTGCGGGAAAAATATCCTGTCAAACAACTCCCGTCGCTGTTGATGATTTTGAATGAGTTGGACGAGGAGTGGGATAGCATGAAAATCCAAAAGGACGGTCGCTTGGTTCCTTGTATTTTTTGAAATATCACAGGACATGATTAGAGAAGGAAAGGAGGAAGGTGCAATGCCGACAGGGAAATTGACAAAAGAGAGTGCATATCGTGAAGGAGTGTTACAGTATTTCAATAGAACGCTGATGGAGCAGGGGGTAATCAGCGAGGTGAATTATAAGGAAATGCAGATAAAGATACGATCGGCATATGCGCCGGTGAAGGAAAGCAAATACAGGCATAGATGAAGCTGAGGTGCTGCTAAGTAGTGTACCTCGGCTTTGTTATGCCGTGATTTTGATACGTGAAAAACGGTGTTTTAAGAAAATATAAAATGAAATACCAAACATTATTATAATCAGGCGTGAGCTGCGCTCGACGGGATATACCGACAAGCGTAAATTTTATCTCACAGCATTAGGAGGTAATTCACTATGATACCTTATATTTGTTATAACGATTTGGAAGAGTTCTACACACTGAAAAGCGTTTGCAATTTGCTGAAAATGGATAAGGAAACCTTGAAGCAGAGCTGTAAAAGATACGACATCAACCCACAGCGTAATGAGATTGGAGACTGGGGATTGAGCCGCTATGACCTGCGCCGTCTGCATAATTTTTTATACAAGGAGGGCAAACATGGCTCTAATGGAAGGGACGACGATCCGTGGGCGTGACTGAACTGCTAACGGTGGCCGAAACCGCTACACTGCTGAAGACCACAAAGCAGCAAGTGCGAAAGATGATCGCGCAACAATTGATCCCGGCGTTGAAGATTGGCCGTGAATGGCGAATCAGCAAAGTGTATCTGGAAGCGTTTCTGCAAAGCGAGATGGGGTGATGATCGGCGAAAAAGAGGCCGTAAACACGGCCTCTTTCCCCCTGTATTTAGTATTCCCCTTTTTCCGTATCAGATGGGTGCAATTCGCTTTGGATGGCCTCGGTTTTTCTCCCGGTGCGGCACGTTTTAAAATGTCGATATACGTAGCAGATAATGATTGCCAAAGATACCCACTGGGCGGTTGAAAAACCAAGAAAGAAGCCGCGAATAGCATCTCCGCGAAAGAACTCGATACAAAAGCGGAAGATAGCATAGGTTACGAGATATATCTGCAAGGTGTCAGTTTTTGCTTGCTTTTTCTCGCAGAAAAGAAGAACAGCAAAAAGAAAGAACTCAAAACCCGCCTCTATCAGTTGTACCGGAAGCCTGTCTAGCGTAAAGATACCGAATAGCTCTGCGGGGGTGGCAAGTTTGACACCATAGCAGCACCCGGCCATAAAACAGCCGATACGTCCAAACCCATGAAACAGCGGGAATGCAGGGACGACCATGCGGTAGATCCGGCCTCGTAAATCTGAGCCCTTTTTTGCATACAGATAGATGGCCAAAATCACACCCAACAATCCGCCATAAAACACATAGCCACTATTTGGAATTAGCATCAACAGGTTCCTGGCGGAGAAATTCTCTATAAGCCAAGGGACTTGGGTCAATGCGTACATGAGCTTGCTCCCCAAAACGCAGCCGACAGCACACAGAGCAACCAGTTTCAAAAACTGGGTAAACGCGATATTGAAGCGGTCCAGACGGGAGTATAGAAATAATAGGGTTGCAAATGCGCCAATAAACGCCAATACGCCATAGGACGGGAGTGTGATCTGAATATACGGGCACATCAGTTTATACCTGAGGACACTTCTGCATCACGCAGGGAATCAAGAGGCCAGTTGCCTGATTTAACGCAGCCGTTATTGTCTCCGCCAATCGTCAGAATATGACTACCATCATCGGTATTCCCGTAAAATACAGAGGTTGAACTATTGTCGTCATCATCTGTGACCTTGATGCAGCCTGAATAACAGCTCTTTTGGTCATAGCCACAGCCAAGGCAACCAGAACCATAGTACTGTATATCACAACCGCTGCCGTTCATTTTTGTTTCTCCGGCTTCGATATATTTGAAGGAAACTTCTTTGCAGGATTGCGCCCACAGACAACTATCGCACCCTTTGCCGGAACCCAAGCATCCACCGCAGCCGGGAACGGATAAGCCACTGATCTGATAGGACTCGTCCTTTATGCTCCCGCATTGAACAGTTTCACAAGACTGGTTTCCGCCACAACCTGTGAGCGCAAAAACGCCAAGACAGGCAACCGCCAGAAGCATTAGAACAAATAGCTGTTCCGGTTTTGATTTTTTATCAATTTTTTTCATTTCTCTTTCTCCAATTTCTCCAATTCAAAATTTACCATTTTATGGCATACCCATTGTTTTCCATCCAAATGAATGCAATGCTTATGCCTATTGCCAGAAGTGAGAGCAAAACCCATTTTGCGATTTTGCCGGGGCGCAGCTCTTTGATCCGCGCAACATTCTCCTCGCGTTCATCTTCATCGAAGTTGAACCTTGAAACTGCAAAGGGAATCGGGGCTGAGATGAGGTAGCCCACATAATAACCCAACGTAGCCTTCTGGAAAAAAGCCAGCACCAGAGTCACGCAATATTGTGCTATGGCAAAAAGCATGTACTTGAGCAAGACCCAGAAAAGCCCAAGAAAAGCCCAAATAATGTTGCCAACGATTCCATAGTCAAACCCGCCTATGTATTCGTAAAATGCGCCGACAAAGATTTCCACGATCGCATGCCCAAAGATCAGAACGCCGTTCCGGAGTCCATCCACATAGCCGAGATCATTGGAAACTTCCTGTGTGGTCATTACTAAATTCTGACCTAAGAACGGCACGGTTTTAGAGGCCAGAGCGGGGGTGAATTTCAGGCCGAAGGCAACGGTACAGGCAACAATAATGAGAACGATGACCCCGCTTATGACAGATAGCTTTTTTGCCGCTTTTAACTCTTTTTCGTTTTCGTTCTCAAACAATGTGTCCCGTAGCTCTTCCTGCTGAGCATCCGGAAGGCCGCTTTGTGCTATGGCATTGCGAAGATCCTCGGCAGCATTTTTTGCTTCCGGTGCGGCAACCTGCTCCCGTAGCGTGTCATAGGCAGCCTTAGCCGCCGCTGCGCGTTCCTGCGTGGGGTATTCAGTGCCGAATACAGTTCGCTTTACGCGGTCGATGCCCGCCAATAGCTGATTGATCTCGGCTAAGTAGATGTCCTGTATCTGTGAGGGATAACCGATCCTTTTTATATCGTTCTTGAGAGCAACAAGAGCCGTTTCTGCCTCAATGTCATCTCCGCATTGCTTTAACCGGGCATAAAGGATGTTGTCATATCCCCGCAGAGATTCAGCTTCGTCTGCATTATCACAGATGATAGGTTCAACTCCCTCTAACCGAGGTTCGACAGTGCGCGCTGCAAGCTCGGCTGCCTGTCGGCGCTTACAAATTTCGTTTTGCGCATTAACTGCTATCGGAGAGTGATACTCTGCTAACGCGGCCTCCGCTTGCTTCAATGCCAACAGATTACCGCCATCGGCAGTACGCAGAATTCGGCGGACATCGGCAGACTCTTTTCTGGCTTGATCAGCCGCCTCACGGGTGCTGCAAACAATGCCGTCAACGGTTCGGTATTCTTCATCAAATCTCTTTACAGCTTGTAATACTGTCTGCGTTTCCAGCAGCGGCTCAAAATATGCCAGCTTTTTGCGATAGGCGTCGATCTTCTCCTGGGCAGCCAAGGCTTGCTGTTCGGTGTCAATGGTGAACGACTCTGCGAATTTTGCCAACAAGGATCGCTTTTCCTCATCGACTGTGAGAACACCGAAGTAGTGCGCTGTGTTGGAAAGATGTCCGTCCTGATCTCCGTAGTGCTGTAAAACATAGCTGTACCAACGTGCCTGATAGGGATCAAGGTCAAACACGCGGAGCAGTGCAGCCTGTTTGTCGTCTTCTGTAGGCAGCTTGTCCACATTGGAGAGGATCGCTTCGCCCTGACGATGCTCCTCCGGGGTGACAAGTCCGCTGGCCGGGACGTGATCAATGTCCAGTTCATCCAGGCAGCAGACCAGCGCAAAGTGCAGGTTAAACACAGAGAGCCGAAGACCCTTTAACAGTGTCTTGCAGGTGTTGGGATCATCGTAAATCTTGGATAATTTGAAGCTGGTAGCAATGGATGAGAAAGTTCTGCCAATGGCGTTGAATACCATGTGGCCAGCCCCCATTACCAAGTTCAGCGCACCGGCGGTTACAGCACCGGAGAGCGCACCGGCCAGGCCAAAGCCACCGCCCTGCCATCTGGCGCGGCCTTCCCTTCTCGCCTTGCGGTATTCATTCAATTCCTCTTCGTCCATGACTACTTCGGCATAACGGTCGTATACATCGTTGAATGCTTCGGCGCATGGTTCTGCAAAGGACTGATAGCGCTCCGCAAAGGTCTGCACATCTATGTCGATCACGCCGTGCTGAATCAATGTGGTGATGCAGTGATCCAATGTCGGAGCAAGGCAATCGTGCATTTGCTCACCCAAACCGTTAATGACCTTCTGAATAGAGCCATCCTGCTTATATAGCTTTTCATACTGCGCCGCCGCTTCGTTGGCCATCCCTATGAAGTCCATGCGGATGGCGTTGTAAGCGACACGATTTGGTGGGACTTGTACCGCTTGACCGAAAATGACTATTTTGTCGCATGAATCCATTTGTGCTTTCCTCCCCTTGACGTGCATGGAGTATTTCTGATACAGAAGTTCTATTGACAATTGATATTCAGACGTTGACGAGTCAAGCTCCCTTTTGAAGCAGAGAAAAATATGCACAGAAAAACACATAATTATATCTGATAAATATAATACTATAATTGAAAGCTCATGTCAATTGCTTTGCATTTCCGATACCATATTATCGGGAGTTGATGCTAATGAAAGAGCAGTACGCTGACAAATATTTACAGTTGGGATTGAAAATTGCCTATTATCGTAAGTTGCGGGGGCTGACGCAAGAGCAGCTTGCCGAGGAGCTTGGGCGAAGTCCGGCCTTTATCGGGCATGTAGAAGCGCCAAATATCAACAAAGCGATCTCGTTGGATACGCTGTTTGGCATTGCGGAAGTGCTGGATGTGCAGCCGTATAAGTTCTTACTTTTTGATGAGTGATACTGGGAGAAGAACCCTACGTTTCCGTTTTGACAGGGAACTCCAAATATGTAATATATAAGTGAAGGCCTCTGGGTAATTCCCAGAGGCCTAATTTTACATTTTGGAGGAATTTTGCTATGACCGAACTCCGCACCTGTGCCCACTGTGGTACTGCCGAAGGAGAGCTTACCGAGTTCAACGGCAGGCTCTACTGCCCCGACTGTTTGGACGACCTGACACTTGTCTGCACCGACTGCGGCAGCCGTTTCCTACGCACCTGCAACCGCAGCGAGAACGATGACTTCCCCATCTGCCCCGAATGCTATGACCGGGACTACACCCGCTGCGTCCGCTGCGGGCGCATCATCGACACCGACCACTGCTGGTATCCACTGGACAACGACGATCCCTACTGTGCCGATTGCTGCTCTACCATCGAGAACAGCCCCATCCACGACTACTACTTCAAGCCCTACCCCATCTTCTACGGCGACGGCCCGCGCTACTTCGGCGTGGAGCTGGAGATCGACGACGGCGGTGAATGCGACAGCAGTGCGGAGGCTCTGATGGACGTTGCCAACCAGTCAAAAACGCTGGTCTACTGCAAGCACGACGGCTCACTGGACGACGGTTTTGAGATCGTCACCCACCCCATGTCGCTGGACTGCCAGCTGCATGAGATGCCCTGGGCAGAGGTGCTGGATAAAGCCATCAGTATGGGCTACCTATCCCATCAGGCGGGCACCTGCGGGCTGCACGTCCATGTGTCCCGCAAGGCCTTCGGAGATACCCTGGACGCGCAGGACAACGCCATTGCCCGCGTGTTGTTCTTTGTGGAGCGCCACTGGGCAGAGCTGCTGCGCTTCTCCCGCCGCACCCAGCGGCAGCTGGAGCAGTGGGCAGCCCGCTACGGCTACCGCGACCGACCCGGTGAGATGCTGGAACACGTCAAAAAAGGCCACGGCAGCCGCTACACCTGCGTCAACCTCACCAACGTGGACACCATCGAATTCCGTATGTTCCGGGGTACGTTGAAACTGAATACGCTTATCGCCACATTGCAGATGGTGGATCACATCTGCGATGCGGCGATTTTTATGTCCGACGATGAGCTGCACGACCTGTCCTGGAGCAGCTTTGTCAGTGCCATCAAAGAGCCGGAGCTGGTGCAGTACCTGAAGGAGCGCAATCTCTACATCAATGAGCCGGTTGAGGGAGAGGGGGAAGTCTGATGTGCTGCCTGTTTGGAATTTATGATTACGGCCATAGCCTGACCGCCGCACAGAAGAAGCGTCTTGTCTCCGCGTTGGCCGTTGCCAGCGAAGATCGCGGTACGGACGCCACCGGCATCGCCTATAACCACAACGGTCATCTGACCGTCTACAAGCGCCCCTATCCCGCACACCTGATGCGATTCAAGCTGCCGGATGATGCGCTCTGTGTTATGGGACACACCCGCATGACCACCCAGGGTGATGAGAAGCACAATTACAACAACCATCCTTTCGAGGGCACAGCGGGTATTCCCTTTGCGCTGGCGCACAACGGTGTGCTGTATAACGACCTGACCTTGCGAAAGGACAAAAAGCTGCCTCGTACCCGAATCGAGACAGACAGCTATGTGGCCGTACAGTTACTGGCACAGCAGGACGATCTGAGTTTCCGGAGCATCCGCAGTGCCGTAGAACCCCTCAGAGGTACGCTGACGCTGTCTGTTTTGGACAGTAGGGACAACCTCTACATCATCAAGGGTAACAATCCGCTGACGCTGTACAACTTCCCGCGGATGGGCTTATACGTCTACGCCAGCACGGAGCAGATACTCAAGAAGGGGCTGAAAAAGGGCATGCCGCGCATGGAACAGCCCTTTGAGGTGATGATCCGGGAGGGGGATATATTGCGGATAGACCGGCAGGGGCAGTACAGCGTTGAGCGCTTTGATACCCGCAACCTCTGGGACGGTACGGCACACTTCAGTTGGCCGTATTGGGACGTGTACGCTGGACAGGACGAGTATATCAACGATCTGAAATCCGTAGCGTCCGCCTATGGCTACACGCCCCATGACATAGACGTGTTCCTCGGGTATGGTCTTTGCCCGGAGGAGATAGAGGAGATCCTATGCTGCGGGGAGGTATGAAAAATGCGAGTAGTAATGGTAGAAGTTGGGAGGAAAGCCTGTGAAATGGAATTGGAAGATAGCCTTGCAAGTATGCAGCGTGCTGTTGGCGGTCTTATTCAAGCTGTGTACGAACCCGGAGGACGAAACGCAGCCTTGATCTGCAACGAGGAGGGCAAGCTGCTGGGGCTGCCGCTGAACCGGACGCTGCGGGATGAGAATGGAGAAATCTATGATGCCATCGCGGGGACATTCTTCATCTGCGGCGCGCCGCCGGACAGCGAGAACTTTACGTCCCTAAAGGACGAGCAGGTTGCCTATTGGCTCAGACGTTTTGCCAAGCCGGAATTCTTCGTCAACGTCAACGGGCAGATTATCTGTGTACCGGTGGAGGAACCGTGCCAATAGAGTGTACCCTAACGGCACACAGAAATAGAGTCCCAATAGGGTCACTTCCCGCATTCTGGCACGTGCCATCTGCGGGAAGGACTCTATTGGGACTGGCAAATGAGAGGAGGAGCCTTATACTTGAAAATCGGTTACATCCGCATATCTACTGCAGATCAAAACACGGCACGGCAAGAGCTGCTGATGGAGCAGTTGGGGGTGGACGAGGTCTACATCGACCGCATAAGCGGCAAGAATACCAACCGCCCAGAATTGCAGAAGATGATGGAATACGTCCGGCGAGGTGACACGGTCATTGTGGAGTCCATCAGCCGCTTTGCCCGCAACACCCGAGACCTGTTGGAGTTAGTAGAACAACTATCCGTCAAAGGCGTGGAATTTGTCAGTAAGAAGGAGGCTATCGACACCACCACGCCTACCGGCAAGTTTATGCTGACCGTATTCGGCGCGGTGGCGGAACTGGAACGGGAATATATCCTCCAACGCCAGCGGGAGGGCATCGCCATTGCCAAGGACAACGGCGTTTACAAAGGGCGCAAGCCTATTCAACCGCCGGAGCTTGAGAAAGTCATAGTTAAGTGGCGGCGCGGAGAAATCACCGCAGCCGAGGCCATGCGGCAGTTAGGAATGAGCAAAAGCACATTTTATCGGAGAGTGAAGAGGCACTTGCTATAGTAAGTTTGGTTTTTTATCCCCTCTACACTGGCGGTGTTCTGCAAGACGGATATATTGACTATTCGTACCGAATATGATATATTTCAAGATACATAGAGGTGATGACATGGAAAGACGATTGGCGCGGATCAACAGCAGCACAGCCGGGGGAACGGCGGGCGCCGGTGCAAAAACGCATAAGGTCACGCTCCCATCCCGCTGGCTTCGAGCCATGGGCATTACCGATGAGGAGCGGGAGGTGGAGTTGACCTTTGACCAAAACAGAATCGTAATCACAAAAGTCGTCACCATAGAGGAGTTTATCAGCGAAAAAAAAGCGCAGTCCCACTGCGTGAAAAAGCTAAAATTCTGGAATAGTAAGACACTGTGTACTACCATCGCGGTGGATTTTACGGATCATACGCTTTGCGTGGAGAACCATACAAGGCAGCTGGTGAAAACCGCTTTCGGGAAAAACAGATTGCCTACATGGGAAGATCTGATGGCCTTCCTGGAAGAGCGGTGCGTTCCCCGGCAGCGGGAAGGCATTCGTGAATATCTGGAGACTTTGGGATTGGATGAATACGACCCGTGGGAGATCGTCAAACGCACACGAGGCCGTATGGCGGAGGATCAGCAGTGGATCGAGGTAACGGAATGAGCATACATTTTGTGACAAACGAGAGGATCGCCGAAACATCTTCAAAGGGTAATCAGGAGAAGTGGGTAGATGGCAACCGCTGGTACAAGCTGGATCAGTTTGGGTATGAGGCCTTGACGGAAACGATGATCTCGCAGCTGCTGGAACGCAGCAACTGCGAGCAGGACTACCCGTTCCGCTTTACCCGCTACAGAATGGAACGCATTACCGCCCATGGTATCGAACGGACAGGGTGCAGCAGCGAAGATTTCCTGCTGCCGGGTCAGTCCATTATTACACTGAGCCATCTGTACAAAAGGGAGAGCGAAGTGTCTCTTCAAGCCCTTCTGTCGCGGCAATCCAGTGACAAGAAGCGCATTGCCTATTTAGCCGAGGCTACGGCAGAGTTGACGGGCTTGGAGCTGTTCCCACAATATCTGACGCTGCTGTTCGAGATCGATGCGCTGTTTCTGAACGATGACCGTCATTTGAACAATATTGCGGTCTTGGAAAGTGGCGGTAAATATGACTATTGCCCCATCTTTGATAACGGTGCGGGCTTGCTTTCCAATATGCGGACAGCCCCCATGGACATTGAGCCGAAGGCCCTGATCGCGGCACAGCGTGCCCGTCCCTTCGGCACGACATTTAACCGGCAGGCAGGAGCAGTCCAAGCGCTTTATGGAGCGCAGTTGCGCTTGCCCAAGCTGTCAAAAGAGGAGATATTTGCAAGGTTGGAGCCGCTGCTGCAATACTATCCTCAGCGGGATCGCGGAATTATCACGGATAGGGTGTGCGCCACCATTCTACTGCGGCAGAAGCAGCTTTGATCCGATCTTGGCAAAAAGAAAGGAGAGATTGCCCAAAAGCAATCTCCCTTTTCCGTGTTAACGAGAAATCGAAATGATGAGCTGAAATTGTTACTAAACGTTCAGTACGTTTCTTCGTCAGACGAAGAAATTTTCCCACTGCATATAGGATTCATCCAACCAAGCGAACTCAAACTATTGATGGTGCTACAAATTTCAGCCTCTTTACTATCTTTCCACCGGCATTTCCAAGAAAGAACGTGGTTAAACACATCAATATCCTTAACAACAGGGAGTTTAGCAGACAATTCATCATAAGAGAATAGAACTGTTGCAACCATTTCGGCGTGATCAGTGCTTTTGATTCGTGTCAATAAATCAACGGCGCGATTGGCTCGATTTAACTCATCGGCAGTAAACGTATTATCCGGCAATTTGAAGCTAGGGGACACAACTGTTTCAACCATTCGTCCAAACTGTCGTTCAGTCATTAAATTCGCGTTGGAAAGTACCATAATAGCATCTTTGACTTCGTTTGCGTAGGGACCATAGCTTCCTTCGAAAAAGTTAAAACCGGTGGGAATGCCCACACGAGTTAAGATATAACAAACCTTTTGAAAAATCGTACGGCCTACATTCAACGAATATTGGTCACGATTAAGTTGCTGGACAACATGAAGAATTAAAAGCCAGTATTTGTTGAATGGAATATTCTTTGCTCCAGTAAGTTCTTGGGTGGATTTGGTACTATGTTGCTTTAGATATTCAATAGATATCTGTTCTGGATTCGTACCAAATGGGGCATATATTTCAATGTCGATCGGTAGATCCGAAAGCATCTTATACATCAAAGGACCAACTATATTCCAAGGCAATCCACCATTGCCGCACCCAAGTGGGGGGAAAGCAATGGAAGTAATACCAAGTTGCTGGTAGTTGTCTCTAAACCATTCGAGGCCATTTTTAATATATGATAGTTTAGAAGGAGACCGCCAGTGGTCTTTCGTTGGGAAATTAATGACTGAGGTTCCAAGTAAATCGGTGTAATGATATGGCACGCCGGGTTTGACTCGATTTTGGGCGCACAATTGAGCGTATTCTTTAAACATTTCAGGATACTTATTCTTAAAATCAAGGGCAATACCTTTCCCCATTACACCAACACAGTTGACTGTATTGACTAAGGTCTGAGCATGACTTTCAAATATATTTCCGATTTTTACGATCACTTGATTCACCTCCCTACTGATAAAACACTGAGGGTCTAATAATTATTCGCTTATCAAAACCAGTAGCTGCGAGTGTCTCCGCTGCCGAAGTGCTAACCACATAAACTTCGACAATATAATCATAAGGCACACAATGCGGGATGAGAATTTCGGCGCATTTTATTGCTTTGTGGTTGAGATATTCATAGTGATTCTCGTGTGTCCAATACTTCGCAAATACTTTCTCAAAATCGATTTCATTGACACCATCCGAGGCGGGATAGAACTTAACGAGGTCTGCCGCCGCATTTCGATCCGAGAAAATACAATCCTGATTATCCATAATAGAAGCGTCGACAACTAAGACGCATATTTCTTCAGCGACGCATATTTCTTCAGCCATATCTTTGCGCTTATACAGCATGGGATTATTATAGTCAAAATAAAGATTCGCGTACCGATGCAGACGATGGCCGTTAGGAATTATGACTCTATCTCTTCGCGCTTGAACGTCATTAATAGCGATAGAGCTGTGTGGCAATTTTTTTACGGCATCATAACACAATATGCCGTTTTTAATGATGGAAGGGATGTTATCGATAGCGGTTATATTGTATGTGTACTTACGTTTAGTTCGCTTATTAAAAATCTCTGAGACAAACATGTAGATTTGCCTCCTCCCGCCCGACAAGGGCATAACGTCCGGATTTTTTATTCCCCATTTATTTGTGCATTCCAGATGGCTCTAAAGTCTTGTGCTACCAAGGTTTAAAACGATGCAGGGACACAAAAGGAAATTAGATATATTTTATTGTATCAAAAGACACGATTCTTTTCAATAGCGGTGTTACTATTTTCAAAATTATTGAAAATCAGGGAGCGAGATTGTGATGGCTAAAAATTAACTGAAAAATTCGATATCGTGACACTCGCTATGTATGTTATATTCATCTCATGCCCTATAGCAGTCCTGTCCGCCCTCACAAAACTCATCGTTCGTATGGGCATCATCTTCTTGACCATCTGGCCGCCGACGGAGCCGGCCTCGCGGCTGGTCAGGTCACCGTTGTAACCGTTCTTCAGGTTGACGCCCACCTCAGAGGCGGCCTCCATCTTAAACTTATCCATCGCGGCCTTGGCCTCGGGGATGTTCAGCTTGTTGGTGTTCTTGCTGGACATATCGAAAATCTCCTTTCATATTGTTGAGCGATAAGCTCTGATTGGGTATCGCAGTCATAGCTTTTCCTGCCGCCGCGTGAATATGCGATTTTGCAGATGGTAATATCTGCTGCTGCCGCACCGGCATTTCGTGGCGAAAAAATATACATTTCAGGGAGCAGCCGTGCCGCTTCCGCAAAACGTGCTATACTGTCGAAAACGGAGAGACACGGCGCGCCGCGCCGGAAACCACAGACACGATAACAGGAGGGAACTATGGGATTATTCAGCAATAACAAGAAGCTCTGCCCCATCTGCGGCAGCCCGACGCCGCGCCTGCTGGCCACCAAGGTGGCGGACATGCCCTTGTGCAAGGCGTGTGCCGACAAGGTCGACCTGCCCGGCGGTGCGCTGGATCGCATGTCGCTGGAGCAGTTTCAGCAGTACATCGCCTATTACGATGACAACAAGGCGCTGCGCGACCAGTTCCGGGAGACGAAGCGCATGAGCTTCGGCTTCCTCAGCGGCGACCTGCTGGTGGACGAGGAGCACCGTCTGCTGCGTCTGAAGGGCTACGACGGTGCGCTGGTATTCCCGGCGGCGGCGCTGAAATCCTTCCGCTTCATGGAGGACGGCAAAACGCTGTTCGAGGGCAAGCCCGACGGCCTGCACTGCTTCCACAGCGATGTGCCGGAGCGGGCCCGCGCCCTGCAGCCCCGCATCGAGAGGTTCCTGATCCAGAAGGAGGAGCACGAGCGCATGGAGCGGATGGAGCGCATGCTCGACCGGCGGGAGCGCCGTTCCGGCGAGCCGGATGACCATCGGCCCGACATCCCTGCGCCGCGGTTTGACGTGCAGGCGCCGGTGCAGAGGTTTGGCGTGGAGGTAACGCTGGACGACCTCTATTGGAAGTCCTTCCGGGATGAGCTGAACGCACCGGATTTCAACAGCTTCGATCCCAGCGTCAACGACTATCTGTGCGATTACGACAACAAGGTCAGCGAGCTGCATGACATGGCCTTTGCGCTGGCACGGGTCATGAACCCCGCCGCTCGGGAGATCTGGGACAACGATGCCGCTGCCGCACCGGCGCAGGCCGCCGCACCGGTACAGGCCGCCGCTCCCGCCGTGGACACGGTGGCGGAGCTGCAGAAGTACAAGATGCTGCTGGATACCGGCGTGCTGACCGAGGAGGAATTCGCCGCCAAGAAAAAGCAGCTGCTGGGGATCTGATATGAAGAAAAGACGTTTTTTTGCGCTGCTTCTGGCGCTGATGATGGCCCTGAGCCTGACGGCCTGCGGCGATGAGCCGCTGGACGTGCCCGATGGCGCGGCAGACGGCAGCTGGGCGGTATACTGGTACCTCTGCGGCAGTGATCTGGAGTCGGAGGGCGGCTTTGCCACCGACGATCTCAGTGAGCTGCTGGAGGTGGAGCTGCCGGAGAATGTGACCGTGGTCATTGAGACCGGCGGCGCGGCAGAGTGGTGGAACGAGACGGTGGACGCCTCGGTGCTGCAGCGCTATGTGTACAGCAGCGACGGGTTGGCGCTGGTGGACGAGCAGCCCTCCGCCAGCATGGGCGACAGCGAGACGCTGGCGGACTTCCTGCGCTTTGCCAAGGAGAACTACCCCGCTGACAGGACGGCGGTGGTGTTCTGGAACCACGGCGGCGGCTCGGTGTCCGGCGCGTCCTTTGACGAGCTGTACGACTACGACTCCCTGACGCTGGACGAGATGTACGCCGCCTTCACGGAGGTGTGGGAGCCGTCGCTGGAGGCGGGGCAGCAGCCGCTGGAGCTGGTGGGCTTCGACACCTGCCTGATGGGCACGGTGGACGTGGCCTACACCTTCTGCGACCTGAGCCGCTATCTGGTGGCGTCGGAGGAAACGGAGCCGGCCAACGGCTGGTACTACTCCCGATGGGTGGGCGCGCTGGCGGACGACCCGTCCATGGACGGCGCGGCGCTGGGCCGCGTCATCTGTGACGCCTACTACGAGGGCTGTCAGGAGGCGGGCACATCAGATGACGCCACCCTGTCCCTCACCGATCTGTCCCGGCTGGAGAGCCTGATGAACGCCTACGAGCGCTTCGGCGCCGAGGCGCTGGCCGCCGCCTGCGATGATCCGTCCTTCTTCACCCGGTTCGCCCGCGTGGCGGCTCAGAGCGAGAACTACGGCGGCAACACCCGCGAGCAGGGCTATACCAACATGGTGGATCTGGGCCACATGGCCCGACAGAGCGGCGATCTGCTGCCGTCGGCACAGGATGTGCTGGACGCGCTGGACGACTGCGTGCTGTATCAGGTCAAGGGTCCCTACCGCGGCGAGGCCACGGGTCTTTCCTGCTACTACTCCTATAACGGTGACGTGGACGATCTGGCGGGCTATACCGGCGTTGGCGCCGGCGAGGCGTTCAAATACTTCTATGAGTACGAGCTGACCGGCCGGCTGGCGGAGGACGGCGCGGCGTATCTGGCCAACATGAATATCGACGCATCCGCGCTGCAGCCGGTACAGAGCCTGACCGACACCAGCTGGGAGGATGCGCCGCTGACCGTCAACAACGACGGCTGCGCCGTGCTGACGCTGGGGCCGGAGGCAGAGGAGCTTCTGGCATCCGTGAACTTCTCCCTGTACTACGCGGATGAGGAGAGCGATGCCCTGCTGATGCTGGGCATCGACAACGACATCGTTGCCGACTGGGACAACGGTGTGTTTACCGATAACTTCCGGGGCGTGTGGGGCAGCATCGACGGCCACATCGTCTACATGGAGCTGAGCTACGAGGGCGAGGACTACAACCTCTACGCCGTGCCCGTCCTGCTGGACGGCGAGGCGTACTATCTGCAGGTGGTCTACGACTTCACGGAGGAGGCATGGAGCATTCTGGGTGCCCGGCAGGGCATCGACGACAGCGGCATGGCCGGCAAGGAGCTGCGGCTGCTGCAGGAGGGCGACCAGCTGACCACCGTGTGGTATGTGTCCAGCATCTCCGGCGACGATGACTTCGCGCCCTACGAGATCGACACCTTTACCGTGACGGCGGATACCGCCTTCGACGAGATGGCGCTGCCGGACGGTCAGTACTTCATGATGTTCGAGATGCGGGACGCCATGGACAACTGCGCCCGTTCCGATGTGGCGGTGTTCACCTGCGAGGACGGGGAGATCACCACGTCCGTGAACTGACGGTATAGACCGCGCTGCGGTTTATATAGAAGAAAAACAGCATAAAAATAGGAGGAAACAGAACATGAAACTCAAGAAGATGCTGGCGCTGCTTCTGGCGCTGATGATGGCTCTTGCACTGGTGGCCTGCGGCGATACCGCCGATACGGGCAATGATGCTCCGGACGACCAGCAGGTAGAAGACAACAGCGGCGATACCGGTGATACCGGCGATACTGCCAGTCCCGAGGGGCAGAGCCTGTTGGAGATCCTGAAGGATCGCTTCGTGGCGGCTCCCGAGATGGCCGGCACCTACTGGACGTTCATCGGCGGCTATGTGCAGGGCGTGCAGATGACCGAGGAGCAGACCCAGGAGGTCATGAGCCAGCTGGGTGACGTGTACCAGTTCATCTTCGTGGATGACAGCACCGTGGTGCTGGCCGAGGACGAGGATCAGACCGAGGGCACCTATACCATGGGCGAGGACGGCATGACCGCCGTCATCGAGGTGGGCGGCGTCAAGTACGCCGGCACCTTCATCGAGCAGGAGGACGGCTATGTGCTGGTGGCGATGCTGGACGGCACAGGCATGAACGGCCTGTACTTCCACCTGATGGATGACGCACCGGAGAAGTAAGAGACACAAAAGAGGAGCCCTGCGGCTGTGCCGCAGGGCTCCTCTTTTTATGGCTTATGATCCATCGTGGGCTTCACGCGGTGCTTTTGGCAGGCAGCATCACCCGCAGGAGGAACGTGCCGTCCTCCGCCAGAAACTGGCACAGGCCGCCCCGCCGCTGGGCGATGGCCCGTATACTGCGGCAGCCGTAGCCGTGCCCGGCCTCGTCGGAGACGGGTATGCCGTCCCGCAGCACCGGCGGCGTGTCGTAGGGGTTGCGCACCTCAATGAGCAGCTTGCCCAGCCGGATGCCGCAGTACAGCCCCACCACCCGGCGCGCCGGGGGCTCCAGCCCGCCGGCCACCCGCAGCGCGTTTTCCAGCGCGTTGGACAGCAGGGAGCACAGCTCCGTATCGCTGACAGACAGCTCCTGCGGCACCCGTGCGTCCACCTGCAGCTGCACACCGGCCCGCTCCGCCCGCTGCGCAAAGGAGGAGCACAGCAGGTTTACCGTCTCGTTTTCACAGAACCGGCGGGTGGCGATGGATTCCACATCGGACTGCACCTTCTGGATGTAGTCCTGTGCCTGCTGGGGCTGTCCGGCGGCCAGCAGACCGCCGATCATGTTCAGGTGGTGGCGCATGTCGTGCTGATACACCGCCGTCTGCATCTCGGACGCCCGCATGGCGTCCATCTCCTGCTGTGACTGCTTCAGCTCCACCTCCAGCAGGGAGCGCTGCATCTCCGCGCTGGAGCGCTTCTGCGTCTCAATGTAGAAGGCGGGCAGAAACAGGATGTAGAATGTGATGAGCACCGTGGGCAGGAACTCATTCAGCGCCTGGATACCGGAGTACAGTGCGTCGGAGTACACCGTGGTGGCATAGTCGAAGATGTAATAGGTACACGGCAGACTGCCGAACAGCAGCAGCGCCCACCGCGAGTAGGTCATGGTGCTGTACGCCGCCGCCACGAAGTACCGCCGCAGCAGCCAGAACATCC
>OLGB01000601.1_pt1 | contig 50083 bp, 46 predicted proteins | sample 1605691 | NCBI WGS metagenome assembly OLGB01 (sample SAMEA3888925, study PRJEB22519) | human gut metagenome | biome: human gut; feature: human-associated habitat; material: faeces | place: Denmark | collected 2010
AGGACGATACCGAGTACGAAGTATTTATCGACGGTAAGAACGTAGGAACCATGAAAACCGGACTTGGCGGCAAACTGAGCCTGAGCGTAGAACTGGAAGCAGCAGGTGAAGTACCTGTTAAGATCGTAGAGGCGTAAGGACGCACTGCAAAGGAGTCCAGGCACGGAGGACATTGTAGTACTTCGTGACTGGGCTTTTTTTAAATATTCAGAGTTTCCGGAGGCGGTTTTGCGGGGGCTGAATAGGTATTACAATGATTGAGGAGAGAGCATGGCAAAAGGAAAGACGGCCACTGTATTTTTCTGTCAGAACTGTGGCTATGAATCCACGAAATGGCTGGGACAATGTCCCGGCTGCAGAGAGTGGAATACTTTCGTGGAAGAGACGATAGATAAAACGGAATTGAAAAATACCGGAAACGGTGCAAAGAGAGACAGGAGAGAGGCTTCGGAGCCCTGTGTGCTGTCGGAGATCGCTATCCGGGAGGAAAATAAGACTCTCACCGGAATTAAGGAACTGGACCGGGTGCTGGGAGGCGGCATTGTGCAGGGATCTCTGACGCTGGTAGGCGGAGACCCCGGTATCGGTAAATCCACACTGTTATTGCAGGTCTGCCATAACTTATCCACGGCGGGACATAAAGTATTGTATATTTCCGGTGAGGAATCCAAGGTACAGATCAAGATGCGGGCGGATCGTCTGGGGGCTTTTTCGGAGCATATGCTGCTACTGTGTGAGACGAATCTGGATATCATCAGTGAAGTGATCCGCAAGAGCAAGCCGGAGGTCGTGATCATCGACTCCATACAGACCATGTACAACGAGAACGTGTCGGCGGCGCCGGGAAGCGTGTCTCAGGTGCGGGAATCCACCGGTATTTTGCTGCAGCTGGCAAAGGGACTGGGAATCTCAATCTTCATTGTAGGCCATGTGACCAAGGAAGGTACGGTGGCAGGTCCCAGAGTGCTGGAACATATGGTGGATACTGTTCTTTATTTTGAAGGGGACAGACATGCGTCCTACCGTATTCTGCGGGGGGTGAAGAACCGTTTTGGATCTACGAACGAGATCGGTGTTTTCGAGATGCGGGAAACGGGACTGGCAGAGGTCAAGAATCCTTCGGAATATATGCTGAACGGACGGCCGGAGAATGCCAGCGGCTCTGTGGTGGCGTGTACCATGGAGGGCACCAGACCGCTTCTGATCGAATTGCAGGCACTGGTGTGCCACAGTAATTTCGGCATCCCCAGAAGACAGACCACCGGTACGGATTTCAACCGTGTGAACCTGCTGATGGCGGTATTGGAGAAGAGATCGGGAGTGCAGCTGTCCTCCTGCGATGCCTACGTGAATATTACGGGAGGTATCAAGATCCAGGAGCCGGCCATTGATCTGGGAATCGTGCTGGCGATTCTGTCCAGCTTCCGGAATAAGGCATTGAATCCGAAAATGGTAGCTTTTGGAGAAGTGGGATTAAGCGGCGAAGTCCGCGCGGTCAGCATGGCAAAACAGCGTGTGGCGGAGGCGGAGAAACTGGGCTTCGAGGAATGCGTGGTGCCCTACGTGTCACTGGAAGAGTGCAAAAAAGGAAGCAAAATCCGTGTCATCGGCGTCAGCTCCGTGCAGGATGCCATGGACCGATTGTTCTAAAGAAGCTTTTTAGCATTTCATTATGAGGAGGACAAAGATATGGCCGTAAGAATAGGAATTGATATCGGCAGCAGTACCACCAAGATCGTAGCTTTTGAAGGAGAACATATGCTTCCGCCCATGGCAGTCAAGGCAGACAGCCAGGTGGCATCCCTCTACGGTGCTTTCGGAAGATATCTGTATGAGAATAATCTGCAGCTTTTAGATGTGGAAGGTGTCTATATCACCGGCGTGGGAAGCAAATATGTGGAGAAAGCGGTATACGATCGTCCGACCTATAAGGTAGATGAATTCGTTGCCACAGGAACCGGAGGCTATTATCTGACGGATAAAAAGGAAGTTATCGTTATCAGTATGGGAACCGGAAGCTTTTTCGTCAAGGTGACGGAGAATGAGATGAAGCATTTAGGTGGTGTCGGCCTCGGTGGCGGAACCATCTGCGGACTGTCCTCGATCATACTGAATACCGGGGACATCCATGAGATCGTCCCTCTGTCCCGGAAAGGTGATGTGGCAAAGATCGACTTGCGGATCGGCGATCTGGCCAAGGAAAAGCTCCCCGGCCTGAACCTGGACGTGACTGCGTCCAACTTCGGCAAAGCGGATGCCCAGTCCAAGCCCGAAGACATCGCGGCTGGTATCGTCCATATGGTCATCGAGAACATCTGCCAGGCCGGAATCCTGGCCTCCCGGAACACCGGCATCAAGGATTATATCCTCATCGGCGGCCTGACCAAATTCTTCGAGTGCCGCCAGATCATCGAAGACTTCAAGAGCCTGTGGGATGTAAAGATTACTATTCCGGAGTATTCTGATTATGCTACCGCTATTGGGGCGGTGATTGCGCCGGATGCGGAGAAAGAGGAGATTTGAGAAATAAAAAAGTAAGAGGGATTGATTTCTCAATCCCTCTTGGTGTATAATCTATTTAGAAAGTAAGTCGGAGGTGAAAATTCCGATTTGCCCTCAGTAAAATACTAGAAAAGAAATAGCATCTACTTTGGCGAGGGGATGCTATTTCTTTTTGTTATTATCGTCACCATGTCTGTCAATGTATGATAAAGCTGCAAAGACAACTAACAACAGAGTAAGTACTTCCATCGTATTCATGGGCATCCCTCCTTTACAGGACTAGAGGGCATCTTACAATCGGAAAATCGCATCCGCTTTCTGTTCAATTATACAAATATATTATATCATAATAAGAACACACGTTCAATAATTATATAAGAACATTGCATATTTTTGCATCGTATTTGACAAAATAAATTAGTACATGCTAACTTATAAACTTGCAATGACCAAATATTTTAAAGTGGTCACAGAAAGGATGAGTGGTATGCCAGCAGCGTTTTCAGAAGAACAGCAGGAAAGCATCCGGGAAGAATTATTTCAGGCGGGTATCCGCTTGAGCAAATCCGATGGAATGCAGGGAATATATGACAACCTACGAGCTCATAGATTTTCTGAGAGATTATATGAGCAGAGAGTATGGTCTGACACTGGAGGATGTGATGTGGTTAAAGACGCATATGACAGAGAAAAAGCTGATTGAAAAATATATGCTTGTGTGCTACAATCAATAGGACTGGTAGCAAGTGCTAAATACAGGAGGTTTTGATAAAATGGAGCAGTACAAGCAGGAATTTATTGAATTTATGGTGGATAGCCAGGTGTTGAAATTTGGCGAATTTACATTAAAGAGCGGCAGAAAATCTCCTTTCTTTATGAATGCGGGCGCTTATGTAACAGGTACACAGCTGAGCAGACTGGGCGAGTATTATGCGAAGGCGATTCACGATAATTTCGGGGATGATTTCGATGTACTCTTCGGACCGGCATACAAGGGAATCCCTTTGAGTGTGGCAACAACGATTGCCTACAGCAGATTGTATGGCAAGGATATCCGGTATTGTTCCAACCGTAAGGAAATCAAGGACCACGGGGATGTGGGAATCCTTCTGGGAAGCAATATCAAGGATGGTGACAGGGTGGTTATTATTGAGGATGTAACAACCTCCGGAAAATCTATTGAGGAAACATTCCCGATTATCAAGGCACAGGGGAATGTGGAAATCAAGGGGCTGATGGTATCCTTAAACCGTATGGAAAAGGGACTGGGCGGCAAGGTAAGCGCATTGCAGGAAATTAAGGAAAAATATGGCTTTGATGCCCATGCAATAGTAACCATGCAGGATGTGATTGAGCATCTGTATAACAGACCTTATCAGGGGAAAATTTATATTGATGATACATTGAAGGCGGCGATTGATAAATATTATGAAACATATGGTGCTTGATGAAAAAATGAGTGAAGAAAATGATATCCTGATGACAGGAGAAAAAAAGCCGGAAGGGAGTAAATTGATGGAACAGAAAGTATATCGGGTAATGAAAGGGGCAGGTGCTGCCAATATTACTGTCGGTGTGATTACGCTGGTTGTCGGAATCGTGACAGGTATTTTACTGATTGTGACAGGCGGCAGACTGCTTTCAGAAAAATCAAAAATTTTGTTTTAAGGATTAAAGCAGATTTGGGCATTTTCCTCAAGAAGTGCAGGGCATTTCAAGGGAAGATGCCCTTTTAGAGTTTTACGCAAACTCGATATGCGCAAAAAAAGTGCGCAGAAATGAGTATCAAAGTGGAGATGATATGAAAAAAAGAAAAGGCTATATTTTCACCAATAAAATACATTCCGAAAAGGCGATTATGGCAACTCTTTTGGGAATTATCAGTCTGGCAGCTCTCGGAATTGTTGTATTCCGGGCGTATCAAAGCGGTGGGGAGGCGCTGCAGGGCTACGGCGTCACGGGAATCCTTGCGACCTTATTTTCTCTGACAGGACTGATACTGGGTATTGTGACTGTACGGGACAAGAACAGTTATCGGATTTTCCCGGTTTTGGGAATCCTTTTGAATTTTCTGGCTCTGGCGGCAGTCAGCCTGATTTTATATGTGGGAGCGAATTTGTAAGAAGTGCAGTGAAAAATAAAAGAGCAGGAAAGTAATGAAATAAAGAAGAGGCAGCCAGATAGCGGAAAGCGAAAGAACAGGAAAGCAACGAAATAGAGAGGAAACGTCAGGCAGTAGAAGGCAAAAGAACAGGAAAGCAATGGAATAGAGAGAAGGCAGCCAGGCAGTAGAAAGCGAAAAGCAGAGATATAAATTTTAGGATGGCGCAGGAATGTGCCGGAATGGAGAGTGAAGGTGGAACAGAAGGAATATGAAGAAGTGCTGGCGGAACGATGTCAGCTTGCTGTGGAAAGAATCCGGGAAATCGGCGGCGAGGATTTGCTGCAGCCGGAGTTTGGGGATTATTTTAAAAGAACCGCAGAATTTTTACTGCTGCTGGAGGAAACAAGGCAGTTTTTAAAGAGTGGGAAGGCGAAGCAGGCTTCTCTGAAAGAACTGCAGAAGCGAAACAAGAGCCTGTATGAGGATATTCTGCCGGAAAATTACGAAAAAAGCTACGGAAATCCTGCATTTGCAGTAGAAAAGCTGGGAGAATACGGACAGGAGCTTTCCTGGCTGTATGTACAGATGCGGGCGGGAATCGGCGCTGTTTATGAGGGAAAAACAGAAGAATATGTCATCCGGCTGGAACTGTTTACAGAGGTGTATGCGGCATTTTCCTATGAGTGGCAGGAAAATCAGAAGCTGCCGAAAAAAGAGGAAATCCGGGAAACCATGTACTGGTTTGTCAGCGACTATGCAGATATTTTTGCGGAAAGCCTCATAAGGGAGCAGCTTTGCCCGGGAGAAGGGCTTGCAGTAGAACTGATAGAGCAGGCTGATTTAAGCAATCCTTCCTATTTATACAGCTATGGTCTGTATGTAAGTGAGAACGAGGTTAAAACAGCCGAATATCTGGCGGCGCTGCCGGAGGAAACCATTCATGTGATGGCGGATACCTATACGGAAGGGTATCGGATGGGCTTTGAACTGGCAGGAATTGATTTGAACAAAAAGACAACGGTAGACCTTGTTTATCATATCGGCTTTGAAAGAATGATGAGAAGGGCTGTGGAAAATTTTGAAAAGCTGGGTCTGAAGCCTTCTGTTTCCTGCTTTGCGGGAGAACGCTGCGAAAGCAGCAGCCCGAACCGGCAGTTTACCTATGACCATAAGGATGATTTGGCACTTTTCCTGGATAAGAAACTGGTGAACCGGAAACTGGAGGCGAGAAGGGCAGCCTTTGAGAACTATAAGGAGCAGGCGTTGGGGTATGCCGGCCCTGCGGTTCTGGAAACCTTTGGAGAAGCCCAGTTTCAGCCGGTGAACAAGCCGGAAGCTGTTTCCATGACAGAGGAGCAGAACAGGCTGTATCTGGAGCTGCGCAGCCAGTTACAGGCAGTCAGCCGGGAATATATCAATTATGAGGAAAGAAGCTTTACCATTATTGCCTTCCCGATTCCGGAGGCAGGGCCTGTATTTGAAGAACTGTTTGCGGAAACCATCCGCTTGAATACGCTGGATTATATGCTGTACCGGGATGTGCAGCAGAAAATGATAGATGTACTGGATATGGCAGATTATTGTGAGGTGAAGGGCTGCGGAGAAAACAGGACGGATTTGCGGGTAAATCTATGGAAGCTGAAAAATCCGGAAAAGGAAACTATTTTTGAAAACTGTGTGGCGGATATAAATATTCCGGTGGGAGAAGTATTTACAACCCCTGTGCTGGAAGGAACAAACGGACTGCTTCATGTGACAAGGGTATATCTGGAAGGACTGGAATACAAAAATCTTGCCATTACCTTTAAAGAGGGCATGATTGCGGATTATACCTGCACCAACTTTGAAACAGAGGAGGAAAACAGGAATTTCATAAAGGAAAATGTTCTGTTTCGTCAGGAAACCCTGCCCATGGGAGAGTTTGCAATCGGGACGAATACCACAGCCTATGCGGCGGCAAGAAGGCTTGGGGTGGAGGAAAAGCTTCCTATTTTAATAGCGGAAAAGACAGGCCCCCATTTTGCAGTGGGAGATACCTGTTATTCCCATTCGGAGGAACTGCCGGTACACAACCCGGACGGCAAGGAGATTGTGGCAAAGGATAATTCAAGATCCCTGCTTCGGACTACAAATCCCGGAGAAGCCTATTTTAACTGTCATACGGATATTACCATTCCCTATGATGAACTGGGCGAACTGACCGCTGTAAAGAAGGACGGAACAAGGATTCCCATTATCTTAAACGGAAGATTTGTCCTGCCGGGAACGGAAAGTTTAAATGAGCCTCTGCAAATTATGGCAGAATAAGGTTGCGAAAATTGGGATAGTTTAGTACACTTATTATAATAAGCGCAAAGAAGGAGAAGATTATGTCGAATGTAAGTTCACCGCGTGTCGGTATTGTGATGGGAAGCGATTCTGATATGCCTGTAATGGCTAAGGCAGCAGATGTGCTGGAGGAACTTGGGATTCCCTATGAGATGACAATTATCAGTGCCCACAGGGAGCCGGATGTATTTTTTGAGTATGCGAAGAGTGCGGAAAGCAGGGGATTTAAGGTGATTATTGCGGGAGCAGGCATGGCGGCGCATCTGCCCGGTATGTGTGCGGCTATTTTCCCGATGCCGGTTATCGGTATCCCGATGCATACGACTTCTCTGGGAGGAAAGGATTCCCTGTATTCTATCGTACAGATGCCCTCCGGTATTCCGGTTGCAACCGTGGCAATCAACGGAGGAGCCAATGCGGGACTTCTGGCAGCAAAGATTCTGGCTACATCGGATGAGGGGCTTCTGGAAAAGTTAAAGGCTTACAGTGAGAAGTTAAAGAATCAGGTAGCTGCAAAGGATGAAAAACTGAAGGAAGAGGGATATCAGGCATATCTGGCTTCCATGAAAAAATAAAAGAGGGATGGACGGTACAATGGATTACAAAAAAGCAGGCGTGGATATTGAAGCAGGATACAAGTCAGTAGAACTGATGAAGCAGTACGTAAAGGGAACGATGCGTCCCGAAGTAATGGGCGGTCTGGGAGGCTTCTCCGGAGCCTTTTCCATGGAGAGCATTAAGAAGATGGAAAAGCCGGTGCTTTTATCCGGTACAGACGGCGTTGGAACAAAGATTAAGCTGGCATTTCTGATGGACAGACATGATACCGTGGGAATCGACTGTGTGGCAATGTGTATCAATGATGTGGCATGTGCAGGGGGAGAACCGTTATTTTTCCTGGACTATATTGCCTGTGGCAAGAATTATCCGGAAAAGATTGCAGCAATCGTAAAGGGTGTTGCAGAAGGCTGCAAGCAGGCGGGCGCTGCCTTAATCGGCGGAGAAACCGCGGAGCATCCCGGACTGATGCCGGAGGATGAATATGATTTGGCTGGCTTTGCAGTAGGTGTTGCGGATGAAAAGGATTTAATTACCGGCGAAAATATCAAGGCAGGGGATGTGCTGGTGGGAATTGCTTCCTCCGGTGTACATTCCAACGGCTTTTCTCTTGTACGCAAGGTATTTGAGATGACGAAGGAAAGTCTGGATACCTATTATGATGAACTGGGAACCACTCTTGGAGAAGCACTGCTGGCACCCACAAAGATTTATGTGAAGGCAATGAAGGCAATTAAGGATGCAGGAGTAACCGTAAAGGGCTGCAGCCATATTACCGGCGGCGGATTTTATGAAAATATTCCCAGAATGCTTCCGGAAGGCATACTGGCAGTTGTGGAAAAGAACAGCTATGAAGTACCTGCTATTTTCAAGCTCCTTCAGAAGAAGGGAAATATCGAAGAGAAGATGATGTACAATACCTATAACATGGGTCTGGGTATGGTACTGGCAGTGGATGCAGCGGATGTGGAAAAGACTCTTGCGGCAATCCGCGAGGCAGGAGAAACTCCTTTTGTAGTCGGACACTGCGAAGCAGGGGAAAAGGGAGTGACCTTATGTTAAGGGTTGTGGTCTGTGTATCCGGCGGCGGTACAAATTTACAGGCAATTCTGGATGCTGTAGAGGCGGGCAGGATTACCAATACGGAGATTATTGCGGTTATCAGCAACAATGAGGGTGCCTATGCACTGGAAAGAGCCAGGGCGCATCAGATTCCGGGAATTGTAATGTCCCCGAAGGCATATGAGGACAGGGCAGAGTTTAACAGGGTATTTACGGAAAAAATGTGTGGGCTGGCACCGGATTTGATTGTACTGGCAGGTTTTCTGGTAAAGATTCCGGAGAAAATGGTAAAGCAGTTTTCCAACCGGATAGTCAATATTCATCCTTCTCTGATTCCGGCTTTCTGCGGCGTGGGCTATTATGGCTTGACGGTGCATGAAAAGGCACTGGAGCGTGGGGTGAAGGTAACGGGGGCAACCGTTCATTTTGTAAATGAAGGGATGGACGAGGGCCCGATTATTGCCCAGAAGGCAGTACCGGTAGAAGAGGATGATACACCGGAAATTCTGCAGCGCAGGGTGATGGAACAGGCAGAGTGGATTCTTCTGCCCCAGGCAATTGATGATATTGCCAATGACAGATTGACCGTAGTGGGACATCAGGTGAAGAGAAAGAGGTAAGAGCATGAAGGTTTTAATCATAGGCGGCGGCGGACGTGAGCATGCGATTGCAGTCAGTATGCGGAAGAGTAAAAAAGTGGATGAGCTTTATTGTGTTCCCGGCAACGCGGGAATCGCAGAGATTGCAGAGTGCGAGCCGGGAATCGGCGTAATGGAATTTGATAAAATTGTTGCATATGCAAAGGAAAAGCAGGTGGATTTGGTTTTTGTGGCACCGGATGACCCTTTGGTAGGCGGACTGGCAGATGTACTGGAGGCAGAGGGCTTCCGGGTATTCGGACCGAGAAAGAATGCAGCGATTCTGGAGGGAAGCAAGGCGTTTTCCAAGGATTTGATGAAAAAATATCATATTCCTACAGCAGCCTATGAAACCTTTGAAGATGCAGAAAGTGCCCTTGCCTATCTGGAAACCGCAAAGTTTCCCATTGTATTGAAGGCAGACGGACTGGCACTGGGAAAGGGTGTCCTGATTTGCAATACACCGGAGGAGGCAAAAGCCGGCGTAAAGGAAATTATGCTGGACAAGCATTTCGGAAGTGCGGGCAATAAGATGGTAATTGAAGAGTTCATGACTGGCAGGGAGGTTTCAGTACTGTCCTTTGTGGACGGAAAGACCATCAAGACCATGACCTCCGCCCAGGACCACAAACGGGCAAAGGACGGGGATGAGGGATTAAATACCGGCGGTATGGGTAATTTTTCTCCCAGCCCTTTCTACACAGAGGAAGTGGATGCTTTCTGTAAGAAGTATATCTATCAGCCTACTGTGGATGCCATGGCGGCAGAGGGCAGAGAATTTAAGGGTGTTATTTTCTTCGGACTGATGCTGACACCGGATGGACCGAAGGTGCTGGAATATAATGCAAGATTCGGCGACCCGGAAACACAGGTTGTTCTGTGCCGGATGAAAAATGATATTATAGATGTAATTGATGCCTGCATAGACGGAACGCTGGATAAGGTTTCGCTGGAATTTGAGGACAATGCCGCAGTCTGTGTGGTACTGGCATCTGACGGATATCCGGTTTCCTATGAAAAGGGCTTTGAGATTAAGGGGCTGGAGAATTTTAAGGGAAAAGAAGATTATTATTGTTTCCATGCAGGAACCAGGTTTGATGAGAACGGAAAAGTCGTAACAAACGGCGGAAGAGTTCTTGGCGTGACCGCAAAGGGAGAAAACTTAAAGGAGGCACGCCGGAAAGCCTATGAGGCGACTGAGTGGGTGACATTTGCAAATAAGTATATGCGCCATGACATCGGAAAAGCCATCGACGAGGCGTAAAGGACGGAGATTATATGCAGCAGCGTGTACTGATAAAGGATGAATATCATGCGCCGCGGGTCTGTGAGAAATGCGGCGGGATTATGATATTTAAAGGAGTTGGAGAATATCATTGTGAGGATTGTGGGTTTGTGGCTTATGATGATTACGGTAAAGTCCGCCTTTATATTGAGGCGCACCGGGGAGCCACGGCGGCACAGATTGAGAGTGCAATCGGTGTTCCGCAGCGCACAATCCGTCTGATGTTGAAGGAAGGAAGACTGGAAATCACACCGGATTCCCGGAGCTTTCTGCATTGTGAGATATGCGGAAAGGAAATTCGTTCCGGCACCTACTGCCCGGAATGTGAAATGAAGATGCACCGTTCCATGGAGGCAGAGGAAAGGGAAAGACGTCAGAAGAGCCTGCAGGGCTTCGGGCAGGGAAAAAAGGGGGAGGACGGACAAAGACGTTTTCTCAGAAACGGATAGCCTGAAAGCCAAAGCACGAAGGTGTAAAGGAATGGAGAATAGACAAAGAGAGGTAAGACATATGAAAGGGACAAAGGAGTTACAAAGACAAAGACAGTTCTTCCTTGGGGCACTTGGTCTGGTAATGACGCTGTTTCTGGTGCTGTTTGCAGAGGGATTCGCTTTTGTGAGCCTGGCAGCGGGAACAGGAAAGGTAACTGCCTCAAACGGGGCAAAAATCAGAAAGGAAGCGGCAACCTCCAGTGAGATGGTGGGAAGCGCAGCCTATAATCAGGATGTAACCATCAACAGCTCCGTACAGGGAAGCGACGGATATACCTGGTATCAGGTAACGGTAGACGGAGTGAGCGGATATATCCGTTCTGATTTGTTACAGACCTCCGGAGATACCGGCACAACAGGAACTACAACCAATACAACAGAAACACCGGTGGCGGTAACAGCGGTAAATCCTGTCAGCGCAACGGTAACGGGCGGTCAGTCGGTGCGGATTCGCAGCAATGCCTCCACAACCAGCCAGATAGTGACAACCGCCTCCAACGGACTTGTGCTGACTGTCACGGGACAGGCAACGGGAACAGACGGAAAGACCTGGTATCAAGTGAACGCTATTGTAGACGGAGCCTCTGTAGAGGGCTTTATCCGCTCTGATTATGTCAATCTTTCCGGAGAACTGACTCCCTATACGGAGCCTGAAACGCCCACAGACCCGGATAATACGACTCCTGAGGAGCCGGAAACCACACCGGAGCCGGAACCCCAGAAGGCTTACGAAACTGTCCTTAAGGATGGACAGTGGTATCTGGTGGTAACGGAAACTAATGAAGGCTATGTCATTCAGGATATTTTTGATAAGATGGCAAGCAATGTGGAAGAGTATGCCAAACTGGAAAAACAGGCAAAGACCCAGAAGGCGGTTATCATTGTGCTGGTTATTCTGGTAGTGGGAGCAGCAGGAGCAGCGGCATTTCTTGTTTTGAAGATGCGGCAGGCATCTGATGACCGTTATTTTAATGAAGTAGAAAAGGAAACCTTAAAGAGAAGAGAAGCGGTAAGACCGGAAAATAAAAAGGTAATGCATACAGTAGGAGCAGACAGGCAGGGCGGAGCAAAGGCTACCGGAAGCAGACCTGCCGGGGCACCTGCGGGAAGCAGACCTGCGGGAGCCCAGGGAGCAAGACCTGCCGGGGCAGCCACGGGAAGCAGACCTGCGGGAGCTCAGGGAGCAAGACCTGTGGGAACAGCTACCGGAAGCAGACCTGCGGGAGTCCAGGGAGCAAGACCTGCCGGGGCAGCCACGGGAAGCAGACCTGCGGGAACTCAGGGAACAAGACCTGCCGGGGCACCTGCGGGAAGCAGACCCGCGGGAACTCAGGGGACAAGACCTGCAGCACATCAGGAAAACAGACCTGCGGGCGCACAGCAGATGGCAAAGAAGCCGGGCTGGCAGTCCAAGAACTTTATGGCGGATGACGATGATGAATTTGAGTTTGAGTTTTTAAATTCTGACGGTGAAGAGGAATAAAGGGTTCGCAGATAATCGAACAAAAGAAAAGGAAAAGGTAACGGGCAGTTTTTATAATAAAAACTGCCCGTTACAACATTTTTTTGGTTTTTGCCTACCACATCATAATATCAGGTCTGTATTAAGAGTACAATATCCGCAGGGGCATTTTGGGTTGACATGTGACGCATCTGTGCTATTATAGATATACCAGAAGGTAGAAAAGGGAGGGATAACTCATGTATATAGAGATTGATTTCAACAGTGATGAAGCGCTGTACCTTCAACTGCGAAATCAGATTATCATGGGAATTGCAACGTCCCAGTTTCAGGAGGGAGATTCACTTCCCAGTGTACGACAGCTTGCGGACACCATAGGCATTAACATGCACACGGTGAATAAGGCATATAATGTGCTCAGGCAGGAAGGGTACGTGAAGGTAGACCGCAGAAAGGGAGCCGTAATTGCGGTTGACAATGACAGAATCAGCGCTCTGGAGGAAGTAAGAAAGGAATTGCAGGTAATTCTGGCGAAGGTTCGCTGTAAAAATATTTCCAAGGAAGAGATTCATGAGCTGATTGAAGAAATCTATGATGGGTATCAGTGGAATCCATAAAAAGAAACAAAATATGCGCGGGCAGTTTACGCAGAAACGGAGAGTGGAATGCAGTCACAATTTACAGATAAGGCACAAAATGCGTTAAAGCTGGCAGCCAGGTGTGCGGCGAGCCTGAAACAGGGATATGTGGGAACAGAGCATATTCTGGCAGGGCTTTTAAAGGAGCAGACCGGCGTGGCACATCAGGTGCTGGATGCAAATGGCGTAGAGATTTCTCAGGTTCTGAAAATGATTCAGGAGCTGATTGCTTTTGAAAATGGTGTGGATTTAAAAGAGCGGGAGGGATATTCTCCGAGAGCCAGAAGAGTTCTGGAGGAAGCCCACAGACAGGCGGCAAGGTTCGGACAGAAGGAAACCGGAACGGAGCATCTTCTGCTGGCTTTAATTAAGGAAGGGGAAAATGTGGCAGTCCGGCTGTTGAATACGCTGGGTGCCAATGTCCAGAAAATATATGCGGATACTCTGGCAGCTATCGGGCAGGATGCCAACCTGTATAAAGAGGATTTGGGCAGAAAACAGTCCGGGAAGGGAAAGCCCTCCACGTTAAGCCAGTATAGCCGGGATTTGACGGCGCTGGCAGGAGAAGGAAAGCTGGATCCGGTTATCGGAAGAGAAGAGGAAATTCGCAGACTGATTCAGATATTGAGCAGACGTACCAAGAACAATCCCTGCCTGATTGGAGAGCCGGGAGTTGGTAAAACGGCAGTGGTGGAAGGGCTTGCTTTGAGGATTGTGGAGGGAAAGGTTCCCTTTACGGTAAAGGATAAGCGGGTGCTGACGCTGGATTTGTCCGGCATGGTAGCGGGCAGCAAGTACCGTGGAGAATTTGAGGAGAGAATCAAGAAGGTCATTAAAGAGGTGATTGATGACGGTAATGTGATTCTGTTTCTGGATGAACTGCATACCATTATCGGTGCAGGCGGGGCAGAGGGAGCGATTGATGCTTCCAATATTTTAAAGCCCTCACTTGCCAGAGGGGAGCTGCAGTTAATCGGTGCGACCACCATTGCGGAATACAGAAAGTATATTGAAAAGGATGCGGCTCTGGAGCGGCGTTTCCAGCCTGTGAATGTGGAGGAGCCCACAGAGGAAGAGGCTGTCCGGATTCTGGAGGGAATCAAGGGCAAATATGAGGAGCATCATCAGGTGTTTATTTCCCAGGAGGCAATTGAGGCGGCAGTACGTTTATCCAGCAGGTATATCAACGACAGAAATCTCCCGGACAAGGCAATTGATTTGATTGATGAGGCTGCGGCAAGCGCAAGACTGCGGGCAATGGATTTGCCGGATAAATATCGTCAGATGCAGGATGAAATCAAGGGCATGGATTCCCAGATTGAGAATGCAATCCGGATGGAGGCATTTGCCCAGGCTGCGGCAGTCAAGCAGAAGCAGGATGAACTGATAAAGAAGTATGAGCGGATGAGAAAGCGGGATGATGCAAAGGAGGCAGACAGGCGCTATACCATTGGCGAAGGTGATATAGAGGAAGTGGTTGCCATGTGGACGAAGATTCCCGTACAGAAGCTGGCACAGAAGGAAAGCGAGCGGCTTTTGAAGCTGGAAAGCATCCTGCATAAGCGGGTTATCGGACAGGAAGAGGCTGTAACGGCAGTGGCAAAGGCAATGAGGAGAGGCAGAGTGGGATTAAAGGATCCGAAGCGTCCCATTGGTTCTTTCCTGTTTTTAGGGCCTACCGGTGTGGGAAAGACAGAGCTTTCAAAGGCACTGGCAGAGGCGATGTTCGGTTCGGAGGATGCGATTATCCGGGTTGATATGTCGGAATATATGGAAGGTCATTCGGTTTCCAAAATGATTGGTTCCCCGCCCGGCTATGTAGGCTTTGAGGAAGGCGGTCAGCTTTCTGAAAAGGTGCGCAGGAATCCCTATTCCGTTGTGCTGTTTGATGAAATCGAAAAGGCACACCCGGATGTGTTCAATATTCTGTTACAGGTACTGGATGACGGGCATATCACAGATTCCAAGGGGCGGAAGGTAAGCTTTAAGAATACCATTCTGATTATGACCTCCAATGCGGGGGCACAGCGGATTGTGGATCCGAAGAATCTGGGTTTTGCGGCGGTGCATGATGCCAAAAAGGATTATGAGAAGATGAAGTCCGGGGTAATGGAAGAGGTAAAGCGCAGCTTCAAGCCGGAATTTATCAACAGAATTGACGATATTATTGTATTCCATCAGTTGAACAATGAGGATATGAAGGCGATTGTGAATCTTCTGGCTTCCGACCTGTACAGGCGCTGTGAGGAGCAGATGGATATTCACCTGACGCTGACTTCCTCCCTGAAGGAGCATCTTGTAGAAAAGTATGCGGATAATAAGATGGGGGCAAGACCTTTGAAGAGGGCATTGCAGTCGGTTGTGGAGGATGCTCTGGCAGAGGAAATTCTGATGAAGAAGATTTTGCCGGGAGATACTGTCAGCGCCGGATTTAAGGGCGGCAAGGTTGTGTTTCATGTAAAAGAGAAGTAAACTTTAGAAAAAATTTATGGAAAACTACTCTGAGTTATGAGATAATAGGTACAGGCGATATGCCAACCAACAGACGGTAAGGAACAAACGAGGAGGAAACACAAATGGCAGTGGTGGAAGAGCTTATCCGGGTAGAAGCGGATGGCACAATCAGTTTTGGGAATCACAGACTGGCAGAGAAGGCAAAATTGGATGGCTTTGAGCATGCAGGAGATATCCTGAAGGTAAAGACCTTTCATGAAATGACAAAACTGGAGAAAAACGGCTTGTTTTTGTATGAGTCCGTACCGGGAACCAGTGTCCTGAATTTTGCAGAAAAAGAGGACGGTGTGGAGTTTGTGGTAGAAGGGGATGAGGATGCCCAGATTACCATTGGTCTTACAGACGATACCGAATATGAAGTGTTTGTGGATGGCATAAGTACAGGAACCATGACAACCGGTCTGGGCGGAAAGCTTTCCTTAAGTGTAGAGCTGGAAACAGCAGGGGAAGTTCCTGTAAAGGTCGTAAAGGTAACAAAATAACAGAATAAGTAAAGCAATGGTTGCGCGGGGAAGCTTCTGCTGCCCCGCGCTTCTTTGTGAAACAGGAATGAACATATTTCGGAAGAGGGAATTAAAAAATGGCAAAGGCAAAAGCGTCAACGGTATTTTTCTGTCAGAACTGCGGCTATGAATCTGCAAAATGGATGGGACAGTGTCCGGGATGCCATGAATGGAATACATTTGTAGAAGAAACAATACAGAAATCCCCCTATGCGGGAGGTGTTTCCGGTACAGAGGGAAGGGGCAGGACAAAGCTGGAGCCCAGCGTCCTTGCGGATATTGCAGTCCGGGAGGAGGACCGTTTACAGACCGGAATCGGGGAACTGGACCGGGTGCTGGGAGGCGGTGTGGTAAAAGGCTCTCTGACGCTGGTGGGCGGCGACCCGGGAATCGGAAAGTCCACCCTGCTTTTGCAGGTATGCCGGAATCTGGCGCAGATGGGGCATAAAATTCTCTATATTTCCGGGGAGGAATCATTGTCCCAGATAAAGATGCGGGCAGACCGGATTGGCAGCTTTTCCAAAAGTATGCTGATTCTGTGTGAAACAAATCTGGGGGAAATTGCAGACGTTATCCGGAAGGAGAAGCCGGAGCTGGTTGTCATTGACTCTATCCAGACCATGTATAATGAGGCGGTTTCCGCTGCACCGGGCAGCGTGTCCCAGGTGCGGGAGTCCACCAGCGTTCTGTTACAGCTTGCAAAGGGGCTTGAAGTATCGGTCATGATTGTGGGACATGTAACCAAAGAAGGAACTGTGGCGGGGCCCAGAGTGCTGGAGCATATGGTGGATACGGTGCTTTATTTTGAAGGGGACAGGCATGCCTCTTACCGGATACTGCGGGGTGTCAAAAACAGATTTGGCTCCACCAATGAAATCGGCGTTTTCGAGATGCGGGAGCAGGGGCTTGTGGAGGTGGAAAACGCCTCGGAATATATGCTCACGGGCAGACCGGAAAATGCCAGCGGTTCCATTGTGGCGTGTACCATGGAGGGAACAAGACCTCTGTTGGTGGAGATTCAGGCACTTGTCTGTCACAGTAATTTCGGGATTCCCCGCAGACAGTCAATCGGCACGGATTTTAACAGGGTAAATCTTTTGATGGCAGTTCTGGAAAAGCGTTCCGGTTTACAGCTTGCAAACTGTGATGCCTATGTGAATATTACCGGAGGAATAAAAATCGCAGAGCCTGCCATTGACCTTGGGATTGTACTGGCAGTGGCATCCAGCTTTAAAAACAGGGCGCTGAACCCGCAGATGCTTGTATTTGGGGAAGTGGGCTTAAGCGGAGAGGTCAGGGCGGTCAGTCAGGCAAGACAGAGGGTGGCAGAGGCGCAGCGGCTGGGATTTACCTCCTGTATCGTACCGGAGGTCTGCGCGGCGGACTGCAGAAAGGGCAGCAAAATAGACATTATCGGAGTAAGGACAGTACAGGATGCAATTGATAAAGTTTTTCGATGATAAAAAGGCAGTACTTTTTGGAAAAGAAAGCTGTTGCCCGGGTAGAAATTGTCTTTTTTTCGTGCTATGGTATGCCTGAAAAAAAGAGAATGAAAGAAAAAACGAAAGAAGGCAGGACTATGGCAAAGGCAGGAAGTGCACAGTTATCGGATAAGGACAGGAAATTCAGGGAGTTTGCCCTGACGGGAAATTTATGGAGCGTGATTATGTATGTGTGCGTTCCGCTGGCGTTTTTCCAGTTTGTGAATCATTTTTTTAATCTGTTGGACACCATGATGGCTTCCCATGTCAGTGCAGTGGCGGTTTCAGCGGTGGCATATCTTTCCCAGTTGCAGAGTATGATAGCGGCTGTGGGCGGAGGTCTGGCAGCAGGAAGTACATTGAAAATCAGTGAAGCCTACGGGGCAGGAAAATATGAACTGGTAAAAAAGCGGCTCAGCACCCTGCTTACTATCTGCGGGGGCATTGCATTGGTGGTGCTGGTTCTGATTCCCTTTTCTCCTGTACTGCTCAGGCTGTGCGGAACACCGGAGGAATTTATTGCGGTGGGAGCAAAATATTTTTCCATCACACTGTTTTCCACGGTATTGAACTTTTTTAATAATGTATATATTGCCATTGAGCGTTCCAGAGGAAATTCCAGAAGAATTTTGAAATTAAATCTGTGCGTGGTGTTTGTAAAATTTATTATTACAGCAGGCTTTATCTACGGGCTGAAGGCAGATATTACCATGATAGCGGTGGCAACGGTGATTTCTCAGGCGCTTCTGTTTGTTATGGCAGTCAGAAATCTGACGGCGGGGGACAATGCATTTACCTTTAATCCGGGCAGCATTGTCTTTAAGCGGGAGGTTGTCAGCCCCATGTTAAAGATTTCCTTCCCGGTTATTGTAGAGAAGGTTGCCTTTTCTATGGGAAAAACAGTCATCAATTCCATGAGTAAGAATTACGGGGCTACTACGGTTGGTGCGTTGGGAATTTCCAATAATATCAATGGTACAGTGACCTGTGTGCAGAACGGATTTCAGGATGGAGGTTCTTCCATTATCAGCCAGAATCTGGGAGCGGGTAATACGAAGCGTGCTATCGGAACCTTCTGGAGACTGCTGGTAATCAATTCCATTATCGGTGCTGTGGGACTGGTGCTGATGAACGTATTTCTGGAGCCGATTTCCTGGCTGTTTGCCAACAGTGCAGAGGGCTACAACAGGGAGTTTCAGGAACTGATTATGCACGTATTCCGATATGAATCTCTGGGCGGCTGTATTCCCCTTGGTATCAACAGTGCCTGCATGGCGCTTCTCTTTGGTTTCGGAAAGACGAAGCTGACACTGGTATCCAATTTCAGCAGAGTATTTGTATTCCGTATTCCGATTTTATGGGCACTGCAGAATCTGACGGATATCGGCAGTGAGAGCGTGGGAATTGTCATGGCGGCAAGTAATACCCTGACAGCAATGCTTTCCTTTACCATAGCCATGATTGTGCTGCGGCAGGTGAAGAAGGAGAGCCGGGAGAAGAAATAAGAGGGCAAAAAGAATCATAAAAAATAAGGAAAACAAAAGGATATAAGATAAAAGATAAAGGATAAGAAGACACAAAGGGAAACAGGAAAGACAAAAAAACCTGCGCAGAAATGAGGATTATATGAGAGGAAAGAGGAGAAAAGGACTTGTTTTACTGGGGCTGATTTTGGTGCTCTGTCTGTCCGGCTGCGGGAAAAAGCAGGTGGAGGATACAGTGAATATAAGGGTGGGTTCCCTGAAAGGCCCGACCTCGCTGGGGCTTCTGGGGCTGATAGAGCAGGAAAAGGAGGAGGCGCAGAGCCGGTACACCTTTCAGATGGCAACTGCGGGGGATGAGCTTTCCCTGCTGCTTGTAAAGGGAGAACTGGATATTGCCCTGCTTCCTGCCAATATGGCGGCTATATTATATCAGAAAACCGAGGGGCAGATTACAGTATTGAATCTGAATACCCTTGGGGTGCTTTACGGGGTATCCGGGGATGCGGAAATAACCTCACTGGAGGACTTAAAAGGAAGAACTGTTTATCTGACGGGAAAGGGTGCCACGCCGGAGGCTTCTCTGCGGTATCTTCTGTCGGAGGCAGGATTGACAGAGCAGGAATGCACTCTGGAATTTCTGTCGGAGGCATCGGAGGCAGCGGCAGTGCTTGCGGAGCATCCGGAAGCAGTGGGCGTATTGCCCCAGCCCTTTGTGACGGCAGCCCTGATGCAGAATGAAAAGCTTCAGGTGGTGCTTGATTTGAATGAAATCTGGAAAGAGGGCGGCAATGGGGATTATGGCATGGTGACGGGAGTTACCGTTGTGCGCAGTGCTTTTCTGGAGGAGCATCCGGAAGCAGTCAGGTCTTTTTTAGAGGAGCAGAAAAAGAGTGTGGAAACTGTACTGGCTGACCCGCAGGCAGCAGCCGTCTGGGCTGTGGAGGAAGGAATTGTGGCAAAGGAACCGATTGCAGCGAAGGCAATTCCTGAGTGCAATCTTGTCTGTGTAACGGGACAGGAAATGAAGACGGCATTGTCCGGCTATCTGGAGGTTCTGGAAAATTTCAAGCCGGAGCTGATTGGCGGAAAGCTGCCGGATGAGGATTTTTATTATGAAGCGGAAAAGTAAGGGGTGGAATAAGCTGCCGGTTCTGCTTTTCTGGCTGGCGGTCTGGGAGGCTGTGGCACTGATTGCGGGGAATGCTGTTCTGGTGGCTTCTCCTGTGGAAACCTTCCGGGAATTTCTGCGCCTTTTGGGAGAGAGCAGTTTTTATTTTTCACTGGGAAAAAGTATTTTAAGAATCGGAGGGGGATTTGCAGCGGGATTATTCTGCGCTGCATTTCTTGCGTTTCTGGCTTACAGGATACCCTTTGTGGAAAGTCTTTTTACACCGTTGATGCGCTTTTTGCTGGCGGTTCCTGTGGCATCCTTTGCAGTGCTTCTGTTAATCTGGTGGGGAGCCTCCTTTTTATCGGCAGCGGTCAGCTTTCTTGTGGTGCTGCCTCAGTTTTACGTCAGCTTTACAGAAGGAATGAAAAGCCTGGATAAAAAGATGCTTCAGATGGCAGAGGTATACAGGCTGCCCGGTTTCAGCCGGTTCTTTTATGTGTACCGACCGGCATTAAAGCCCTTTCTGTACAGCAGCATGAAAATTTCTCTGGGGATGTGCTGGAAGTCCGGCGTGGCGGCAGAGGTTATCGGGCTGCCGGATTTTTCTATCGGAGAGGGACTTTATTTTTCCAAGATTACCCTGAATACGGCGGGGGTATTTGCCTGGACGGGGGTAATCATTTTATTAAGTATTCTTTTTGAAAAGTTGGTGCTAAATGGGACGGAGCGGTTTTTGAACTGGGAACCGGAGGTGAAAAAGCCGGGAAACGCATCCAGTGGCAGAAGAGCGGGGAAAGCGGAAAGAGAGCAGGAACCGGGAAGCGAGAAAGCAACAGGAAAAGAGCGAGAACCGGGAAGCGAGAAAACCGAGGGAAAAGAGCGGGAATCAGGAGAAACGAAAGCAGCGGGAAAAGCTGGAACGGAGGAAATCCGTGTACGGGGACTTTGTAAGGCGTATGGGGAAACACGGGTGTTTCAGAATTTCAGCGCTGTTTATGAAATGGGAAGGATTTATTATCTGCGGCAGCCCTCCGGCAGCGGAAAGACAACCCTGTTATCCATTCTGGCAGGGATTGAAAAGGCGGATGCGGGCAGCATAAGGGTACCGGAAAGGGTTTCCATGCTGTTTCAGGAGGACAGACTCTGCGAGGAGTATGATGCGATAAAAAATGTGGAGCTGGTCTGCGGAAACAGAAAGCAGGCATCTGAAGCACTTTTAAAGCTGCTGGAGCCGGAATGCCTTGAAAAGCCTTGCAGCAGCTTAAGTGGCGGCATGAAACGGCGGGTGGCGCTGGTGCGTGCCATGGAGGCAGAGGCTGATTTTGTGCTGCTGGATGAGCCCTTTGTCGGTATGGACAGGGAGAACAGAAGGATGGCGGAGCAATATATTCAGGAGAGGCAGCAGGGCAGGACGATTCTGATTGCCACCCATATCTAAAAAACATTTGTAATTTTGCACTCTTTATGTTATAATTCTAAAATGACTGTGACTGTGTCCTGCAAGAAACGGAACAGATAAAATAGATGAGGCACAGCAATTTGAAGGAGGAAACAAAAACAATGAGTTTACAGGTAGAAAAGTTGGAAAAGAATATGGCAAAGCTGACCATCGAGGTTTCCGCTGAAGAGCTGGAAAAGGCAATCGAAGACGCTTACCAGAAGAACAAAAACAAAATCAGCATTCCCGGCTTCCGTAAGGGAAAGGCACCCCGTAAAATGATTGAGAATATGTACGGCAGGGAAGTATTCTATGAGGATGCTGCAAATGCCCTGATTCCGGATGCTTATGAGAAGGCTCTGGAAGAGTGCGAGGAAGAAATCGTTTCTTCTCCCAAGGTAGACGTTGTACAGCTTGAGTCAGGAAAGCCTTTCATTTTTACTGCAGAGGTTGCATTAAAGCCGGAAGTAACTCTTGGCAAGTACAAGGGTGTTAAGGTAGAGAAGGCTGATACAGCCGTTACAGAGGAAGAAGTAGAAGCAGAAATCAAGAAGGAGCAGGAAAAGAACTCCAGAACAGTAGATGTAACAGACAGAGCAGTACAGAAGGATGATGTTGCTACCATCGACTTTGAAGGCTTTGTAGACGGTGTTGCATTTGAGGGCGGCAAGGGCGCAGATTATCCGCTGACCATCGGCTCCGGTACCTTTATTCCCGGATTTGAAGACGCTCTGATTGGCGCTGAAATCGGCAGGGAAACAGAAGTAAATGTAACCTTCCCCGAGGATTATCAGGCAGCAGAGCTTGCAGGAAAGCCCGCTGTATTCAAGTGTACTGTAAAGAAGCTGCAGGAGAAGCAGATTCCCGCACTGGATGAGGATTTCGTAAGCGAAGTATCCGATGAGAGCGATACCGTAGAAGAATATAAGGAAGAAATCAGGAAGAATCTGTCCGATAAGAAGGAAGCTGATGCAAAGAACGCAAAGGAAGATGCTGTCATCGATGCAATTATTGAGGATGCAAAGATGGAGATTCCGGATGCTATGGTAGAAACCCAGCAAAGACAGCTTCTGCAGGACTATGCACAGAGAATGCAGGCTCAGGGTATTTCCATGGAGCAGTATATGCAGTTCACAGGTCTGACCTCTCAGGCACTTATGGAGCAGGTAAAGCCTCAGGCTCTTAAGAGAATCCAGTCCAGACTGGTTCTGGAAGCTGTTGTAGCTGCTGAAAATCTGACTGCTACCGAGGAAGATTTCGAGGAAGAAGTAAAGACCATGGCTGAAATCTATCAGATGGAAGCTGACAAGGTAAAGGAGCTTCTGGGCGAGAACGGCAAGAAGCAGGTACTGGATGATATCTGCGTAAAGAAGGCTGTTGAGTTCGTTGTTGACAATGCAAAGGAAGAAAAGGCTGCAAAGAAGACCGCTGCAAAGAAGACAAGCAAGAAGGCTAAGGAAGAAGCAGCAGAAACCACAGAGGAAGCATAAGCCGGTCTGGCAATACCAAAGAATTAAAAAGGAAAGGTTGTATTTCCGGAAAGCATTGAATGTGGCGGGGATACAACCTTTAAATTTTTATTAAATAAAGGGTTTCGCGTTGAAAAAGGAACCTGAGTAGGATACAATGTTTTAGGATAGAATGTTACCAGAAAAAGGAGGATTTATAATGAGCTTAGTACCTTATGTCATTGAACAGACCAGCAAGGGTGAGAGGTCCTATGATATTTATTCCAGACTTTTAAAGGATAGAATTATATTTTTGGGAGAAGAGGTAAATGATACCTCTGCAAGTATTGTAGTTGCACAGCTTCTGTTTTTGGAAGCAGAGGATCCGGAGAAGGATATTCACCTGTATATCAACAGCCCCGGAGGTTCTATTTCCGCAGGAATGGCAATTTATGATACCATGAATTACATCAAGTGTGATGTGTCCACAGTATGTATCGGTATGGCAGCAAGCATGGGAGCGTTCCTTCTGTCCGGCGGTGCAAAAGGCAAGCGTTTTGCACTTCCCAATGCAGAGGTTATGATTCATCAGCCCCTTGGCGGTTCTCAGGGACAGGCAACCGAGATTGAGATTGCTGCAAGACATATTTTAAAGACCAAGGAAAAGTTAAATCATATGCTGGCAGAGAACACAGGTAAGGATTATGAAACCATCTGTGCGGATACCGAGCGTGATAACTGGATGAGCGCCGAAGAGGCAAAGGAATATGGCCTGATTGACATGGTGATTTCTTCCCATGATGCCAAGGCAGAGTCTTAAGTGTAAAAGAAAGAAGCAGGAGTAAAAGAATGGCAGTAAAAATGAACGGAAACGACATCAGATGTTCTTTCTGCAATAAAACCCAGAGCCAGGTCCGCAAGCTGATTGCGGGACCTGCCGGGGTGTATATCTGTGACGAATGTATTGACATTTGTGCGGATATTCTGGAAGAAGAGCTGGAGGAGGATGCAGTTGCAGAAACGGAGCATCCGGAGATTAATCTCCTAAAGCCGATGCAGATTAAAAGTTTTCTGGATGAGTATGTGGTGGGACAGGAAGAGGCTAAGAAGGTACTGGCAGTTTCCGTATATAACCATTACAAAAGAGTTACCGCACCTAAAAATCTGGATGATGTGGAGCTGCAGAAGAGTAATATTATCATGGTAGGGCCTACCGGTTCCGGCAAGACCTATCTGGCGCAGACTCTGGCAAAGATTATCAATGTACCCTTTGCAATTGCAGACGCAACAACTCTGACAGAAGCCGGATATGTGGGCGAGGATGTGGAAAATATTCTGTTAAAGCTGATTCAGGCGGCAGATTATGATGTGGAGCGTGCCCAGTACGGCATTATTTACATCGATGAAATTGATAAAATTACCAAGAAGAGTGAAAATGTGTCCATTACCAGAGATGTATCCGGTGAGGGTGTACAGCAGGCACTTCTGAAAATTGTGGAGGGTACTGTGGCAAGTGTTCCTCCTCAGGGAGGCAGAAAGCATCCCCATCAGGAGCTTATCAGTATTGATACTTCCAATATTTTGTTTATCTGTGGCGGTGCCTTTGACGGTCTGGAAAAGATTGTGGAGGCAAGACTGGACAGAAAGGCAATCGGCTTTAATACAGAGGTTTCCCAGAAAACTACAAAGGAAATGGACGATTTGCTTCATGAGGTAACACCTCAGGATTTGGTGAAATTCGGCCTGATTCCCGAATTTGTAGGACGTGTGCCTGTCTGTGTTGCGTTGAAGGGACTGGACAGGGAAGCACTGGTGCGGATTATGAAGGAGCCGAAGAATGCGTTGATTAAGCAGTATCAGAAGCTGTTTGATATGGATGATGTAAGGCTTTCCTTTGACGAGGATGCAGTGTCTGCCATTGCGGAAAAGGCATTCGAGAGAAAAACCGGTGCAAGAGGTCTGCGTTCTATTATGGAAGGTGTCATGATGGATACCATGTATAAGATTCCTTCTGATGATACCATTGAGCAGTGCGTGATTACAAAGGATGCCGTAGACGGAAAGAGCGAGCCTGTGGTGCTTCATAAGGGAGAGCGCAGAGAAAGTCTGGAAACGGCGATATAAAGAGTCATAAACAAGGATAAAAAAGCGTTACGGAAACGGGATACATCTGCCAAAGCAGGGCGCAGGTGTGGGAAAGGCATGGTTTTTATGGTAATTAAAAATGTCAGCCTGGAAACGGTATGTGGAATTACCAGCAAGTTGCCGGTCAATGACAAGCCGGAGGTGGCTTTTGCCGGGAAAAGTAATGTGGGGAAGTCTTCCCTGATAAATGTACTGATGAACAGAAAATCCCTGGCAAGGACAAGCGCCCAGCCAGGGAAAACCCAGACCATCAATTATTACAATATCAATGATGCCCTTTATTTTGTGGATCTGCCGGGGTACGGATATGCGAAGGTCAGCGAGAGCGTAAAGGCGAAATGGGGGAAAATGATTGAGGATTACCTCCATAAGTCAAAACAGCTCAAACGGGTGTTTCTACTGATTGATATTCGTCATGCGCCCTCGGAAAATGACCGCATTATGTACGACTGGATTGTGAAAAACGGATATGTTCCGGTGATTGTTGCCACAAAGCTGGATAAAATCAACCGGAGCCAGGTACAGAAGCAGTTAAAGCTGATAAAGGAAACGCTTCAGGTAGTCGAAGGAACGGTTTTGATTCCTTTTTCCGCACAGACCAGGCAGGGCAGGGATGAAATCTACGAGATTCTGGACAGTATTCTGGAGGTAAGCCTATGAAAAGATACAGTAAGGCGGTGGTAAATCTTGCTATCGCGTTTGTACTTTTTCTTCTGATAGTATGGCTGCTGCCAAAGGCACTTGTTTTTTTCTCCCCCTTTGTGGCGGGCTGGATTATTGCCCTGATTGCCGGACCTATGGTGCGGTTTTTTGAAGAAAAGGTGAAAATTAAGCGGAAGGTGGGAAGTGCCTTTGTCATTATTGTGGTGATTGCCCTTGTTGTTCTTCTGATTTATGGGCTGGGGGCACAGCTTATCAATCAGGTTGTAGGGCTGATTGGGGCACTGCCGGATATGTGGGCAGGCATGGAATCGGATTTTTCCAATATCGGCAGGAGCCTGAGCGTTATTTTGGAAAGACTTCCGGAGGATATGCAGATGAAGCTGAATGATTTTATTACAACCATCGGCGGATATCTGGGAGATTTCTTTGGGAAAATCGGTACGCCTACCATTGCAGCGGCGGGAAATTTTGCAAAACAGCTTCCTGCTATTTTTATTGGACTGATTATGGCGCTGTTATCTTCCTATTTCTTTGTAGCGGAGAGAGAGCAGATTAACGAATGGTTCAGAAAACATGCCCCCGCTTCCATACAGGAACAGTATCGGATTATCCGGAGCAGTCTTGTAAAGTCTGTTGGTGGATATTTCAAGGCGCAGTTAAAAATTGAGGTCTGGATGTATGTACTCCTGTTGATTGGGCTTGGAGTTTTAAGAGTGGATTATTATGCGCTGATTGCGCTGGTGATTGCTTTTATGGATTTTCTTCCCTTCCTGGGAACGGGAACGGTACTGATACCCTGGGCGGTTATCCGGATTCTGACGGCAGACTATAAGGTTGCCATCGGACTTTTGATTATCTGGGGCGGCGGGCAGCTTGCAAGACAGCTTATCCAGCCGAAGATAGTGGGAGATTCCATGGGAGTAGCTCCTCTGCCTACATTGTTTTTACTGTACATTGGTTATAAGGTAGGAAGCGTGGTGGGAATGATTGTTGCGGTTCCGCTGGGGATTCTGGTGTACAGCATGTATCAGGAGGGGGCGTTTGAAACCACGAAAAACAGTGTCATGATACTGGTTGCCGGTATTAATAAGTTCCGCAGACTGGGAAAAGAGGATCTGTTTGAGGTAGAGGAAATGGAGCTTCGCAATGAGGAAACGGCAAAAATGCTGGAAAGTCAGAGGGAAGCGGAAAAACAGGAAAAAGAAAATCAAAAAAGAAAGAAAAAGTGAAACTTTTTTTAAAAAAAGTTCGTCTAATAGGTAGAGAGTGCAGAAACACTGCATCCTCTGCCTTTTTTAATTCATAGGAAATTTCGTCCTATGAATTAAAAAACAATCCGCGAGGAGCGCACTGCGGCGGAGCGGAAGAATGAAAGATACATTTCAGATACGAGTTTGTTTTATTTTTAGGGAAGTATATGGAGAGGAGCCGGTTATGCAGAAGAAGATTTTAATATACAACAATACAACGGGAATTGCTGATAGAATAGAGCCATTACTGATGGGAGAAAAGATGGAAGTACTGGTAGCGGAAAGTGCAGCGGATTTGGAACGGAAGCTGCAGAAAAAGGAGATTCATCTGCTACTGGTGGATTTGGAACTGGAGGACAAGGGATGGGATAAGGGAATTGAAATGATTGCCACTCTGCGGGCAAAAAGCAGGATTCCCCTGATTGTGGTATCAGGTCAGTCTGCGGAAACTGCCAAGGTTATGGCGTTGGAAGCCGGAGCGGATGATTATGTCATGGCAGACTGTAATCCTCTGGAGCTGCTGGCAAGAATTAAATCCCAGCTTCGCCGGTATACCCAGTTAGTCAATGTCCGTGAAAGTATCGACAGAATTTATCAGGTGGATGGTCTTGTGGTGGATGATATTCAGAGAACGGTTACAGTGGATGGGAAAAATGTACGGCTGACTCCCATTGAATATAAAATTCTGCGGTTTCTGGTACAGCAGCAGGGCAAGGTTTTTTCCAACAGCCAGATTTATGAAAACATCTGGAATATGGAAGCCTTCGGTGCAGATAATACCATTGCGGTTCATGTAAGACATATCAGGGAGAAGATAGAAAGCAATCCACGACAGCCGAGATATTTGAAGGTTGTCTGGGGCAACGGATATAAGGTGGGGTAGAAAAGGCTGAGAGCATAAAGGGCTGGAACGTGTAAAGGATTGGAACGTACAAAAGGTTGACAGTATAAAGGACTGGCAGAATAAAAGGATTGACAAAAGAGAAAAAAAGTTTTATTGTATGAAAAGAATAATACAATAAAACAATGCGGCTTGTAAAAAGTCACAGGAAATGAGGGGAAAATGGAACAGGCACAAAGTGTGGCGGTGAAAAAGAAAGGAATCAGCGGCAGTACGGTAAAGCTGATAGCGATTGTTACCATGCTGATTGACCATATTGCGGCGGTTATTCTGATGCGGATGCTGATGCGGCGGAATCTGCTGGGGATAGTGGGACAGTCGGATATTCAGGCTGTGATGGACTGGCTGCAGAAAAATGCGGTGCTGTACTATGGGACGATGTTCATGCGGCAAATCGGAAGGTTGGGCTTTCCGCTGTTTGCGTTTTTACTGGTAGAGGGCTTTCAGAAAACCCATGATGTAAAGAAATATGCCATGCGGCTTGGGATTTTTGCACTGATTTCAGAAATTCCCTTTAATCTGGCACTGACGGGGAAGGTGATTGCGCCGGGATACCAGAATGTTTATTTTACCCTGTTTCTGGGGCTGGGTGCCTTATACACGGTAAAGTGGCTGGAGGAACACAGTCAGACAACTGTTATCCGGGGATTGTTTATTGCGGGAGGAATTTTGCTGCCCTCCGCTTACTGGTTTCTGGAACACGGCAGCAGTTTTATGCCCCTGCAGCTTGCGGTCTCTCTGGGACTTGTAATTTTCTTTACCGTAATGTTTCTTGTCTGGTGGAAGAAGAGAGGACTGGAGGAAGCCGGAAAAATCTGTTCTTATATTACGGCAGTACTGTTCTTTATGCTGCTGGCAGATTTGCTGAAAACGGATTATGCGGGAATGGGTGTGCTGACGATGGCTGCCATCTACACTTTCAGAAAAAATAAGGTATATTCCATGCTGGCAGGCTGTATTGTACTGGCAGTGATGAGCTTAAGCGAACTGGCGGGATTTTTTGCCCTGATACCGGTTGCCCTGTATAACGGAGAGAGGGGACTGAAATTAAAATATGTCTTCTATCTGTTCTATCCGGTACATCTGCTGATACTATGGCTGATTGCCGCAGCGATGGGAATGGGAGGAATTTCCGCAGTATAACTTTTTCTCATTGACGAAACGCAAAAATACGGGTAAACTAAAAATGTAAGCACTTACATTTGAAAAGAACGGAAAGTGCAGAAAGAGGAAAGAACATGAAGATGCCAGTATTTGAGCGGTATATTGCAGAGCTGATTGAGAAGAGTACCATTGAAGTGCCTGTATGGAATATTGAGAAGGCGCGGGGAAACGGAAAGGGAGCCGGCTGGAATTATGTTGACGGCTGTATGATTCTGGCAATGCTGGAAATTTATCAGGTAACCGGGGAAAAGGAGTATTATGATTTTGCGGATGCCTTTATTGACTACCGCGTGGCAGAGGACGGCACGATTGCTGGCTATCATGTAGAGGAATATAACATCGACAGTGTTAATGCAGGGAAAACTCTGTTTGCCCTGTATGCCTTAAATGGAAAGGAAAAGTACCGGAAGGCAATTGATTTGATTTACAGTCAGATACAGACCCAGCCCAGAACCGAAGAGGGGAATTTCTGGCATAAGAAGATTTATCCCAATCAGGTATGGCTGGATGGGCTTTATATGGGACAGCCCTTTTACATGGAATATGAAACAAAGTTTAACGGAAAGAAGAATTATCAGGATATTTTTGACCAGTTTTCCAATGTGGTAAAGCATATGCGGGATGAAAAAACAGGGCTTTACTATCATGCCTATGATGCTTCCAAAAAGTCGTTCTGGTGCGATAAGCAGACAGGTCTTTCCCGGAATTTCTGGCTCAGGGCAATCGGCTGGTATTCCATGGCGCTTCTGGATACCTTAAGCAAGTGCGAGCCGGGAGAGGAATATCAGGAAGAATATGATAATTTGAAGAAGGTATTTGTACAGTTGATGCAGGATATGCTGAAATTCCAGGCAGAAAACGGTATGTGGTATCAGCTTCCTGCCCTTGGCGGAAAGGAGCCGAATTATCTGGAAACCAGCGGAAGCGCAATTATGGCGTACTCTCTTTTAAAGGGTGTCAGACTGGGATTTCTGCCGGAGGAATACCGGGAATACGGTATCAGGGCATTTCAGGGAATCTGTGATAAGTATCTGAAGGAAACAGATGGAAATCTGAATCTGGGAGGTATCTGCCTGGTAGCAGGCTTAGGACCGGAAGATAATATGAGAAGAGATGGTACTTTTGAATATTATATGTCAGAACCCATTGTAGAAAATGATGCTAAGGGAGTAGGTCCGCTTCTTCTGGCATATACAGAGCTGAGAAGACTGGACGGGCTTAAATAGGAAGCCCGTCCAGAAATCCAAGATGCTCCAATAATATTTTAGTACCCATTAAAAGCAGAATGATCCCTCCGGCGATTTCTGCTTTTGTTTTGTACTTTAATCCGAATACATTACCAATCTTTACACCAATGATGGACAGGGAAAAGGTGATAATACCGATAAAGCTGACAGCGGGCGCAATCTGAACCTGTAAGAATGCGTAAGTAACACCTACAGCCAGAGCGTCAATGCTGGTGGCGATGGCAAGCAGCAGCATGGTTTTAAAGTCCACGGCATCATTGGCATTTTCTTCCTCACCGGAAAGCGATTCCCGAATCATGTTAATTCCAATCAGCGCAAGAAGCACAAAGGCAATCCAGTGGTCGATAGAGGTAACATACTTTTCAAAGCGGGAGCCTAAAAGATACCCCACAGAGGGCATCAGCGCCTGAAAGCCGCCAAACCACAGACCGATAATCAGAGCCTTTTTCCAGGACAGCTTCTTCATGGCAAGTCCTTTACAGATGGAAACTGCAAAGGCATCCATGGAAAGTCCCACAGCAGTGACAAAAAGGGTAAACAAACTCATACATAATTCTCCTTATACATAAAATAAATAAGACCCCCGGACAATTTATACGGTTATGCCGTTAAATCGTCCACGAGTCTCATCGTCACAATAAAAAATGTTTCGATAATGCCAGGCATATCTGCCATTATGTTGACATTATCACAGCAAAAGCTGCCAACTACTCCCTCACGGAATATGAATGTTTGACTATTATATCCCAGACGATAAAAAATGTCAACAACTTAAATCGGATAAGCTCAAATGGAAAAGACTATCCTTTTGGCTAGTTTACAGTCAAAGGAATAGAATCGTATAATAATGAAAACAGGCAACAGGCAAAAAAGGGGAGGAACGGCAATATGAAAACCTATCAAATTGTAGATGCAGCGGCTTATGGCGTGGAGAGTGGTGCAGGAGCGCTGCCGGTAATTCTGATTGCAGTTCTTATTGTAGTGACTGTTGCGCTGGGAGTATTTCTGACAAGGAAATCCAAAAGGATAGTTCAGGAATAGGAAAAAGGGGTGCAGGCTATTTCGTATAAAGCATAATGCACAAAAAAACATCGGGCATCTGCCCGATGTTTTTTGTTGCCGTTATTGTTTGAGAGCAATTATGCTACTACAGTAACGTTGGTTGCACGAACCTTGCTGCTGTTCTGAGGATCAGTTTCGGTATCGAAAGTTACCTTCTGGCCTTCTTCAAGGGACTTGAATCCCTCAGCGTTGATTGCGGAGAAATGTACGAATACTTCCTCGCCGGTTGCATCGTTGGTGATGAAACCATAACCCTTCTGTGCATTGAACCATTTAACTGTACCGTTATTCATTTTATGGTACCTCCTTCATAAAAATAGTGATTCTAAAACTTATGACAAAAAAATCACATATTTTTGTAAACCATCATCAAAGTAGCAATGACTTACAAAAATATGTGAGTTCAATGACTTTCATTTAGAATACAGGTGTAGTATAGCACCAATATTTGCGGAATGTCAACAATTATTTTTGTCAGTGAATAATTGCCGTTTTAAACGGGAAAAATGGGAAAAACAGGAGGAAAACGGGAAAATGACAGTAAGTTTTTTTATCGCTGCAGTGGGTTTTCTGACAGGGTTCCTGTTAGGAAAATGGTACTATAAGAAGCCGGAGCAGGAAAAACAGGAGGAAGAGGAAGAAAAAGCGGAACTTATCGGCTCTGTGGCAAGCCCGGTAAACGGTGAAATAGACGGAGAAAAAGCGGAAGAAGGAGTTGTTGTAATAAGACCCTCGGAGGGGAAAGTATATGCTCCGGTTTCCGGGAAGGTCGTAAGGCTTTTTCCCATGGGGAATGAACTACTGCTGAGAACAGAATTTGGAGCGGAAATCCACCTGCAGGCGGGGGGCGGGAAGGACGAGCTTCTGGGAGAATATTACAGTCCGAGAGTGGTGCAGAATGAAATTGTGGGGAAGGGGAAGCTGCTTCTGGAATTTGACAAAAAGGGTCTGGAGGCGGAGGGGGCATCTGTGGATATTTCCCTTTCTCTTTCGGAGGAGCAGGGGGGAACCAGGGTATACCGAAAAGGGGATGGCAGGGTGAAAACAGGGGAGGAAATCCTGCAAATCAGAGGAGATTTCCAAAGTGCCGGTATTCCCCGGGACTGATGCCGAAGGCATGATGAAATTCCCGGAAAAAGGTGCGGGTGCTTCCAAAACCGACATCCAGGGCGATTTGTGTTACGGACTGCCCGGAGTGGGCTAATAAATCCTTTGCATGTTCCAGACGCTTTGCGTTGATGTAGCGGGGCAGGGAGGTATGAAGTCTGGAAGAAAAAATTCTGGAAATCTGAAAGGCGCTGACACCGAAGGTATGCGCCAGAAGCTCCAGAGAAATATTTTCCGTATAGTGGGACTCGATATATAGTAAAAGCTGCTGTTCCAGAGCAAGGTCGGAGGACACTCTGGAAGCGGAACCGGAAGAAACCTCTTTGGAAAGCAGGACGGAAAAATCCGTGAGCAGCAGGGAAAGGTATGCTTTTGCATAGCTTCTGGGCTGAAAAGGAATTTTCCGGTTTAAATCAAAATCCGCAGTCAGGGAGAGGATTCCCCCAAGAGCGGTTCTGGAATGGGCGGAAAGCCCGGAAAGGGAAAAAGAGGGATTTTCCGGCTCATTTTTCTGGAACCATGCCCGGTAATCGGGACAGAAGGTTTCCTCAAAGATGCAGATGAGAATCCGGCTTTTTGCGGGGGTGGAAAAGGTGTGCAGCCGGTTGGGAAAAATAAGAATCCCCTCCTCCTGATGAAGACAGAAGTCTTTTCCGTTTACGGTGGCAAGAAGCTGCCCTTCCAGTACAAAAACAAGCTCCACCTGCCTGTGGAGATGGGGAGCAAAGCTGTGGTCGTTGGAAATATGAAGCCATACCGGCTCGTTGCGTTCCTGATAGAAGATACTCATGACAGCCCTCGTTTCTGCGCTGATTTACTGCGTAAATCGCTACTTCCTCATGTTTTGCGGGTCCCAAGGTCTTTCATCCACTTATGAGCAGGCTCATGTGAGTTCAGACCTTTTGACCCTGATATCATCATATGCTTTATTTTAAGGAAATGCAAGAAATGGCATAAAAAACGCCAAAAATGACGCGCCGGAATAAGAAGAATGTGGTATTGTAAAAAAATAGAGGTAAGAGTGAATCAAGAGGAAAACTGGAAAAAGAAGCTTGCGGAAAGAATAACTTCTGAAAAATGAAATCGAAAAAAGAAAAAATTTGAAGGTTATAAGCAGGAAGCAGAGAGAACCGGAGGAGAAAGAGAAAACCTGCGAAACAGATTTTCAACGGTATGGAAGAAAAATCAGGGAAATGAAAAGCAGAAAAGAAGAAAGATAAAAAGAAAAAAATAGAAAAGAAAAAGTAGAAAATAAAAAAATACAAAGTAAAAAAGTAAAAATAGAAAAAATAAAGAAGGAAAGGAAACAGACAGATGAAAGAAACAGAGAACACAGTGCAGCGGAAGAAAATGTGGGTGGCAGACCAGGGGGATGGAACGTATATCAATCCGATTCTCTATACGGATTATTCCGACCCGGACGCTATCCGGGTAGGGGAGGATTATTTTATGATTGCCTCCAGCTTTTGCAATACACCGGCAGTTCCCCTTTTACATTCCAAAGATTTGGTAAACTGGAAGGTAGTCAATTATATCATTGATAAGCTTCCCTATTCTTATTATGACAAGCCCATGCACGGCTGCGGCACCTGGGCACCGGCAATCCGGTATCATGAGGGCGTTTACTATGCCTTTATTCCCATGCCGGATGAGGGCATTTTCATGTGCAAGACCACAGACCCCTGGGGAAAGTGGAGCGAGCCTGCCTTTGTCAAGAAAGCGGCGGGCTGGATTGACCCCTGTCCCTTCTGGGATGAGGATGGAAAGGCATACATGGTAAATGCCTTTGCCAGAAGCCGGATTGGCTTTAAGAGCTTCCTTTATATGACACCGATTGAGCCGGACTGTTCCGATATACTGGATGACGGACAGTTTGTCTATGACGGACATGCAACCCAGCCAACTATCGAGGGCCCCAAGCTTTACAAGAGAAATGGATATTATTACATATTCGCACCCGCAGGAGGGGTAAAGCCCGGCTGGCAGACAGTGCTTCGTTCTAAAAATATCTACGGCCCTTATGAGGAAAAGATTGTACTGCATCAGGGTAATACCCCAGTCAATGGCCCTCACCAGGGAGCATGGGTGGATACGCCGGACGGACAGGATTTCTTTTTGCATTTTCAGGATGTGGGAAATGCGGGCAGAATTATTCATTTACAGCCTATGTACTGGGAAAATGACTGGCCGGTTATCGGTGTCAATCCCGTGGATGGCTGTGGAGAGCCGGTGCTGCGCTATAAGAAGCCGGTACAGATTGAGGGCGTAACCCCCGACGCACCGGAGGACAGTGATACCTTTGAGGAGGAAAAGCTGGGCTTACAGTGGCAGTGGAACGCCAACTATAAAGAGGACTGGTATAAAGTGGGGGGAGGAAGCCTTACCTTATATGCACAACCAAAGGAGAAGGAAACCCAGCTATGCGATGTCAGCAATCTGCTTTTACAGAAGTGGCCGGCGCCGGAATTTATGATTACCACCTGTCTGCATCTGGATAAGCTGGCAGAGAACAATCTGGCAGGCATGATTTCTCTGGGCGGGTGCTATACCGCACTGGCAGCAGCCAGAAGGCAGGGAAAGCTGCTTTTGGTACAGAGAACCGGAAACTGGGAACAGGCAGACGAAACGGAAACAGTATGCAGGGAGATTACGGCAGAAACCATTTATCTGCGGATGAAGGTGGAAAAGTCCGAGGATGTTTCCTTCCTTGTCAGCGGGGACGGAGTAACCTATGAACCCATCGGGGAAACCGTACAGGCAACACCGGGACGCTGGGTTGGCGTAAAGACGGGATTGTTTGCCGTGACAGAGGGTGAAAAGGCGCAAGGAAGCCTGACGGCAGATTATTATTTCTATGATGCGCTGTAAATTGCCGGAGATTGGTTGGATAAAATACACAAAAAAGAGAATAAATTGAATAAATCATAGGAAAATATTGCCGAATTGCCATGAAATGTGCTATACTTTTATCTGGGTATACTCTGGCTAACCCGTAGAGAGAATGTGGGAGGGAAAAGTATTATGACAAGTGCGCAATTAAAAAAGGCAAATTCGACAGTATTTCCTGTTGTTGCCACTATTCTGGGATATGTGGTTCTGATTATTTCAGCCTTTATCCTGAGCAATGGAGGGCACGGAAGCGTAGGAAACTTTATGCAGATTGGAGCCGGAGTTCTGGCACTGGTGATATCTACAGTGGCTTTTGTTACAAAACGGGATACCATGCTCTGTGGTATCGTGATATTATCCAGTGCCACAGTTGCCTATGTGGTGACGGTGCTGACTAATAACAACACAGAATCCTTTGCCTACGCATTTCCGATTTTGTTTTCATCCATTGTTTTTATGAACGTAAAAATAGTTGTGTTTGGCAATATCGTGATTCTGCTGGCAAATGTGCTGAAGCTGATTCTCCGTTATGGCAGCGCGGATTCCGCCGTGCGGCAATCCCTGATACTGGCAGTGCTCGTCAGTGTACTGGTGGGCTTTGCGTCCATCAAGGCAGTAAGGCTTCTGATTAAAAACAATGAAGAGAATACGGAAGCAATTACAGCCGCCGCAGGCAGACAGGAAGAGAGCAATAAAAAAATGAAGCTGGTGGCAGACAGCATCGCAAGACATTTTGAAGAGGCAATGCAGCTTCTGGACAATCTGGAAAAGAGTGTGGAAACCAGCAACTTTGCCATGAATAATATTGCAGAAAGTACGGAAAGCACGGCAGAGGCAATTCAGGCACAGGCAGCCATGTGTACGGAAATCCAGAAGAAGACAGATGTGGCTGAAAATGAAACAAAAAATATGCTGGAGGCATCCAAACAGACGGATAAAAATGTGGATGAGGGTGCCGACATGGTAAGGGAACTGAAGGAGCAGGCACATAATGTGGAAACTGCAAGCAATGTTACCGTGGAAGTCATTGACAGCCTGACGAAGAAGGTTGCGGAAGTGGAAAGCTTTGTGGGAACGATTTTAAGCATTTCCAGTCAGACGAACCTGTTGGCGCTTAACGCATCTATTGAGGCAGCCCGTGCAGGGGAGGCCGGAAGAGGATTTGCAGTAGTTGCAGAGGAAATCAGACAGCTTTCCGAGCAGACAAAGGATGCTTCCAACAACATTACCAATATTATTTCCGAACTGAATCAGGACACAAAGCGGGCAAATGAGAGTATTCAGAATTCCGTGGCTTCTGTGGAAAAGCAGAATGAACTGATTGAGGAAACCAGAGAGAAGTTTGCAAGAATTGATGAGGGCGTGGAAGAACTGACGAAAAATATTGACACAACGGAAAATGTCATTAAGGGAATTTTACAGTCTACCACCACGATTTCAGAGAATATTACCCAGCTTTCCGCAACCAGTGAGGAGGTTGCCGCTTCTTCCACGGAGGGCTTAAAGACCTCGGGAACCACCGTAGAGGCAATGAAGAACTGCCGGACGATTCTGGAGAGCATTTATACGATGGCACAGGACTTGCAGAGTACGGAAGTCTAGGGAATTGACAGCGGGGAAAAAGTATTATATTATCAGAAAAAATGCCGGATACGGATGGAATGGAGAATGTGATGAGTAAGAAACCTTATGCAGAAAGAAACCTGAAATTTGAAACATTACAGTTACATGTAGGGCAGGAGCAGCCCGACCCGGTAACAGATGCGCGAGCAGTACCGATTTATCAGACTTCTTCTTATGTATTTCGCAACTGCGACCATGCAGCCGCAAGATTCGGACTGACAGACAGCGGAAATATTTACGGACGTCTGACAAATCCCACAGAGGATGTGTTTGAAAAGAGAATTGCCGCACTGGAAGGCGGTACGGCAGCGCTGGCAGTAGGAAGCGGTATGGCAGCAATTACCTATACCATTCAGAACCTGGCAAAATCCGGGGATCATATTGTATCTGCCAATAATATTTACGGCGGAACCTATAACCTGCTGGCACATACACTGGTAGATTACGGTGTTACCACTACCTTCGTAGACCCCTTTGATATGAAGGCAGTAGAGGATGCTATTCAGGAGAACACCAAGGCGCTTTACATTGAAACGCTGGGAAATCCCAATTCTGATGTTGTAGATATTGAGAAGATGGCGGAGATTGCCCATGCACATAAAATTCCGCTGGTAGTGGATAATACCTTTGCAACTCCCTATCTGGTTCGTCCCTTCGAGTATGGCGCAGATATTGTAGTACATTCTGCAACAAAGTTTATCGGCGGACATGGTACAACCATTGGCGGTGTTATTATTGAGAACGGCAAGTTTGACTGGAAGGCAAGCGGAAAGTTCCCTCACCTGACAACACCCAATGACAGCTATCACGGTGTAAACTTCTCCGAAGCAGTACCGGGAGCAGTCTTTGTAACAGCAATCCGTGCGATTCTGTTAAGAGATACGGGAGCAGCTATTTCTCCCTTCCATGCATTTTTCTTCTTGCAGGGTCTGGAAACTCTTTCCCTGAGAGTGGAAAGACATGTGGAAAATGCTTTGAAGGTAGTAGACTATCTGAATAAGCATCCTAAGGTAGAAAGAGTACATCATCCTTCTGTTTCCGCAGACCCGGAGCAGCAGGCACTTTACAAGAAGTACTTCCCTAACGGCGGCGGTTCCATCTTTACCTTTGAAATCAAGGGTGGAGAGGAAGAGGCAAAGCGCTTCATCGACAATCTGGAGTTGTTCTCCCTTCTGGCAAATGTGGCAGATGTAAAGAGCCTTGTGATTCATCCGGCATCGACAACTCATGCCCAGTTGAATGATGAGGAATTAAAGGAGCAGGGTATTTACCGTAATACCATCCGTCTGTCTATCGGTACGGAAAACATTGATGATATCATCGAGGATTTGGAAGGCGGATTTTCAGCTATTTAAAATTGAAATATTTATACAGGCAGCCCTGGACTTTCGGAAAATTTCCCGGAGGTTCAGGGCTGTTTTTGTGTAAATAGTTCAGCCATGAACAAAGAATGTCACGAAGCGCCGGAGAGTGTGTTAGCATAATTTTACGAGGGAGATAAAAAAGCGTTGACAAATACCCTACGGGGGTATAATATGAGGGACGAAAGATACAGGTGGGGGTATAAGTCAGAAAGCCGCGCAGGGATGTGTCACAAATGGGGGCAAAGGCGTGTCACAAACGGGTTCCAAGACGTGTCACAAACGGGTATGTCCACAACAGACACATCGCTTGCGCGAGTTGCGCTCGCAGCGGTACACGCCTCCAAAAGGGCGGAGGCTTAACACACCTGAGGGACGGTGTGTAAGTACCGGCGGCTCCACAGTGTCTGTTTGCGGGCATATCCATTCGTGACACTGGCTGTGGGGAAAAGAATAAGAAACCGGGTGTTCAGTGCCGTGGACTGGGGAAAAAAGGAACCGGATTTTCGGTGTCGTGGATTGGGGAAAAGAACAAGGAACAGGATGTTCAATGACACTGACTTTTGGAAGGAAAAAAGGAAGTTGGCGAGGTTTCTGAAAGAAATGTGACTGGAATACAGGGGAAAATTGGCAGAAATTCCGGAAAGGAGATTAGGGTGGAAGAAAAGAATATGTGTTCTACGGAGAAGTGCTGCTGTTGTCATCAGAAGGCAACGCCAAGGACGGAGCAGGAACTGAAGCAGTTGAAGAACCGGCTGAGCCGTATGGCGGGGCAGTTGAACGGAATCGGAAAGATGCTGGATGAAAACCGGTATTGCGGAGATATTCTGACCCAGGTAGCGGCGGTGGAAAGTGCCCTGCAGGCGTTTGGATATGTAATTTTGCAGGAACATATGAAAACCTGTGTGGTGGAAGAAATCAAAAAAGGGAATACTGCTATTGTGGATGAGGCGGTAGAACTGGTGAAGAAGCTGAAGTAAGGAAGTCTGGAAGAGGAGAACTGAGATAGGAGGAGAAAATGAAAGAACGGTATCATATTTCCGGCATGACCTGTTCGGCATGCTCTTCTCATGTGGAGAAGGCGGCGAATAAGCTTGCCGGAGTGGAAAAGGCTTCTGTCAATCTGCTGACAGAAACCATGGAAATTGAATATGACGAAAACAAATTGAGCAGGGAGCAGATTGAGTCTGCGGTGGAAAAGGCGGGTTACGGGGCAGCTCTGATAATCGGCGGAAAGAGCGGCGCAGGAACAGCCCGAATCGGAGCCGGGGAAACGGAGGCAGGTGGAACCGGTGCCGGAGCAGGAAATGGAAAAAAGAACGGAAGGGACAGTGTTTCCGGAAAGGCAAAGGAAGAAGTCAGACAAATGAAGTGGCGGCTGGGGATTTCCATTGGATTTCTGATTCCTCTGATGTATGTGGCAATGCATCATATGTACAAGGAATGGTTTGGAATCCCTGTGCCGGGAATCATACAGCATTATCTGCATGGCAATGAAAATGCCATGTCCTTTGCTTTGACGCAGTTTTTGTTGCTGCTGCCCATTGTTTACATGAACCGGAAATTTTTCAGTGTGGGCTTTAAGACGCTGCGGCATCTGTCCCCGAATATGGACAGTCTGATAGCTTTGGGAGCATCGGCAGCCATCGGATACGGAATTTTTGCCATGTACCGGATAAGCTATGGACTTGGACATGGACAGATGGATGTGGTGGAGCAGTATTCCCATGATTTGTATTTTGAATCGGCAGGCATGATTCTGACTCTGATTACGGTGGGAAAATATCTGGAGAGCCGTTCCAAGGGCAAAACCAGTGAGGCAATTACGAAGCTGATGGATTTATCCCCCAAAACAGCTATTGTGGTAAGAGAGGACGGAAGAGAGGAAGAAATTCCCACAGAGGCTCTGCGGGCTGGGGATGTTTTTCTGGTAAAGCCCGGCAGTCTTGTGCCTGTGGACGGTACGGTATTATCCGGTACTTCCAGTGTGGATGAAGCGGCAATTACAGGGGAAAGTGTTCCCGTGGAAAAACGGAAGGGAGATAAAGTGGTTTCAGCGACTGTCAACAAAGCAGGATTTTTGAAGTGCCGGGCTGACAGGGTAGGCGAGGATACAACCCTTTCCCAGATTATCCGTCTGGTAGAGGAGGCGAGTGCCAGCAAGGCGCCTATTGCCCAGCTTGCAGACAAGGTGGCAGGGGTATTTGTACCGGTGGTTATGTGTATTGCACTGGTGACACTGTTTGTATGGCTGCTTGCGGGGGCAGGAGCGGAATTTGCCATATCCTCAGCTATTGCGGTACTGGTTATTTCCTGTCCCTGTGCCCTGGGGCTGGCGACTCCCGTTGCCATTATGGTAGGCACCGGTGTGGGAGCAAACCACGGTATTCTGATAAAATCAGGAGAAGCCCTGCAGCAGGCAAAGGAAGTGGATACGGTAGTCATGGACAAGACCGGCACAATTACTTCCGGAAAACTGCATGTGACGCAGGTGGGATGTTACGCTCCGGATATGGCGCTGGATACTTTGGCAGGGATTGCGGCAGCCCTGGAAAAGAAGAGCGAGCATCCGTTAGCGGAGGCTGTAGTGGAATATGCAGAGAAAAGACAACTTAAGCTGCCGGAAATAAAAGATTTCCAGGCTGTATTCGGAAGAGGCGTGGAGGGAACGCTGGCGGAGGAATTACCGGCGATGCCCCTGATTTCAGAAGCAGAGGACGGCCCTGTGGCGGTATTTGCGGCAGGAAAGACGGAAGAGGGAAAAACAGAAGTCAGTGTAAACTCCGGCAGAATGAGCAGCCCGGTGAAGGCTGGCACTCGTTTTCTGGTGGGAAACAGAGCCTATCTGGAGGAAAACGGCGTGGAGATTCCGAAGGAAGTACTGGAAAGTCTGGAGGAGATTGCAGCAGAAGGAAAAACACCGCTTCTTGTGGCAGCGGAGGGCAGACTGGCGGGCAGCATTGCTGTGGAAGATACAGTGAAGTCCAGTTCCTATGTGGCGATTGACCGGCTGCGGAAAATGGGAATCCATGTGGTGATGCTGACCGGAGATAACAGGAGAACTGCGGAAGCAGTGCGGCAGGAGCTTGGCATTGAGGAAGTGGTGGCAGAGGTGCTGCCTCAGGATAAGGAAAAGAAAATCAGCCAGTTGAAGGCGGCAGGCAGAAAGGTGGCAATGATTGGGGACGGTATCAACGATGCCCCGGCACTGGCAGCGGCAGATGTGGGAATGGCAATCGGCGCCGGTACGGATGTTGCCATGGAAAGCGCAGATATTGTACTGATGAAGAGTGATTTGCGGGATGCGGTCACGGCGATTCAGTTAAGCCGGGCAGTTATCCGTAATATCAAGCAGAATCTGTTCTGGGCGTTCTTCTATAATGCAATCGGGATTCCGCTGGCAGCAGGTGTATGGTATCCGCTTTTCCAGATAAAGCTGAATCCCATGTTTGGGGCGGCAGCCATGAGCCTGAGCAGTATTTTTGTAGTAGGAAATGCCCTGCGGCTTCGTGGGTTCAAGAGCGGTTTTGAGAAGCGGGGAAAGGCAGAAGCAACATCATCTGCGGAGGGTTCCTGTGAAGGAAAATGCGCAGTGGAAGCAGAACAAAAAACAGCAGAACAGGAAAAATCAGAAAAAGGAAAGGGAGAAAAAGAAATGACAAAGGTAATGACAATTGAAGGAATGATGTGTGGACACTGTACAGGAAGAGTGCAGAAGGCGCTGGAGGCAGTGGAAGGCGTAAAGGCTGTAACCATGAGTCTGGAAGAAAAGAGCGCTACCGTTGAGCTGGCAGCAGAGGTAAGTGATGAGGCGCTGACAAATGCTGTAACAGAAGCAGGCTATGAAGTGAAAAAAATCCAGTAAGTGAAGTCCGGTAAAAAAGGTGTAAAAGAAAAAGCGGATAGAAAGGAAAATGTAAAATCCGGAAAAGAGCGGAATCCCCGTAAAAAGGGAGTTCCGTTCTTTTTTTGATGAAAAAAGGATTACGGAAAAAACGGATAGAATTTACATGGGAGTGATTTTGGTTTTTACATGGGACGTTTAGAATAACTGTTGTGTACACAGAAAGTGAAGAAAGCGTGATAAAATTTGTATTTTTTGATTTGGGGCTTACGCTGGTAGAAAACGGGATGCCGGAAAGATACCGGGAGGCAATGGAAAAGTGTGGAATTTTTGTATCGGGAGAGCGCGCCGCGGATATCTACCATCTTACAAACAAATATTTTATGCGGGAGCGGCAGGGAGAGATGGGAAAAGGAAATCCGAAGGTTTTTGAGGACTATGTTTCCTTTGCCTGTGCGCTGGCAGGAAATCCGGCAAAAGCCGACGCAGTACGGAAAGAACTGTTAAAGCAGGCGGAGCCGGTGTGGAGTGCCTTTCCCTATACAGTTTCGGTTTTACAGGGGCTGCGCCAGAGAGGGCTTGGAATCGGATTGATTTCCAACTGGGACAGCAGTTGCAGAAAGGTTCTGGCAGAAAATGACCTGATGGAGCTTTTGGATGTGGTAGTGATTTCCAGCGAGGAGAAGGTGGAAAAGCCGGATGCCCGGATTTTTGAAGAAGCCTTATCAAGGGCGGGAGTTTCCGGAGAAGACTGTCTTTATGTAGGGGATAACTACTACGACGATGGGGTAGGAGCGGCAAAGGTAAGGATGAAAAGTCTGATTATCAATCCACCGGATTATCTGGGGATTGAAGAACTGAAGGAAAAGGGAATCACTGTTATTTCCGATATCCGGGAGATTTTGCAGACGGAGGTTCTGTAAAGGAAAGTACAAATAATTGTTCAGAGGAGAAAGAAAATGAAAAAATGGAAAGCATTTTTACTGACCGGTCTGATGGTGGCTTCACTGGCAGGCTGTGGCAGCGGAAACACTGCAAATATGGAAACAACTGTAAAACAGGAGAGCACAGGTGTAAGCAGCTCTGAAAAGCAGTCAGGGCAGGATACAAAGACAGAAAATCAGGAGCCGACAGTAGTCAGAATGAGCCTTGGCTCAGAGCCGGACAGCCTTGACCCCTGGCAGTCTGCCGCATCAGATACAGATGCTATTTTCAGAAATGTATTTGAAGGACTGATGGCGTTTGATGAAAAGGGGGAACTGATTCCTGGTCTGGCAGAAAGCTATGAGGTATCGGAGGATGGCTGTACCTATACATTTCATTTAAGAGATAATGTTACCTTTCATAACGGGCAGCATATGACAAGTAGTGATGTGCTGTATACCTATGATAATCTGGCAGGGATGAACGGAGAAAAGGCTGTGTCCAGCAAATTTGGCAATGTGGAATATACAGAGGCACCGGACGAAAATACCTTTACAGTACATTTGAAGCAGGCTTCTGCCTCTTTCCTTGCCCTGAATATTGTACCGGTTCTGCCGGAGGGCTACAGTGAGCAGGCAACCAGTCCTGTCGGAACAGGTCCTTACAGATTTGTGGAATATGTACCCGGACAGAGAGTTGTATTTGAAAAGAATGAAAATTATTACAATCCGGACAGAGCCGGACAGGTGGACAGAGTGGAGGTCTATATTATGACGGATGCCAGTGCCATTGTTTCCGCACTGATGTCTGACCAGCTGGATTTGGCGAATGTTTCTATTGAAAACGCGGCAATTCTGGGAGATGGCTTTGAAATCTATAACTCTCCTCAGAACATGGTACAGATTTTTGCATTGAATAATACCTATGAACCTCTGACAGATAAAAGGGTACGTCAGGCGATGAGCTTTACTGTAAACAAGCAGGAGGTAATAGACGGCGTATTCGGAGGATATGCAACGGAACTTTATTCCAATTTCAGCCCGGTTATGAAGGTATATTACAATGACGAGCTCTCTGATGTATATACAACGGATGTGGAAAAGGCAAAGAGCCTGATGGAAGAAGCAGGATATGCAGACGGCTTTGACCTGGTGATTACAGTTCCCGGCAACTACCAGGCACATGTGGATACGGCACAGATTTTACAGCAGCAGCTGGCACAGATTAACATCAGGGTGACAATCGAAACAATCGAATGGGCAAGCTGGCTGGAGGATGTATACGGAAAGGCGCAGTATCAGGCAACGGTTATCGGCTTTACCGGAAAACTGGACCCGAATGATGTACTGGTACGGTTTACATCAGATTACGGAAAGAATTTTACAAAATACAGCAACCCGGAATATGACAAACTGATTGCGGATGCGGCAGTAGAACTGGATGAGCAGAAGCGGATTGCCATGTATCAGGAATGTCAGAAAATACTGACAGAGGACGCAACCAGCATTTATATCTGCGACCCGAATCTGATTATGGCAGCAAGAAAGGGTCTGAAGGGATATACCTTCTATCCCGTGACCTTCCATGACTTTACGAAGCTGTACTATGAACAATAAAGAACAATAAGGAAAAAAGAAATGAAATATTACGCAAGACGGATTTTGGGATTTCTGATTACAATTTTTCTGGTTTCCATACTGACCTTTGCCATTTTTCAGGTGCTTCCGGGAAATCCGGCAGAAATTATTCTTGGTGTGGATGCAGACCCGGCGCAGATAGCTGCGCTGGAAGAAAGCATGGGGCTGGACAAGCCTGTGCTGATGCGGTATGGAGAGTGGGTAGCAGGGCTTTTGCATGGGGATATGGGTATTTCTTACCGGTATAAGCAGCCGGTGGCGGCATTGATTCAGGACAGCTTTAAGGTAACGGCTTCTCTGGCGTTTTTATCCATTATACTGACAGTTCTGATAGGACTGCCCACAGGTATCTGGCTTGCGAAGAATCATGGAAAACCGGTGGCAACACCGGTTTCCATGATTTCTCAGATTAGTCTTTCCGTACCGGCATTCTGTATGAGCATTTTCCTGATTTATGTTTTCAGTGTACGGCTTAAGATGCTGCCTTCCTTTGGATATGTTCCCTTAAAACAGGGAATCATCCCGTGGCTGAAAAACATGATTTTACCGGCGACTGCAATAGCGCTGGGAGGGTCCGCAATGCTGATAAGATATATCTATACCAGCATTTTAACCCAGTTAAAGGAGGACTATATCAGGACAGCGAAGAGCAAAGGGGTGTCCATGAAGCATATTTTAAACCGTCATGTGCTTCGCAATTCTCTGATTCCGGTAATTACCATTCTGGGGATGTTGGTTTCGGATATTTTAGGCGGGAGTATTATCATAGAAAACCTATTTTCCTTTCCGGGAATTGGAAAGCTGCTTTCCACATCTATTTCTTCCAGAGATTTTCCACTGATTCAGGGACTGGTTGTTTATATGGCGGGAATTGTTGTGCTTTGCAATTTTCTGGTGGATATGCTGTATTCTCTGATAGACCCGAGAATACGGTTGAAATAAAAGGCGCAGAAATGGGGATTAATATGAAGAAAAAAAGCTGGAGGAAGCTGTGGAAAAACAGAAATTTTGTAATTGGCTTCTGTATGGTGGCAGTGGTTCTGATATTGATGGCAGTGGGATTTTTTTATCTGCCCTATGATGTGGATGCAATAGAGGTAAGCAATAAGCTGCAGCCGGCGGGAGGGACACACCTTCTGGGAACGGACCATCTGGGAAGAGATATTTTAAGCAGAATGATGTACGGAGCCAGAATTTCCTTCCTGATTGGTGCACTGGTTGTCTTGTTCGGACTGGTAACGGGAACTCTGATAGGGGCGCTGGCAGGGTACTTTGGCGGAAAAACGGATGAAATAATTTCCAAGCTGATTGATACGCAGATGGCATTCCCCGGAGTGCTTCTGGCGCTGATGATGGTAGCTGTATTTGGCAATGAACTGAAAAATATTGTGCTGGCACTGGGAATTATGTCGATTCCGCGGTTTGCCAGAATTTCCAGAAGCGGTTTTATGAAGTATCGGGATGCAGAGTTTGTGCGGGCAAGCCGGGTGAGAGGTGCAGGGGATTTTTATATTATGTTATGGCATATTCTGCCGAATATTGCGCCGGATATGATTGTAACCTGTTCACTGGGCTTTGCTTCGGCGGTAATGAGCGAGGCTGGGTTAAGTTATCTGGGACTTGGCATCCAGCCTCCGGCACCGAGCTTTGGAAAGATGCTGAGTGAGGCACAGAATTATATTTTACAGGCATCCTGGTATGTGATGATTCCCACAATAGCGATTACCCTGCTGGTTATGGGGTTTAATCTGATAGGGGACGGCATTTCCAGAGAGATACAGAGATAAGGAGAAGTGCGCGGGAAATGGAGATTGGAATGGAACAGGGAAAGAAAAACAGGGTTCTGGATATTCAGAATCTGGAATTACAGCTTCCCGTAGAACAGAAATATTATCCGGTGGTACAACAGCTTTCCATTTATGTAGAGGAAGGAGAAATGGTAGCCCTGGTAGGGGAATCCGGCTGCGGAAAGAGCATGACGGCAATGGCTTCCATAGGCTTGCAGCCTGCAGCCTGTAAAGCATCGGGCAGGATAGAAGCCGGTGGGAAAAATCTGCTTTCCTGTACGGAGAAGGAGTGGGAAACATTACGGGGCAGTGAAACGGCGATGATTTTTCAGGAACCAATGACAGCCTTAAATCCCCTTCTGACAATAGGAAGGCAGATTGCCGAAAATGCCATATCCCACGGGGCGGATAAAAAAGAGGCGAAGCAGCGGGCTCTGGAGAAAATGCAGATGGTGGGACTGCCGGATGTGAAGAGATTATACAAAAGCTATCCCTGTCAGCTTTCCGGCGGAATGAGGCAGCGCGCCATGATTGCCATGGCACTTATCAATACCCCCAGACTTTTGATTGCGGATGAGCCTACGACGGCACTGGATGTAACAATACAGGCACAGATTATGGAACTTTTACAGGACATGAACCGGAGTATTCATACAGCGGTGCTTCTGATATCCCATGATTTGGGAGTCGTAAGAAATATGTGCAGCAGAATATATGTGATGTATGCGGGACACATTGTGGAGAGCGGCACCACAGAAGAGGTGTTTGAAAATCCGAAGCATCCTTATACCAGAGGGCTGATTCAGTCTGTGCCGGATGTGACAAAGCGGAAGGAACCTCTGGTTTCTATAAATGGATGGGTGCCTTCTCTGGCGGAACGCAGGCAGGAGGGCTGTCCCTTCTATGAGAGATGCGGGAAAAGGCAGGATATCTGCAAACGGGAAAAATGCGGGATGCAGGGTGAAAAGATTCATCAGGTAGCCTGTCATCTTTATACATCCTGAAAGAAATACAGAGGAGATAAGGAAGCATATGGAAAAAGAAGTATTATTATCGGTACAGAATCTGGAAAAGGAATTTCGGAATAAAAGGAAGTGTGTCCGGGCGGTAAACGGGGTCAGCCTGGATATTTATCAGGGGGAAACCTTTGGACTGGTAGGGGAATCAGGCTGTGGAAAGTCGACACTGGGAAATGTACTGGTGAATTTACAGAAGCCCACAAGGGGAAGCATCCGGTATCAGGGAAAGGAAATCGGGAGAACCGGCAGGAAGAAAAAGGAATTTTGCAGGAAAATTCAGATTATTTTTCAGGACCCCTATTCCTCCCTTGACCCGAAAAAGACGATAGGCTGGCTGATTGAAGAGCCTTTACGGATACATCATGCAGGGAAAAGCAGGGAAGAGAGGCAGAAAAGAGTTCTGGAAATGTTACAGGTGGTGGGGATGGATGAAAGCTATCTGTCCAAATTTCCAGGAGAACTTTCCGGCGGGCAGCGTCAACGGGTGGCGATTGCCATTGCTCTGATTTTGAATCCGGAATTTGTTGTCTGCGATGAAGCTGTTTCGGCACTGGATGTATCGGTACAGGCGCAGGTTTTGAATCTGTTGAAGACGCTTCAGGAAAAATTTTCCTTGACCTATTTGTTTATTTCTCATAATCTCAATGTAGTATCTTACATGTCAGACCGTATCGGTATCATGTATCTGGGAGAAATCGTAGAACTGGGCGGCGTGGAGGAAATTTCCCAAAATCCACAGCATCCCTACGGAAGAGCGTTGTTTTCAGCTTCTCTGGGAATTGGTAAAAATCAGGGAGAGCGAATTGTGCTGAAAGGAGATTTGCCAAGTCCTGCAAATCCACCGGCTGGCTGTCCTTTTCATACAAGGTGTTTTATGGCGGAAGAAAAATGCAGAAGCCAGAAGCCTGTGTTGAAGGATTTGGGTAACGGACATTATTGTGCCTGTCATCTGGTACAGAAAAGGATGGAAGAGGAGAAGAGTGTAAAATGAAAACAGCGGTTATTTCCGATATTCATGTGGATATCAACGAGGAGTATCCCGTAGTGGAAGCACTTGCGGAAGAACTGAACAAAAGGGATGTGCAGTTACTTTTGCTGGCGGGAGATATCAGCGATTGCGCTGACAGAAGTATTCAGACAGTGGAAAGGCTGGAACAGGAAAGCGGTGTCCGGGTGCTTTATGTGCCGGGAAACCATGATATGTGGGATAAAGAGAAAAAATACGGAGATAATGACAGGATTTATGAAAAATATCTGGCAGATGGACATTGTCTGTCCGGAAAATGCTTTGAAACGGACAGGTATTTTGTGGTGGGAGATATCGGCTGGTATGATTACAGCTATGGAAATCCCGGATATACCAGAGAAGAATTTGAACTTATGAGCAGGGACGGGAGAACCTTTCAGGATTTCCTGTTTAATACATGGACAGGAAATAATCAGGAAAAATGTGCCTGGTTTATGGAAAATCTCCGGGAAAAAATAAGAAAAGCCGGAGAGAAAAAGGTTGTGCTGATGACGCATATGCTTTCCCATGAGGCGTTTCTGGTGCCGGAAAATATTGGAAACTGGGCGTATTTTAATGCCTTTCTGGGAAGCCGGGCGCTGGAACGGCTTTGCAGGGAGGAACAGGTGGCATATGCAATCTGCGGGCATGTGCATTATCGGAAAAACATCCGGGAGGGAGATACCACCTGGCTTTGCAGATGCCTGAACTATCATACGGAATGGCGGGAAAATCAGGATATCCGGAAACAGATTGCGGATGCGATGGAGGTAATTGAGTTATAATGGGACAGGATTTTATGATTGCGGATACACATTTCGGAGCAGACAGTATTCTTCGGTATGAAAACAGACCTTTTGCAGGCGTACAGGAAATGGATGAAGCGCTGATTCAGAACTGGAACCGGGTCGTGGGGGAGGAGGATACGGTGTATGTGCTGGGGGATTTTTCTTCCTATGGAAGGGAAGAAAACGAGGCGCTTTTAAAACGGTTGAAGGGCACGAAAATACTGATTATGGGAAATCATGATACAGGATATTCGCCGGAGGAGTGGCGCAAAATGGGCTTTCTGGAGTGCAGCAGGTGGCCGATTCTCTATGAGGGATTTTTCCTGCTTTCCCATGAACCGCTGTATATCAACAGGAATATGCCTTATGCCAACATTTACGGGCATGTGCATAATAATCCAAGCTACAGGGATGCTTCGTCCCAGAGTGTGTGCGTCAGTGTGGAAAGAATCCGGTATTGTCCGGAAGCTTTTAAGGCAATCCGGGAGAAAATGAGGGGATAGAATGCGCGCGCAGAAATGGAGATAAGTGTGAAAAATATGCCTGATAGCATATTTTTCACACTTATCGCAGAACTGAATCTGAAATTCAGTTCGCGATTCCTTCGGCAAAGGGATGC
>OLGB01000608.1_pt1 | contig 49830 bp, 47 predicted proteins | sample 1605691 | NCBI WGS metagenome assembly OLGB01 (sample SAMEA3888925, study PRJEB22519) | human gut metagenome | biome: human gut; feature: human-associated habitat; material: faeces | place: Denmark | collected 2010
GGTCAAAGTCCACCGGCACGCCCCAGGTAAAGCTGGTGCGGGAGACGCACAGGTCCTCCAAGCCGGGCTTGATGAAGTTGTTCACCATCTCATGGACCCGGCTCCGGGGCTCCAGAAAGTCGGTGTTCTCCAGCAGGTCCTGGATCTTGTCGGCATATTTGCTCAGCCGGAAGAAGTAGGCCTCCTCCTCCGCGTCCTGGACCTCCCGGCCGCAGTCGGGGCACTTGCCGTCCTTGAGCTGGCTCTCGGTCCAGAAACTCTCGCAGGGCTTGCAGTACTTACCCTTATAGGTGCCCTTGTAGATGTCTCCATTGTCGTACATGGCCTTGAAGATCTTCTGGATGGCGGCGACGTGGTAATCGTCGGTGGTGCGGATGAAGCGGTCGTTGGAGATATTCATCAGCTTCCAAAGGTCCAGCACCCCCTTGGGGCCCTGGACGATGTTGTCCACATAGGCCTGGGGCGTGACCCCCGCTTCCTTGGCCTTGTCCTCGATCTTCTGACCGTGCTCGTCAGTACCGGTGAGGAACATGACCTGGCAGCCCTTGAGCCGCTTATACCGGGCCATGGCGTCGGTGGCCACGGTGCAGTAAGTGTGGCCGATGTGGAGCTTATCGGAGGGGTAGTAAATGGGCGTTGTGATATAAAACTTATTGCTCATGCTCTTGCACCTCTTCTTGCGTCTCTTCCGTCTCCCGGGGCGGCGTCCACCGCTCCAGTTCAGCGGGTCGGTCTACCCGGGTCAGCAGACACTTGGTCTGGCCGGCCAGGTAAAATAGATAGCCAAGGGTCACCAGGATCTGGACTGTGTCGCCGGCCTTGACGTCGTCCACCAGGCTGGCCCCCAGAGCGGTCAGCGCTACGCCGCTGAGCCACACCGTCAGCATGGGCATGGGCTTTTCAAAGGAAAAGGCGGACACGGTGTAGCAGCATGCCACCGCGCACACAGCGCCCAAAAACGTGAAGACATAGCCCATCACATTGGGCTCGGTGGCCCGGGCTTGGTAGACGGCGATGAGCCACAAGCAGCCCGCGTAGGCCGGCAGCAGCAGCGGCCAGGCGAAGCGGCCCTTGGCCTCCTGGCCCTGGGCGTTGATCCAGCCCACCAGCGCCGCCCCGGCGCCGCCGGGCAGCAGCGCAACGCTCAGGACCTTTTCGCTGAGGGTCAGCTCCACGTTTTGTGACCACTGCATCAGCCCCGCCACGCCGCCGGCCACCATCAGCGCGCCGGCCAGGACGTAGACGGCCAAAAGCCCCTTCTGGGGCAGGGAAAAGGCGTCCAGATAGCTTGTAAAACTCTTGTCCTTGACCGTCCAGCGGCCCAGCAGAAAAAAGCCCACCGCCGCTACCGCCACCACTGCCAGCAGACAATAGGTGGCCGGGTGGCCCGGCGTTAGAAGTCCGCCTTCCTCCCAGGCGGCGTTTCGCAGCCAGATGCGGCACAGTACGGCCCCAACCAGCGTCACCGCCAGGAAAAGGCCATAGGCCCAGCGTTTTTTCATCGTATCACTCCTTGTGTCAAGGCTGTCACGTTCGCATTGAGCGCATGGCCGCGCCCGCTTCCCTCCGACTCGGGCTGGTCTCCGGGGCCTTGCGGCCCCGACCCTCGCCCTCGCTCCGGTCCATCGGGCGCTATGCGCCTATGCTCACGCTTCCTCTTCTTGCTCTTTGCGCCAGGCCAGATAGTCGTCGTAGTCCATGCGCTTATCGATAAAGGTGCCGTCGGGCAGGAACTCAAAGATGCGGTTGGCCACGGTGGAGACCATCTGGTGGTCGTGGGTGGCCAGCAGTACGTTGCAGCCCACGGCCTCCAGGCCGTTATTCACCGCGGCGATGGACTCCAGGTCCAGGTGGTTGGTGGGCTGGTCCAAAAGCAGCACGTTGGCGCCCGATAGCATCATCCGAGAGAGCATGCACCGGACCTTCTCCCCGCCGGAGAGGACCTTGACGGGCTTAAAAATGTCGTCCCCGGAGAAGAGCATCCGGCCCAAAAAGCCCCGCAGGTAGCTCTCATGCTTGTCCTCGGAAAACTGGCGCAGCCAGTCCAGAATGGTGTCGTCGCAGTCTTTGAAGAAGGCGGTGTTGTCCTTGGGGAAGTAGGAGAAGGTGGCCGTCTGGCCCCACTTGACGCTGCCCTCGTCGGGCTCCAGCTCGCCCACCAGGATCTTGAACAGGGCGGTCTGGGCGTTTTCATTCTCACCCACAAAGGCGATCTTATCGTTTTTGTTCACCACAAAGCTGACCTTGTCCAGCACCTTGACCCCGTCGATGGTCTTGGAGACGTCGGTGACAAACAAAATATCCTTGCCCACCTCCCGGTCGGGGGAGAAACCCACCCAGGGATAGCGGCGGGAAGAGGCGGGGATCTCGTCCATGGTCAGCTTCTCCAGCAGCTTGCGGCGGGAGGTGGCCTGCTTGGACTTGCTCTTATTGGCCGAGAAGCGGGAGATGAAGTCCTTCAGCTCCTGGGCCTTCTCCTCGTTTTTCTTGGCCTGGTTCTTCATCAGGTTCTGCATGAGCTGGGAGGCGTCGTACCAGAAGTCGTAGTTGCCCACGTACATCTTGATCTTGCCGTAGTCGATGTCCACGATATGGGTACACACGGTGTTGAGAAAGTGTCGGTCATGGCTGACCACGATCACGGTGCCCTCAAAGTCCAGTAAAAAGTCCTCCAGCCAGTTGATGGCGTTGATGTCCAGGTTGTTGGTGGGCTCGTCCAGCAGCAGGATGTCCGGCGCGCCAAAGAGGGCCTGGGCCAGCAGGACCTTCACCTTCAGCCTGGGGTCCAGGCTGGCCATGTCCGTCTCATGCCACTGGGTGGCTACGCCCAGGCCCTGCAGGATGCGGCTGGCGTCCGATTCGGCCTCGTAGCCGCCCAGCTCGGCGTACTCCGCCTGAAGGTCAGCGGCCCGGAGGCCGTCTTCATCGGTAAAGTCCTCCTTTTCGTAGAGGGCGTTCATCTCCTTACCGATGTCGTAAAGGTGGCGGTTGCCCATGATGACGGTGTCCATCACCGTAAAGGCGTCAAAGGCGTTCTGGTCCTGGCGCAGGATGGACATGCGCACCTTGGGGTCCACGCTGACGCTGCCCGAGGTGGGCTCCAGCTCGCCCTCCAAAATTTTCAGAAAGGTGGATTTGCCCGCGCCGTTGGCGCCGATGATGCCGTAGCAGTTGCCCTGCACGAACTGCAGCTCCACGTTTTTGAACAGGTAGGACCCTCCGTATTGAAGGGACAGGTCGGATACTGTGATCATACCAAAACTCCTTGCAATGACATAGATACCCAGAATAGAAATATTATAACACATATATAAAAAGAATTCAATACAAAAAGCGAGAAAACGCCCCGAAGCCATAGGGCCTCGGGGCTGTCACGCTCGGGTTGGGCGCACTGGTCGCCAGTTCTTTCGCCGCCCTTGGCAAAATGCCGCTCAGGCCGTTGGCCTTCACCTGTTTTTGCCGTGCGGTCGGCTCCAAGCCCGGCGGCGCGCCTACCCTCGCGCTTCGCCGCCGCCCTGGGGGCGTCTGCGGCGGCGGTGGTTGCGGCTCTGTCCGGACTGTCCCTGGGTCTTGGCTCCCTCCGCCTTGGGCTGGGTATGGCCGCCCTGCCCAGCGCCCTGTCCGCTCCGGCGGCGGGGCGCGCCGGGGTGGCTGGGCTTGCGGGTGGGAGTGCGCTTGGGCTGGTCGGCCAGCAGGGCCTCCAGCTTCTCAGCAAGCCCCCCCTTGGGCTCCGAGGAGAGCTTGCGCTCGGCCTCGGGCGGGATATACCGGAGCTTCTCCAGCTCCTCCTTGGGCGGGGCCACATAGTCCTCCGGCCGCTTGCCCTTGCCCGAGCGGATGACCCGAATTTCCTGGTTATAGTAGGTCTTGGGCTGCTCATCGCCGTTTTCGATACGGACCTTTACCTTTTCCCGCAGGAAATTTACATCGCTGACGGTGCCCGGACCGTCGGGGGTCTCCACAAAGGACTCCTTCTTGGGGCAACGCTTGACGGCGTCCTCATAGGCGCCCTGCTCATACTTGAGACAGCACATCAGCCGCCCGCAGGAGCCAGAGATCTTGGTGGGGTTCAGCGACAGGCTCTGGGTCTTGGCCATCTTGATGCTCACCGGCTGGAACTTGTCCAAAAACCGGCAGCAACAGTAGGGCTGGCCGCAGATGCCGATGCCGCCCAGCATCTTGGTCTCATCTCGTACCCCGATCTGCCGTAATTCGATCCGGGCGTGAAAGGTGGAGGCCAGCTCCTTGACCAGCTCCCGGAAGTCCACCCGGTTTTCGGCGGTAAAGTAGAACAGGATCTTGCCGCCGTCGGCGGAGATGTCGGCCCGGACCATGCTCATCTCCAGCCCCCGCTGGGCCACCATCTCCTTACATTTCGCCAGGGCCTGGCGTTCGCGCTTGCGCTCAGCGTCGGTCTTGACGCGCTCCTTGGGCGGCTCGGGCTTGGGCTTGTCGGCGTCGGTGGCCAGGCGCAAAACGGGCCGCAGAGGGGTCAGCAGCGCCGTCTCGTCCACATCGTGGTTGGCCTTGGTGCACACGGCGTACTCCGGCCCCTTGGGGGTGGAGACGATGACGCCCTGTCCCTCGGCCACGGTCAGCTCGCCGGGGTTAAAGGAATACTCCTTGCCGCCGGGCTTGAAGCGGGCATTGATCACCGTAGTCATAGTCAAAAAACACCTCTTTTGAAGCAAGGTTGTTGGGATCTTCTCTTCCGGGGCCTATCCCGCCTGGGCCCACAGCTTGCCCCACAGCACGCCCATATTGCCGCTGGGGGCGGCGGCCAAAAGCTCTTCCAGGCACTGACACAGCGCCACGGCCTTGGCTGTGGTCTTGGCAGTCCGATAGGTCAAAAGGGCCCGGCGGGTCTCCTCCCACAGGGGGATGACCTCTTCCCGCTTGGCCTTTTCCCAGGCCACGCACCAGGCCAGGCGCCGCCAGGCGTCGTCCCCCAGCAGCAGCCCCGCCAGTTCGCCGGCCTTGCGCTCCAGTTCCGGGTCCGTCTGGCCTTTGGCGGTCACGCTCACCTGCTCGCAGCGGGAGCGGATGGTGGGCAGCAGCGCGGAGGGGTTGGGGGACAGCAACACGAACACCGCGTATTCCGGCCCCTCCTCCAGCACCTTCAAAAAGGCGTTTTGGGCCTCGTCGTTCATCTGCCAGGCCCGGCGGATCAGGTAGACCTTCCGGGGGGACTCGTTGGGCCGGACGTAGGCCTCGGCGCGGACCTTGCGGATCTGGTCCACGGTGATCTGGGTCTTGTCCGGGAGCTTTTCTACGATCTGCAGGTCGGGGTGAACGCCCTTTTCCACCTTCCGGCAGGACTTACATTCCCCGCAGGGCGGCTGGTGTTCCCGGCACAGGCAGGCCGCGGCCAGGGCCCGGGCAGGCGCTTCCAGGGCGGCGTCGTCTCCGCCGGTGAGAAGGTAGGCGCTGACCAGACGACCCTGCCGGGCCTGCTCTTCCAGCGCGCTGGGCAAGACAAAACCGCTCATACCCGCTCGAAATGCTCGATGTCCACCACGAAAATGGTGGCCCCGCCCACGGTGACCTCCACGGGTGCGGAAGGGTAGTAGTCATAGCCGATGCCAAGGCCGGCGGGCACCGTCTGCCTCCGGGCGTGGGAGCGGGATTTGATCACGTCCACAGCGGCCTGGACCCGCTCTTCGTCTACCCCCACCAGCACCGTCTCGTTCTCCGCGCGCAAAAAGCCGCCGGTGGTGGCCAGGCGGGTGGAGGTAAAGCCCGCCTGGGTCAGGGCCCGGGTAACGCCACCGGCGTCGTCCCGGCTGACGATGGCGATGATGAGCTTCATCCTTCCTCTCCCTCCTCCAAGCGGTCGATATATACCTGCTGGTATACATTATAGCCCAATTCCCGCAAATAGGCCAGACTTTTTTTCGTGATCTGTTCTCCCGGCGCGATGACGGGCACCCCCGGCGGATAGGGAGCCACCTGCTGCAGGCAGGTCCTGCCCTCGCTGTCGGCCAAGACGGCCATGGTCCTAGGCCGGGTCAGGGCCTGGGCGGGGGTGAGGACCACCGTCGGACCCCCGGGCAGAGCCGGGGCCTCCATGGGCCCATCCAAGACCCCGGGCCACACCGCGCTCAGCTGGCCCAGCTTTTCAAAAAGCCGCTCCACGTCCGCTTCGGTATTGGACGCGCTGAGCAAAAAGACCACATGGTCCCGGTCGGCCATCTCGGGAAAGACGTTTTGCCGCTCCAGCCAGCCTTTTACGGCAAAGCCGTCTGCCGCCAGGGCGTTCACCACCAGCACGAACCGCAGCGGGTCGCGCGCCGCATCCCCCGGGACGCGCAGATGTGGAAAGGCCTCCTCCAGCGCCCGGCAGGTCCGGACAGCCCAGTCCATATTGGCCTGGCCCCGCTTGCCCTCCAGATAGTCCCTGGCGTAGTCCAGCGACGCCAAAATAGGAAAGGAGGGAGAGGAGGTGCCGCACACCGAGGCGGCCCACCGGAGGTCGCGGTCTGTAAACGCGCCGCCGGAAAACAGCAGCGCGGCCTGTCCGTAAGCCGCCATGGTCTTGTGGGCGGAGATCACCACCAGGTCCGCCCCCTTGCAGGGCTCTATGCCCAAAAAGGGCAGATGCGCGCCGTGGGCGGCGTCCACGATCAGCTTGGCTCCGTGGCGGTGGACGATCTCCGCAATGGCGGGAACGTCAGACAACACACCGTAATAGGTCGGCGAGGTAATACAAACCGTTTTCAGCGTGTCATCCAGCTCCAGGGCCGCCTCCACCGCCCGAGGGTCCATGGGCTCGGTTTGCTGGCGGCAGAGGTAGCTGGGCGACAGGTCGTAGAGCCCCAGGGCGTTATAGACGGCCCGGTGGCAGCCGCGGTCCACCAACACCCGCTTGCCCGATTGGGCGCACAGCAGCAACGCGGCATGGAGCCCCTGGGTGGAGCCGCCGGTGAGAAACTGGCAAAGGGGCATGCCCCAGGCCGACGCCCAGAGCTTTTCCGCCTCCTCGATGGCGTCATCGCCGGCATAGAGGTCGCCTGTGTCGGGTAGCTCCGTCACATCCAGGGCGGATATGTTGGCCATGCCCTCCAGTTCCTTCATGCGGCCCTTGTGGCCGGGCATATGGAAGGGCGCGCCGCCCAGGCGGATATGGTCTAAAAGGGCATCTAAAAGCGGTGTAGCCAAGGGATAAAGCTCCTCTCTCTTTTGGCAAATAGAAGCCGGGGCGGGCTGACGGCCCGCCCCGGCAGGGTGTGCGGTTTTACTCCTCAGTCTCGCCGTCGGCCTCGTACTCGATGACGGTCCGGCGGTTGGGGTCGGCGCCTACGGAGTGGGTGGAGATGTGGGGGTAGCCCTGGAGAGCGGTGTGGACCACATGACGCTCGTAGGCGTTCATGGGCTCCAGGGTGATGGAGCGCTGGAGCCGGATGGCCTTTTCCGCCTGACGGCGGGCCATAGCGGCCAGAGACTCCTCCCGCCGGGCTCGGTAGCCCTCGGCGTCCAGGTGGACCCGGATGCGCTCCCGGCGGCCACGGTTGACGGCATAGCCGGTGAGCTGCTGGATGGCGTCCAGGGTGTCGCCCCGGCGGCCAATGATACGGCCCAGGTCCTCACCCTCCAGGCGTACCTCGTAGGCGCCCCGCTCGGAGAGCTCTACGGTGACGGCGCAGTCCATGTCCATATGCTGCATCAGACCGGTAAGGAAGGTGACGATGGCCTGGGAGGCGTCGTCATCCACCGGGTGGGTGGGTTCAGGCTCCAAAATGGGCTGAGGCTTATCGGCCTTGGGGGGGTCGTAGACCACCTTTTCCGGCTGAGGAGCGGGCTCCACAGAGGCAGCCGGCTCCGCCTGAGGCTCGTCATCGGGCCCCTCATAGGCCACCCGGACCTTGGCGGGGGTAGAGCCGATGCCCAAAAAGCCGGCCTTGGCCCGGTCGATGATCTCCACGGATACGTCGTCCCGGTCCAGGCCCAGCTGAGCCAGGGCCGCGTCGATGGCGGCCTGCTCGGTCTTGCCGGTGACTTCCAGATATTTTGTCATATCATCTACTCCTTTATATGGTCTTTGCGGGCCGATGAGGGCGGTGCGTGCCAGTGGCACGCATTCCACCGCACGACCGAGCCGACAGGCGAGACCACCGGCCCCTACGGTCTGCGGGTCCGTTATTCTCCGTCCCGCGTTTCGTCCGGGTCTTCGTCCTGGGCGGGCTCGTCGATGGCGGCGGCCAGGGCCTCCGCTTCGGCCTCGGCGTCGGCCAGGGCCTCCTGCTCGCGCTCCTCGTCTAACTGGCCGATGGACTGCTCCAGCTCTTCGGCGCTCTGGCCGGCGAACTGTTCCATCTCCGCGGCCACCTGGGCGGTGACGTCGGCCTCCAACTGGGCCTCGGCCCGTTTTTCCTCCTTGGCGGCCCGGGCCTTTTCAATGGCGTCCTCGTCCACGCTTTGGTCGGGGTCCCGGTAGGGCGTCACACCGCCGAAGCGGTCGGGGTCGTAGGCCCGGCCCCGGGCATAGGCCCGGATGCCCACCCGGGAGGCGGTCACGTCCACGCCGGGAGTCTTGTCCTTATCCTTTTTCTTGCCCTTTTGCTTGCGCTCCTCGGCCCGCTTTGCCCGCTCGGCGGACAGGGCGGCGCGGCGGCGCTTTTCCTCTTCCTTATCCAGGATGGCCTGCTTGCGGGCGGCCTCAGCGGCGGCCTCGTAGTCCTTCTTCAGCAACTTGGCGCAGAGGAACTCCTGGACCATGGAGAGAAGGGAGTTGACGATCCAGTAGATACAAAGGCCCGCGGGCATCACAAAGCCGATCCACAGGCTCATCAGCGGCGAAAAAACATACATCATAAACCCGCCGCTTCTTTGCTGCTCGGCATTGGGATTGGCCATACGGTTGGTCTTCTGGCTGACAATGCTCATCAGCAAGCTCAGCGCCGCCGATACCCAGGGCAGCAGGTGGACGCCCACGTTGGACCAGTCGGTCCAGAACTGGAGTACCGGCTGCTTGGAGAGGTCCATCCACAGGAAGTTGAAGTCGATGGAAAAGAGGTTCTGCGACTGCTGCGCCACGGTGGTGACGATGGTCTCCACATTGGCCTCGTTGGCAAAAAGGGTCTGGGCCGCGCCCACCATGCCGGCGCGGACGCTCTCCAGGTTCTCCGGGGTGACCAGGGCCGCCAGATTCAACTGGCCGTAGGCGGCGTTGGCCGCCAGGTCAAAGTTCAAAACGCTGGCCACGGCCTGGACGGCCTGATCGCCCATGCTCATCATGTAGCTCAGAGGCTGACGGATGATGGAGTAGAGCGGGATGAGGAAAAGCAGCGGCAAAAAGGACCACAGACAGCCGCTCATGGGGTTGACGTTTTCCTTGGCGTAGAGCTTCTGGAGCTCCTCTTGCTGCTTTTGCTTATTGTTGGCGTACTGCTTCTGGATGCGCTGGGCCTTGCCCTGGACGGCGGACATCCTCACCATGCTCCGCTTGCCCTTCAGCGAGAAGGGGAAGAGGATGATCTTCACCACGATGGCGAAGAAGATCAAAGCCAGACCGTAGTTGTTGCCAAACAGCTGACAGAAGAAGGTGATGAGCCAGGAAAAGGGCGCGAGAATAATGCCCAAGGGTATTCCCCCTTTACGATTTGGCGCGCGGCGGCTTCGCCGCCGGCACAGGGTCATATTCGATGGTCTCTTGCTTGTGGAAGGGATGACATTTCAATAACCGCCGCAAGGCCAGCCAGCTGCCCTTTGCCGCGCCGAGGACCTGAATGGCCTCCATGGCGTATTCCGAGCAGGTGGGGATAAAGCGGCAGCAGGGCGGCCGGCTTGGAGAGATGTTCTTCCGGTAGAACCGGATACACCAGAGCAGCAGAGCCTTCATACCAGCAGCTCCAGCCGCTTCAAAAGCGAGGCCAGGTGCCGGTCCAGTAGCTCGAACCGGGCATCCGCGGCGGCGGAGCGGGCCACGATGACCAGATCATAGCCCGGCTTTACCGCATGTTCCCGCAGACGGTAGCTCTCCTTCATCCGCCGCCGGGTGCGGTTGCGGATGTGGGCCTTGCCCACCTTGGCGCCCACGGTCAGGCCCAGGCGGTTGTAGCTCTGACCGTTTTTCCGGGCGTAGAGCACCAGCGTGGGTGTGGCCGCGCTCTTTCCCTTGCTGTAGGCCCGGCGGAAGAGATGGGGCGCTTTGATGCTGACGGTCTGTTTCACGCCCCGCGCCTCCTTGTCTGAACGTTCCTTTATGCCACATAGGGGCGAGAAGGATACTCTTCCCGCCCCTTACGTTGGCATCATGTTCCGGTCTTCATTAGTGAGTGAGCCGGGCACGGCCACGGGCACGGCGCCGGGCCAGGACCTTGCGGCCATTGGCAGTGGCCATACGCTTACGGAAGCCATGCTCCTTGGAGCGCTGGCGCTTCTTGGGCTGATAGGTACGAACCATGGGTGATACACCTCCTAAAATAGTGGTCTTGTAACCACCTATCCACAACAGCTTGTATCAGCTGCGGGTCTCATTGTCACGCCTCGGTTGCCTCGCGGCCGGGCCGGCTTCCCTCCGTCCCTGCTCGGCAATTCGGCGCTTCGACGTCGCCAAAAGGCTAGGATATTATATAGGACAAGGCCTAGCTTGTCAAGGGGGAGTTTTCCAGCGGCGATTGCCCTGCCCTTTGAATTAAAAATCCAGGTTCCCAGCGTACTTGGCGTTGGCCTCGATGAACTCCTTCCGGGGCTCCACCTTTTCGCCCATCAGGACGGTGAAGGTCTCGTCGGCGGCGATGGCGTCGGAGAGGGTGTACTGCTTCAGAGTACGGGTCTCCGGGTCCATGGTGGTCTCCCACAGCTCATGGGGGTCCATCTCGCCCAGGCCCTTGAAGCGGGAGATGTCCACCTTGGCGTTGGGGTTGTCTGCGCGCAGCTCGGCAGAGACCATGTCCCGCTCTTCGTCGGAGTAGGCCACCCGGACGGTCTTGCCCCGGGTGAGCTTGTAGAGGGGAGGCACGGCGGTGTAGACATATCCCCCTTCGATCAAGGGCCGCATAAAGCGGAAAAAGAAGGTCAGCAGCAACGTGCGGATGTGGGCGCCGTCCACATCGGCATCGGCCATGATGATGACCTTGTGGTAGCGCAGCTTCTCCAGGTCGAAATCCTCGCCGATGCCCGCGCCCAGGGCGGTGATGACGGGGTTTAATTTATCGTTGCCGTAGACCTTGTCGGCCCGGGCCTTTTCCACGTTGAGCATCTTGCCCCACAGCGGCAAAATAGCCTGGAACCGGGCGTCCCGACCGCCCTTGGCCGAGCCGCCGGCGCTGTCGCCCTCGACGATGTAAATTTCCGTCAAGGCCGGGTCGCGCTCGTTGCAGTCGGCCAGCTTGCCGGGCAGGGTGGCGCCGTCCAGCGCTGTCTTGCGCCGGACGTTCTCCCGTGCCTTCCGGGCGGCCTCCCGGGCACGGTTGGCGGTCATGGCCTTGTCGATGATGACGCGGCCCACCTGGGGGTGTTCCTCCAAAAACTCCTCCAGCTTATCGGAGACGATGTTGTCCACCAGAGTGCGGATCTCGCTGTTGCCCAGCTTGGCCTTGGTCTGACCCTCAAACTGGGCGTCGGTGAGCTTTACGCTGATGACGCAGCAAAGACCTTCCCGGACGTCCTCGCCGGAGACCTTTTCGTCCTCCTTCAGCAGCTTCATCTTCTGACCATACTGGTTCAAGACCCGGGTCAGGGCGGCCTTGAAGCCGGTCTCATGCATGCCGCCCTCGGGGGTGTGAACATTGTTGGCAAAGGAGAGGATGGTCTCCTGGTAGCTGTCGTTATACTGCAAGGCCACCTCGGCCATGGAGTCGTCCTTCATGCCGGACATGTAGATCACGTCGTCGGAGAGGGGCGTCTTGGAGCGGTTGAGCCAGGTGACGAATTCCTTGATGCCGCCGGCGTAGTGCATGGTGTGCTCCTTGCCGGGGACCACGTTGCCTTCCTCGTCGGTGTACTCCCGTTCGTCCTTGGTGGTAATGGACAGCCCGGCGTTCAAAAAGGCCTCCTCCCGCATCCGGGTGTGGAGGGTCTCATAGTCATAGACCGTGTCCTCGAACATCTCAGGGTCGGGCTTAAAGACCACCTCGGTGCCGGTCTTGTCCGTCTCGCCCACAATGGTCATGGCCTGGGTGACTACGCCCCGGGCAAACTTCATCTCGTAGATGTTTCCGTTTTTGTGGACCCGGACCTCCAGCCACTCGGAAAGGGCGTTGACCACGCTGGCGCCTACGCCGTGAAGGCCGCCAGAGACCTTGTACCCGCCGCCGCCGAATTTGCCGCCGGCGTGCAAGATGGTGTAGACCACCTCCAAAGCGGGCTTGCCCGTCTGCTGCTGGATGTCTACGGGGATGCCACGGCCGTTGTCGGTGACTTTGATGACGTCTCCGGGAAGAATGGTGACGGTGATCTCGGTGCAGTAGCCGGCCAGGGCCTCGTCAATGGCGTTGTCCACGATCTCATAGACCAGGTGGTGAAGGCCCGAGGAGGAGGTGGAGCCGATGTACATACCCGGACGCTTGCGGACCGCCTCCAGACCCTCTAGGACCTGGATCTCCGACGCGCCGTATTCGTGTTCTACATGGGTACTCTCCTGAGCGTCCAGGATCAGTTCCTCATCCTTTTCCATATCCGTAGCCATAGGTAGACCTCCGAAAGTGATATCTGGTAAAGTATAACACAAATTTTTTATTTTTGCAAACGTCCCGCTTGGTCTATTCCCACTTGTCCTGGGCCATGCGTTTGGCCAGGGTGGCCGAGCGGACGGGGGAGAGGTAGCTTGCCCAGTCGCTGACCACCAAGGACGCGGGCAGGCCCCGGCCAATGTCGGTGAGCTCTCCGTGGTCCTCCGCACGCTCCAAAAATTCCTGGGTCCGGCGGGAAGCGGAGACGCTGTCCAGGTCGAACACGCCGATGATCTCCTCAAAGGGCAGCACGGTGGAGTAGCCCAGGTGCAGATACATTCAGCCCACCACCTGTCCTTCCTCCACCCGGAATTTTTTCGCCTTGGGGAAGTCCCCCTCCTCGCAGGCGGTGATGAACACCTGTCCACCCTGGATGTGCTCCAGCACAAATTCCCGGCGGAACTGATCCAGCTCCGAGAGCACGTCGTCCAAAAGCAACACCGGCCACTGGCCCGTATCGCTATAAAACAGTTCCCGGGCGCCCAGCTTCAGCGCCAGCGCCGCCGTTCTCGTCTGGCCCTGGGAGGCGTATTCCTTGGCGCTTTGGCCGTTGATGGTCAGCTCCAGGTCGTCCTTATGGGGCCCGGTGAGGCACATATGGCTCTCCAACTCGGCCTGCCGGTGGCTCTGCTGATGCTCCAAAAGCTGCTGGAAGATGGTCTTGCTCCCGGCCAGAGGGTCGGTAACGGTAGAGACGGTCTTATAGCGAAGGTCCAACTGCTCGCCTCCGCCGGAGCACTGGCTGTGGATGGCGGGAGCATGCTGGCGCAGGGCCTGGACGAAATGGGCCCGGTAGTGGATGACCACCGCGCCGGTCTGGGCCATGCGAAGGGAAAAGTCATCCAGGGTATCCAGCAGGTCGGGCCGCTGGGGGTAGTCCTTCAAGATGCGGGTCTTATGCTCATGAAGACGCTTATATTCCGCCAGGGCCAGGGCGTATTTTCCTCTGAGCTGGCAGATATGCTCGTCAAAGAACCGCCGCCGCTCAGACGCCCCGGCCTTCACCAAAAAAAGATCCTCCGGGCAGAAAAGCACCGTGCGAAACTGCTCGGAAAGCTCCGCGGCGGATTTGAGACGAACGCCGTTGGCATAGAGCTGCCGCCGACTGGTCCGGGCAAGCCGGGCCTCCAGCGTAACTGAGCGGGACCCGTTCCAGACCTGGGCGTTTAAAAAACCGTTGTCCACCCCCAGCATGATCAGTTCCTTATCATACCTAGCCCGGTGGCTCCGGGCAGAGGAGAGGTAGGCAATGGCCTCCAGCAGGTTGGTCTTGCCCTGGGCGTTGGAGCCGTAGAAGACGTTGACGCCGGGGGCGAAGTCCAGCTTGGCATGGAGGTAGTTGCGCCAAAATTCCAGCTCCAGCGAGTCGATCCTCATGCCACTACCACGTCCTGTCCGTTCAGGGAGACTCTGTCCCCCTGCCGCAGCTTTTTGCCGCGCATGGTGCATACCTCGCCATTGACGGATACCTGTCCGCTCTGGACCGCCTCCTTGGCCTCGCCGCCGGTATCGCAGAGCCCGGCAAACTTCAAAAGGGCGTCCAGCTTGATATATTCAGTTGTGATGGAGACCGTCTCCATGCCAAACGCCTCCTTTTATGCTGTTCGACCCTTTTCGACGCTTTTTCTCTGTCCAGAAGTGGAATGCTTTCCCTTTTTCGACGTTTTTCGTCAGTCTCCCGCCTTGAGCCGCACAGGCAGGACAAGATACAAAAAGCTCTCGTCTTCGGGGCTTTCGGGCAGCACGACGCAGGGGCTCACCGGGGTATTGAGTTCCAAGCGCACCTTGTCCGCAGGGGCAAAGCGCAACGCGTCAGACAGGTAGCGGTTATCGAAGCCGATCTCCAAGCCCTGGCCGTCGCCCTCCATGGGACAGGTGTCCGAGGCGTCGCCGATGGCGGACTTGGTGGTGACAAAGAGTTGGTTTTCCCCGAAAGTGCAGCGCAGGGGATTTTTCAGCTTGTCGCTCAGGATCAGGCTGACCCGGTTGATGGAGGCCAGCAGGTCCTTGGTCTGGCCCAGCACGGAGATCTTGTTCTCCCGGGGAATGGACTGTTTATAGTTGAGGAACTCTCCCTCCAGCCGGCGGCAGACCACAATGGTGTCTCCAATGGTAAAAAGAATGTGGGCCGGACCCTGGGTCACGGTGACGCTTTCGTCACTCTCGGCACAGATCTTCTCCACCTCGTTGAGGGCAAAGGCGGGCACCACGAAGGAATAGCTGGGATCGCCGATGTTCTTGATCAGCTGCTCCCGCCGCAGAGCCAGACGGAAGCCGTCCAGACTGACCATAGTGAAGGCGTTGCCCTCCACCTCTAAAAGAGAGCCGGTGTGGACCGGGCGAATGTCCTGGCTGGACACGGCGAAGATGGTCTGGGAAATCATGCTCTTGAGATCCGACTGCTTGAGCATAAACTCATTTTCCCCCTCAACCTCGGGAAGGTCGGGAAATTCCTCAGGGTCGATGGCCTGGATGGTATAGTGGCTGGCTCCGCAGTCGATCTTTACGGTGAGTCCTTGCGCGGAAATGGTCACCGGTTCGTCGGGCAGCTTGCGGACGATCTCGCCAAACAAGCGAGCGGAGAGGACCAGGGTCCCCTGCTCGTCGATCTTGGCGGGGATGGTGGCCTGAATGCCTGTAGTCTCCAGGTTATAGCCGGTCAAACGCAAGAAGCCCAAGGCCTCCACCAATATGCCCTCCAAAGCGGGGATCGAGGTCTTAGCGGCTACGGCCCGGCCCGTGGTCATGATAGCGGTTTGGAGCAGAGCCTTTTCACAGGTAAAACGCATCGTATTCACCGTGCCTTTCTTTTGATCAAAAATTGTCTCTCTTTAAAAAAGCAAGGATATTTTTTAGTAGTTCGTCATAGAGGTGTGGAAAATGTTGAGAGGTGGGGAGAAACTCTTGAAATGGCGGGAAAAGGTCGTCCACAAAACATGTGTGGGAAAAGAGGATGATTTGTGGAAAGAATGTGGAAAAGGGAAACGTCCACAAAATTTCCACAGTGGTTTCACATGGATACCTGATCGAAATGTGGAAAACCCGGTCTATTCAAACTTGCCGTTGATGGAGCTTTTCAGGTCCCGAATGATCTCCCCCAGGTCGGGGTCGGTCTTGAGTAGGGACTCCACGCGCTTGATGGAGGAGATGACTGTCGAATAATGTCGATTATTGAAGATCGCGCCGATCTCCTGTAGGTTCAGGCCATTCATATTGCGGATAAGATACATGGCCACGTTCCGGGCGGCGGAGATGTTCTTGCTCTGCCCCTCGCCTCGGATGACCTCGGGCTCAATGTTATAGAACTGAGCCACCTCGCTGATAATGAGGTCGGGGGAGGGCATGAACTCGGTCTTGGAAGAGAGCATGTCCCGCAGGGCCCGAATGACGTTATCCACATTGATCTGGGCGCCCTCCAGCTCATGCATGGCTACCAGCTTGCTCACTGTACCCTCGATCTGCCGGACGTTGGCGGTAATGTTTTCCGCCACGTACTGGAGCACGGAGTCAGGCAGCTGAACGCCCCGGGCGATGGCCTTATTCTTCACAATGGCCACCCTCGTCTCGTAATCGGGAGGTTGAATGTCTGCGGCCAGGCCCCATTCAAAGCGGGTCTTTAGCCGCTCCTCCAGCCGCAGCATCTCCTGGGGAGGCCGGTCGGAGGTGAAGACGATCTGCTTTTTCTGTTCGTGGAGGGTGTTGAAGGTGTGAAACAGCTCCTCCTCGCTGGAGTTTTTGCCGGCGATGAACTGAACGTCGTCCATCAAAAACACGTCTACCTCCCGGTATTTTTTCCGAAAGGCCTCGGTGTAGCGCTCCTGGGAGCGCAGGGTCTCGATGAGCTCGTTGACAAAGGTCTCGCTCTTGACATAGAGGATGCGCCACTCCGGGTGCTGGGCGTGAATGGCGTGGGCGATGGCGTAGAGCAAATGGGTCTTGCCAAGGCCGGAGGCGCCGTAAACAAACAATGGGTTATAGCTCTTACCGGGATTTTCCGCTACCTTTTTGGCGGCGTTATAGGCAAAGCGGTTGGAGGCGCCCACCACGAACTTGTCAAAGGTATAATCCTCCGTGCCCGGCATAAAGGGCTTTTCCATCTCTCCCGACGCCCAGCGCTTGGCGGACTCCTCGTCTACCAACTTCAAAGAAAAGTCCTGAGAAAAAAGCTCGCTAAGGGCCTTTTCCACATTGTCCTTGTAGCGTTGCTCGATGATCTTGCGCTTAAACTCCTCAGGCTCACAGAGGACAAGAGTATCCCCCTCCAGGGCCACAGCGTAGGCGTCGCCAAACCAGGTGTGGATGGTGGTGGAGGTCAGCTGCTCGGCCAAGACCAAAAGGGCCTTTTTCCAGATCTCCTGGGCAGTGTTCACCCTGCGGGACCTCCTCTCTTTTTATAAGGTATAGTTTAACGATTCATTATACCACAGGAAATTCGAAAACACAACAGAAAGAAAGGGCCTTATGTGGAAAAATATCCACATAAGGCCCTTAAAACATGGAAGGAAGGTTTATTTCATGTATTGGTACAGCATGGCAATGGCCTCGCCGCGGGTGGCCTCCCGGGTGGCGGCGTAAGCGCCGTCGGCCCCGCCCTTCACAAGGCCCAGACCCTGAGCCAGGGCGGCGTAGCCGATGTCAGTGGCGGAGATGCCTGCGCTGTCGGCAAAGTCACAGCGGAAAATGCCTGCCAGGGCGGCGATGCGCTGATAGCCGGCACTGTCCAGGATCAGCTTCACAAGCTCGCCCCGGGTGACGACCTTGGCCTCGCTGCGGGTCTCCGGGGTCACAAGTCCCAGGGAATAGGCCCGCTCATAGAGCCAGTCGGTCTCGTCCTTCGTGGCCTTGGCGGGGTCATAGGAATAGCCCTCCACGCTCATCAAAAGAGAGATCATGTCCAGCTGGGTCAGAGTGTCCGCCGGCTTCAAGCTGCCGCCCCGCAGGCCGATGCCAAACACTGCCAGCTCCTCGGCGGCGGTCTTGACCCAGTGGCCGTCCAGATCGTCATAAGTGATGGCGTCATCCGGCTGGGCGGTATAGGTATCCACAATGGCCTGGCCGCTCTCGGCGTCCACGCCCCGGACGTATTTGTCCTTGGGCTGGGTCAGGGTGTAGCCGGTCTTCAGCGCCATTACATAGGAGTAGCCGGCCTCCTTCAAAAGAGGCATGAGCTGGTTGCCCGCCAGGGAGATGGAAACGGGCACCTCCAGATAGGCAAAGGGCAGATCCATGGCGGCGGCGTAGGCCGCGGCGGCCTCACTGGGAGAGACGATGGACTTGGGCACCACCAGCTCCACCTCCGGGTCAAAGGAGCCGCTAAGCTGGGAGATAGTACCGTCGGTAGCGTCCACGCCCACGGTATAGCTGTTGCCGGAGTAGAACCAATCCCCCGCCTTTTGCTGGAAGGTGTAGGTGTGCTGCCAGTCGTGGCGGTCGATCACTTGCGCGTCTGTGCTGGCCGCCAGGGCTAAGGCGGAAAAGTGCTCGCCGGCAAAGGACTTCAGCACGGCCTCAGCCTTGGGCTGGGCGGAGGTCAGGGTATTGGCGTAGCGGAGAGTCTCCTCCCCCTCGCCCTGGAAATACCGGCTGGACCACAGGTTCTTGACGGTCCCGGTCTTGGCGTCCACGGAGACATACTTGTTTTTCAGGACCTGGCCCTCCTGCTTGCCGTAGGTCAGGCGGCAGGTAATGTCATAGTCCTCGGCAGTAGCGGCCTGCCCCTCGGGCAGGTCCTTTTTGGAAATAGAATAGTTGGCGCTGGCCAGGGTGTAACCGGAAAGGCCAAACTCCGGCCAGGCGTTCTGCACGGCCTTGTCCAGAGCCTCCTTGGTCAGGGCGTTTTGCAGGATGGCCGCACCGTCCTTCTCCGCCTGGGTCAGAGAGCCGTTGACCATCCCGGCGGCCGCCTCGGGGGCCTCGGCGTCGGTGGCGAAGTTCTTATAGACCCGGTTGGCGCCGCCCTCACGCCAGAGCTTTTCCCGGAGTTCCGTGAGGTTGACCAGCTTGCCCGTCTCGCCGTCTACATAGTAGTCGTCCCGGACAAGGGGCACATAGCGCACATGGGCGGTCTTGCCCTGGTCGTCCAGCACGTACTGGGCCTCAAATTTCAGGGTGCCCTGCAGATCGAACCGGGCCTGGGCGGCGGTGGTGTTGTTGGCAACGGCGCTTACGCCGTTGAGGTACCCAGCGCCCTCGTCTCCCCGCCAGAAGCGGGTAACGGTCAGATCGCTGGCCCGGACGGAGACCGAGCAGTCGATGGGACTATCCAAACCGTTGAGCAGGATCTTGCCCGAGTAGCGGTAGGTACTCTGCTGGAGGGAGGGGGAGTATTGGTTCTCCATCTCCAGCGTCTCCACAGGAGCCTCCAGCACCTTGCCGACGAAAGCCTTGGCCGCGTCATAAGCCGCGCCGGACTTGTCCTCGGGCAGGCGGGGAATGTTCATCTTGCCGCCAAAGTAGCGGCTCTCCACCACCCAAACGGGCTCGTCGCTGGCAACGTCGGTGCGGTTATAGGAGTAGATCTTGCCGTTATCGTCGGCGGTGATGTGCAACATGACGCCGTCGCCATCCCACTCCAGGTTCCACCGCTTGCCCAGCAGCACGTCCTCGTCGGCGTGGCCCTGGAAGTCGGTAAAGACCTCGGTATCCAGACCCAGGGTGTCCTTCACCTTGGCGGTGACGGCCATCAGCGCCTGGTCCTCGCCGGCGGCGGGCTCTACCGCCATGGCAGGCAACGCCAACGACCCGCCCAAGGCTGCCGCCAGGGCGACGGCCACGATCTTACGAAATTTCATACGCTTGTCCTCCTTATGAAATGATCTTTTGTAGGGCATCTATGGGGGATAGACGAAAAAAATTTTCAAAAGTTCCCAGAAAAAGGCTTGACAAAATCGAACAGCCGTTGTATAAATAGAACACAGATTCTAGCGAACACTTGTTCAGCATAAACAACGGTGTTCCACAGCAAAACCCAGTCTCTTCACGCAGAAGACCGTTTTATGGGACTGACGTAAGTGTAAAATGACGGTATCAACCAAAAGGAGGCTTTCCCCATGGAAAAGATCGCGACGATGATGAAGACCCGTAAGCCTTTGAACTTCCGCACCAGCCAGCTTCTCTACGGCGTGTCGGTGGTCCTCACCTTCCTGGTGGCCGGCCGCCTGGGCCAGATGGTATAAGGCCCCGGCCAAAAGACGGGCGGGCCGGTGAGAACACCGGCCCGCTTTTTTATTATTCTTCTTCGTCCTCGGTGGCGGTGACGGCAATGTTCAGCTCGTCCAATTGCGCCTGGGTGACTACGCCGGGGGCTCCCATCATCACGTCCTGGGCGGACTTGTTCATGGGGAAGGGGATGATCTCGCGAATGGAGTCCTCCCCGGCCAGCAGCATCACCATGCGGTCCACGCCGGGGGCGATGCCGGCGTGGGGAGGCGCGCCGTAGGTAAAGGCATTGTACATGGCGGGGAACTTGCTCTTCACGTCCTCCTCGCCCAGCCCCACCAGATCAAAGGCCTGGATCATGATCTCGGGATCGTGGTTTCGCACCGCACCCGAGCTGAGCTCCACGCCGTTACAGACCAGATCGTACTGGTCGGCGGTAATGGACAGGGGGTCCAACTCACCCGCCTTGGCCTTCCGCAGGGCTTCCGCCCCGCCGGCAGGCATGGAGAAGGGATTGTGGCAAAACTCCAGCTGGCCCGACTCCTCCCCGATCTCGTACATGGGGAAGTCCACGATCCAGCAGAACTCATAGCGCTCCTTATCCATATGCTCCGGGCACATGGCGCCCAGCATTTTCAGCAGAACGCCCGCCGTCTTTTGCGCCGTGCGCAGCTCGGCGTGAGCGGTGAGACCCACAAAAGTATTGGGCTCCAGGGCCAGATCGGCAACGATCTGGTCCTTTTTTTCCTGCAAAAACTTGGCGATGCCGCCTACCAGCTCGCCGCTTTCATCCAGCCTGAACCAGTAGGCCTTCTGGCCCGCCTGGACTTCCACATCGGCGCAGAGCTTATCGATCTGCTTCCGGGTCGCTGTAAAGTTTGTGACCTTCACAGCCTTCACCTTGGCTCCCGCGAAGGGCTCAAAGCCGCAGTCGCCCACCAGGCTGGTCACGTCCTGAACGGTGAGGTCGATGCGCAGATCGGGCTTGTCGGTGCCGTAGGTCTCCATGGCCTCCAGGTAGGGGACGCGCCGGAAGGGGGGCTGAGAGGCGGTGTCATACTTGCCGTACTTGGCAAAGATGGGGGGGAGCACCTGCTCTAAAACGGCGAACACGTCCTCCTGAGAGGCAAAGGCCATCTCCATATCCAGCTGGTAGAACTCGCCGGGGGAGCGGTCGCCCCGGGCGTCCTCATCCCGAAAGCAGGGGGCGATCTGGAAATACTTATCGAAGCCCGAGGCCATCAGCAGCTGCTTGAACTGCTGGGGAGCCTGGGGCAGGGCGTAGAACTTGCCGGGGTGCTTGCGGCTGGGGACCAGATAGTCCCGGGCTCCCTCGGGGGAGGAGGCGGTGAGGATGGGGGTGGTGATCTCCATAAAGCCCTGGCCCTGCATGGCCGAGCGGAGGGCGGCCACCACCTGGCTGCGGAGGATAATGTTATTCTTGACCTCGGGATTGCGCAGGTCCAGGTAGCGGAACTTGAGCCGGGCGGCCTCGTCGGCCTCCCGGGAGCGGGTCACCTGGAAGGGCAGCTCGTTGTGCTGGCAGCGGCCCAGCACCGTCATGGTCTGGGGCAGGACCTCGATGTCACCGGTGGGGAGCTTGGGGTTTTTGCTGTCCCGCTCCCGGACCAGACCCACCACCTGAATGGTGGACTCCTTGTTGAGAGCCTTGAACTGGGCCATCATCTCCTCGGTCTCGATGACCACCTGGGTGACGCCGTAGAAGTCCCGCAGTACGGCGAAGCCCAGGTTGGCCCCCACCTCCCGCAGGTTCTCCAGAAATCCCGCCAGGGTGACGGTAGCGCCCACGTCGCCCATGCGTAGCTGACCGCAGGTGTGGGTGCGGTAGGCAGTTTTGATGTTGTCCATTGGTATCATCTCCATTTTTATACTCTAACCCTTTTGGTCTGGTTGGCGCCCGGTAGGCCGTAGCGGCCCCGGACGTTGGCTGATCCCATGGGGCAGACCTCTTAGACCCCGGCCTGCTGGCGGAGCAGCTCCCAGTAGCGCTCGTAACACTCTTGCACCTTCAGCTTATCCAGTGTGACCTGGTTTACCGTCACCGTGGCGCTGTCCGCCCAGGACTGGGCTAGGGAATCCAGCACCGCCTTTTGGTAGGCGGCCTTCAGCTCGTCCAGGTCTGCCGGGTCCAGCCGGAGGATAATGTGGTAGCCGTAGACGCTCTTGACCGGCTGGGTGGTGTAGGCCCCCACGGCAAGCTGCCGGGTGGCGGTTTCGAACTCGGACACCATCTCGCCGGGGCGGAAGAGATAGCCCTGGGGATAGGCGCTCATGCCCGGATCGTCATTAAAAAGGGCCATCAGGTTCTGGAACTGCTGAGGGGTGGGATCGGCGTCCAGGGCGTCAATGATCTGCTGGGCCAGAGCCTTGGCCTCCTCGTCGGAGCGCAGAGTCGTGTTTGCTTTGGGGTCGTAGGTCTGGATCAGAATGTGCTTGGCGGCCAGGTAGTCAAGCCCCGCCGCGTAGGCCCCTAAAGTCTCCTTGGAGGGGCTGGGGGTCAACGTGGCGGCCAGGTCGTCTACCGAGCAGGCAAAGGCCTTGGCCTGCTGGTCCAGCACCGCGTCCAGCACCATGCCCTTCTGGGTCTGGGTGACAAAGAAGTCCTCCAGATCCCCCACGCCGTAGTCCGCCGACCAGTCCAGCCGCTGGCCGGTGCTGACATAGGTGTTGTAATCGGCCTCAAAGATATAGTTTACCATGGCGTTGACAAACTCGCTCATAGAAAAGCTCTGGCCGTTGACCATTATGGCCATGGCCGAGTTTAGCTCCTCTTGATAGCTGGGGGCCTCCTCAGCGGGCTTTTCCTGGAGAGTGAAGCGCTGACGCAGTTGGGGTCGGAGGATGCGGGCCACCATAGCCGCGCACTCGGCCCGGGTCAGGGTCCCCTCGGCGTGGAAGGTGCCGTAGTCGTCCACGCCGGTGAGGATGCCCGCGTTATAAAAGCGCAGCACCGCCTCGTTATCGCTGTCGGGCAGGGCGGTGATGGCGTTGACGGCGGCAAGCTCGCTCTGGGGCGTCACCGCCGAGAGGTAGGCCACGAACTGAGCCCGGGTGGCCCGCTGGGTGGGCAGGGCCACGCTGACGCCGGCGGCGGTCAGGTAGTCGATAGAGTCGTCGTACCACTCCCGGCTCTGCCCCTGGGCAGGCGCCAGCTGAGGAATGGTCTCGCCGTTGATGGCGGCGCGCATCCGGGCGGCAATGGTGGCCACCTCGGACACATACATGGTCTCATGGGGGCTGAAGGTCTCCGCCGAGGTGCCCCGCATCAGCCCCGCCTCATAGCAGGTCTTCACCGCGTCGGTATACCAGGCGTCCTCCGCCACGTCGGCAAAGCCGGCGTAGCTCTGGACGGCGGGGAACCACTCCGCCGCCAGGGCGGGGGAGGCCAGCAGGAAACAGGACAAAAGAAGAGCCAACACTCGTTTCATATTATTTCTCCTTGATCGGGGCAACGCTCCGGCGCGGAGCCAGGGCGGCGTTGACAAGCTCCGCGGCCTCCGAGGCGGTGACCAGCTGCTGTTGGCCGCTGGTCATGTCCTTCAGGGCCACCTTGCCCTGGGCCAGCTCGTCTTCGCCCAAAATGGCCACGAAGGGCACGCCCAGCTTGTCGGCGTAGGCCATCTTCTGCTTGAATTTCTTATCCTCAAAATAGATCTGGGTCCGGAGCCCGGCGCCGCGCAGCTGGGTAGCCAGAGCCACGGCGGGACGGTCGTCCTCGGTCATGGGCAACACCAGCACCTCGGCGGGGGCGGCCAGGAAGTCCTCGTTCAAAAGGCCCTGCTCATCCAGCACGTAGAAAAGCCGGGTAAGGCCAATGGAAATGCCAACGCCGGGCAGTTGTTTTTCGGTGTAATATTCCGCCAGGTTATCGTACCGACCGCCGGAGCAGGGGGAACCGATCTCGGGGTAGTCCAGCAGCTGGGTCTCGTAGACGGTGCCGGTATAGTAGTCCAGACCCCGGGCGATGGTCAGATCCACCTGGAAGTGGCTCTCGGGCACGCCGAAGGCGGCCAAGTGCCGACACAGGGCGGCGAGTTCGTCCAGGCCCAGGTCAAAGGTCTCGTTTCGGCCCCGGTACTCCTCCAGCCGCGCCAGCACTTGGGCATTGCTGCCCCGGATGGCCATAAACTCCTGGATATCGCCTACCGAGTCCTCGTCCAGACCCAGGTCGTCGTAGAGCATGATCCCCACCCGCTCCAGCCCGATCTTCTCCGCCTTATCCACTGCGCGCATAATGTCCGCGGTCCTGTGGTCCCAGCCCAGCATGGCGAGAAAGCCGCTCCAGAGCTTTCGGTTGTTGACCCGGATGACAAAGCGCTTCAGGCCCAGCTGGGTAAAGGCCTGATAAATGATGGCGGGCATTTCCGCGTCATTTAGGATGTCCAGCTTGCCGTCGCCGATCACGTCGATATCCGCCTGGTAAAATTCCCGGAACCGTCCCCGCTGGGCGCGCTCCCCCCGGTAGACCTTGCCGATCTGGCAGCGGCGGAAGGGAAAAGCCAGGTCGTTTTGGTGCAGGGCCACGTACTTGGCCAGGGGCACGGTGAGGTCAAAGCGAAGGGCCAGGTCGGTGTCGCCCTTGGTAAAGCGGTAGATCTGCTTCTCCGTCTCGCCGCCGCCCTTGGCCAGCAGTACCTCGCTGGCCTCCAGCAGGGGCGTGTCCAGGGAGGAGAAGCCGTAGCGGGCGTAGACGGCGCGGAGCTTGGCCACCATAGCGTCGAAGAGCGCCTGCTTTTGCGGCAGCAGCTCCATAAAGCCGGACAGGGTCCGGGGTTTTTGGATGGACATAGGGGATCTTCCTTTCCTTGGTACAAACAGTCGGGCGGCCTATGGCCGCCCGCTATCAAAGACTGTGCGTTTCGCACCCTGTCACGCTCGGGTTGGGCGCATGGCCGCGCCCGCTTCCCTGCGTCTCGGGGAAAATGCCGCCGGACTTTGTCCGGCCTGTTTTTCCCCTCGCTCCGGTCCATCGGGCGCTATGCGCCTACCCTCGCGCTTCTTAAATAATGAGGGGTCCCGCCTTGGGGTTCATGACCTGCCGCCAGTCCAGATCGCCCCGATCCAGACCCAGCACCAGCATCTCGGCGGTGGCCACGTTGGTGGCGGCGGGGACATTATACTGATCGCAGAGGTTCAGGATGTAGCGCATATCCGCGTCGGTATCCTCCTTTGCGGGGTCGGCAAAGATGAGCACCAGGTCGATCTCGTTATAGGGGATGCGGGCGCCGATCTGCTGAGCGCCGCCGCCGTTGCCGGGCAGGAAGAGCTGCACCGGAAGGCCCGTGGCGTCGGAAATGACCTTGCCTGTGGCGCTGGTGGCGCAGAGGTCGTGCTTGGCCAGAACAAAGCTGTACGCGGTGCAAAACTGCACCATCAGTTCCTTTTTGCGGTCATGGCTCATCAAAGCGATATTCATAGTTTACCACTCCTTAAAGTCATTCGCTCCGCCCGTTCTCGAGCGGGGGCGTTGGTTTCCTACCATTCCCCATCAGTTCATCATCAGTGGAACATGTTGGCCAAGCAGCCGTTTGGCGATGTTCAGATAGGCGATGGCCGCGCCCTTGCCGGTGGTCAGGATCAAGGGCTTGCCCTGGGCGGCGGCCAGAGTGACCTGCGGGTCCTCGGGGATGACGCCCAGCAGGGGCAGCCCGGCGGTGTTCATGGCCTCGTCGATGCTGGTGTGAAGCTTGCGGATGAGCTTGGGCTGGACCCGGTTCATCACCAGGTGCAGCGTTTCCAGCTTGGGGGAGAGGGCCACTACGGTGCGCTGGGCGTCGCGGAGGGCGGAGGGATCGGTGTTGGACACCACCACGCCCCGATCAGCCGCCGCCGCGGCCAGGCGAAAGCCCTCGCCTAGCCCCGCGGGGCAGTCCATCAAAATAAAGTCAAAGTCCTCCTTGGCCCGGGCCACCAGCGTGGCCATGGCCTCCTCGGTGACATAGCCCTCCAGGGTCATGGGGGCGGTCAGAAGGTGCAGGCCCTGAATGTCGGGGTGGGCGGTGGCGGCCAGCTTCAGCTCGCACCGGCCGGACAGCACGTCGGTGAAGTCCATCACCGCCCGGTCCGTCAACCCCAGATTGATGTCCAGATTGCGAAGGCCCACGTCCATATCCACACATAGGACCCGCTGGCCCAGGGCGGCCAAACAGGAGCCAACGCCGCCGGTAAAGGAGGTCTTGCCCGTGCCCCCCTTTCCGGATGTGATCGCGACGCAAACTGACATAGGCATTCCCCCTTGCGGCTTTCAATTCTAGTCCAGTCTCATTTTAGCACAGACATTTCCCGCAAGTCAACGCAAACCGTTGAAAAACAGGGGAGAGATCCCGCTATTTTTTCCTGATTTTTGTCCAGCGCCGGGGAAATTGTTCCGGTGTGGGCCCAGTTTTGATAATGGGCCACACCCGGTGGACCACCTGGACGCCCGGAATCGTATAGTCCCACGGGTCCCGCACCCGGCCGCCCAGCTGGCCGATCAGGGGCCGGGCGGCGTCCAGCTCAGCCTGGGAGTCCACGCTTTTCATGGCCAAAAAGCTCCCGCCCACGGCCACAAAGGGAAGGCACAGCTCCGCCAGCACCGTCAGCTCGGCCACCGCCCGGGACGCGGCAAAGTCGAACCGCTGCCGGAGGGCCTTATCCCGCCCGGCGTCCTCGCCCCGGGCGTGGACCAAAGCGACGTTCTCAAGCCTGAGAGCATCAATAACTTCTTGTATAAAACCAAGGCGTTTTTCCAGCGGGTCAAGAAGAGTGACGGCGCAGTCGGGGCACAGAATGGCCACCACCAGCCCGGGAAAGCCCGCGCCGGTGCCCACGTCGAGAAAGGTCTTGCCGCTAAAGTCCCACCGGGCGCATAAAGCGGCGCAGTCCAGCATATGAAGCGCCGCCACATCCCCGGGCTCGGTGATGGCGGTCAGGTTCATGACCTTGTTTTTCTCCAGCAGAAGCTGGCCATAAGTCGTCAAGGCCTCTGCCTTTACAGGGTCAAGGCCCAGCTGGGCCAGCCCCGTCTCGATGGCCCCTCTCAATGGCGGAAGAAGTCGCCGGTGGAGATGGCGTAGGCCATGGCGATGGTAATGGCGATGACGATCAGGGCCAGAACCCAGGCGATGACCCGCTCCCGCCCGGTGGCCCAGTGGATCTTCTCCCCGGTCTCGTCATAGACCCTGCGGCCTTGCTCGTCCACGGCGTTCAGGTCTGCGTCCTGTCGCTTTTCCTCGTCCATCATTTCTTCAGAAGGTCCCGGATCTCGGTCAGCAGCACTTCCTCACGGCTGGGCTCGGGTTCCGGCGCGGGCTCGGCGGGGGCCTCCTCCTTCTTGCGGTGGAGCCGGTTGAGGGCCTTGACCATGCAGAAGATGGCGAAGGCCACGATGATAAAGGACACAATGGCGCTAAGCAGCGCGCCAAAGTTCACCGCCACTTCGGGGGCCTCCCCCTCAGCCGCCTTGAGCACCCACTTCCACGCGCTGAAGTCCACGCCGCCGGTGAGCATGGACACCAGGGGCATGATCACGTCGTTGACCAGGGAATCGGCAATGGCCTTAAATGCGCCGCCGATGATGACGCCGACTGCCATGTCCACCACATTCCCCCGGGCAATGAATTCCTTGAATTCGCCAAAAAAGCCCTTCTTGCCGTTCTTTGCCATGTTTTTGTCCTCCTTTGTGTATCTTTGCGGCGCGTCTGGGAAGCCGCGCCCTACGAGTTGGGCGGGCCGCTGGGACAGCGGCCCCTACAAATATCAACGAACCTTTTGCGTAGGGGCCAATGTCTCATCGGCCCGCGTCACGCAGAACCTCTCGCGTAGGGGGCGGCATCCTTGACGCCCCGGTCCTTATTGGTCCGCAAGCCCGGCCAAGTAGTCCAGAGACACACCGTAGAGCTGGGCCATCCGTGCCGCCACGGATACGGTGGGCTCGGTGTCCCCGTGTTCATAGCGACGGTAGGTGGAGTATCGGACGTCCAACAGCCGTGCCGCATCCTCCTGGACAATCCCGCTTTTTATGCGAGCTTGTTTTAGCCTTGTTGCAAAGTTAGACAATTTCGTTACCTCCTCTTGACAGCTTAAAAACAAGGTGATATAATATGAGCACTCATAAACAAGTGACAAAAAATGGGAGGAGTCGCCATGATGCCATTGATCGAGGCGCTATACTACATAGCCCAAGAGAACTGGAACATCGCCATGGGGCTGCTGGACAGGGAGGAATACCGAAAATATCAGATGTGCAGTCGCCTTTGTGAGGAGCAGCGCCAGCGGTGGGAGCGGCTTCAGGGCGACGAGCGGGCGGCGTGGGAATGCTATGTGGCCAATGCCGAACAGCTTCAGGACACGGAATGCCGCCTCTGCTTTGCCCGGGGCTTGGCTATGGGCCTAGGCCTGGGCGGGTTCGCGGCGGGGGAGTAGGCAGTCCTTAGCGCGTGAATTCGATGCGGTAGACCGTGCCGCTGAGGGCGGCGAAGCCCCGGCCGTCGGCGGTGAGGGGACCGCACCAATCGAAGGTCTCGCTGAACTGGCGGCCTTCCAGGTCGTAATAGGTCTGGCCATCGCAGAACCAGCCGTTTTGGTAGTAGGGTTGGATGCCGGTGTCGGGGTCCACACCCGGGCCGGGGACAGGGTTGCCCTGGTCGTCGATCCAGCCGCTTTGGTCGTTGTGGTACGCCCAATTCTCCCAGCGGTAGCGCATGGGCGCGTCGCTGCCGGGACTGAGGTAGCCCCGGCTCAAACTGCGCTCCGCCAAGGGGATGACCAGGTTCCCGGTAGTGTCGATGACGCCGCTTTGGCTGCCGAGGTCCACCATGGCCTGGCCGTGGAGGAACCGTCCGGCCCAGCTCCACTGGGGCGGGATGGCCCACTGGCCGTCGCCGTCCACATAGCCCCAGAGGCCGCGTTCCACGTCAAGCCAGGGGCACAGGCCCTCGTTGTAATCGTACCAGTTGTTGTCCGGAGTGCCGTAGGTGCTGGGAAGCTGCTTTTCCACCGTGCCGTCTTTGCTCAGGACGTACCAGCGCTGCTCCTCGTACTCTCCGCCGTCCTGGCGCTCCATAGCCAAGAAGCCGCCGCCGGACAGGGGATAGAGGTCGTCGTAGGTCTGGGGCGGGATGGGGAACGCTCCGTTGACGTCTACAAGTACCGCATAGGAATCCCACCAGGGGTTGCCGGGATTGCCGGGCTCCTCCAAAGTGGGGTGGAGCTTGCCGTATTCTCCCACGCGGTCGATGCTGGTGCCGCCAATGAGCCGCCCAACGGGGTAGTCCACGGTTTGGCCGTCCAGGGTGAGGATCTTGCCCGACAGGGCCACAGGGTAAGTCTCAATGGGCCGTTCTGTGTCCGGCCCCAACTCGGTCAGCGCATAGCCCGTCCACGGAGCGGGCTCCAGATCGAACTCCAACCGCAGCGCGGGCTCCGCCATCCGAGCTAGCGCCGCCGCGGCCTCGGCACGGCTCAGGCGCCGCTGGCCCAGGAAGCTGCCGTAGCCGTCGGCGCCCGAAAGGATGCCGGCGCGATACAAATGTAAAATGGCCTCGTCCCGGCAGCCGGGGACCGCGTCCACATCGTTGATCTCAGGCAGGTCACGGGCCGCCAGAGCCAGCAGGGCGAAAAACTCCTGCCGGGTGGCGGGGTAGGTGTTGAAGCAGTAGTCGGGCAGCTGATACCCCAGTTCCGGGCACCGCCGGGCCAGGTAGCAAAAGCCGTCGTAGGGCCAGAGCTCCGAGAGCCGCTTGGCGTCGTCCAGTGCCGGCCAGGCCAGCTGCCGCTGATCCTCGCCCAGCAGCTCTACCAGCGCCTCCGGCGTCAGCCCCGCGGGCAGGGGACCCTCGCCGCCGTCGGACTGCCACAACGCCCGAGCCGCCATGACCAGGGCCTCGTCGTTGTTCACCTGGGTGTTGGGTGAAAACCGCCCCTCGCCCACGCCGCTCAACAGTCCCCGCTCTGCGCAAAGCTCTACATAGGGTGCAAACCACGCGCCCCCGGGCACATCGGAAAAAGAGGCTACCTCTGCCTCCGCCAGCAGGGAAAAGAAGGGGAGAACACAGAGGGTAAAAGCAATGGACAATAGTACGGCGGGGAATCGCTTCATGGCAAAAACCTCCTTTCGCCCGCAGACGTGTTTCACGTGAAACATCTTTGGCCTAAAACCGCCGGCTTTGCCGGCACAGTCAAAGGTGAAGCGATTTTATTTTTTAGGCGTCAGCACCTTCGTCCCGCCCATATAGGGCCACAGGACCTCGGGGATCTTCACGCTGCCGTCGGCCTGCAAATTGTTCTCCAGCAGGGCAATGAGCATCCGGGGAGGCGCCACGCAGGTGTTGTTTAACGTGTGGGCCAGCTGGATCTTGCCGTCGGCGTCCTTATAGCGGATCTTCAGCCGTCTCGCCTGGGCGTCGCCCAGGTTGGAGCAGGAGCAGACCTCAAAGTACTTCTTCTGCCGAGGGGACCAGGCCTCAATGTCGCAGGACTTGACCTTCAGGTCGGCCAGGTCGCCCGAGCAGCACTCCAGCTGACGCACGGGAATGTCAAAGTTGCGGAACAGCTCTACAGAGTAGCGCCACATTTTTTCATACCAGTCCTTGGAGTCCTCGGGCTTGCAGACCACGATCATCTCCTGCTTTTCAAACTGGTGGATGCGGTAAACGCCCCGCTCCTCAATGCCGTGGGAGCCCTTTTCCTTGCGGAAGCAGGGGGAGTAGGAAGTGAGGGTCTGAGGCAGCTTGTCCTCCGGGAGAATCTGGTCAATGAACCGGCCGATCATGGAGTGCTCGCTGGTGCCGATGAGGTAGAGGTCCTCTCCCTCGATCTTATACATCATGGCGTCCATATCGGTTTGGGACATGACCCCCTCCACTACGTTGCCGTGGATCATGAAGGGGGGAATGCAGTAGGTAAAGCCCTTTCCGATCATAAAGTCCCGGCCATAGGCCAGCACCGCCTCATGGAGCCGGGCGATATCCCCCAGCAAATAGTAGAAGCCCTGGCCGGACACCCGCCCGGCGGCGTCCATATCAATGCCGTCGAAGCGCTCCATGATCTCGGTGTGGTAGGGGATGTCAAAGTCGGGGACGATGGGCTCCCCAAACCGCTCCACCTCCACGTTGGCGCTGTCGTCGGGGCCGATGGGCACGCTGGGGTCGATGATGTTGGGGATGACCAGCATGATGCGGCGGATCTTCTCGGCCAGCTCGGTCTCCTTGGCTTCCAGCTCGGCCAGCCGGTCAGCGTTGGCCTTGACCTGGGCCTTGACGGCCTCGGCCTCCTGGAGCTTGCTGGGGTCCTTTTTGGCTTGGCCCATCAGCATACCGACTTGCTTAGAAAGCTGGTTGCGAGCCGCCCGCAGATCGTTGGCCTCGCTCATAGCGGCGCGGTTTTCCGCATCCAGAGCGATGACCTCGTCCACCAGGGGCAGCTTGGCGTCCTGGAATTTCTTCTTGATATTCTCCTTTACAACATCGGGGTTTTCACGGACGAATTTGATGTCTAGCATGGGGAATTACCTCTCTTCAAAAGTGTGTGGTTCAGACTGCGGGACTGGGCTCCGGACTTTGCAGAGCCGCCAGTTCCCCTTTGAGCTGGGCCAGCTGACTCCTGGCGGCGCGGAGCTGCTCCTCTAGCTGGAGCTGTTGGTCCTGGGCGTCGGAGAGCTGGGCCTTGACCTGGTCCAGCTGGGTCCGCAGGTCGTGGTTTTCCTCTACCAGCTGGTCCAAGGACTGGATGGCGTTTACCGACTGGTTCAGGCCTTCCACCGACTCTGCGGTCCGCTGCTGCATGAAGTAGGCCATAATAAGCAGCAGGAAGGCCACCGCCACTAGAATGGCCAGGTAGGGCAGCACGGAGTTTGCCTTCCGGGCTGGGGTGTGCTCGCTTTGGTACTGAAGCTCGGCGTGGTCTTCCTTGTTGGGGCGCGCGCTCAAGTGGCGTCCCCTCCTCTCAGCCGGGCCAGCAGGGCGTCCAGATCGTCCAGGTCATAGTATTCCATGGTCAGCAGACCCTTTTTCTTTCCGGGCTGGAAGGCCACCTTCCGGCCAAAGCTCTGACTGAGCTGCTGGGACAGATCCTTATAATAAAGGGCAAACTGGTCCTCGGCCGGGGCTTCCTTTTCCTTGGCAGGCTTGCTCATGCGCTTGGCCAGAGCCTCGGTCTCCCGGACGGACAGCCCCTCGGCCACCACCTTCTGGGCCAGCTTTTTCTGGGGCTCGCCCTGGGGCGCGCCCAGAATGGCCTTGGCGTGGCCGGCAGAGAGCTGCCCTTCCTCCAGCAAAAACCGCACCGCGTCGGGCAGGTTCAAAAGCCGCAGGGCGTTGGCCACGGCAGGACGGGATTTGCCCATGCGCTGGGCAACGTCCTCCTGGGTCATGCCGTACTCGTCCATCAGGACCTTGTAGCCGTTGGCCTCCTCCATGGGGTTCAGGTCCTCCCGCTGGAGGTTTTCAATGAGGCCCAGCTCCATGACCTTTTTGTCATCGGCTTCGATGATGTTTACCGGCACCTCGCTGAGGCCGGCCTCCTTGGCGGCCCGCCAGCGGCGCTCGCCGGCGATGATCTGGTAATACCCTGAGCCCAGCCGCCGCACCGTCAGCGGCTGAATGACGCCGTGCTCCCGGATGGAGTCGGCCAGCTCGGCGATGGCCGCGTCATCAAATTTTTTGCGGGGCTGATTCAGTCCGGGCTGCACCTGGGAGATGGGCAGGGTAGAGAGGGAGCCGGCCTGGTCGTCGGCGTAGGCCTTGTCACCCAACAGCGCGCCCAGGCCCTTGCCCAAGCCTTTTTCATTTGCCATATTTATCTTATCCTTTCCTTGTCACGTTCGCATTGGGCGGGCTTTTCCCAGCGGCTTCCCTCCGACTTGGGGCAAGTCGCGGCGGCTACGCCGCCTACCAACTTGCCCCTCGCTCCAGTCCATCCGCTGGGGCCCGCCTATGCTCGCGCTTCTACTTTGTTCCACGTGGAACATCATGCTGTCACGCTTGGGTTGGGCGCATGGCCGCTCCCGCTTCCCTACGACTCAGGCTGGTCTCCGGGGCCTGCGGCCCCTACGCTCGCCTTCGCTTCGGTCCATCGGTCCTATGCGCCTACCCTCGCGCTTCGATCTCTTCGGCCAATGCCTTGTAAGCGTTGGCGCCCCGGCTCCAGGGATCGTAGCTGGTGACGGGCTTGCCGTGGCTGGGGGCCTCGGACAGACGGACGTTCCGGGGGATGACAGAGGCGTACACCTTGCCGGGGAAGAACCGCTTGACCTCCTCGGCTACCTGCATGGAGAGGTGGGTCCGACCGTCGTACATGGTGAGGATGACCCCCATCAGCGACAGGCTGGGGTTGAGCTGCCGCTTGACGATACGCACCGTGGTCAGCAGATCGCTCAGGCCCTCCAGTGCGTAGTATTCGCACTGGACGGGCACCAGAATGGCCTCCGCCGCGCACAGGGCGTTCAGCGTCAGCAGCTCCAGGGAGGGCGGGCAGTCGATAAAGATGTAGTCATATCGCTCCGCCACCTGGGCCAGGGCGTTTGCCAACAGTCGCTCCCGGTTCTCCATGGCGATCAGCTCCACTGTAGCGCCGGCCAGGGACTTGTTAGAGCCGATCACGTCGCACCACTGGGTGTGGACAATGGCCTTTTCTACACTGGCGCCGCTGACCAGCACCTCGTAGATGGAAGGGGAGAGGGTGGTCTTGTCCACGCCAAAGCCTGAGGTGGCGTTGCCCTGGGGGTCAAAATCGCACACCAGCACCCGCTTCCCAATGGCCTGCAGGGCCGCGGCCAGGTTGACGCAGGTGGTGGTCTTGCCTACGCCGCCCTTCTGGTTCACAATTGCGATGGTCTTTGCCATAGCAGAGTACCTACCTTTTTCTTTTGTTATAGACATACTACTCTCATTATATAAGGTAGCGGAAAGGATTTCAACTGTTTTCGCAAAAAAAGAAACAACCCGCCAAGGGGGCGGGTTGTTTCACGTGGAACAAAAATGTGGGACGCGGCGCGTCTGGGAAGCCGCGCCCTACCATGCGAGAAGCGAAACACGGCTTGGGATACGCTGTCCTCAGCGGCTCGCCGTCATACGTCACAATGCCTTCGGCAGCGTAATGGTCAGCCGGATCTCTCGCTCGTCCTCCTCCTGCCGGCACTGGGCGTCGATGCCCGCCGACTGCACCAGCTTCAGGTGCTTGGCAATAGAATTGAGGAAAATGCGCACATCCTTTAGGATAAACTTGGGCTTGGGCGGCGCGGGACGCTGGGAGAGGAGACTCTCTACGTATTGTTCTGTAGCCCGGACGGTCAAATCTCTGGCCACAACATGTTGTGCGGCCTGCCGCTGCTGCTCCTCTCCGGGCAGCCGCAGCAGCGCCCGGGCGTGGCGCTCGGTGTAACCCTTGGAGCGCAGCAGGGACAAAGCCTCCGGGTCCAGCCGCAGCAGCCGCAGCTTGTTGGCCACGGCGCCCTGGCTTTTGCCCAGCCGCCGGGCCACCTCCTCCTGGGTCATGCGGTAGGTGGCCGTCAGCTGGCTCAGAGCCAGCGCCTCCTCCAGGAAATCCAGATCCCGCCGCTGGAGATTTTCCACCAGCGCCAGCAGCGCGCTCTCTTCTCCGTCCACCTGGGCGGCCAGACAGGGCACGGTGTCCAGCCCCGCCAGCTTGGCCGCCCGTAGCCGCCGCTCGCCGGACACCAGCTCCCAGCCCTCCTCGGACCGCCGCACCGTCAACGGCTGGAGTACGCCGTGGACGGCAATGGAGTCGGCAAGCTCGGCTAGCGCCGCGGCGTCAAAATGGGTCCGGGGCTGGCCGGGATTGGGGGCAATGGCCTCCACCGGCAGCTCCATGACCCGCCGGGAGTTGAACCGTCCAGACTGAAAAAGCGCCATAAAAAGACCTTCTTCCGTAGAGGATGGTATATTCTACCATTTCCCAACGGAAGAAGGCCGTAGAACTCTGTCGAGGGGAAAATTATTCCTCGTTTTGCTCCCGGATCAGGATGAAGGGGGTCAGCTGGGTGCCCTGGCCGGCGGGGTTGTCCCGGATCAAAGCCAGCAGGTCCTCGTCCGACCAGCCCTCCAGCGCCTTGCCCTTGCCCAGCAGATCCACCCGCAGGTCGTTGGCGTCCACGATCATCATGACAACGCCAAACTTCTCGTAGATCTCATCGCATACGCCGGCGGGGTTTTCCGGCACCCGGACGCCCATGTGGGCGTAGGCGGGGATGTCCTCGCCGTAAAAGCCGTCCAGGCCTGTGACCTCCTCGCCCAGCATGTCGTAAAACACGCCCTTTTTGCGAAACACCTTGCCCACCGCGGCGCAGATGGCGGCCCAGATGACCTTGCCAAGGCCACAGTGGTTGATGGCAAACTGCATCTTCACCGGCAATCCCATGCCCGGCCCGGCCTTGGTCTGGTGGACGCATTTGGACAGTACCTTGGCCCAGAATCCGGGCTTGCACTCTTCCTCGGTGACAATGCGGCGCTGACACAGGGCGATGACCTTCTCGCTGGAGGAAATAATGTCGCCCTCTTGGTAGACGGGCAGGATGTATTTCTCCACCAGGTCCAGATAGCTCTCGCCCACCTTCACAAAGTGGGTGGTAATGGCATGGCGGGCGTAGGTCTTACCGCCTACGTCGATGGTAACGCTCTTTCCCTTGTTGGCGTAAAAGTCCACGGTGATTCTCTCCTTTGTAAAAACCTTGTCTCCATGATACGCCTCCTTTGCTCATTTGTCCAGAGGAAAAACCCCAGAATTTGGGCCGAAAGGGGCTTGCGTTTCTTTCGGGGAACCCCTATAATAGAAGTACCAAGTGCTATAAGGGGGATGCGCGCCATGGAAAACACGTCCGCCATTGTGTTCCTGCCCAGGGAGGGCCCTGAGCCCTCCGTTATGCTGGAGCCGATCCTCTTTGACCCGGCGGCGCTTTGGTTGTGCGAAAGCCTGAAGCGCTCGGGGGTCGAGCGTTTTTTGGTGGTGTGCCACCACAAGGACCGGGAGCGGGCCGCGGCCTGCTTCCCCGCGGATACCCTTCTGCTGACGGAGGGCGCCGGCCTGGACGACGAGCTCCGGGCCTTTCTGGAGCCTGGAGGGAGGGCGGTCGTGGTCACCCAGCCGGTGTTTTTGACCGACCAGGGCGTGGAGCGTATCGCCAAGGGCAAGGCCGAGCTGGACGAAAAGGAACTGGCGGGCTACGAGGCCCAGGGCCGGGACGTGAGCGACCACAGCGTTTATGAGCTGACCGGCGCCGCCCAGGAGGCCTTTCGGGCCGGTCAGGGCTTTGCGGAGGTCCTTCAGACCCACGCGTGCGCCTACCGGGGCCATATGGCCGTAGCGGTGGACCGAGAGAATCTGCCCAGCTACCTGCCCCGTCTGGCCCAGACCCAGAGCGTTCTGCGGCTCATGGATGGCGGCGTGCGTTTTATCGACCGCCAAAGCGCCTACATAGGGCCCCGGGTCACCGTGGACCGGGGCACGCTGCTCCTGCCCAATGTGATCCTTCGGGGGGACACCCACGTGGCCAAAAACTGCGAGCTGGGGCCCAACGCCATGCTCCGGGACGTCACGGTAGGGGAGGGGACCACGGTCAACGCCTCCCAGTGCTTTGAGTGTACCATTGGCGCCTTTACCACCGTTGGCCCCTTTGCCTATCTCCGCCCCGGCACCGACGTGGGCGACCATGTCCGGGTAGGCGATTTTGTCGAGCTGAAAAACGCCGCCATTGGCGACGAGACCAAGATCTCCCACCTGGCTTACCTGGGTGACTGCGACATAGGCGAATCAAGCGACATCGGCTGCGGCACGGTGACGGTGAACTTTGACGGCGCGCGGAAATTCCGCACCCGCATCGGCGACCGGGCCTTTATCGGCTGCAACACCAACCTGGTGGCCCCGGTGAGCGTGGGCGACGGCGCTTATGTCGCCGCCGGCAGCACCATTACAAGGGACGTCCCCAGCGACAGCCTGGCCATTGCCCGCAGCCAGCAGACCGTGAAGCACAATTGGGCCAAAAAGAGAAAGGCCAGGCAGGACAAGGAAAAGAAATGACCGATGGATCGGATCAGAAATAAAGAATATAAGGAGAAGGGGAACTATGATCGCACACGGCAAGGACATCAAGATTTTTTCCGGCAATTCCAACAAGCCCTTGGCAGAGGCCATCTGCAAGAAGCTGGGCACCAACCTGGGCAACGCGGAGGTGGGCCGCTTCTCCGACGGAGAGAGCTTCGCCTCCATCTACGAGACCGTCCGCGGCTCGGACGTGTTTCTGGTCCAGTCCACCTCCAGCCCGGTGAACGACCATCTGATGGAGTTGCTGATCATGATCGACGCCATGAAGCGGGCCTCCGCCGGACGCATCACCGCCGTCATCCCCTACTTCGGCTATGCCCGACAGGACCGCAAGGCTAAGCCCCGCGACCCCATCTCCGCCAAGCTGGTGGCCAATATGCTCACCACCGCCGGGGCGGACCGGGTGCTGACCATGGACCTCCACGCCGCGCAGATCCAGGGCTTTTTTGACATCCCCGTGGACAATCTGCTGGGTAACCCCATCTTTGTGGAATACTACATGGAGAAGTTCGGCATCGACCACGACGACCTCACCGTGGTCTCGCCCGACGTGGGCTCGGTCTCCCGGGCCCGGGCCTTTGCCCAGAAGCTGGGTATGGGCCTTGCCATCGTGGATAAGCGCCGGCCCAAGGCCAACTCCTGCGAGGTCATGAACATCATCGGTAACGTCAAGGGCCAGCGTGTCATCCTCTTTGACGATATGGTGGACACCGCCGGATCCCTTTGCAATGCCGCCCAGGCCCTGGTGGAGATCGGCGGCGCCACGGAGGTCTACGCCTGCGCCTCCCATGGCGTCCTCTCCGGCCCCGCCATCGAGCGCATTGAGAAGAGCGCCATCAAGGAGCTGATGTTCCTGGACACCGTGCCGCCCAGCGACGCCGCCGCCCACTGCGATAAGATCAAGTACCTCACCGTGGCCGGGATGCTGGCCGAGGCCATCGACCGCATCTACCAGGAGGTCTCGGTCTCCAAGCTCTTTATCTAAACGGCGCAGTTGGCCCTTAGTCTTCCCCCTGCCAGGGGGAAGACTAAGGGCAATGCGTGTGACCATATCAAGCATCATATTCCCATCAACCCCACACCCCCTCTTTTGGGGATGTGGGGCATTGGGCGTTACGGAGAAGCGGGCGCGGCCATGCGCCCAACGCGAGCGTGACAAGAGGTGAAATCATGTTTTTTTCAAAGTCATCCGGCGTGGAGCGGCTCATCGTCTTTCTGGGCAACCCCGGCGAAGAATACGAGGGCACCCGGCACAACGTGGCCTGGGCTGTGGCTGACGCCTTGGCGGAGGAACTAAATATTCCCATCCAGCGTCTTAAATTCCGGGCCCTGACCCATGTCTGCGCTGTGGGCGGGGTCAAAACCATGCTGATGAAGCCGGTGACCTATATGAACCTCTCCGGCGAGGCCGCCGGCGAGGCTGCCCGGTTTTATAAGCTCACGCCCCAGCAGGTCTTGGTGGTGTGCGACGATGTGGCCCTTCCTCCGGGTAAGTTGCGCCTGCGCGCCAACGGCTCCGCCGGCGGGCATAATGGGCTGAAGAGCATTGCTCAGCACCTGGGCAGCGAGGAATATCCGCGCCTGCGCGTCGGCGTGGGCGCAAAGCCCCATCCCGACTATGACCTGGCCGACTGGGTCCTGGCCCGGCCCCAGGGGGAGGACGCCAAGGCCATTGACGCCGCTGTGATCCGGGCCGCCAAGGCTATCCCCGTGATCCTGTCCAAGGGCGTGGAGCGGGCGCAAGAACAGATCAATAGAGGCTAATGACTATTAGCTAATAGCCTTGCGAGAAAATAAAAGATCGCACAGCAAAGCTGGGCGGGAAGGGAGGTGAGTCCGGTGAAGAAGATCGTGGAGCTGCTCAATGGCCTGCCGGAGTTTGAAAAGCTGTTGGCCGCCATAGAAAATGGCCGATGCCCCGTGGCGCTCAGCGGCCTTTCGCCGGTACACCGGGCTCACTTTGCCGCCGCCGCCCGGGCCCGGACGGGCCGGAGCGTGGTGATGATCTGCGCCGACGAGGAAGAGGCCGAGCGCATGGAGCGGGACCTGGCCGCTCTCACCGGCGAGGACGTGGTCCGGATCGGGCCCCGGGACTTTAACTTTTATGACGGCGCCGTCTCCTCCCGGGAGTGGGAGCATAAGCGCCTGGCCGCTTTCCGGAAGTTACGGGGGGGAGAGGCCGGGGTGACGGTGGCGCTGGTGGAGGGCATTTTGCAGCGGACCATCCCACCCTATCTCTTTGACCGGGCCGCCTTTACCCTGGACCCGGCCAAGCCGCTGACCCTGGAGGAGACGGTGGACGCTCTGGTCCGCTGCGGATACAGCCGCTGCGACCAGGTGGAGGGCGTGGGCCAATTTGCCCAGCGGGGCGGTATTCTGGACTTCTTCTCCGCCGCCTACGATCTGCCCGTTCGGGTGGAGTTTTGGGATACGGACATCGACTCCATGGGGCTCTTTGACCCCATGACCCAGCGCCGGGTCCAGCGGCTGGACAAGGCGGAGGTCCTGCCCGCGGCGGAGGTCCTGCCCAGCCTGGGCCGGGACCCCGAGGCACTGGGCGGAGACCGGGACCTGCCCCGGATCTACCGGGAGGTGGCCACCGCCGCGGACTATTTTCCCGTCGACGCCATCGTCTTTTTATCGGAGAGCGCCCGCCTGTCCGAGCGGGCCAAGCGGTACTTTTCACGGCTGGACGAGGATGTGAAGGTACTCATGGAGCGGGAGCTGATCACCGGCGAGCACGCCCGCTATGCCTGTACCAAGGAGGAGATGGATGCCCGGCTGGCCGACTGGCCGGTGGCCTATTTGGACGCCTTTACCGTCTCGCGCTACCCGGTCCGGCCCCGGACCCTTCTCAGCGTCATGGCCAAGCAGCTGCCCTCCTTCGGCGCCAGCCTGGAGACGGCAACGGAGGACCTGGCCCACTACCAGCGGGAGGGCTACGCCGTCACCGTGCTAGTGGCCAGCGAGAACCGGGCCCTGAGCCTGCAGACCATGCTCCGGGACGGGAAGGTCCGCTCTGGGGTGGATTTCTCCCTCCACGATCTGCCCGCGCCCGGCCAGAGCGTGCTGGCGGTGGGCGGGCTGTCCGCCGGATTTGAGTACCCGGCCCTTAAGTGCGCCGTCTTCACCCAGAGTTGGGCCACCCCGGTGAAGAAGCGCCGCCGGCACATCCGGGACCGCTCCAACCGCCAGAAGTTGGCCTCCTATAACGATCTGTCCCCCGGCGATCTGGTGGTCCACAGCCAGTACGGCATCGGCCGCTTTACCCGGCTGACCGCCCTGCAGGTGGACGGCGTGGACAAGGAGTTCATGCAGATCGCCTACGCCGGAAGCGATGTGCTCTATGTGCCCATCACCCAGCTGGACATGGTCAGCAAGTATATCGGCGGCGGGGAGAATAACGAAAACAGAAAACTCTCCCGGCTGGGCGGCGGCGACTGGGACCGGGCCCGCAGCAAGGCCAAGGCGGCGGTCCAGGACCTGGCAAAGGGCCTGGTCCAGCTCTACGCCCAGCGCCAGCGTCTGCCCGGCTACGCCTTTTCTCCCGACAGCCCCTGGCAGCGGGAGTTTGAAGACCAGTTCGAGTACACCGAGACCGACGACCAGCTCCGCTGCGTGGCCGAGATCAAGCGGGACATGGAGCTGCCCCGGCCCATGGACCGGCTGCTTTGCGGCGATGTGGGCTACGGTAAGACGGAGGTGGCCTTCCGGGCCATTATGAAGTGCATTTTGGACGGTAAGCAGGCCGCTATTTTGGTGCCCACCACCGTCCTGGCCCGGCAGCACTTTCTTTCCGCCAAAAGCCGCTTTGCCCGCTATCCCGTCACCGTAGAGAGCCTGACCCGGTTTAATACCCCGGCCCAGGCCAAGAACGTCATGCAGAATTTAAAGGACGGACGTATCGACCTTCTGGTGGGCACCCATCGGCTGCTGCAAAAGGATGTGGCCTTTAAGGACCTGGGGCTTTTGGTGGTGGACGAGGAGCAGCGCTTCGGCGTTACGCACAAGGAAAAACTCAAAGAGCTGAGCCGTCAGGTAGACGTGCTCACCCTCTCGGCCACCCCCATTCCCAGGACCTTGAATATGGCCCTATCCGGCATCCGGGATATGTCCACGCTGGAGGAGCCGCCGGCGGACCGCCAGCCGGTGCAGACCTATGTGTTGGAGCACGATTGGGGTGTCATCGCCGAGGCCATTCGCCGGGAGGTGGAGCGGGGCGGACAGGTCTACTACCTTCACAACCGCATCGATACCATCGCCCGCTGCGCCGTGCGGCTGCAGGAGCTTTTGGGTGATGGCGTCACCGTGGCTACCGCCCACGGCAAGATGACCCAGGAGGAGATCAACGCCACCATGACCGATATGTCCCAGGGCAATATCGACGTGCTGGTGTGCACCACCATCATCGAAACGGGCATCGACATTCCCAACGTCAATACCCTCATCATCGAAAACGCCGACGCCATGGGCCTGGCCCAGCTCCACCAGATCCGGGGGCGAGTGGGCCGCTCCAGCCGCCGGGCTGTGGCCTATTTGACCTACAAGCAGGGCAAGGTCCTCTCCGAGGTGGCCGCCAAGCGCCTTTCCGCCATCCGGGAGTTTGCCGAGTTTGGTTCCGGCTTTAAGATCGCCATGCGGGATCTGGAGATTCGGGGGGCGGGCAACCTGCTGGGCCCGGAGCAGAGCGGCTTTATGCTCAGCGTGGGCTATGATATGTACTTGCAGCTTTTAGAGGAGGCCGTTTTGGAGGAGCGGGGAGAACCCATCAAGCGGCCCGCCGAGTGTGCCGCCGACCTCACGGTCTCCGCCGCCATCCCCGACCGCTACGTCCCCCAGCCCGAGCAGCGCATGGACCTCTACCGCCGCATCGCCGCCATCCGCAGCGAGGAGGAGGCCGACGACATCACCGACGAGCTCATCGACCGCTACGGCGACCCGCCTCGCCAGGTCAATAACCTGATCGCGGTGGCGCTCATGCGGGCCACCGCCGCCCAGACCGGCATCAGCGAGATCACCCAGAAGGGGACCACGCTGAACTTCCTGCTGTCCGAGTTTGACCTCCAGCGGGTCAGCGCGGTGTGCAATCAGGAAAAGTACAAAAACCGCATCGTGGTGGAGGCGGGGGAGAAGCCCAGTTTGTCTCTGCGGCTGAAGAAGGGCGAGGACGCCCTACGGTGGGGGACCAAGCTGGTGGAGGACTATGCCAAGGCCGGCGGAGAAAGCTAAGAGCTATTAGTCTGTAGCTTTCCGCGTGCCTGTATTCCGGGGCGTCAAGGATGCCGCCCCCTACGCGAGATATCTATTGGTATTTGTAGGGCGCGGCTTCCCAGACGCGCTGCGCTACGCATCAAGGAGGACCCTATGCAGAGAAAGAAGATCCTTGCTCTGGCTCTGGCGGCGGCGCTGCTGTGCGGGTGCCAGGCCACGCCCCCGGAGCCTACGCCCGCCCCGGACCGACTGACCTGGCTCCACGGGTTTTACGCCGGGTCGTCCTATGGCCAGATCGGCCTTGTAAACCACATGGACGCGGTCAGCCTGGGCTGGGGCCAGATGGATGTGGACGACGCTGGGTCGCTCTATGTAAACACCACCTACCAAGCGGGCAATACCTGGGTGGTGCCCCAGAGCCCTCACCTGGCCACGGATTACTTTGCGCAGCGGGGCATTCCCTATAACCTCTGTGTCTATGCCTCCGCCACCCGCGCCTATGGCGAGACCAATGTGCTGGAATATCTTCTGCAAGAAGAGCGGCAGGACCAGGCCGCCGACGCTCTGGCCTCCGCCGCCGAGGGATATAGCGGCCTGACCATCGACTTTGAGGGCCTGGCTGCCGCTACGCGGCAAGAGCCTTTTGCCGACTTTGTGGCTCTGGTGCGGGAGAAGTTGCCTGCGGACAAGCTCCTCTACGTGGCTGTGCCGCCTCAGACGTGGTATAAGGGCTATGATTACCGGGCCCTGGGCCGGGTGTGCGACAAGGTCATTCTCATGGCCCACGACTACCAGTGGCAGACCGCGCCGGAGGAAAATCTGGGCACCGACCGCACCGACACGCCTGTAGCCCCGATCAGGTTGGTGGAGCAGGCCCTCAAGGAGATCACCGACCCGGACACCGGGGTAGAGGATGTGTCCAAGGTGGCCCTGGCCGTGGCCTTTGCCACGGCGGGCGTGGAGGTGGACGAGGCGGGACTGCTGGTGGGGACCACCGTCTATTCTCCCTCTCCTGAGACCCTGGCCGCCCGACTGACCCAACCAGACGCTCAACCGGGTTGGAGTGAGGAATACGCCTCGCCCTATGTCTACTACCACAATGAAGAGGGCCGACACTACCGGGTCTGGTACGAGGACGCCCGCTCCGTTTCGGCCAAGATCCGCCTGGCCTACCAATACGGCGTCACCAGCCTCAGCCTGTGGCGGCTGGGCACGGTGCCTGACTTTGAGGCCTACGAGGCCTGGTCCGCCGTGACAGACCAGCGGGGCAAATAGGGCCGGACATAGAAAGTTTACAACGAAAGCGTTGCGGTGGTGGGGGAAAAGATGTATAATGTCCCTCAACGCTAACATTTTAGGAGGATGGAGCCATGACCGACGAGACATTTCAGCCCGGGACTCCCGAGGAGGAGGCCCCCCGCCCAGAGATGGAGAGCCCCGAAGCGGTAAACGCCCCGGCTGAGGAGACGACCCCCGCCCAGGCGGAGGCCCCGGTCGAACCGGCCGATCTCTTTGACGAGGACGGCGAGAACGAGCGATTTGCCGCCGAGGGGGACGAGCCCTTTTTTGCCGACGAGACCGCCCAGGAGACTGCCGATGAGCCGGCCCAGCCCGAGGGAGACAAGCCCGCGCCGAAAAAGAATGGTCTGATGATCGCCGCGGTGGTGGCTGTTGCCGCGGTGGCGGTGGCGGCTGTCATTTTGGCGTGTATCTTTTTAGGGGGCAAAAAGACCGCCTCCCCCGCCGACGCGGTGATGGACTATGTGGACGACGTTCTGCCCGCCAATGCCACCGACGTGGCGATGGAGACTGTGGGCACCTCCGCCGACGCCACCCTTCTTACCGTGGAGGGGGTGGATGTATCCGCCGAGGAATACCTTTACTGGCTGGGCAACATCACCTCTTACTACGACATGATGAGCTCCTACTCCGGCTCGGCCATGGACCTGACCCGAGAGGCCCGGGAGGGGATCACCTGGGACGAGCAGCTGAAGCGGGCGGCCCGGGATAACTCTGTGCTGCTGGCGCTGGTCCCCACGCTGGCAAAGGAATTTGATGTGGAGCTGACCCCGGAGGATCTTCAGACTGTGGCGGACGACCGGGCGGCGGATCTCGAGACGCAGGGACAGGACATGTACGCCTATCAGCTCCAGGCCATGGGCATCTCTGACGCCACCGCCTTGAAGCTGGAGGCTACCAGCGCCCTCTATAACAAGGTCCAGCAGGTATGGATCGAGCGGCTGGCTCAGGATGTGACCGCCGAGACGGTGGCCGAGTATGTAGAGGAAAACGACATCCTCAAGGCCAAGCACATTCTCCTGATGACCGTGGACCAGACCACCCGACAGCCCTTGGACGAGGCGACCATTGCCCAGAAAAAGGCCAAGGCCGAGGAGCTCTTGGCTCAACTCCGGGCCGATCCGTCCAAATTCGACGAGTTGATGCAGGCCAATTCCGAGGACACCGGCCTGGCCACAAATCCCGACGGCTACACCTTTACTGCCGGGAGCATGGTGGAGGCCTTTGAGTCGGGCACCCGGGCCCTGGAGTACGGCCAGATCTCCGATGTGATCGAGAGCGAGTTTGGCTACCACATCATTCTCCGCCTGGACCCCGACAGCGACGAGCTGCGTCAGGATGTGGCCTATGAGGACTTTAACGCCGCGGTCCAGGAGCGGGTGGACCGGGCCGATGTGGAGGAGAGCGAGGCCTACGCCGCCTTTACCACCGCCGACTACTACGAAAAGCTCCTGGCCTTCCAGGAGACCCTGACCCGTCCCGAGACCCAGGGTGAGGGCACGGAGGGCGAGCCCAACGTGGTGGACCAGAGCCAGGCCGAACTGGAGCCCGCGTCTTAACGCACGCAAAAAACCTCCGGCGCTCCCGGAGGTTTTTTATGCTAAGACAGGAGGGTTCGCAAAAGAGCTTTCCTTAGAAAAACAGCCGCTCCAGGAGGAACTTCAGGCCGATGCCGATCAGCACCACGCCGCCCGCGGCCTGGGCCCAGCGGTTGAACCGCTGACCAAGCCTGCGGCCCACCACCGCCCCCAAGAAGGACAGGGCGAAGGCCACCACGCCGATGATGACGCAGGAAAGCAGCAGGGGCATCTCCATCATGGCCGCGCCCACGCCTACGGCCAGGGCGTCGATGCTGGTGGCGATGGCCAGTAGGCAGACTTTTTTGTTGGACAGCGTGGATAGATCCTCGTCCTTGTCGCCGGGCGACACGGCGTCCCACACCATGCGCCCGCCGATAAAGGCCAGCAGCGCAAAGGCGATGTAGGGGGCCACGGCCTCTACGTAGGCGGCCATGGCTTGACCCAGGGCAAAGCCGATGAGGGGCATGGCAAACTGGAAACACCCGAACCACGCGCCCAGCCGCAGGCCGACGCGGGCCGCCGAGCCCTCTTTGCAGGCCAGGCCCGCCGAGACGGATACCGCCATGGCGTCCATGGCCAGACTGAGGGCGATCAACAGAGCCTGGATCAGCATTTGCACCAAAGATCATCGCCGTCCTTTTTTGTAGATTTCCGTATCATAGCACATTTCACTTTATGATGCAAGAGGACAGGCTATACCAAAGGAGGCGCTTATGGACCGGGAAGGGTATATGACGCAGGCGCTGGCCCTGGCCCGGCAGTGCTTGGAGACGGGCGACGTGCCTGTGGGCTGCGTGGTGGTCTCTCCTGCTGGAGAGATCGTGGGCCGGGGCCGCAACCGCCGCCAGCAACGCCAGTCCGCCCAGGCTCACGCCGAAATGGAGGCCATCGAGGAGGCCTGTCGGACCCTGGGGTCATGGCGGCTCACCGGCTGCACCCTCTATGTGACATTGGAGCCCTGCCCCATGTGCGCCGGCGCCATTCTCAGCGCCCGCATTCAAGACGTGTGGTACGGGGCAAAAGAGGAAAAGACCGGCTGCTGTGGCTCGGTGGTCAATCTCTTTGCCGAGGGCTTTCCCTATAAGGCCGCCGTCCGGGGCGGCCTGCTGGCCCAAGAGAGCCAGGCTCTGCTCCGGCAGTTCTTTGAAGCGCGCCGAGAGATTTAATACATTCGTAACAACTCTTCATGAACTTTCGTAACAACCCTCTGGTATCCTAACCATGCAAGAGACAATACTTCTTTTCATTCTATCCTCCGATCCTGGCGAAAGGGCAGCCGCAGGGCTGCCTTTTTGCTGGGCATTTATGCTGAGGGCGCCCTTCCGGGGCGCCCTTTTTGCATAAACCACCGAGCGGGCGGCAAACTATCCCAAGAGGTGAGTACATTGGCAATTTTCGGCCGCCGCCGGGACCGGGGCCACCCCCACCCCCGGAGCCAGCCTATTTTCCCCGGCCCACTGACCGCGGACAACCTGCAAAAGGCCTTTGAGCGCTGCGTTGACTTTACAAGCCGCACCCTTTCCTTGGCCGGCGATCCGCAAAAGGAGGTCCGGCTCTTCGCGGTGGAGGGGATGGTCCGCACCGAGCGGGTCAACGATTATGTGCTGCGGCCCCTGGCCCAGGACCAGGCCCTGGCCAGGCTGCCTTTGGAGGACTGCTTTTGCAGACTGGCCTCGGGTGGGCTCTATAATTTATCGGTGCAGACGGTGGACACCATGGATGACGCGGTGTTCGCCCTGTTGGACGGCGGAGTGATCCTGCTCTTTACCGCCCTGGGCAAGGCCCTTCGCTGCTCGGTGGCCACCGAGGAAAAGCGTTCCATCGGCGACCCGGAGGATGAGCCCGCCGTCAAGGCTGCCAAGGACTCCTTCGTGGAGAGCGTGCGCACCAACACCTCTTTGGTCCGGCGGCGGCTAAGAAGCGTTAGCCTGCGGGTGGAGGAGGAGATCGTAGGCCGCCAGAGCCGTACGCCGGTGGACGTCTTATACCTCGACGGCATTGCCGATCCTCATACGGTGGCCCAGCTAAAAAAGCGGCTGAAAAGTATCGACGTAGACGGCGCGCTGGACGCGGGGCACATCGAGCAATACCTCTGTGACACGCTGTGGACCCCATTCCCGCAGTTTCTGGCCACCCAGCGGCCCGACCGGCTGTGCGCAAATCTCCTTGCCGGCCGGGTGGCGGTGCTGGTGGACGGCCTGGCCGTGGGTTTTCTCCTACCGGGGACGGTGGGGCTCTTTTTGGCCTCGGAGCAGGACCGCTCGGATAACTGGATGGTCTCTGCCGGGGTGACGGTCTTACGCTATGCCGCGCTGCTTACCACGCTCTTTTTGCCCGCCATCTATGTGGCCGCCGTACTCTTTCACCCGGAGATGATCCCTCTGCCGCTGGCCAAGAGCATTATCGCAGCCAAGGCCGACGTGCCCTTTGGGACGCTCTTTGAGGCGGTAATGCTGCTGCTGGCCTTTGAGGTCATCCAGGAGGCGGGGCTTCGCCTGCCGGGCAATCTGGGACAGACGGTGTCCATTCTGGGCGGCTTGGTGGTGGGCTCGGCGGCGGTAGAGGCCAAGATCATTTCGCCGGCGGTGTTGATCGTCATTGCCGTAGCCGGCATCGCCGGCTACACCATTCCCTCCCAGGATTTTGCCGGCGGCGTGCGGCTTTGGCGGTTGGCCCTGACATTGGCCGGAGGGCTCTTTGGCCTGTTAGGCGTCGCCTTGGCGGCGGTGGCGCTGGTGGGGCACTTGGCGGGGCTCGAATGCTTTGGTGTCGCCTACCTGACGCCTTTTGCCGCCAACAAGGGCGACCAGGTGGAGCCCCATGCCCTCTTTCGGGTCCCCATCCCCTGGGTCAAGCTGCGCCCCGCAGTCCTGAAAAGCCGCAACCGGAGGAACCAACGATGAAGCAGAAAAAATGCCGTGGGGCGGTCAGGCTAATATGTATTAGCCTGACTGGGCTGGCGCCCCTTTTCCTACTGTGCGCCTGCGGCGGACGGGAGCTGACCAACGTGACGCTGATCCAGACCCTTGCTGTGGACGGCGCGGGTCCGGTGACGGTAACAGCCGCCGGGGAAGGGGAGACCTATCGCCTGTCCGCCGCTGACGCCGCCGTGGCGCAGGAGGAGCTGAAGGGGCTGGGGACCCAGCGGCTGGAGACCACCCATATCCAGCAGATCGTCCTTGGCCCGGAGGTGGATGTGGAGGACTGCCTGCGCCGGGAGGTGATCCACCGGGAAAGCGGTTATGGCGCTACCGTGTGGCGCAGCGGCGGGGGGCAGGCTGGAGAGCTGCTGGCGGCGGCATCGGACCTGCCTGCCCGGCTGACCTCGCTGGAGGAAAACGCCGGGGTGGAAGCGCCTACCGTGCTGGAGGCGCTCAGCGACCTGACCTGTCGGGGCCGGACCCAGCTGCCGGTGTTGGAGGCGGAGGGGGATGAGGTCCGGGTGATCGGCTATGAGACGGTGGAGGTGAGCGGGCGATGAAGGTTTATAGCGCCCGGCAGCTCTGGACGGCTCTGTTTGTAGCGCTGCTGGCGCCGGCGTCGGCCCTGCCCGCCGCCCTGGCGCAGACCGGGGCGGGCGCCCTGGCTTGGCTGGCGCCGCTGTTGACGCTGCCGCTGGCCCTGGCCGTTCTCTGGGCGGTGCGGCGGCTGGGGCCCCAGGGGCTGGCGGAGGCCTGGCGGGGCAAAGGCTTTCTCCTTACCTTATATTATCTCTGGGCTATGGCGCTCAGCGCCCTGACCGCCGGAGGCTGCGTGGACCGGTTGGGCCGTACCGACTATGCCGAGGCGCCTGCGTGGCTGCTGTCTTTGTCCCTGACGCTGGCGGCCGGCTGGCTGGTGCGAAAGGGCCCAGCGGCCTTTTTCCGCGGGGCACAAATATTCTTTTTAGCCCTGGTGGTGGTCACGGCTTTGTTTTTTGTCCTGGGCCTGGCCGACCTGCGGCCGGAAAATCTGGCCGTTGCCGGTAAGGGGGAGGCCCTGGCCCTGGGGCGGGGCCTTCTGCCCGCGGCGGGTGCGTTGGCGTTGGGCGTTTTATGCGCGTTTTTCCCCAGACAGACGGAGCCTGGGCAGAGCCCCGGCTGGCGGTGGCTGACAGCGTGGTGCGCGGTGGCGGCGGGGCTGTGTCTGCTGGTGCTGGGTGCGCTGGGGCCGGAGCTGACGGCGTCGGCGCCGCTGCCGTTTTTTCTGACCCTGCAAGGCCTGGGCTTTCCCGGCGGCTTTCGGCGGTTGGAGGCTCTGGGTACGGCGGCCTGGGTACTGTCCGATGTGACCCTGCTGGCCCTGGCCGCTCTGGCGGGCCGGGAGATGACCGGGGGGAAAAGCTGGGGGATCTGCCCCGTTTTGTTGGCCGGCCTGATCGGCGGCTGTCTGCTACCAAACAGCGTAGTTGCCGGTCTTGGGCCTTGGCTGTGGGGGGTAAACTTGGCGCTGGGCGCCGCTGTGCCGCTGTTTCTCGCCCTGGGCAGGAGAACATCTTGTGGTTAAACCTGGTATGTGACCACAAAATGTTGGATAACGAGAAAATGAAGAAAAAATAACGGATTTTTGGGCAAAAAAGTGTTGACAAACGGCCGCTTGGTTTGGTATATTATTCAAGCACCCGACCGGAGGAAAATCCTTCTTTAGAAACGTTTTGCGCTTGCAGCAAAAAAATTTTAAAAAAGGGTTGACAATGAGGGCCTGGTGTGCTAAGATACCAAAGTTCGCCGATGAAGCGGTCAGCCGCTGAGACGGACGGTATGCCGGAAACGGCGTGTACCTTGTAAATTAAACAACGTGACAAGAAACACGAAGCACCAGGAGTGGGCTTCAGGCTGGACGAGAGTTTAGTCGGGAGTCTATTTCAAGGTTGTCCT
>OLGB01000610.1_pt1 | contig 49792 bp, 36 predicted proteins | sample 1605691 | NCBI WGS metagenome assembly OLGB01 (sample SAMEA3888925, study PRJEB22519) | human gut metagenome | biome: human gut; feature: human-associated habitat; material: faeces | place: Denmark | collected 2010
CACAATCGATAAACATCCACTCATCAAATCCTCCCGAGTCCTTCCATGCTGTAATATTGGTAAGGCTAGCACTTGTTATGCAATATTTTATGTACTCAAAGTTTTTATTATAATTTATATTATTATGTAGATAATTTCTTAAATTTAGTCTAAATTGTGGACATATTATACCAATATTGAACTTGGATGTATAAGGAATAAACGATTCTATTAAATTATCGGGACAAACAGAATCCTGATCCAGAGTAAGTATCCATTTGTAGTTATTAGATAGAGCTGCTTCACACATTTGATTCAATGCTTTAGCAATCCCCATATTCTCATTGTTCTTAATTATTTGGATGTTACTATAATCACTCCATATTTTTTCTATTTTATTAATATTTGATGATGCATTATCTACTAAAAACAAAAAGGAAACTTGAGGCAGGATAGCATTGATATTTTCTCTCAATCTGCCTTCTTTAGGGTTATACAATACAATGCCTGCACATATTTCACTCTTTCTATATGTTATTTCCATCATAAGCATTTATTGCCTCTTATTAAATAGATAAATTTTTTAGGTATATAAAAAATTGTATCTGACAAATCTGCCCCCACCAAATATAATATAGAATAATAAATATACACAATAAATGACAACTGAAGTTCTAATGAATTCAGGCGTTTCCAATACTCTCTATACTCTTTTCTACCTTTCCTCCTCGCCAGCGATAAGCCGCTGTATGAACGTAATGAATATTCTTTTGAAAATATTGGTACAACTGGCACATTATTATCTGATTCAAATAGCTGTATCACTTTTATTAAACCTTTATGGAATTCTAAATTCGAAAAAATAGACTTTCTATCAGCTAAATATGGATTTTTATCGTTCGATTCCGCTATACCGTATGCGTTCTCACCATCTCCGATACAATCGATTAGCGGCACATCAAGATAGTAACCCACATATCTCGAAAGAACTGACAGGAAAAGAAATACCTGAAAATAATTTAATTTTGCAAATCTATCACCAGAAATATTTTTCACATATTCCCTCTTAAAAATAAGGCCAGAAAAAAGTATAGCATCATAGATATGCTCTGCGGCGTTCTTTATATTAGGTTCTATACGAGCACTCTTTCCATATTTTCTTTTTAATTCTATCCCTATTTGAAAAGGAGAAAAAAGGATACCACACTCATGTCGCTCTAAAAATGCCATCGTTTTATCTATTGCTCCGCTGATAAACAAATCATCATCACTCATCAACAAAACATATTTGCCAGAGGCTAATGAAATCAATCGTGCTAAATTACCGTCATAGCCCAAATTAAATTCATTTAGATTAAGATGCACATCATATGGAGCATCAACTTTATACTGATTGACTTTTTCGACTATCGATTTCCTTTGCGGAGAACAATCCTCACTAATAATAACTTCTATTTTCTCTGGAAATTTACAATCTATACTTTTCAAACATCTTAATAATTCGTTAGCTCGATTATAAGAAGTTATACAAATAGATAATTCTGGGGTTATGTTGATATGCATTCATCTCTCTCCTTAAAATTTACGCCAAACTACATGATTTATAACAGCAGTATAACTCTGAATAATCTTCACAACCTTAGTACTGACGTTTTCCTCGGTGTAATCCGGTACATCGGCTCCCAGGTCGCCGTTACTCTGCATCTCCACCGCCGTATCAACCGCCTGTAAGACGCTCTCTTCCGTTATTGAGCCAAGTATGAAATTCCCCTTGTCCATCGCCTCAGGTCTCTCCGTACTTGTCCTTATGCAGACGGCGGGGAAGCATTTGAAGTACGAGGCCTCTTCCGGCAGCGTGCCGCTGTCGGAGACGACGCAGAAGGCATTTTTCTGCAGGCTGTTATAGTCGGAGAAGCCAAAGGGTTTCATGCTTCTTACGTTAGGGTGGAATTTGAAGCCTCTCTCTTCTATGAACTTCCTGCTCCTTGGGTGTGTGCTGTATATCACCGGCATGTCATATCTCTCTGCCATCGCGTTTACCGCATTCATAAGGGCGAAGAAGTTCTTCTCAATGTCAATATTCTCTTCCCTGTGCGCCGAGAGGAGGATGTATCTGTTTTTCTCCAGCCCCAGCGTCTCAAGTATTTTGCTTTTTTCTATCTTTTCTCTGTTTGCCGTAAGCACCTCCGCCATCGGCGAACCGGTGACGAATGTCCTCTCTTTGGGCCTGCCCTCGGCATTCAGGTAACGTCTGGCGTGTTCGCTGTAGCAGAGGTTGACGTCGGCTATGTGGTCTACTATCCGCCTGTTCATCTCCTCCGGCAGGTTTTCGTCGAAGCAACGGTTGCCTGCCTCCATGTGGAAGATGGGAATCTTCAGCCGCTTGGCCGGGATAGCTGAGAGAGCGGAGTTGGTGTCGCCTAGTATCAAGAGGGCGTCAGGTTTGATCTCTTTCAATATTGTGTACGACTTGGCGATGATGTTGCCTATCGTCCCCCCAAGGTCTTTGCCTACGGCGTCAAGGTAGTAGTTTGGCTCACGCAGGTCTAAATCCTCAAAGAATATCTGGTTGAGGGTGTAGTCCCAGTTTTGCCCTGTATGTACGAGGATGTGGTCAAAGTATTTGTCGCATTTTTTTATCACTTCGGAGAGACGTATTATCTCCGGCCTCGTTCCGAGGATGGTCATAAGTTTGAGTCTTTTCGTCATTCCCATTTTTTCCGTTAAACCTCCTGATAGTATGTGTCCGGTCTCTGCGGGTCGTAAGGTTCGTTGACCCACATGAAGGTCACGAGGTCGGTCTCTCCAATGTTGGTGACGCTATGCGTGTATCCCGTGGGAATGTCCACCACTTCTATCTTGTCCCCGCTTACGATGTAATCGATGATTTGGCCGCTCCCGATCTTACGGAAGGATATTTTTCCCTTGCCGCTCACGACGACGAATTTTTCGTTTTTTGTATGGTGCCAATGATTGCCTTTGGTAATTCCCGGTTTGGTGATATTGACTGACATCTGTCCGCGGTCCTGAGTCCTCAATATCTCTGTAAAGCTGCCCCTATCGTCAATGTTCATCTTCAAGGGGTAGGAAAATTGATCCTCTGGCAGATAGCTCAGATAGGTGCTGTAGAGTTTTTTTATAAATGGGTCAGACATGTCCGGTACAGAGAGGTCTCCGCGGCTCTCTTTGAATGTGTATAGCAAATCTGCGATATCCAACAGTTTTATGTTATGCACCTGTGGCACATAACAATATCCACTCTCGTCTTTATGGGCTTTGCCAACCAAAGCACCAGTCAGTTCTTCGATAAGGTCATCTATGTAGACGAGGCTTAGTGTCGGGTTAGCTTCGTTCACCTTTATGGGCAGGCCTCTGGCGATGTTGTGGCAAAAGGTGGCTATGGCGCTGTTGTAGTTCGGACGGCACCATTTGCCGAATACGTTGGGGAAGCGGTAGACGTAGACGGGGACATTGTTATCTCTGCCATATGCAAAGATCAGATATTCCCCCGCCTTTTTGCTTTTGCCGTAAGGGTTGTCAAGCTCTGCCTGAATGGAGGAGGAGAGCATGACGGGGGCTCTGTTTTTATGTTTTTTCAGATTTTCAAGGAGTACGGTGGTGAAGCCGTAGTTGCCCCGCATAAAGTCGTCCTGGTTTTCCGGTCTGTTTACTCCGGCCAGATGGAAGACAAACTCACAGCATGAGGCGTATTCCTCAAGCTGTTTTTCATCGCTGTCAATGTCATAAGAGAGGACTTCATGCTTTTTGTTATGAAGTTCCGCGATTAGATTTTTGCCGATGAAGCCATTTGCCCCGGTTACGAGTATCTTCATCTTGTTTGACCCATTGCCTTTTTGCCAGTCTCTTTCCATTCCGCCAATTCGTCGCGGATGTACTTTAAAGAGAGCAGTTTTTCTTTTACGGCCTCTGCGTCAAGCAGCTCCGTGTTGTCGGAGTTGAATTCTGTTATTTCCGCCTCTTTGGCCGTGCCGATGTTGAAGTATTTTTCGTAGTTGAGGTCACGCTTGTCGCAGGGGACACGGAAGAAGTCGCCCATGTCTTCGGCGTGGGCGCATTCTTCTTTGGTGAGAAGAGTCTCGTACATTTTTTCCCCGTGACGGATGCCGATAATTTTTGCCTCAGCCTCTTTATTGAAGAGTTCTTTTACAGCCTGAGCCAAAACAGCGATGGTGCAGGCTGGGGCTTTTTGTACCATGATGTCGCCGTTGGCAGCATGCTCAAAGGCAAACACGACGAGGTCTACGGCCTCTTCAAGGCTCATGATGAAACGGGTCATCGCCGGTTCGGTTATCGTAAGAGGGAGTCCGGATTTTATCTGTTCGACAAAACGCGGGATGACGGAGCCGCGCGAGGCCATGACGTTGCCGTAGCGTGTGCAGCAGATGGTGGGCTTTGCCGGATCTACGGTGCGGGACTTGGCGATGACAACCTTTTCCATCATCGCCTTTGAGGTGCCCATGGCGTTGATTGGATAGGCCGCCTTGTCCGTAGACAGGCAGATTATCTTTTTCACGCCATATTCGATGGCGGCGGAGAGAACGTTGTCGGTACCGATAATGTTCGTCTTAGCGGCCTCAAGCGGGAAGAACTCACATGACGGCACCTGTTTTAAGGCCGCCGCGTGAAAGACATAATCCACGCCGTGCATGGCGTTTCTGATGCTGTTTATGTCGCGCACGTCGCCGATATAGAACTTTATCTTCTCGTTGCTGCGGTACTCGGTGCGCATGTCGTCCTGCTTCTTTTCGTCACGGGAGAAGATGCGAATCTCTTTTATCTCTGTGTTGAGGAAACGATCCAGTACCGCGTGGCCGAAGGAACCGGTGCCGCCTGTGATGAGAAGTGTTTTGTCTTTAAACATTGTCATAGCCTACCTTTAAGAACATTGAATCGATTTGATCCAGCAAAGTTTGTTTTTCATAGTGATCTTCGTAATATGTACGGGCATTTTTACCCATCAAGAGCAATTCCGTTTTGGGAACGGCGCAAATCTTTTCGATAATATTTGCCAGCCCAATAAAATCACCTGCGTCTGAGGCAAAGCCTGCCTTTGCCTCATTTATAACAAGTTGAGATTCTCCATCAGCGCTTACAAGGGTAGGGATCCCGCACGCAAAATATGTTTGCAGTTTAGCCGGCAACGTCATTTTAAATATTTCACTTGGCGAAAGAGGCAATAACGCCGCGTCGCATACGGATATATAATCCGGAATCTGTGTTGCCGGACGTTTGGAAATAAAATTGAAATATTTCTCGACTCGTTCTTTCTTGATAAAGGTCAAGAGTGTATCCTTAAAGCGCCCGTCTCCTATGATATTAAAGCGGACCCGTACGCCCTTCTCTTCTAATATTCGTGCCGTAAGCGGCAGTATATCTAATCCCTGTGCCACGCCAATATTACCGGCAAATATAATGTTAAAGACCCCGTCATTCGGGATATCTGCGATAACATCAGTTTTCTTACAGATTATTGGTTTATACCATTCCTCAGCATATTGTGGCCAAAATTTAATATCACACTTGATACCGCGCTTCTTAATAGCATTGATAAAACTATGGGAAGAGGTGAGGATTAAATCTACATTTTGGTAGATATAGTCAACAACATTTCCAACTAAGCCTAGTATTTTTTTATTTTTTATACCACCGACATATTCAATGTTTTCTGGCCATAAATCCATAACGTACAATACGGATGAGATGCCCCTTCTTTTCGCATACCATACACCAGGCAGCGCTTGGGTCATTGGTGAGACCTCATACACAAAAACTTTATCAGCTTTCAGCGTTGTAAATTTTGACCATAAAAATCCGGAGATTACAAATGAAATATAGTTAAGTGCCATCATTACGGCACTGTTGCCACGCGGAATGATAGGCAGACGAATGATGTCAATTCCATTGTATCTTTCAGTTCTTTTTTGAAAATATCCATATCCGTTATAAAATTTGCCCTGTGGATAATTGGGGATACCGGTAATTACAGTGACCTGATAGCCACGTTTTATCCACTCCGTGCAGATGTCGTTTACTCTGAACTGCTCGGGGAAAAAGTATTGTGATATAACAAGGATATGTATTCTATCCGGCATATGCGGCCATCCTGACTATGCCATCACAGAATTTCACTGCGTTGTATTTTCCACAATCGGAAAGTTCTTTTGCGTATAATTTCGACCCAAACGCCTTGTTGAATAACCCGCTGTTTGAAAGTATTTTGCAGACGAATGCAGGAACGGGCATCATAAAGATTATTTTGCCCTTTATTTTCCTGTAGTCAGCAATGACGTCTTTTGTCGCAACGTATTCTTCGTTTTGCGGGAAGAATATTCCTCCTGATGTATTATTTATTACCAGCCTTACGCATTCCGTAAAGTTGTCTATGTAGATCATGCTGCGCCGGTTTTCTATGTTGGGGAATATAATGGCATACTTTGCCAGCTTGAGCAGCTTGGGAAAGTTGCCTTTGCACCCAGGACCATAGATGACGGGCGGGCGCATGATTGATACTATGAATTTGTCGTCTGCCATTTTCTGTATCGCAAGGTCGGCCTGCAGTTTGCTGTCTCCGTAAAAGTCAGCGGGGTTTGGAGGTGTGTCTCTTGTTATGATTTTTTCTTTCCCCACAGGTTCATCTGCGCCGTAGATTATCATCGAGCTCATAAAGATAAACTGTTTTACGCCGTCGTTCTTAGCCTTTTTTGCCGTATCTACGGCAAGGTCTCTGTTTATTCTGTAATATAAGTCTTTCTTCGACGGGTCGGCGGAGACGTGCGCGATACCGGCTACATGAAAGATAACGTCATATCCGGCAAAGGATTTCTCACGCCATGTGCCGTCTATCATGTCTATGGTATCGACATGGTATTTGTCCAGCCATTGGGATAGCCATTTTTCGAATGAGGTGCCGACGTAGCTGTTGGCTCCGGTGATGAGGATCTTTTTCATTGTTTGCGTTCCCCTGCGGAGGCCTTTTGCAGCGTTCCCGTGCCGCCTTCGACGACGCCCTCTTTTTTCAGCACGCAGGCGATGGTGCCGATGAAGCATTTGCAGTCGAAGAGGAAGCTCATTTTCTTTACGTATTCGCCGTCGTATCTGGCCTTTACCTCTATCGGCAGTTCGTCGCGGCCGTTTATCTGCGCCCAGCCGGTTAGGCCTGGGCAGATGTCGTTGGCTCCGTATTTGTCGCGTTCGGCGATGAGGTCGTACTGGTTCCATAGCGCTGGGCGCGGGCCGATGACGGACATCGTTCCCGTGAAGATGCACCAGATCTGGGGCAGCTCGTCGAGGCTTGTTTTGCGCAGGAATTTTCCGCAGCCGGTTATCCATTTATCAGGATCATTCAGCATATGGGTCGGCATATTAGCAGGGGTTTCGGCGTACATGGTGCGGAATTTCGGCATCATAAAGGTTTTTTTATGCAGTCCGATACGTTTTTGCCAGAAGAGCACGGGGCCTTTGGAGTCCATCTTTACGATGACGGCGATGATCAGCATCGGCAGCGCGAGTATGGCCAGGCCGGTTGCGGACAGCGCTATGTCGATCAATCGCTTCAGGCAGCTCTTATACATGGGGCTTCTCTCTTTGGATCAGGTTCTTTATCCCCGCGATTTTCCCGCATTCCGCCTCAATATCGGTGGGAATTATCGATTTTAGTCTGACGACCGCGCCGCATTCGGTGATGGCGCAGCTATAGCCTGCCGTGTATTTTTCGTAATCTTCGAGCCTGCCTATGGCCAGCTCGCTTTTGTCGTCGAGGAAGTCTATCTTCTCAAAGCATCTCATGGAGAGGGCGATCTCTCTTGCCACGAGTCCATATTGTCCGGCGCCGAGGATAAGCAGGTTTTTGTTCATCTTGTGAGCGCCGTCCTTTCCGTATTTCTATGCCTCTGTATCTGTGTGATGTTCAGCGTGTTGAGCATCTCTATCTGCTCGCGTGAGAGTTTGCCCTGACGGTGCAATGTTCTCTGACGCGCGATCCACTGGCTGACGCGGAGGGCCTCTTCCGTTTTGTCGTTGCTGCCGGCGCCGGTGTCGCCATTTGTCTTGAGCAGGAGCGAGGCGGCCTGGTATTTGTCGGCCCAGGCGCGTTCGGAGGCGGTACGCCAGTCCATGCCCAGTTTCTCTAACTGTTGTATCTGTTCTTTGGTCAGCCTCTTGCCCTCTGTTTCACCGCGGTAGGCGCGCCGGCATTCGTAGAGCCATTTGCCGAGCCAGATGCCATCTGTCACGTAGTTGGCGGGGACGTCGAGGTCGCCGTGTTCTTTGAGGTATTCTTCGCAGGCGGCGATGCGCTTCTGCCAGGAGTCTTCGACGGTCCATTTGAAGCCGAGTTTGTCGAGCTTCGCTCTGCGTTCGGGCGTGACTTTTATTGACGTGCGTCCCGTTTTTGCGCTCGCGTCGATGTGGTTTCGCAGCCATTCGCCAAGCGGGAAGCCGTTTTTGTTCACGTATCCGGCGGGCACGTCAAGCGTGCCGAATTCTTTATGGTGGGCGATGGCCTGTTGGTAGCCGTATTCCCATTGCCGCGTATGGGTGTCGATCCAGTTCATATGTATCGCGTCAAGGCGCGCGATCTGTTCTTTCGTCAGATGCGCGGAGCCGTTGAGTCTGCCGCTTCTTATTTTGCGCATTCTTCTCAGCCAGGCTCCGATGCGCAGCCCGTTGGACGAGACGTAGCCAGCCGGTATTTCAAGGTCGTGGTGCCTCATGTAGTACTCGGCGCAGGCAAGGTAGTTTTGCTCCCAGAGATAGTCGAGCTTGTCCCAGATCATGCCGAGTCTGCCGAGGGCCGCGATGCGTTCGTCTGTAAGGTAGTAGCCGCCTCTGCCGCTGTTTTTCGCCTGACGCAGGTTGCAGATCCATTTGCCCAGTTCCAGTCCGTTATCGGTCACGTAGTTGGCGCGGATGTCGATGTTGCCGTTTTTTAATTTATATTCGCAGAGGGCACGGTAATATTTCTCCCACGAGAGGTCGTAGCGGTTTTGCCAACGCATGCCGATGCTTTCAAGTTGGGTTATTCTCTCCTGCCCTAAGACGCCGGGGATCTTGCCGGCGTAGACGAGTCTTTGGGTATTGAGCCATGAGCCGAGGGAATAGCCGTCCTCCGTCTGGTAACGTTTGGAGACTTCGAGATTTCCATGCTTTTTGTAATAGGCTTTCGCGCATCCGTACATCGTCTTCCAAGAGGCGGAGAGGCTCTCTTCGAGTTCGTTGAAGAGGCGGCGGCTGTCGCGTACCTCGTCGATTACGGTGAATGAGCTGTTGACCACCTTCGAGATATCTCCCGTGCCGCGGTAATAATCGACGGCAAAGCGCATCTCATCCTGAAGGGCGGATATGCTGTAAAGGTTTTCGATATTATTTACCACGTCGATGATGACGGTACTTTTTTTGCTGCCGGCGGAGAGGGCCCGGCCGATCTGCTGCTTGTATATGATGGGCGAGACGGTGGGGCGGAAGAGGATGACGCCCGCGATGTCGTCGATGTGGACGCCCTCGTTGAGCATATCGATGCAGAGCAGGAGTTTCAGATGTTCGCTGTCGTCGGCCTTGAAGCCGGCAAAGGCCAGGGAGGCCGCGGGATCGTCGGCATAGGCGCGGTAGATGTGAGGGCTGCCGTCTATGCCGCCAAACCACTCGCCTATATGTCCGGCCACCTCTTTCAAGTGTTCGACATTTGAGCAGAAGAGGATGTACTTGCCCCGCCTGTCGGTTATGTGCTTCCGAAAGACGGCGTCAAGCCCCTCCGCGTTTTCCAGCGAACGGCGCAGCGCGTCGAGGCGCTTCTGCGCCGCGTCACGGACGGCCTTGTTTTTTGCGCCGCTTATACGGGACTGATAGCGTTCCAGGTCATTTTGACAGGAGTAGATCGAGATGACGTAGGTAGGCGGGGCAAGTATCCCGCGAACTACCGCCTCTCCAAGCGTCATCTCCGAGGCGATATTGCCGTCGAAAAGTTCGTCTGCCATATCGCGCTGATTGTCCAGATAGCGTATATTTGTCGCCGAGAGGCCGAGCACCGCCGCTTGCGGATACATCGCGAGCAGCTTCTGCACGCCGCCGCCCCACATCTGTGCGCCGCAGCGGTGGAACTCGTCGAGTACGATATAATCCGGCCGGATCTCTTCTAGCCCGGCGGCGTCCATCATCATGAGTTTGGCGTAGGTAAAAAAGCGGACATTTTTTTGTTCTGGGACGCCAGTGGCTTTTAGGTTTTCTATCTGTGTCTTAAAGATGTACTCGCTGGGCGAAAGCCAGCATACGGAGGCGTCGGGGTTGTCCTCCGCCAGTTTGAAACCGATAAAGGATTTTCCCGTGCCGGTGGGATGGACGACCGCGGCTCTGCCGCTTTCCGTCAACATGGAAAGTGCGGATTCGTAGGCTATTCTGTTATGGTCAAATAAGTCTATCATCCTGGCTTTCCCTCCTCATGCCGCTGCGCTCTGTTTCTTCAGCTCTTCGCGCGGATACCGTTTTTTTGCTTTCTGCAATCAAGCGTACGGCAGTTTTCGTTTATGATGCGTGCCTGCCGGATCGATCAATAATTTTTTATTCCGGCGAAAAAGGTGTACCTTTTTCGCCGGAATGAAATAAACAGCATTATCCTCTAAAAACCTATTCCGTACTCTTTACCACCTTCCATATTGATACAACGAATCACAAAAAAAGTCAATGACCACGCGGCGAAAAAGGTACGCCTTTTTCGCCGCTTTTCATCTTTTACCCGACTGATGCCCATCGTTTGAATGTCATATGGTTGATTTTAAGATACCGCGCGGCGCATCTGGCGGATATCTCGCCGTTTTTCCATGCTGCTTTGACCGCTTCAAATTCCTGCGGACGCTCTTTCGGCCTGCGTCCCAAATTGCAGCCCCGCGCCCGCGCGGCGGCGATGCCCTCTGCCTGCCGCTGCCGTATGAATTTGCGCTCGGTTTCCGCGACGTAGCTAAGCAGCTGCAGCACGATGTCCGCGATCAAAACGCCGGTGAGGTCGCGGTTTTGCCGCGTGTCCAGAAGCGGCATGTCCAGAACGACGATGGCCGCCCGCTTCTCTTTCGTCAATATCCGCCATTGTTCTAAAATTTCATGATAATTCCGTCCGAGCCTGTCGATGCTTTTGATTATCAGCGTATCGCCCGGTCCTAATTTTTTCAGCAGCTTTTTGTAGCCCTGCCGCTCGAAATCCTTGCCGGACTGCTTGTCCAGGATGATGTTTTCCGCGGGAACGCCGTATTCCCGCATCGCGCTTCGCTGCCTCTCCTCGTTTTGTTCTTTTGATGACACCCGTATATAGGCATATTGTTTACCCATCTGTCATTCCTCCCATAAATAGCTCCGCGTTATTTTTGTCTCCTAGGAACGAAAAGTCTTTCACACACTATCATGCCAGCATTACTTTGTGTTTGCTTTTCTGAAGCATGCTTCTATCAACGATCGAATGTTTTTAAAAGGGGGAAATGTATGTTTTTTGTTAAAGGTCGTTTTGCGCCGGCGTTGGCCGCCAATGCCTTAAACTATTCTGCACATAATTGCAAAACCCCAAATAAACGTGTAGTATATATAGGATAAATTATTCATATACAGTTTTATTATGATTGGGAGGATATTTTTGTCTAATAACATATCTGACCGCGATGTGTCGGATAAGCTGCTTTCTTCTGCGTGGCGCGATTTTCTGGCGAACACGCAAGACTTCATGTTCGTAAAAAATACTGATCTGGCGTATATAAACTGTTCGGCGGCTTTCGCCGGATTGGTCGGGCTGTCTTCGCCCGACGGGGTCGCGGGGCTCACGGATTTTGACATTTTCAAAGACCGCGCCCTTGCGGAGCGTTACCGGGGCGACGACCGAAAAATTCTTGAGAGCGGAGAGCCGCTTTTGAATTTTATCGAGCCGCTGCCTCCCAAAGAGGACGGCACTCCGCGCTATTCCTCAACGTCGAAATACGCCTTCCGCGATGAGAGCGGAGCGGTCGCCGGCATTTACGCCGTCGGGCGCGACGTGACGATCGAGTACGAGGCGCGCATGAGTTATGAACGAGAGTTCGGATATATCGCGGAGCTCCATGAGGGAGCTTATGCCTCGACCATACTGGACGTCACCGAATGGCGTCTGGAAGAGACGCACATCAGCGGCCGCGCCGCGCCGCACGGGAAGGCCTTCGCCTCGATAGACGAGTTTAAAGACTACGCCGTAAATTCGGTCGTGGAGGGTGAAACGGCGCGTGACTTTTTCAGAACGATGACGAAAGAATCGCTTCGCGCCGTTTACGACAGCGGCAGGCGGAAGCTGGAGATAGAATATCTGCGCGCGATGCCGGACGCCGCGCCGCGCTGGATGCGCAACGACGTGCGTTTCATCGCCGATCCCGCGACAGGGCATCTCATGGCCTTCGTCAGTCTGCACGACATCGACGAGAAAAAGCGCGAAGAGGACAAACTTGCCCGCGCCGCGGAAGAAGATTCCATGACGGGGCTCTTCAACCACGACGCGACGCTTAAGCACATCGGCCGTTACCTTCAGACGGACGGGCGCGCCGGCGTCCACGCGCTGATGATGATAGATATAGACAATTTCAAGAGCGTGAACGACATCTTCGGACATCAGACGGGCGACGATGTGATAACGGACATCGCCGCCGCCATAAAAAAGACCTTCCGCGATACGGATATCGTCGGGCGCATCGGCGGCGACGAATTCATGGTCCTCATGAAAAACGCGGTCGGAAAGCGTGTGATCGCTAAAAAAGCCCGCGACCTGATCGACGCGCTGCAGTATGACTGCCATACGGGAAGCGGCACGCTCGAACTTTCCGGCAGCGTCGGCGTCAGCCTTTACAAAGGCGGCGGCGCAACTCTGGACAAGCTTTACGCCGAAGCCGACGCCGCCCTTTACAGAGCCAAATCCGAGGGCAAGAACCGTTACGCCTTCGCCGAAAGCGACGACAAGGACGCGGAGGGCCTCTCTCCTCTCGACAACGAGCCGTCAAGCGCCGTCCATCTGCGCGCGCTCCTCGAAAATCTTGAGGGCGCGGTGATCGTCTGCGACGTTGACGCCGGCGGCGAGGTAAAAGTAGTTTACACAAGCCCGAGCGCCTTTAAGACCTTTAAGCGTACCAAAGAGCAGATAGGCGACGCGGGGCGCGGCATCTTCTCCGTGGCTCTTCCCGAGGACGCTCCCGGGCTTATATCCGCGATCCGGACGGCTGCCGAAACGGACGGGCAGCTCGACCATACGTACCGCACCGCCTCTCAGGGCGGAGGCGTGGAGTGGCGCCACGCGCGCGGCTCCGCCCTGCCCGGAAGCGAAGGAGGCCGCCGCGTCATCTGCGTCATCACCGACATTACTGAAATAAAGGAGCGGGAAGAGCAGCTGCGCTTTGCCGAGCTGCGCGCGCGCACGGCCCTTGGACAAAGTCCGGCGATGCTCTGGGAGGTAGACCTGCGCACGAGGGAAATGAAGTTTTCCGGTTTCGGCGCGGATGAGATAGGTTATTCGGGACGCGTTTTCAAAGACGTGCCGGAGTCTCTGCTTGCCGAAGGGCATATCCGCGACGACTATAAAGACGAATTCCGGCGTATGTTCGCCGATATCTACGCCGGCCGCGACGGCGGCGAATATTACCTGATGTCCAAAGACGCGGGCGGCGAATACGTGCCGGTCAGGGCCAGCTTCAGGCTGCTGCGCGATGAAGGCGGCGCCCCCTATTACGTGATCGGCGTCAGAGAGCCGCGCATCGTCTCGCAGGAGCTGTCGTTATACCGCACGATGACCTACGGCGGCGTCTTCTCCATCGATGTTGACGACGACTTCACGCTGCTTTACGGCAATGACCGCTATTACGCGATCCACGGCTACACGCGCGAAAGCATGGCGGCGCTTCTGGACAATAAATGCCGGCGCTTCATACATCCGCGCGACCGTGAATTGGCGCATGAGGCTGTGAGCGGCGTGATCACGTCGGGCGGAAGCGAGACCTCCTTCATCATGCGGATCATAACCAGCGGAGGGGATACGAGGTACATAAGGGTCAGCGGCGAATTTGAAAAACGCGAAAACGGCCACACCGTCATGAACGGCGTCGTAATGGACGTAACGGAACAGAAGCTTACGGAACTGACGCTGCGGCAAAAGGCGTTGGAGCTCGACTCTATCATACAGTCCACGCCCGGAGGCATTTTCAGCTATTCGGCGGAGGAGGACGAGCAATTTACCTTCGTCAGCGAAAACATGCTCAAGATGCTCGGCTACACGCGTGATGAATTTATCCGCAAATTTGACAACAGGTTCTCGCCGATGGTCTGGCATGAGGACCGCGAAAGGGTCCTTGCGGAGATAAACGAGCAGATAGAAGGCTCTGATTTCGACAAATGCGAATACAGGATAGAGACGGGAAACGGGGAACTCAAATGGGTCCACGACGTCGGCCACCTCGTTGTGGACGGCGACGGGTGGCGTTGGTTCTACGTCGTCATCGTCGATATCACGGCGCAGAAGGTGGCGGAGGAGGAGCTGCGCCGGCAAAGGCAGGCGCTCACGGACCGCTACCGGCGCATCATGGAGATGCGCGACGGCTCGGATAAGGACGCCATCGGCTCCTTCAGCTTCAACCTTACGCGGAACACATGCGGAGACGGGCACGCCGCCAGCGAATCCATCCGCAGCCTCCAGGAGTCGGGGACCGTCGATGGCTTCTTTGAAAACGCTTACGCCCGCAATACCGACCCGGACCAGCGTAAGGAATTCCGCGCCATATTTAACCGCGCCGCGCTGCTTCGCGCGCACGAGCGTGGAGAGACCTCTCTGTCGTTTGAGCATAAGTTTATGATCGAGCCCGGCCGCCCCTCATGGATACGGACGAATATCGTCATGGTGAAAAACCCGGAGACCGGAGACGTGGAGGGCTACACCTGCGCGAAAAACATCGAAGCGGAAAAAACGACGAGGATGCTCGTCGATAAATTTATTGACATCGAATATGAATTCGCCGCGCTCATCGACGTGAAGAATGAGACTTTTTCCGTCGTCAAAAGAAGGGAAGGGGCCGCCTTTTTGCCTCCGCTGGGCCTGTCGGACTATTCCGACGTGATCATGAACAGGCTCATGAAATGCGTGCCCGCTGGCGCGCAGGAGCAGGCGCTCGACTTTCTGAGTCTGGAGAGGATAACGGAAGAGCTGGAAAAACGCGGCGCCTACAAATGTTATATTTCGCTGCGGGCGGAAGACGGGCACATGGAACGCAAAAGATGGAGCTACACGTATCTTGACTCCAGCCGCAGCGTCATCGCCTGTATGCGCAGGGACGTGACCGACGTCTACGCGTCGGAGACCGACGCCGTCACGGGGATATACAACTACTCCGGTTTCCGCCGCGCGGTGCGCCGGATGATCGCGGATAACCCCGAGATAGATTTTTGCATGATCAGAATGGACCTTGATCATTTCAAAGTCTACAACGACCTCTACGGTATCAGGGCGGGCGACGAACTGCTCGCGGCGATAGGCGCCGTGGGCCGTTCACATTCCGCGCCGCTGCGCGTTTACGGACACCTGCAGGGAGACCATTTTATTGCCTGCGTGCCGGTAAAGGGACTGGACGTCAGGCGGAGCATCGACGACGTCGCGAAAAAGCTGCGCGCCATACAGCCGGATTTCAGCTTTGTCGTGCGCTGCGGCATATACAACATCGACGACAGCGGGCTAGACGTCGGCATCATGGGGGACCGGGCACTGATGGCGCTGCGCTCCACCAAGGGCAGATACGACGCCGACTTCGCCTATTATGACGAATCGATGAGGGCGGAGGTCTTTGAAAAACAGGAGCTGGCTTCGGCGATGAAGCAGGCGCTTTCCGGCGGGGAATTCCGTGTCTATCTGCAGCCCCAGTACGACCAGGCCAGCGGGAAAATAGTCGGCGCCGAGGCGCTCGCACGCTGGTTCCACAAGGGCGAGATATTGTCCCCCGCTAAATTTATAGAAGTCTTTGAGCAAAACGGCTTCATCATGCAGCTTGACGAATATATATGGGAACAGGTATGCGCTCTGATGAGAAGATGGCTCGACGAGGGGCGTCCCGTGGCGCCGATCTCGGTCAATATCTCGCGGATCGACATCTACAATCCAAAATTGAGAAAAATCCTTAACGGCCTCGTTGAAAAATACCGGCTTTCGACAGAGATGCTGCGGCTGGAAATAACGGAGACGGCCTATACGCAGAACCCCGGGCAGCTTATCGGCGTCGTGAAGCGGCTTCGCGAAGACGGCTTCTTCGTCGAGATGGACGACTTCGGCAGCGGCTATTCCTCGCTCAACATGCTCAAAGACGTCGTGGTGGACATGATAAAGCTGGATATGAGATTTCTCTCGGCGTCCGCCGGCGACGGACGCAGCGGCATGATCCTCAACGCCATGGTGCGAATGGCGCACTGGCTCAACGTGCCGGTCATCGCGGAGGGTGTGGAAACGCCGCGCCAGGCCGACTTCCTCAAGACGATCGGCTGTTCTCTCGCGCAGGGCTACCTTTACGCGAAGCCGATGCCCGCGGCGGAATTTGAAGAATGCCTGAGTGCGGGAGGTACCACTCCGCTTAACGCGGAGGCGCGCGTCGCGAGCTTCTTCAACAACAGCGAATTCTGGGACGCGGAATCGCAGGCCACGGTCGTCTTCAACAGCTTTGTGGGAGCCGCCTGTATCGTAGAATACAAAGAGGGCTGCGGGGAGATACTGCGCGCGAACGACAGGTTCTTTGAGGAGACGGGCCTTACCGGCGACGAATTCAGGCTGGCGCGGCTGGACGTTATGAAATTCATGCGTCCGGAGGACCGCGCTCTGATGGCCGGGGCGATAGACGACGCCGCAAAGACGGACAGGGAGGCATACTGCGAAACGCGCTGGGAGCGGCGTGCAAAACAGAGCGGCATCCTCTGGTTCGGGATACGAATGAGGGTGATCGCGCACGCCGTCGACCGCTGCATAATATACGCGATGATCGAGAACGTCACGCGGCGCAAAGAGATGGAAGCGGTCCTGCGCGCCGAGAATGAGAAAAACCGCCTGCTGATAGATTTTATGGACGCAATGGTATTCGATTATGATTACGATACCGATACGATGATCTACAAGCTTAGACGGCATGACAGCGGTTTTACGACGGTCCGCAGGGAGCGTTACCTGGCGGGGCTGGCGGAAAGGAAGATCATCCGGCAGGACTGCGTCGAACCGATGCGCGCCCTCTACGCCGAAGCGGCAAAGGCGCCCGTGCGCGGGATCTTCGATTACGCCGCCGACGACAAGGGAAGCGGCTGGCATTGGAACCGCGCGCACTACGTGAGCATGGCGAACGAAGAGGGCCGCGTCTGCCGCATGGTCGGAGTGGTGAACAACATAGAGGACAAGAGCGGAAGCGGACAGGAGCCGGATCGTTGAAAAATATGAAGATCATTCGCTTCCGCTCTCGCCGTACGCGGTAAACGCGTCAATAGGCCGGCAGAGGGGATGGATGGCGATTTACTCGATCGCGGGAGAATGAGAAACTGGGATTTGTCGTTTTGCCCTTCCGTCGCTCCGGCCTCCGAGCCGGAGCCTAGAGTCGTGGGTTTTACATGCGCCGGTGGAACAAAAACATAGAGTCACTAGGCCCCGGGGCAAGCCCGGGGCGACGGAGTACCAGTGCCGTCATGACAAGATAAACCGCAATTTACCGAGCTTGACGAAAAAAACGCCGGACACGCGGAGATCAATTCACCTCCGCGGCCCGGCGTTTTTTATTTTTTGCCTACAGCGTCCTCTTCCAGCGCGGACCCTGCGGGGTGTCTTCTATTACGACGCCCTTTGCCGCGAGCAGGTCGCGGATCTCGTCGGAGCGCTTGAAGTTCTTCGCCTTTCTCGCCTCGGTACGTTCGGCGACGAGCGCGTCTATTTCGGATTCTTCGTCTCCGGCCTCTTTTTCTTCGTAGAGGTAGCCCAGGATATTGTCGGTTTTCTCAAAGAGGGCTTTCGCCTCCGTAAGCGCCTCTTTGTCTATCTCCTGATGTTCGGTCAGGTGGACGTTTACCGCCCGCACCATCTCGAAGATGCAGCCCACCGCCCCCGCGGTGTTGAAGTCGTCGTCCATCGCCGCCGTGAAGCCCTCCTCGGAGCCCTTTACGGCGGCGCGCAGAGCCTCGTCCGCTTCGCCAGCGGCCCTGTTTTCCAGCGCGAAGAGCATGTCGGCGTAGCAGTTGTTGAGCCGTTCGAGCGCCGCCTTCGCCTGTTCGAGCCCCTCCGGTGAGAAGTTGAGCGGCGAGCGGTAATGGACGCTCGCGAGGAAGAAGCGCAGGACGAGCGGGTTCACCTTTTGGCTGACGTCGCGCACGGTAAGGAAGTTGCCGAGCGACTTTGACATCTTTTCCTTGTCGATGAGCAGATAGGCGTTGTGGAGCCAGTATTTGACAAACTGCGCGTTGTTCGCGCATTCGGACTGGGCGATCTCGTTTTCGTGGTGCGGGAAGATCAGGTCGCTGCCGCCGCCGTGGATGTCGATCGTCTTGCCGAGGTACTTGGTCGACATCGCGCTGCATTCTATGTGCCAGCCGGGGCGTCCGGGGCCCCAGGGGCTGTCCCACGCGGGTTCTCCGGGCTTTGCGGACTTCCAGAGCGCGAAATCCAGAGGCTGTTGTTTGCGTTCGTCGACGTCGATGCGCGCGCCCGAGAGCAGTTCGTCTACGCTCTGCTTGGAGAGCTTGCCGTATTCGCTGAAGCTGGCGACGCTGAAATATACGTCGCCGTCGACCTCGTAGGCGTGTCCCTTCTCGATGAGCGCCTCTATTATTTCGATTATCGCCGCGATCTCGTGCGTGGCGCGCGGGTTGACGGTCGCGCGGCGGATGCCGAGGGCGTCGGCGTCCTTGTAGTATTCGGCGATGAAGCGCTCCGCGAGCTCGGCGACGGTGATGCCGTCCTCGTTCGCGCGTTTTATCATCTTGTCGTCGATATCGGTGAAGTTCTGGACGTATTTCACCTCGTAGCCGAGGCTTTCAAGATAACGCCTGAAAACGTCGAAGAGCACGAAGGGCCTCGCGTTTCCTATATGGAAGAAATTGTAGACCGTGGGGCCGCAGACGTAAAAGCGGACCTTTCCCTCTTCAAGGGGGATAAATTTTTCCTTTGTTCTCGTCAAGTCGTTATATACTGCCAATGCCATCAATAAGCACCTCCGCGTTACTTCTTACACGTTATTGTGATATCCTATACCATGTGGTGGCGGACTGCAATCACAGAAAGGATTAATTTTTTGAATAAGGAAGAATTGATAAAATTTGTAAAAGGCTTCCCTGATAAGCCGGGAGTCTACCTCATGCGCGACGAGCATGGGGACATAATATATATCGGGAAGGCGAAATCCCTCAAAAAAAGGGTCTCCTCCTATTTTCGCCACAGCAATTTCGCCTCGCCGCGCCTGCGCAAGCTCGTAGCGACGATACGCGATATCTCTACGATGCGCACGGAGAGCGAGATAGAGGCGCTGATCCTGGAGAACAGGCTTATAAAGCTTTACCAGCCCTTTTTCAATGTGGATCTCAAGATGAACGAACGCTACGCCTATATAAAGATCACCGCCGAAAAGTACCCGCGTATCGTCGTGACGCGCATCAAGCTCGACGACGGGGCCGTCTACATCGGCCCCTATGTGCGTGTGCAGGAGGTGCGCGCGCTCCTGCGGCTTGTGGAGCGTTATCTGCCGCTGCGCTCCTGCAAGAGCGAACTCGCGAAGCCGACGGGCGGCAGGCCCTGCATGAAGTATTCGCTCGGACGCTGCCTCGCGCCATGCTGCGAACTCTGTACGGAGCACGAGTACCGCGACCGTGTCGCGGACGTCGCGCTGCTTTTGCAGGGGCAGGGGGCGGAACTCATCGAGCGGCTGCGCCGGCGGATGGATAGGGCCGCGCGTGAGACGCGCTTTGAGGAGGCGGCGCATCTGCGCGATACGATACGCGCGATCTGGCGCGTCAGCCGCCAGCAGCATACGACCCCCGACATCCCTTCGGGGCAGGATAATTTCTTCGAGGTGCTGAACGCCATGCAGCGGGCCTTCGACTTGCCCATCCTGCCGTGGCGCATCGACGGTTTTGACATCTCGCACAGCGCGGGGGAGTATACAGTCGGCGTCGCCGTGGTCTTTGAACAGGGCTATCCGAATCCCTCCCTGTACAGAAAGTTCAACATCAGGACGGTGGAGGGGATCGACGACTTCCGCTCGATGAAGGAGACGCTGACGCGGCGCTACGGCCGCTGCCTTGAGGGGCAGGAGCCGCTGCCGCAGTTGATCCTGATCGACGGCGGCCCGATACAGCTGGACTTCGCGATGCAGGCCCTTGACGATCTCGGCATTCACAACATTCCGATAGTTTCGCTGGCGAAGGAATTTGAGGAGGTCTACCTTCCGAACCGCAAGGAGCCGATACGCCTCGATCATACCGATCCGGTGCTTCGCCTTCTTCAGCATGTGCGCGACGAGTCGCACCGTTTCGCGATAACTTCGCACCGGACGCGGCGCGCCCAGAGCTTCAAGCGGAGCAAGATAGAGGAGGTCCCCGGCATCGGCAAGGCCAAGGCCGCGATGCTCATCACGAGGTTCGGGAGCGTTAAGGCGATAAAGGATCTGCCCGCCGGGGAGCTCGCCGCCGCGCCGGGGATCGGGCCGGCACTTGCGAAGAGGATATTGGCCAAGCTGAATGAAGAGAGCTCTGATGATATAAACAGTATCTCGAAGGAGAGTGTCGCCGATGGAGCTGCCGAAGGGCAAGATTGACGAATATTACATGAACTGCGCGCTGGAGTTGGCGCGCAACGGGCGCCGGTGCAGCCCCAACCCGCGCGTCGGCTGTGTCGTCGTGCGCGACGGCGTGATAATCGGGCGCGGCTGGCATAAGATATGCGGCGGGCCGCACGCGGAGGTCGAGGCGGTGCGCGACGCGGGCGGCGATATCGCGGAGGCGGACGTCTATGTGACTCTGGAACCCTGTTCGCATTACGGCAGGACGCCCCCCTGCGCCGATATGCTCGCGGCTCACCGGCCGCGCCGTGTCGTCGCGGGGATGGCCGACCCCAACCCCCGGGTCGCGGGGCGCGGCCTTGAGAAACTCCGGGCTGCCGGCGTCGAGGTGAAGTGCGGCCTGCTTGAGGACGAGTGCCGGTGGATGAACCGCGGATTTATCAGGCGCATGTCCATGGGCCGTCCGTGGGTGACGGTCAAGTGCGCCGCCTCGCTTGACGGCAAAACCGCACTCGCGGGCGGCGAGAGCAAATGGATCACCGGCGTCGAGTCCCGCGCGCGCGTGCATGCGATGAGGGCCGAAAGCGACGCCGTGCTTACGGGAGTGGGTACGGTCATCGCCGACGACCCTCTGCTCACGGTGCGCGACGCGCCGGGAGAGACACCTCGGCGCGTGATACTCGACCGCAGCCTGCGGACGCCTCCCCGCGCCAAGATACTGGCCGGCGGCGCCGTGATCTTCACGACGGAGGCCGCCCCCGCGGCCAAAGCTTCCGCGCTTGCGGAGGCGGGAGCGAGGATAGAGACCGTCCCGTCGGGAGCCTCTTTTCTCGGCGCTGTGCTGAAAAGGCTCTGCGCGATGGACGTGAACTATTTGATGGTAGAGGCGGGAGCGGGCGTGACGTCGGCTTTCATAGGAGAGGGGCTCTGTGACGAGCTTGCGCTCTTTGTCGCGCCGAAGATCATCGGGCGCGGTCCCTCGTTTGCGGACGGGCTGGCATTTTCAAATATGGCGGCGGTCCCGTGCCTGAGAGACGCGGAATATACAAAATGCGGAGAAGATCTGCTGATAAGGGGTGTTTTTGAATGTTCACCGGACTTATAGAGACGATAGGCACCGTTGCCGCCGTAATGCCGGCGGGCGACGTGGTGGAACTGACGATCCAGGCCCCGGCGATAGCCTCGGAGCTGCGCCTGGGCGATTCCGTGGCACTCTCGGGAGCCTGCAATACCGTTACCTTTTTCGACGCCAACTCGTTCAAGGTGCAGATGATGCCGGAGACGCAGGCGCGCACGAAGCTGGGCGGCCTGAAGGTCGGCTCGCCCGTCAACCTTGAGCGCGCGATGCGGCTGGATTCCCGCCTTGACGGCCATCTTGTCGCGGGACACGTCGACGGCATGGCGAACGTCTCCCGGATAGAGTCGCTCGACAAGACGGAAAAAATATACTTCACCGCGCCGGAAGAGCTGCTCGCGGGGATCGTGGAGAAGGGCTCGGTCACGATAGACGGCGTGAGCCTCACAGTGATCGACGCCGAGAGGGATTTTTTCTCCGTCGGCGTGATACCGACCACCCTCGCGGAGACGACGCTGAGGGAGCTGAAGGCCGGGGATGCCGTCAACATTGAGACCGATATGATCGGCAAGTATATAAAAAAGTTCATGGAAGCCGCATTCGACGAAAAAAATGGCAGCGGAAAGATGAAAAATCCGCTCACTTGGGATAAACTTACTGAGTATGGCTGGAACTGATAAAGTTGGAGGGGAAAAGATGTTCAACACAATCGAAGAGGCGATAGCCGATATTCAGGCAGGAAAGATGGTGGTCGTCGTAGACGACGAAAACCGGGAAAACGAGGGCGACCTTGTGATGGCGGCGGACCACTGCCGCACGGAAGATATAAACTACATGATAACCAAGGCGCGCGGACTAGTCTGCGTGCCGCTCTCGTGCCAGCAAGCGCAGCGGCTCGACCTCGCGCCGATGGTCGAACATAACACGGACGCGCACGGCACGGCCTTCACCGTCTCCGTCGACCACATGCGCGGGACCACCACCGGCATCTCGGCGGAGGAACGCGCCTTCACGGCGCGCGCGCTCGCCCAGCCCGAAGCTGTCGCCGAGGATTTTCACAGGCCCGGACACATATTTCCTCTCATCGCGCGCCCCGGAGGCGTCCTGCAGCGCGCCGGACACACGGAGGCTGCCGTTGACCTCACCCGCCTCGCCGGGCTTCATCCCGCGGGGGTCATCTGCGAAATAATGAACGGCGACGGAAGCATGGCGCGCCTGCCGCAGCTTCTGGATTTCGCGAAGAAAGAAGGACTGAAGATAATCTCGGTGGAGAATCTCATCCGCTACCGCGTCATCCGCGAGAAGTTCGTCAAAAAAGAGGTCGCGGTCCACATGCCGACACAGTGGGGAGACTTCACCTGCCATGTTTACACGAGCCCCTACGGGGACAACCCCGGAGCCGTCCATCTCGCGCTCGTCAAAGGGGATCTCTCGGGCGACGAACCGGTCCTCACCCGCGTCCATTCGGAATGCTTCACGGGGGACCTGCTCGGTTCGTTGCGCTGCGACTGCGGCCAGCAGCTGCACACCGCGATGTCGATGATCGAAAAGGAGGGGCGCGGCGTGCTGCTCTATCTGCGCCAGGAGGGGCGCGGCATCGGCCTGCTCGCGAAGCTCAAGGCCTACGACCTTCAGGATAAGGGGCTTGACACCGTCGAGGCGAACATCGCCCTCGGCTTCGCCCCGGACCAGCGCGACTACGGCGTGGGCGCGCAGATCCTGGCCGACCTCGGCCTCAAGAAGCTGCGCCTGATGACGAACAATCCCGTCAAGATAACGGGGCTCGCGGGCTATGGCCTCGAGATCTCGGAGCGCGTGCCGATAGAGGTCGCGCCGAATCCCTACAACGAGCGCTACATGAATACGAAGATCTGCAAGATGGGGCACATGCTCAACAACGAGAGGGAATACGGCTGTCAAGACTGCGGTTTCCATAAATAACCGCCGGACATACCCGCCGTCAGGTCGACAGATCAAGGCGGAAGTTTTTTATAAAAATATTTTACGTTACGGGAGGAATTTTTAATGCGCACCATTCAGGGAGATATGATCGGAAGCGGCCTGCGGTTTGCGATAATCGGTTCGCGTTTCAACGAGCTCATCACCTCGAAGCTCATCGAGGGAGCGAAGGACGCCCTCACGCGTCACGGAGTAAGCTATCAGGACATCGACCTTTACTGGACGCCCGGCGCCTGGGAGCAGCCGGTGGTCGCCAAGGAGATCGCGCTGCTCGGAAAATATGACGCGATAATCACGCTCGGCGCCGTCATCCGCGGCGACACCACGCATCACGAATACGTGGCGGGCGAAGCGGCGAAGGGACTCGCCCATGTCGGCCTTGAGCACCGCGTGCCGGTGGCTTTCGGCATCCTCACCTGCGACAACCTTGAACAGGCGCTGATGCGCTCCGGCAGCAAGGCCGGCAACAAGGGAGCGGAGGCGGCGCTCGCCGCGCTGGAGACGGCTAAGCTGATGAACGAGATACGGGGTCTCGGGGAGGCGCAGGATTAATGCTTGACACAAAATGGGTCCGCGAACACTATGACGAACTGGCGGAGATGCTGGCTTCGCGCAGCAACGCCTTTCCGTTGGACCGTTATAAGGAGTTGGACGAGGAACGCCGCAAGGTCCTCCTCGAGGTCGAAAAGCTCAAGGAACGCCGCAACGCCGGCTCCAAAGAGGTAGGCGTCAGGAAAAAGGCCGGCGAGGATACCGAGGCGCTGCAGAACGAGATCCGCGAGCTCGGCGAAGAGATAAAGGCTTTCGACGACAGGGCGGACGCGATACAGGCCGAACTTGACGAGCTGGCCCTTCGCATCCCGAACCGTCCGCACGCGAGCGTGCCGAAGGGCAAGGACGAGAACGACAATATCGAGATGCGCCGCTGGGGGACCCCGCGCGAATTCGACTTCGCGCCGAAACCGCACTGGGAGCTTGGCGAGGCGCTCGGCATCATGGATTTCGACCGCGGCGTGAAGCTTGCCGAAAGCCGTTTCACCGTGCTCAAAGGAGCGGGCGCGCGCCTCGAGCGCGGACTGATGAATTTCATGCTCGACCTGCACACCACGCAGCACGGTTTTACCGAAGTCGCGCCGCCGGCGCTCGTCAACTCGAAGACGATGACCGGCACCGGGCAGCTTCCGAAGTTCGCCGACGACCTTTACCGCTGTGTCAACGACGACCTCTGGCTGATCCCCACCGCCGAAGTGCCGCTGACGAACCTCCATTCGGGCGAGACGCTCAAAGAATCGGAACTGCCGAAGTATTTCTGCGCCTTTACGCCCTGCTTCCGCCGCGAGGCCGGCAGCTACGGGCGCGACATGCGCGGCATGCTGCGCCAGCACCAGTTCGACAAAGTCGAGATGGTGAAGCTCTCAACGCCGGAGAAGAGCTACGACGAACTCGAGCATATGACGGGCTGCGCGGAGAAGGTACTCCAGCTTCTCGGCATCCCATATCGCGTGATCGTCCTCTGTACCGGCGATATGGGCTTCGGAGCCGCCAAGACCTATGACATCGAGGTCTGGCTCCCGTCGCAGGATACCTACCGCGAGATCAGCTCCTGCAGCAATTGCGAGGATTTCCAGGCACGCCGCATGGGTATGAAGTACAAGCCGGCCGACGGCGGCAAGGCGCGCTTCATCCACACACTGAACGGTTCCGGCCTCGCGATTGGGCGCACGCTGATCGCGCTCATGGAAAATTATCAGAACGCCGACGGTTCGATCACCGTTCCCGAGGCGCTGCGTCCCTACGTCGGAGGGCTGGAAAAGGTCTCCCGCGTAGCGTAAGATAAAATAACAGGCGATCGGAAGCCGCATGATAAAATCTATCTTGCGGCTTCTCTTTTTTATGATACGATATATGGGGATGTTGGCTTTATTTTTATTTGACGGGAGCCGGGCTTTATTATGTTTAACAGTTCATATGGAACGACTGTGATCATGGTCGCGATGGTTGCTTTGATCTGTATATCGATACAGAAGTTTTTTAAAAAATACCTTGAAAGCGACCAATATTATTATCTGAAAGACATCACGCTCGTGGGGGCGTGGGCCCTCTGCGGCATCTGGATGCCGGACGGGCCGCTGCGCATCACGGTCGCCGCGGGCGTCGCCTCGGCCTGTATCGGCTTCTGCCAGCGGGCGACGAAGGGGAAAAATCTGCGTTTCCTCTATTTTCTGATCGGCCTCGTATTCTCTCTTTTCGGGCCGCGCATCGCCTTTATTGAATTTACCAACGGGGAATACTATTATCTCTCATACTTCGCCTCGGTCGCCATCAGCACTCTTTGGGTGGGCATATTCCCCATCTTCTTCCAGGAGATCGACGAGATACCGGGACTCTGCGGACTGCTGCTCACCGTCAGTTGGACGATGATATCCGTCGTCATCCTCTCGTCGTCGCAGAGCCTGCACGACGCCTCGCAGATCTGCATGATCGGCCTCGTGCTGCTGCTCGTCTTCTGGAGCCGCCACATCTACGCCTACCGCCGGCTCACCGAGCCGCTTACCGGGCTATGGGGCACGCTCTTCGCGGGGCTCTCCATCCTCGGCGTGAGCAAGGGGATAACCTTCTACACTCTCGCTCTGCTGCCGCTCGGTTTCTTCGCGCTGCCGATAACCGAGACCTCGATGGGCGTCATCAGCGCCGCCTTTTCCCCGCGGACGACGGGCAACCTCATACTTTACCGGAAGCTCATCACACGCGGCCACACGCATCCGGTCGCGATTTACCTTGTCGTCACGGTCTGCGCCGTTCTTGGCTGTCTCGTCTCCGCGATCCAGATCGGAATGCCGGACTTCCTATATCTTCTCGCCGCCGTCGGCGGCGTATTCGGAGTGATTTGGATGGTTTACACGTTTAAATACAAGCGGGCGAAGATGAACGGCGAGTGCCGGAAACCTGTATTATGGGGCGTCACCGTCGACAACATCTCGCTTAACTATGCCCTCACGAAGGTGCAGCACTGGATAAAGACGGAACGGACGCCTCACATAATAGTGACTCCCGACGCGCTCGCGGCGCTGCGAAGCCGCACCGACGAGAACTACCGCCGCATCGTGCGCGGCGCGGGGCTTGTCCTGCCGGACGGTGCTGGGCTTATCGGGGCGCTTAAACTTATCGGCACCCCTATACAGGAGCGCATACCGGGTGTAGAATTCACCGAACATCTCTGCCGCCGCGCCGCCTATGAGGGCTGGCGCGTTTGGATGCTGGGCGGAGCTCCCGGCGTTGCGGAGGCGGCTGCGGACAGGCTCGAGGAAAAGTTTCCCGGACTCACGGTGGTCGGGACCTGCGACGGCTTCTTCAAAAAGGAGGAGACCGACGACATCTGTGCCGCGATACGCGGCGCGGAGACTGATATCCTCTTCGTCGGCCTGGGCGTGCCGAAGCAGGAATATTGGCTTGAGGAGTATCTCGGCAGGACCGGCGCGGTGATCGGCATGGGGATCGGCGGCAGCATGGACGTCATCTCCGGAAGACTCACGCGCGCGCCGAAGATGTGGCAGAAGGTCGGAATGGAATGGCTTTACCGCGTGATACAGGAGCCGTGGCGCTGGCGGAGGCTTACAAAGCTGCCGCTGTTCGTCTGGTATCTAGCGCTGACATATTTGCATATCGACAGCTATAAAAATGACGATATAAAGGTCGATAAGTAATTTGTCCATGATTTTAGCGATAAAATATGCTATTTTATAATAGAAATTGAAAGGATTGATCCGCGATGAAGATGGATAAGATAATCAAACAGGCTCAGAGGATGCAGGCGCAGATGGCGCTCGCGCAGGAGGAACTGCAGAACACGGTCCTCGAGGGCGCGGCGGGCGGCGGCGCTGTTAAGGCGACGGCCAACGGACATGGCGACATCCTCTCCGTAACGATCGATAAAGAGGTAGTAAATCCTGACGATGTGGAGATGCTCGAAGACCTTGTGCTCTCCGCCGTAAAAGAGGCGATCTCCAAGTCCAAGGAGCTCTCAAACGATAAGATGAACTCCGTCACCGGCGGCATGGGCGGCATGGGCGGCTTACCGGGGCTTATGTAGAGGCGCTTCGTTGTCTCTGCCGGGGCCGGTCCATAAGCTGATAAAACAGTGGAGCAAACTTCCGGGCGTCGGTGAAAAGACGGCCCGGCGGATGGTTTTTTATCTGCTCAGGCAGGAGCCGGGGCAGATAGAGGAATTTGGCCGGGCGATCATCGCTCTGACGGAGAACATCCGCCGCTGCAGTATATGCGGCGCGATAACTGATATCGACCCCTGTCCCATCTGCACCGATCCGCTGCGGAACGGGAAGCTGCTGTGTATAGTTGAAAGCGAAGAGGACTGCGTGGCGATGGAACAGGCGGGGATATTCAACGGCATCTATCACGTCCTCGGCGGCAGGCTTTCGCCGCTTGACGACGAAGAGATACCGGAAGAGAGCATCGAGCGCCTGCGAAAGCGCGTTGAAGAGGGCGGCATCGAGGAGATAATACTCGCCACCTCTCCGCGCATAGAGGGCGATCTCACCGCCTACGCGATACAGGAGGCGCTCGCGGAACTGCCCGTGAAGATATCGCGCCTCTCCTACGGCCTCCCCGTCGGGGGCAGCATCGGCTTTGCCGACCGTGTGACGCTGCATATGGCGATGGAGTCAAGAAAGGAGATGAGCTGATTTCGCAAAAGTCTGCATCGGCAGAATCGGATGATTTTCGCGCAATGTAATAAGGTTCATAGGAAATTTTTAGAGAGGAGGAAAAAGAAATGCGTCATGATATGGAACTTTCAAAAGTGATGAAAAGACTGGTCACCGCGGTAATGGTATTCATCTGCGGCGCGGCCGGCTATCAGTTTTCGCTGCTGATACTCAAGGAAAACTGGTGGCCCTCGATGTCCCTTATCCACCCGATAGGGACCAGCGTTTTTATCGTACTGCTGTCAGCAGCTTGCGGCTTTATTCTTGCACCTTTGTTTTGGTGGGCATTAATAAAATTCGGACAGTTTTTCGAATCCAAAATACAGAATGTAAGCGTGCCGGATCTGATAGTAAGTATGGTAGGGCTCATACTGGGGCTGCTTCTTGCAAACCTGATCGCGATACCGCTCGCGAAGATCCCCGGAGGTGTCGGCGTCTATATCGCCGTGCTGCTTAACGTGGCTCTCGGATACTGGGGGCTGCGCTTTTTCGCCAAACGCGGCGACGATTTCTGGAACATGCTGACCAATATCGACCTCAAGTCCAAGCTTACACGCTCAAAGAAAAAGGGCGCCGACGGGGCCGTTATTGAAGATATCGTCGGAACGCAGGTCGTGGTCTCGTACCCCAAGGTGCTCGACACGAGCGCGATAATCGACGGGCGTATCCTCGACGTCGCGCAGACGGGCTTCCTCGAAGGGACGATCGTGCTGCCGCGCTTCATTCTCGCCGAGCTGCAGGGGGTCGCCGATTCGACCGATTCGCTGCGCCGCACGCGCGGACGCCGCGGGCTCTCCGTCGTCACCGAGCTGCAGAAGATCAAGGGGCTGACGATCGAAATCCCGGAGATGTCTCTGCGCGAGCTTGGGCGCGACAAAGTCGACGAGGCGCTTGTCGTGCTTGCCCGCCAGCTTAGCGGCAAGGTCATCACCACCGACTACAACCTTAACCAGGTGGCTCAGATAGAGGGCGTCGACGTGCTCAACGTCAACGACCTCGCGAACTCGCTCAAACCGATGCTGCTGCCGGGCGAGAAGGTCGAAATAGACATCATACGCCTTGGCAAGGAGAATCATCAGGGCATCGGTTATCTCGACGACGGCACGATGCTCGTCGTTGAAGACGGTTACCGCCACGTCGGCGAACGCGTCAAAGTCACCGTGACCTCCATGCTTCAGACCTCGGCCGGCAGAATGGTCTTCGGCCGCATACATCCGTAGCCGATGGACGCTCCTCGCTGGTCATTTCTGATAGCGGCCAGCGGCTCCGGGCAAAGGCTCGGAGGCGAGCCCAAACAGTTCCGTGAGCTGGCCGGCAGGCCGCTCTGGAAATGGTCGTGGGAAATCGCCGAAGGGCTGCGCCGCAACGGAGAGATAGATGATATCGTTCTTGTGGTCCCCCGCGAATATGAGCGGGGGATACGCAGGGAAACGGAAGATATAGAGCTCACTGTGACATGCGGAGGGGCCACGCGCTCCGAATCCGTAGTCAGAGGGCTCATGAAATGCCGCGGGTCGCACGTGCTTGTTCACGATGGGGCCCGCCCTTTTATAAGCGCGGAACTCTGCCGCCGCTTGATGGCCGCCGCCGGGGGCGTCAGCGGCGCGGTGCCGCTGCTGCCCTCTGTCGATTCGTTGAAAAAGATCGAAGATGAAAAGATCGCCTGCGCCGACCGCAGCCTCTATTTTCGCACTCAAACGCCGCAGGCATTTGAGCGCGCGAGGCTCATTTCTGCCATCGAAGCCGGCGGCCTTGACGGGACGGACGAGGCGTCGGTATGGCTCGCGGCCGGCGAACCACTCGTCAGCGTGACCGGCGAAGAGGGGAATTTTAAGGTGACGACACCGTTTGATTGGGAGATGGCCTGCGCTTTGACCGAAAGAGCTATTGAAAAAAGGACCGGACACGGGTATGATATCCACCAACTTGTTGAAGGGCGTCCGCTTATAATCGCCGGCATCCTGCTCGAGGGGGAAAAGTTCGGCCTGCTCGGCCACTCCGACGCCGACCTTGTAACGCATACGGTCATGGACGCGCTCCTTGGGGCGGCGGGAGAGCCGGACATCGGAACACTTTTCCCCGCGTCCGAAGAGAGGTGGCGCGATGCGGACAGCGTGGCTCTGCTGCACCGCGTGCTTGAACTGCTCTCATCCAAAGGGTGGCGCGTCGACTGGGTCGACGTGACGCTCAATGCCCAGCGGCCGCGTATGGGGCACCTCGTTCCGCGTTTTATCGAAAAGATGAACGGGGAACTCGGCGGCAGCGGGGAGCGGCGGCTTTTCAACATGAAAATAAAATCTGCAGAACACTGCGGCAGCGCAGGAAGAGGCGAGTGCATGATCTGCCACGGAGTGGCGACCATCTCCCGGCTCCTGCCTCTGAAAACCGCGGTCAGAATAGATAAAATAAACAATGGAGGCCTTTTAAAAAGATGAGTGATAAGATGAAAAACAAGTTTGTTGAATATCAGGGCTTTACATTTGACGACGTGCTGCTCGTTCCGGGGTACAGCGAGGTGGTGCCGGCCAATGTCGACGTCTCAACGAAGCTGACGCCTCAAATCGACCTCAACATCCCGATATGCAGCGCCGCGATGGACACCGTCACCGAGGCTCGTCTCGCGATAGCGCTCGCGCGCGAGGGCGGCATCGGCATCATGCACCGGAACCTTCCGATAGAGAAGCAGGCGATCGAGGTCGACAAGGTAAAACGTTCCGAATCCGGCGTCATTGTGGACCCCTTCTACCGCCACCCCTCGGATTCCGTGCGTGAGGCGGTCGCTCTCATGGAGCATTATCACATATCGGGCGTGCCGGTCGTTGACGACCAGATCCGCCTCGTCGGCATCATCACCAACCGCGACCTCCGCTTTGTAACGAACCTCGACCAGCCCATATCCAACGTCATGACGAAGGAACACCTGATCACGGCTCCGATGGGAACGACGCTTGACGACGCGAAGAACATCCTCATGGGTTCAAAGGTGGAAAAACTCCCCATCGTTGACAAAGAGAACAAACTTAAGGGACTCATCACAATAAAAGACATCCTCAAGGCGAAGGCCTTCCCGAACGCCACGAAAGATTCGCACGGACGGCTGCGCGCAGGCGCGGCGATCGGCGTCGGCAGCGACGCCAAGGACAGGGCGGCGGCGCTCGTGAGGGCCGGAGTCGACGTGATAATCGTCGACACGGCGCACGGCCATTCAAAGATGGTCATCGACATGGTCAGGGATCTGCGCGGCCTCTATCCCGACCTTCCGCTCATCGGCGGCAACATCGCCACCGCGGAGGCGGCGGAGGCCCTCATCGAAGCGGGAGCGGACGGCGTAAAAGTGGGCATCGGCCCCGGCTCGATCTGCACGACGAGGATCGTCGCCGGCATCGGCGTGCCGCAGGTCGCGGCGGTGATGAACGTTGCCGAAGCGGCGCACAGACTTGGCAAGACCGTAGTCGCCGACGGAGGCATCCGCTACTCCGGCGACATCGTCAAGGCGCTCGCGGCGGGCGGCGACGTGGTAATGATCGGGTCGCTGTTTGCCGGCACCGAGGAGAGCCCGGGGGAGGCTGTCATCTATAAGGGGCGTTCCTTCAAGAGCTATCGCGGCATGGGCTCCCTTGGCGCGATGAAGGGCGGCTGCAGCAAAGACCGCTACTTCCAGGAGGGCACGACGGAGGACAAGCTCGTTCCCGAAGGCATCGAGGGGATGGTCCCACATAAGGGGCCCATTTCGGGAGTCATCTACCAGATGGTCGGCGGCATCCGCGCCGGCATGGGCTACGTTGGCGCGCCGACGCTCGAAAGGCTCCACGAGGATTCGCATTTCGTCCAGGTAACGGCCGCCTCGATGAAGGAGAGCCACCCGCACGACGTCGTCATCACGAAGGAAGCGCCGAACTACTGGGCGGAATAACTTTTTGAGTTTTTTAACACATAAGGAAAAATGCCGTTCCCGCGAGAGGACGGCATTTTTTCATTTTCATGGGCATCTATTCCGTAACGCCGAACTTTTCCCTTATCCAGGCCGCGCGCAGAGGGAATCCGTTTTCCTCATATTCACTCGCCGCCCGCTCCGCGTCGGCGCGGAAATCTTCTCCGCTCAGCCGCGCGAGCCATGCCTTTGCCAGATGGTGGGCGGCGACCCAGTCGTGTTTGGCGATCAGGCGCAGCAGGAGTTCCGAGTTTTCAAGCGCCTTGCGCGCGCCCTCCAGGTCGCCGCGTTCCGCGTCGGCGATGGCTTTCGTGCTGTACAGTATCGATCCGCAGCGGCCGCCGCGGCAGCTTTCAAAGAGCGCGGCGGCGCGGTCGATATGCGAAAATAGTCCTTTCATGTCGCCCGCGTCCAGCGCGACGTTTGCCGCGCCGGTGTGAAAGTAGCTTCTTCCCCAGTAGAGGTTCATCTCTTCGCATTTGCCGGTGCACTCGGAGAGCTGTTCCGCCGCTCTCTCCAGATCGCCAGTCCGTTCGTATATTTCTCCCAGATAGCATTTGGCGACGAGCATGCCCAAGGTATATCTTCGGCCCGTCAGAGTCATCCGTTCAAACAGCCTGACCGCGTAGAGGAATATTTTTTCAGCGCGCGCGTAATCCTGTTTCATCATATAGCCCATCCCGATAAAACGCACCGCCGTGGCGAAATAATGCGGCGCGGGAGCCGCCTTTGCCAGGCGCAGCAGCTCGCGGGCGACGCTTATCAATTTTTCCGGCTCTTCCGTCTGCAGGTACATATAGGCGTAATGTTTCAAACAGTGAATGTGCGTCTCTGTGAAGCCGTGCATCTTTGAGATGTGTATCGCTTCGTCCGTATAGAGCTTTGCGCCCGTGTATTCCCCCCAGCTTATACGGTAGCCGCCCGCCAGCTCGAAGCACGATGCCTCCAGCTGCGCGTATTCGCGTTTTGACAGCGCCGGCGAGCCGCGCAGTTCGTCAAGGATCGAGACCGCGTGTTCCACTTTTTTATCGGTCTCCTCGCGGCTGCTGAACGGCATCGAGCAGGAGAGGAAGAGGCGGTCCGAGAGCGTGGGGAAAAGGTCGTGGTTCAGCGTGATGTCGAAGATGAGTTCCCGCAGATACTGCTTGAGTTCAAGCACCCTCTCTCCCGCTTTCGCGTAATGGTGGCTCAGCATCGCGCTGAGCGCGGGGTCCCAGTGCTGGGGCAGGTATCTTTTGTCGAGCGCGGCGGCGGCGCGGCGGTGGAGCTCCTTGCGCCGCGCCGCGGGAATGGCGTCGTAAACGCATTCGCGCAGTTTTAGATGCGTAAATTCCCAGAAGGCGTTGCCCGCCTCCTCGCGTTCGCGGACAAGCCCCATGGCGATGAGCCGCTCCGCGGAGGCCAGCGTGTCGCCGATGGGGATTTCCGTTATTTCGGAAATTATCTCGGCGGGGCCGCCCGAGCAGACGGCGATCGCGTTCGAGACGTCGCGCTCGCGTTCGCTCAATTCGCCCATGCGTTCGATTATGAGCGCGCCGAGACCGTTCGCGCAGTCGGAATCGGGGTTTTCTTTGAGCGCGCGCAATATTTCAAAGAGCATGAGCGGCACGCCTTCGCTTTCGCGCACGAAGTATGAAAGGCCCCGCTCCTTTATCGTGCTTTCGGGGAGCAGGCTGCGGCAGATATATATTATTTCATCGTCGCGGAAGGGGTTCAGTTCTACTTCGGTGATCGCGCGGCCGCACTTTGCCTGTCTGAGCATCGCCATCGTCATCCGCGCCGCTTCGGGGCGTCCTGATATGATTATGTCCGCCTGCGGGGCGCAGGAGAGGAAGGCGCAGAGCAGCTCGATGGAACGCGAGTCGAACCAGTGGATGTCCTCGAAGACCATCACGACGCGGCGGCGTTTTGCGAGGACGGCAATCAGCTCGGCGATCATCGAGGCGAGCGCCACCGGGTTTATCTCCGTAACGCTCGAGAGGTCCGCGTTGAAGGAGAGCCCCTCGTTTTTTGTAAAGCCGGGAGATATAGAGGCCAGTATCGAAGCGGTCTTTTTGTCGGGAGCGTTGCCCGTCCTCTCAAGGAGGGCTCCCAACTCCCGCAGGATGTTGTTCCAGGAGGAATAGGCGTAGCTCCCGCCGATCACCGTCGCCTTTGCGGAGAGCACGGACGCGCTTCCCTCCGGCATTGCCGCCAGAAGTTCGTTTATGAGCGATGTCTTCCCTATTCCGGCCTCGCCGTGGATAAAAAAGAGGCAGCGGGCCTCTTCCGCCAGTTTTTCGGAGAGCGCCGCCATCTCCCGCTCGCGGCACCAGAACTTAGGCTGTCCTTTTTTAAGGTCATTGTGTCTGAATATCTTCGCGTAGTATTTCTTGGCTCTCTCCGAGGGGGCGATGGAAAGCTTAGTGTTGAGCATAGATGAATAGTTTTGAAAGAGTTCGACCGCGCGGCTGTTCTGTCCGGTGTTTGAGTAGAGCTCCATCAGTTCGAGCACCGAGTCTTCGTCAAACGGGTCCAGCCTGATGGCGGCGGCGAGGGATTCGCCGAGCGCCTCGTTGTCCTGCCTGTCGTATGCCGCCTCGACGCGTTGTTTGATCAGGTCGATGACGTCGCCCCGGATCTTCTCCCTTGCGGAATCAAGCCATTCGTTGAAGGCGGGGTAGTTCAGGGAGGATAGTCCCTTGAGCGGCGTTTGGTAGATGGCGGCGGGGATCGCGGCGTTCGGGTCGGCGGTGGAGCTTAAATGTTTCATATCGCTGTCGAAGGGGGCGAGCGTCACCGTTCGGCGGTCGGCGGTGAGGACGCCGGGCATCATGCTGTTTATAAGGTAAAGGGCGTTTCTGAGGTTTGCCGAAGCCTGGGCTTCGTTTTTGTCATACCAGAAGAGTGCTTTCAGTTCGTCGCGGGAGGCTCCGCCGTTCAGCGCGATATAGTACAGAAGAGCCTCCGCCTTATGGAGTTTGAATGTTACCTTTTCTCCTTCGTACTCTATCAGGCTGTTCCCAAGCAGCGATATCTTTAATTTCATTCCTTCGCCCTCTTCCGTTGTCGTCATATCTCCAGATTATATCATCAGGATAATTGAGGAACGTAAAAAAGAGAAGCGCTTTGCAGACTATTTTTGCGGAAAAACTTTGACGTTTGATTGACGGGTCGTATGTAAAATAATAGTAAAGAATCTATGTATAATTCAGTTAATTAAATATAAGAATTTAATTGCGCCGTTGGAGTTTTACATGAATAACCACACAGCGGGAATCCGGTGGAACTAAAAAGGCGCATGATAATAAAAAGGGGGACACTGATATGCTCCAACATCTTGAAACGATCTCCGCTTCCGGCTTTACGCCGCGATCCGTAAGGGAGGCGGCGGCCGCGGTGAAATCCCGCCCGGCGCGTGCGTCGGCGGAAGATATCTCATTTGACGACGCGAAAAAACAGCTTGACCTTTCCTGTTCGGCGCTGCCGCGCGAGGCGGCTATGTGCGCGGCCTCTCTTCTCTATCTCGAATCCCTGCTTTACGAAAAAAATGAACTGGCCGGCGTGCTGGAAAAAATGCTCGACGGCAAAAACGCTCCGGAACTGCATTACGAGACAAACTCCGAAGCAGTGCTGCTCGCTGAGCTCTTTGACGCGCTTTTGTCCGCCGGCGCCCGGCGCGAGGATTGGCCCTTCGTCTCCGCCAGCGGCTGTGTCGCGAACGGCATCGCCTGGTATTGTGTGAAAAAGGCACATGAATATATGAAGGTCGCGGACGTCGTGACCGCTCTCAACCTTGAGGCGATCCGCGGCGAGTTGGGCGCTTTCGACGACCGTCTTTCCTCGATAGCCCGTCCCTTCCGGGGACAGATAGACTGCGCGGCGAACGTGCGCGCCCTCGTTTCCGGCAGCCGGATGACGACGGACGAGGGGCGCTACGCCTTCGGCTACGACACTCATCCGCGTGTGCAGGACGCGATCTGCGTCCGCGCCACGCCGCAGACTCACGGCGGAGCGCGCGACGTCTGCTATTTCGCCGAGGAGTCGGTGGAGAAGGCCGTCTTTGACGGCGGCAGCCGCTACGGCGTCGAATACGCGCTCGACGGCCTGGAGACGGCAGTCTCCGACATGGCGCATATCTGCGAGCGCCGTACTTTCCGCCTCAACGACAGCCGCCTCTCATACGGACTGCCGATGAATCTCACACACGGAGCGACCGGGCTCAATCACGGCTTTCCCGTGGTGCAGTCCAATCAGGCCGCGCTCGTCGCCGAACTGAAGCTGCTCGCGCTGCCGAGCGCCGTAGTGAAGGAGCCGGGCGAGTGCGCGGCCTACTACGCCGGCACGAAGATGCTGCGGGCGCTGCCGCTCTTCGCGAAGGTGATGGCGATAGAACTGCTGATGGCCTGCCAGGGCATGGATATCGTAAAAGAAAAGGTCCCCGCTTTTTCCTTCGGCAGGGGAACGTCGGCTGTAAAAGACAAGGTCCGCGGGAGCATCGCGATGATGACGGAAAACCGTTTCGTTTCGCCCGATATGAACGAGGCCGATCGCCTTATAACCAGCGGAGAAGTGCTGAATGCCGCCGAAGAAGCAGTCGGCGGACTTAGGTAGGGAGGAACGACGAGGATGAGCATTTATTACATAGACGGAAACAGCCTTACCCTTGAAACGATCCGCACGATAATGGCGGACAAAGAGGCGCGCGTCGCCCTTTCCGACGAGGCGGCCGCGCGCTGCCGCGCCACGCGTTCGCAGATCGACCGCTGGATGGAAAAGGACGCTCCCGTCGTCTACGGAGTGAACACGGGGCTCGGCAACCTCAAGGATGTCGTCGTGCCGCCGGAGAAGCATATCGAATGGAACAAGACGCTGCCCTATCCGCACGCTGCCGGCATGGGCGACTATCTGCCGCCCGAGGTGACGCTGACCTCGCTGCTGTTGCGCGCCAACGTGCTAGCGAGAGGATACAGCGGCGTGCGCCCCGAGCTTATAGAGAGGATACTTGCCATCTATAACGCGAAGGTGGCGCCGGCCGTCCACAGCGAGGGTTCGACGGGGCTTTCCGACCTCGGCCCGCTCGCGCAGAACGTGATGACGGTGGCCGGGCTCGACGAGGCGAAGGCCTATTACGAAGGCGGACTGATGCCGTCGCGCGAGGCGCTGCGCAAAGCCGGACTAGCCGAGAGCTTCACGCTCGAATGCAAAGAGGTGCTTGCGCAGATGAACGGCTCCACGATGACGCAGGCGATCGCCGTGCTGGCCTTCCTGCGTTTTGAGGAGCTGCTGCCGCGTGTCGAGGCGCGTCTGGCCGGCGGCGCAGAACTGCCGGAATTTTTTGCCGGCTGCCGCGGGGTCGTCGAATTCACAAAAGGAATACTTAACAGGGAGAACAATATCTCCTGCGACAACCCACTGCTCTTCGAGCTGCCCGAGGGCGGCTATGAGGCGGTGATGGGCTGCAACTGCAGCAATACGCAGGTCGGCTACGCGGCGGATATGATGAACACCGTCATCGTCGAGCTCGCGAACGGCGTCTTTGAAAAGATATCCGGCAAGATCGCGAAGAACGAGGGCCGCCACCTGCTGAACAAGATAAAGACCTGCGCGATGCAGGTCAGCGCCGATTCGATACCGACAAAGGGCGGGCAGGAGGACCACGTGGAATTCAGCTTTACCGCCGCCCGTAAATTTTACTACGCCGTGGAGCTGGCGGGGAAGCTTTTGACGCTCTGATCGGCGCGTCGCGCGGAAGCGGGGCCGCCGCGCGCGGCGGCTCCCGTTGTGTTGGTCATTACAAGGAGAGAAAATGAGGATTTCATTGACGCTTAATGGAAAGACAAGGACGGCGGAGGTCGAGGCCGATACGCGGCTCATCGACATGCTGCGGAACAGTTTCCGGCTTACCGGTGTGAAGGAGGGCTGCGGCGCGGGAGAATGCGGCGCCTGCACGGTGCTGCTTGACGACGAGGCCGTATGTTCCTGCGTCGTCCCAGCCGTCCAGTCCGACGGCCATTCGGTGACGACGATCGAGGGGCTTGAGGAAAACGGCGAACTTGACGCGCTCCAGCAGGCCTTCATCGACTGCGACGCGGTACAGTGCGGCTTCTGCACTCCCGGCATGATAATGTCCGCGAAGGCGCTGCTGCTGAAAAATCCCCATCCGAACCGCGACGAGATCAAGCGCGCGCTCGCGGGGAACGTCTGCCGCTGTACGGGATACATCCCGATCGTCAACGCCGTCTCTGAGGCCGCCGAAAGGCTCGGGGGGAACGGAAGATGAACGTCCTCGAACGCCCGCGCACGCTGGACGAACTCTTTTCGATCTACCGCCCCGGTATGGAATTTGTAGCCGGGGGCAGCGACTGGGTGATAAAAAATCACGGCAGGCTCGCAGGGGGAACCTCGGTGGCCGATCTTTCGCTGATGGAAGAGCTCAAAGGGATATCTTTTGAGGGGGGCTTACTGCGGATCGGCGCGATGGAGACGATGACGGACCTTCACCGCAGCCGGCTGGTGCGAAAATACGCCTCCGCGTTGGCGGACGCCGCCTACGTCATGGGCTCGGAACAGATACGCAACCGCGCCACAGTCGGCGGCAACGTCGCCAACTCCTCTCCCGCGGCGGATACCCCGGCTCCGCTCGCCGCGCTCGGCGCGCGGGCCGTGACCGCATCGGCGGCTGGCGAACGCGCCCTTACCATCGAAGAGGTCCTCGGCCGCAATAAAAATAGACTCGCCGCGGGCGAGATCATAAAAGGATTTGTCATACCTGCCGACGAGAGCCGCGTCTCCGCGTTCTTGAAGATCGGCAGCCGGAGCCAGGTCAGCATCTCACGCATAAACATCGCCGTTTCCGCGCGATACGAGGACGGGCTTTATAAAGAAGCCCGCGTCTATGTGGGCACGCTCGGCTCCGCGGCCCAAAGATGCGCCGGCGCGGAAGCCGCGCTCGGCGCGCCGGGATTTGAAGAGGGGTTCCCAGAGGAGCTTTGCGCCTTTGCCGCCTCGGCTATCCCGGGACGTCCGACGCTGCCCTATAAGCAGTCGGCGCTGCGCGCGCTCGCGCATGATGTGACTGCCCTTCTTATGAAGAGAACGGGAAGGGGTGGGGCGGATGACTAATAAAGATTTTAAATATATAGGCAAAAGGGTCATTCGCGAGGATTCCGCGGACAAGGTGCGCGGCGCGTACGACTATCTCGCGGACTCGCTGCCGCAGGACACGCTCGTCGGAGTGCCGCTGCTCAGCGAACAGCCCAACGCTATTATTAAAAATATCGATATTTCCGAAGCGGAGCGGATGGAGGGCGTCATTGTGCTCACATTCCGCGACGCGCCTGACAATAAATACAACAGCGGCGAATGGTTCCCCGGGCAGAACGACTTTCCTGACGAAACGATCCTCACCGGCCACGCGCGCCATGTCGGCGACCGCATCGGCCTGGTGCTGGCGGATGACGAGGACAGGGCCCGCGCCGCGCTGCGCATGATAAAGGTCGAATATGAGGCGCTGCCGCCGGTAGTCGATATGCGCGAAGCGCAGGAAAAGGCGGCGCTGCTCCACGAGGACGGCGAAAGTTCGTTCACGGGCCGCCTCGGCTACGGAGACGCCGACGCTGCTTTCGCCGCGGCCGCCTACGTCGAAAGCGACGAGATATACACGCCCAAGATACACCACGCGGCGATGGAGACGCACTGCGTCCTCGCGCTGCCGCGCCCGGAGAACGTCATCGAGGTGCATACTCCGTGCCAGATAATATTCGGCGTTCAGCACGCGGTGGCGCAGGTGCTGCCGCTGCCGCTCTCGAAGATCCGCGTCATCAAGGCCAACATGGGCGGCACCTTCGGCGGCAAGCAGGAGTCGGTCTTTGAACCGCTCTGTGCCTGGGCCGCCTGGAAGCTGCGCCGCCCTGTATTCATCAACACGAACCGCGGTGAGACGATGGCCGCCACGCGCACGCGCGCCGCGGTTCGCGGCCGCGTGACGACGGCGCTCGACGCCGAAGGCCGCATTCTCGCGCGCAAGTTCGACATTACCGCCGACGCCGGCGCTTATCTGACGGGGACGAAAAAGGTGATGATGGCGATGGGCAAAAAAGCTTCGCGCCTCTACCGTATCCCCGCGATGGTTTACGAGGGGCGCGTCGTGCGCACCTCGACGACGCCGGCGGGGGCCTGCCGCGGCTACGGCTCGCCGCAGATACACACGATCACCGAGATACATACGGATCTCATGTGCAAACGTCTCGGCCTCGACCCCGTGCGTTTCCGCCTCGACAACCTCGTCCACGACGGCGACGCCGACCCGAGCGGCGCTTCCAATATCGGCAAAGCGCGCGTCATAGAGTGCCTCACGCGGGGCGCGGAACGTTTCGGCTGGGAACGGCTTCGCGGACCCTCGGAAAGTCCCGACGGACGTTTCGTCACGGCGGCCGGCTTTGCCTGCTGTACGCATGGCAACGGCTATTACAAAACCATTTATCACGACATGACGCAGATGTCGCTGCGCATCCTTGAGGACGGTTCGGCGATACTGCGCACGGCGATCCACGAACTTGGCAACGGCACGACGACGGCGCTCGCGCAGATCGTCGCCGAGGCCACCGGAATAGACATTTCAAAGGTGACAGTCACGGAGGGCGACACGAATTTCAGCTCTTACGACGCCGGCTGTCAGGCGAGCCGCGTCATCTACGTCTGCGGCGAATGCGCGCGCCTCGTCTCCGAGGAGGCCGTCAAGCTGTTATGCGCCAAAGCCTCGGAAATATACGACGCCCCCGCCGAGCTTCGCAACGGTTTTGTCGTCGCCGGCGGCAAGAAGATAGATCTCGGCGAGGCCGTGCGCAGCATAATGATGAAGAAGCGCTGTTCGGTCGAAGCTCACTATGAGCACGCGCCTGACGCCAACCCCGCCTCATTCGGCGTTCACTTCGCGCAGGTGAGGGTGGATAAACTTACGGGCCTGGTCAAGGTAGAGAAATACCTTGCCGTCCATGACGTGGGGCAGAGCATAAACCGCAGCTTCGTCGACGGGCAGATATACGGCGGCGTGCAGATGGGCATCGGCATGGCGCTCTGCGAAGAACTTGATTACGGAGCCGACGGCAGGCCGAAGGCTCAAAACTTCGACAAGTACCACATGGTCAACGCGCCCGATATGCCCGAGGTCGACATCCTGCTCATAGAGGACGGAGAGCCGGGCGGCCCGTTCGGGGCCAAGAGCATAGGCGAGGTCTGCACCGTCCCCGTATCGGCGGCGATAGTCAACGCCGTCAACAGGGCGCTGGGGACCTCGCTCACGGAACTGCCGCTGACGCCGGCGAAGATCGCGGCGGCGGCTGAAAAAAGGTAATAAGGGGTCCTTCGGGCCCCTCATTATAAAAACAGATTGGGAGGTTGTTTTTATGGATTCCGGAAAAACTCCGATGGACATGAAGAAAGCGGTGCGTTGGGAAGTATTTATTCCCGCCTACATCGTCATCGCGGCGGCGGCTATTGTAGGCATCGTCAACAAGGACATGCTGACTCAGGCCTGCAACATGATCTTTACCTGGTCGCTTGACACCTTTGGATGGCTCTATCAGATCTCGATCATGGCCTGTTTTGTGCTGGTGGCGGTCGTGACCTTCTCGAAGATCGGCAAAATCAGGATCGGCGGCAAGGACGCCAAGCCCAAGTATTCATTCGCTACATGGTTCGCGATGGCGCTCACGGGCGGCATCGCCACCGGCATCGTCACCTGGGGCGTCAACGAACCGGTAATTTATCTTGGCAATGTCTGGGGAGAACTTGACAAACTGGGCATCACTCCCGGAACGACCGACGCCGCTATCTTCGCGATGGCGCGCACCTACTATAACTGGACCTTCGTGCCTTACGCGATCTACGCGCTGTGCGGACTGCTCGTCGCCTACATCTACTACCATAAGAGGGACAGCCTCACGGTCACCGCGACGCTGAAGCCGCTCTTCGGCGACAAGATCGCGACGCCCGCGGCATCGGCGGTCATCGACACCCTCTCGATGCTCGCGCTGACGATCGGGCTCACGACGGGGCTCACGATGGCCATCACGCTCACGGTCACCGGCCTCAAGGCGGGCTATGGCATCGACGTGAATCTGCCTGTCTTCATCGCGATCGGCGTGGCGATCGTCTGCGCTTTCACCTTCTCGACATACGTCGGCCTCGACAAGGGGCTTAAAATCGTCGGCAACCTCAACGCCTGGTTCTATTACGGGCTGATCGTGCTCCTCTTCGTCGCCGGACCGACGCTCTTCATCCTCAGGATCGGCACCGCGGGACTTGCCACCTGGATGCACAACTTCTGGCTCTGGGGCCTCGACCCGATCGATATCGGCGGCGCTCCGCTCACGCGCTCATGGACGCTCTTCGACTGGGCCTTCTGGGTCGGATACGCGCCTGTTACGGGCATCTTCCTCGCCATGCTCTCATACGGCAGGACCATACGCGAATATATGATCGTCAACTGGGTGCTTCCCTCGCTATTCGGCATCGTCTGGTTCGCCGTCTGGGGCTCCAGCGCGATGCACATGCAGATGTCCGGCGGAGCCGACCTCGTCGGCGCGCTCAACAGCGGCGGCGCGGTGATGGCGCTCTGGGAATTCCTTAAGAACCTGCCCTTCGGCATCGGCTATGTCGTGCTGCCGGTCAACATCCTCGTCATCCTCGCCTCCTTCATCACCTGCGCCGACGCGACACTGACGAACATCGGCTCGATGTGTATGCGCAACGTTCCCATCGGCACCGAGCCTCCGGCGAAGATCAAGATAGTCTGGGGTATCTCGGTCGGTATCGTCTCGATCATCATGGCGGCCTTCGGCGGCGGCGCGCAGGGAGTGGACGGCGTCAAGGCACTCTCCTCCGCGGCCGGCTTCGTGGTGCTTTTCATCTTTGCGATACAGGTGGTAGCTTTTGTCAAGGCATTCTTTATCGATAAGTTCCAGGAGGAACCGGCAGCGGAGGATCATCAGAAATGAAGATCGTACTGACAGGAAATGATCTGACCGTCGCCAAGGTATGGGAGATCGCGGTAAACGGCGCGGAAGTTGAGATCAGCCCCGAGGCGAACGAGAGGCTTGAGGCTTCGCGTAAACTCGTCTACGAGCTGGTGGACGCCGACGTGCCCGTCTACGGCTTCAATACCGGCGTCGGCTGGAACAAGGACCACACGATAGCGAAAGAATTTTTCGAGGATTTCAACCGCAAGCTTATCTATTCGCACTCCTTCGGCGTGGAGCCGGAGGCCTCCGAGGCCGAGGTGCGCGCGATCATGGCGATCAGGCTCAACTGCCTGCTGCTCGGCTACACGGGCATCCAGCCCGCCGTCGCGCGGCGCTACGCCGAGCTGCTCAACGCGGGCATCCATCCCGTCGTTCCCGAGAAGGGTTCCGTCGGAGAAGCCGACCTCACGCCGCTCGCGCATATCGGCCTCGTGATGATCGGCGAGGGCGAGGCCTATTACCAGGGCCGCCGCATGAGCTCCGCCGAGGCGCACAAGCTCGCCGGCCTCGAGCCGGTCGTGCTCGGCCCGAAGGACGGCCTCGCGATCGTCAGTTCGAGCGCCTTCTCCGCGGGGGAGGCCGCGCTGGCGGTAAAGGAGCTTGAAGAGCTCGTCGAAATGGGGGACGTCATATCCAGCCTTTCACTCGAAGGGCTCCACGGCAACACCTCGCCCCTCGAACCGGAGGTGATGGCGGCGCGGAAGCTGGAAGGGCAGGCGAAGAGCGCGGAACGGATGCGCGCCTATCTCGCGGGCAGCGACGTCTACAAAAGATACCCCGGCAAGCCGGTGCAGGACCCGCTCTGCTTCAGAGGCGCGGCCTATATCAACGGCTCGCTGCGCGACGCGCTCGCATACGCGGAGAAATATCTCGTCATCCAGATGAACAGCACGGACGACAACCCCTGCCTGCTGCTTGACGAGAAGCGGATCATCTCCAATTCCAACTTCGAGACGACGACGCTCGCGACGGCGGTGGAGATGCTTTCGATCGTCCTCAGCCACGTCTCGCGCATGTCCTGCTACCGTATGCTGCGCCTCGCCAACCCCGAGCTGACGAAGCTGCCGCGCTTCCTGAGCCATGACGGCGGCGAGTCGCACTGCTTCGGCACGATACAGAAGTGTTTTGGCTCGCTTGATACGGAGATACGCCACCTATCGAATCCCTGTTCAGTCGATTACCTCTCGCTCTCAGGCTCGATAGAGGACCACTCCAACAACACGCCGCTCGTCGTGCAGCATCTGCGCCAGATAGTGAAGGATCTCCAGTATATCTACGGCATGGAGCTGATACACGCCTGCCAGGCCATCGAGCTGCGCAAACAGCGTGACGGCTTTGCCCTCGGCAAAGGGACCGCCGCGGCATACGAGGCGTTCCGCCGAGTGATCCCGCTCTATACCAACGACAGGCCGCTGGCGCCGGACGTCAAGAAGGCTTACGAGTTTGTCAAAAGCGCGGCGATTTTAAAGAGCGTCAAAGAGGTACTGTAACTTTTCACGGCAGATAAACAACAATGACGGCAAAGGGCGGGGGCGTCTCCGTTCCCTTCCTTTGCCCGCCGTCCGTAATATTTTATTTCACGAGGAAGAGAATCATGAATTACAAAATAGAGATACTTCTTAACGGAGAGAAATGCCGTTTCGAAGTATCTGAAAATGAAACATTGCTTGACACTATACGCGAAAGGGCCGGCCTTGAGGGCTGCAAACGCGGCTGTGACAGCGGGGAGTGCGGGGCCTGTACCGTGCTGCTCGACGGCGAGCCGGTGAACTCCTGCTCATACCTGGCGGTCCAGGCCGACGGGCGCTCCGTCGTCACGATCGAAGGACTCACAAAGGGCTCCGAGCTCCATCCCGTGCAGCAGGCCTTTTATGACGCGGGAGCCGTCCAGTGCGGCTACTGCATCCCGGGCATGGTGCTCTCGGCGAAGGCGCTGCTCGATAAAAAACCCGCTCCGTCCTCCGACGAGATACGCAAAGCCCTTGCCGGCAATCTCTGCCGCTGCACCGGCTATACAAAGATAGAGAAGGCGGTGAAACTCGCCGCCGAAAGAATGGGCGGAGGGACGAAGTGATGGAGAGGAATTTTTCCGTTGTCAAACATCCCGTGGTGCGGCTCGAGGCCAGGGACAAGCTGACTGGGCGCGCAGTCTACACCGACGACATGAAGCTGCCGGGAATGGTCTATGGGGCCGTCGTCAGAAGTCCCCACGCGCGCGCCGTCGTCACTAAAATAGATCTGAGCGCCGCGGAGGCCGTCCCCGGATATGTGGGCGCGCTCCTGCCGGAGGATGTGCCTGACACCCTCTACAACTGCTCGGGCAACCCGCCCTCGCCGCTGCTGCTTAAAGATGAAAAGATACTCACGACGGAACCGAAGTGCGCGGGCGACCGCATACTCTGCGTCGCCGCCGAGACCCCCGAAGCATGCCGCGAGGCCTGCGATAAAGTCGTCGTCGAATATTCCGTACTGCCGCCGATCTTCACGATAGACGAGGCGCTGAAAAGAGGAGACGAACCGCTTCAGCCGCACCTTGCCGAAGACAACGTCATCTGGAAGCGCGAGGTCAAAGAGGGCGACACCGACGAGGGTTTCAAAGACTCGGACGTCATCATCGAGGGCAGTTTTCACATTCCGCCGATGCAGCATACGGCGATCGAACCGACCGCCTGCATCTGCGACTTCAGCGACGGGCGCGAGCTCACGATCTGGAGCAACTCCCAGACCGTCTTTCAGGAGCGCCGGATAATCAGCGAACTCGTCGGCATCCGCGAAAACAAAATACGCATCATCAAGCCGGCGGTCGGCGGCGGCTTCGGCGCGCGCCAGCAGCTTCACTCGCAGCCGGCGGCGGCGCTCCTGTCGAAGAAGATCAAGCGGCCCGTCAAGATCGTCAACACGCGCGAGGAGGAGCTGACCGGCACGGTCGTCAGGCACGGAGCAACGGCGGCGGTGCGCCTCGGCGCGACGAAAGAGGGAAAGCTGACGGCCTTCTACGCCGACTACAAGCTCAACACGGGGCCATACACGACGCACGGCCCGACCGTCCTCTGCGCGGGCGCGAGAAAATTCCAGTACGCCATCCAGAGCTACTTCTTCGACGGCAAATGCCTGCTCACGAACCACGCCACGGCGGGGGCCTTCCGGGGCTACGGCAACATGCAGCTGGCCTTCGCGCGCGAGGTGATGCTCGACAGGCTCTCACGGAAGCTCGGCATCGACCCGATAGAGCTGCGCCTCAAGAACCACGTCACCGTCGGCGGGCATTTCCCAGGCTCGGAGCTGCCGGTTACAAGCTGCGAGATCGAGCAGTGCGTGCGCATCTGCATGAAGGAACGTAAAAAGATAGACGCCGCGGAAGGGCTGATCGACAACGACGATATCCGCCAGGCATGGGGAGTCTCCTTCGGCTGCCACGGCTCCGGGCCGTCGTCGAAGGAGGGGCTCAGCTCGGCGATCGTCAACGTCAACAGCGACGGCAGCGTCGAGCTGCTCGTCGGCTCGGCGGACATCGGTCAGGGCAGCGAAACGATGCTCTCGCAGATCGCCGCCGAAACGCTCAAAGTCCCGCTTGCGGAGGTGACGATCACGGCGGCCGACACGAAGATCACCCCTTACGACACTGGGACCTTCGGCAGCAGCCAGACCTTCATCTGCGGCACCGCCGTCTACCGCGCCTGTCTCGACGTCTATGAAACGCTGAAAAAAATACTCGACCAGATATCGGAAGACAAGGTCATCCTCTGCGAGAGGATATTTTACATCGGCGGCGAAAAGCTGGACTTCCGCGCGGCGGTAAAGAGGGCGCTCTTCCACCAGCGCGGCGGCGTCATCGTCGGCCGCGGCTTCTACAAGGCCGACGCCTGTCCCAACCCCTTCTCCGTCTGCATGGTGAAGGCCGAGTACCATAAGAAAATAAACGCCATCCGCCTGCTCCACCTCATCGAGACGGTCGACGTCGGCACGCCGATAAATCCGCTCACGGTGGAGGGCCAGATCGAGGGCGGCGCGGCGCAGGGAGTCGGCTACACGCTGACGGAACAGATAGAGATCAGCAACATCGCGAAAAAGCCGCTCTCCTCCGACCTGCTCCACTACAAGATACCTCTTTGTTCGGACCTGCCGCGGATACATTCGTTTATCGCGGAAAGCTACGAGCCGACCGGCCCCTGCGGCGCGAAGAGCGTCGGCGAACTGAGCACGGTGCCGATAGCGCCCGCGATAGTCAACGCGGCGGCGCGCGCGAGCGGGCGCGAGATCAGCAGTATCCCGCTCTGCGAGGAATTTCTCATACTGCCGAACGTCACGGAGTGAGGAGAAGAGCGATGTATACAAGAGTCAAATCACTTGCGGAATTAGAAGACAAGAAACTCAACGGGCGCTTCATCGCCGGCGGCACCGACTTAGTGCCGCTGATGAAGCTGGGGCTGAAAGAGCCGCGCCTGCTGATCGACGTGACGAAGCTCCCCGAGCTTCACGGGATAAGCCTCTCCGATAAAGAAATATCGATCGGCGCGGCGGCGACGCTCACGGAGATCGCCGAAAACGCCGATGTCCTGAGATACCTTCCCGCGCTCGCGCAGAGCGCCGAAAAGACAGCCTCCCTGCAAATAAGGAACGTCGGCACGATCGGCGGCAACGTAATGCAGGACCGGCGCTGCATATTCTTCAACCAGTCCGTCTCCTGGCGCAGTTCGCTGCCGAAGTGTTTCAAGGCGGGCGGGGACGTTTGCCTGCAGATCAGGAATTCGGCGGTCTGCCGCGCCATATACTATTCGGATACCGCCACCGCGCTCGTGCTCTACGAGGCCGAGGCGGAGATATTGAGGGACGGCAGGCTGGAAAGGATCCCTGCCGCGAAGCTGATCGCGGAGCACAGCGCCGAAAACGGTCTCCGCTCCGAAGAGAGCGCCCTGCTGCTGGTGCGCCTCCACATCCCCCTGCCGCCCGTGGGCGAGAAGAGCGGCTTCCTGAAATACAACGTGCGCTCGTCGATCGACTTCCCGCTCGTGAACTTCGCTCTGCGCCTCTCCGGCGGAGCGCGCCCTGCGATGGCCGTCGCGGGAGCGGTCGGGCCGGTGCCGCTCGTCCTTGAAAAATCTTCGCGCCTGCTTGACGAAAACGCCCCAGCCGACGGCGCGGAATGGACGGAGGAAGCGGTAAAAGAGATAAAAGCCGGCGGCGGCCTCATCCGCGAATCAGTCGTGCCGCCGAAGGTCAAGATGATGTCCTACAAACTGATCGGAGAACTGCTGAAAAAACTGACGCACTAATAAACAACAGAAAGCGTTTCGGCAATGTTTTAAAAAATTGCCGAAACGCTTGCTGTAATGTTGAGTGCCGTGCCATTTTTTTGCTATATCATAATAAATACAGAAAAACATTTATATTGCTAATCAAAATCTGGTAAAGTAGCAGATGTAAGAGATAAAACGGAGGTTTCTATAATGAATAACACGTCCGAATTTTTCTTCAGTAGAAAGCGCCAAAGGTCAAGCGCGAATTCTATATACCGCGACTAAGCCGGGAACGTTCTCTTTACGGCACGGAGTTCGAGGTCAAGCTGCGTAACGAGTTGATACAAAAGGACTGCAACGAATTCATTAAGCTGTTTGTATCTATTACAAAAACGCGAAGAGAAGTAAAATCCCGTGAATAATTCCGCATTCCAAATTCCAAATTAAAAATGCATACGCCGTCCCTTGCGGATGAGCATTTTGCCGCGCTTGCCGAGCTGTTTCCGAACGCCGTGACCGAGCCGATAGACGAAAACGGCGCTGTCGTCCGCGCTATCGATAAGGACGTGCTGATGCAGGAGATAAACGCCCACGTCGTGGAGGGCAGAGAGGAACGCTATCAATTCACATGGCCGGATAAACGCAAGAGCATCCTACTTGCCAACCAGGGTAACAGAGCGCCTTGCAGGGTAAGTTGTAAAATTCTATGATAAAATGTGTTTGTACACCGTCAAGGATAAATTACAATTCACCCCACATAATGTGTTAAGGTTTTGCGCCTTAAGTGACGTGAAAAGGCTGGTTATCAAAATGAGACTAATATTTAGAAACAAAAAATTAGTAACTCAGTTAGGATCTTTTGACACTGAATCAGAAAAAGAGGAACTGAGCTCCAAAGTTGATTTTATAGGAGAAAAGCTCCATTTTGAATTTCTGGACGATGCATCTTTAACTCGTGTTGGATATTACCAGAACATAAATTATGAAACGATCTCCTTTAATCGAGGAAAAAGCATTGTGTTAAAAATTGGAAACACTGATTTTAATTTCAGTATTACAGATGACGAGATTATTGAAATAGAACAGATTGAAGAATATTATGAGATATCA
>OLGB01000613.1_pt1 | contig 49708 bp, 54 predicted proteins | sample 1605691 | NCBI WGS metagenome assembly OLGB01 (sample SAMEA3888925, study PRJEB22519) | human gut metagenome | biome: human gut; feature: human-associated habitat; material: faeces | place: Denmark | collected 2010
TCTCTCCCGTCAAATAACAGCTCACCGCACAGGCCTTCTCAAAAATCGAATCGTACGCCTCGAAATCCACTTTTCCCTCTCGGAAACATTGTCTCGCCCGGAACCCTTCCCCCTCGATATTTAAGCCAAAAATGTGCGCCGGCGCGATCGTATCATATCCCTCATAATACTCGGGATAAAACAAAACCGCATCGTCAAACTGCACCTCGACATCCCATGAAATTCTTGCAAGCAGCTGCTTTGCGCCCGTCTCCTCTCCCGCCTTTCCGCGGATACGCACCTTGTGCAATGCACTGCAGTTATTAAACACATCGCTTCCAATCTCTGTCGTCCTTTTCCCCACTTCAAGGGCATACAATTTTTTACAATTAAAGAAAGCTGCATTTTCAATCCGCTCAACCGCATCCGGCAACGTAATCTTTTCCACAAACTCCCCCTGCGCCGAATGATCACACGGCTCCCCCATTACTGTCGTAATGCCATTTTGATTTGTTTCTTTTCGTTTCCGGTCCGAAAAACAATACGCTCCAACCGCCACAATCTTACGCCCTTCTACCGTTTCCGGCAACGTAATCTCCGGGCTGTCTGAGCGCACTTCGTGCACGACCGCATTTTGATTTTGTTCGTTCCAAATAAGCTCCATGGTGGATTACCTCTTCTCCAATCTCTTGATCATTTTGTCAAAATCGGATTCAATCGGCTGTGTCTTATTAAAAACATCATATTCCTGATATGCTTTTTCCACTGCCTGTTTGTGCGATACACGTCCATTGTCTTTCAAAACATCATATCTGCGGAATGCAAGAAACTCATTTACGCTCTTGGAAAATTCTTCCATTGTAAAAGTATTTTCCCGCTCAATCAAATCTTCTATATAATCAAAATATCCCGTAACCGCACGTTCCAATCGGCGAATTTGTTTTTCATCTAAATAATTTTTCGCAATCGGAGTATCTGATTTGAGAATACGTCCATCCGGAGCATTCTTCCACGTAGTCAGTCCCATATTTTCTTTTGTATGATCTGCCTGTTGATAGACAATTTCAGCCGCAGTTTTTCCGGTAATTGCATAATGAAATTTATTTTGAATAGTTTTATAAAAAGTTATTGCAGTATCACTATTTTTATCATAATCAATAGAACATTCAGAAAATATATCAGTAATTTTTTGATAAAACATTCTCTCGCTTGTACGAATTAATTTAATTCTTTCAAGTAATCTTTTAAAATACTCTTGATCAGATTTTTTTGCTTTTAAAAATCTTTCATCATTTAATGCAAAACCTTGTACCACATAATCTTTAATTATTTTATTTGCCCAAGTTCTAAATTTAATTGCTTTTTTAGAGTTAACTCTAAAACCTATTGAAATAATCATATCAAGATTATAATATTTTGTATTATAAACTTGTTTGCCATTGTTACCCATATGTTCCATTTTGGAACATGTGCGTCTTTCTTCAAGTTCTTCATCTTCATAAATATTATTTATATGTTTCGTAATTGCAGGTCGTTTAACATTAAAAAGTGCTGCTAATGCTTCTGTATTTAACCAAACATCTTCATTTTCTAAAAGTACTTCTACTTTTGTATTGCCTTCTTCATCATTATAAAACAAAATATTTTTCTCATTTCCAATGAATTTATTATCCATGTTTTATCCTCCTTTTCAAAATATTTTTAGTTAATTTATAATAGACATTATACTATTTTTTATATTATATAACAATCAATTTGCTCGAATTCGACCAAATTAAATCTTATTAAAAAGGACATAATATTAATTGCCTCATCTTACTATTTTAATATATTTATTATGTTATCTATGTTAACAACTTCTTTTTTATTCGTTTTTGTATCTTCTACTTCGTAATTATTTCCATCAAATCTGGTACCTAATATTATCATTTTAGGTGTTCCTAAAACATAAACATCATTTATTCTATTACCAATATTTAAATTTTCTCTATCATCAATTATTGCATTAATATTATTTTGTAGTAAGTAATTATATAGTTTTTCTCCTTCTTCTTTATTGTTTTCATTATATATTATTTGTACTTTATAAGGGGCTATATCATATGGTAATGCAAAACCTTTAATTTTATCATTTTCTTTAATAACATTATTTTCTATTAAACAAGCAATTATTCTCCCTAAACCAATTCCATAACATCCCATATAATATGGTTTCTTCTCATTATTTTCATCCATATAGAAAAGTCCCATGCTATCAGAATATTTTGTTCCAAGTTGGAAATTATTTCCTAATTCAACAGTACTATATTCTCTTAAATTAGTAACATCTGTTACTCCTAATTGTTTAAGATATTCATCTTTATTATCAAATTCTAAAACTTCTTTATTAATCCCAATATCATTTTTTTCATCATAAAGAGTTTTATCTTCTCCTAAATTAGTAATTGCTTGAAATTCTTCTGCTACTTTACCACCTATAACTCCATTATCACTAACAGTTGGTATAATTTTGATACCTAGTCTTTTAAATATATTTAAATATACTTGATGCATTAGTTCATATGTCTTTTGCATATCTTCTTCAGTTTTATCAAATGAATAAGCATCCATCATAACAAAAGTTCTTGGCCTAAATAAATATCCTCTAGTTCTAATTTCTTTTCTAAATTTTTCACCAATTTGATAATAAATGGCTGGTAAATTTTTGTATGAAGATAATCTATTGGCACCAAATAAAGTAGCACATTCTTCTGCAGTTGGAGCAAGTCCATATTCACCTAAATTATTGTTTATTGTAAACATTATATCTCCATTTTTTGTATAGGTATCCCATCTATTAGATTGGTCCCATATTTTTCTTGGTTGAAGTTTTGGAAATTCTACTTGAATACATCCTGCCTTATCTAATTCTTCAATTATGATATTTTCAACTATTCTTTCTAGTTTTGTCCATAAATTACCATAACCATAAATACCACTTTCAAATTGATATAATTCTCCTAGTTTCATTAAAATATCTTGACCAGAGTAATTACTATCAATATCATTTAGATTAATCTTTTTAATATTTAACCTACTTAATCTCATTTTATTCACCCTTTCTTTAAACAAAAAAGGATAGCACTTAAGGAGCGCAAAAGCACGGTGCCATCCTTTATTTTACTTAATTTTGATAACGGCTATTCACCGGAAATGTTTTCATTTCACTCTGAAGGTAGGAATTAAATAGTATCATAACTTGTTCACACTATACCAAGCTCACTTTTATGCTTAACTAATTAATATTCCTTCGTCACTGCTTTGCAACATATTATATCATAAATTTTAATTGTCCACAAATTATTTTTTGTCCACATACTTATTTTATCTAGGATTTCTCAGTTTCATGTGGACATGTTATAAAATTCGAACCAACTTAATACTTTTGTAATTTTAAGTTTTCCCTTATTCTATCTTACTTTCCACAGCATTGTTTATATTTTCGACCCGAACCACATGGTAAACCATTAAAACAGCCTTGTAATTTCTTGCTTTAAAATTGGTCTTTCTTACTCATAAGTTTTAATAAATTACTCAGAAATTGTAAAAAAGTTATGTCTAATTTTCTGACAATGCAGTTTAAACTTATTTAATAACTTATCTAAAAAAATAGATTTAGCAATTATTTTTTCATATATTATCTTTTGATTTGTTATCAAAATAAAAAGAATTCAAAGACTAAATTCATAAATTTATTTTTTATCTAGTTTTATGTGTTACATCAATATCTTGATACATAGCTTGTTGCTCTTCTAGTAATGCTCTTTTCGCTTTTTCTAATTCAGCTTTTAAAGCAAAATTTTTTGCTGATGTATCAATTGGTTGATTCATAACTCTAGCTCTTTCTTCCATTTGTCTTCTTGCCTTTGCTGTATCAGCTTCAAAAGCAAAGTCTTTTGCTGATGTATCAATTGGTGTTATATTATCATTTGTTTTATTATAAATAATATTTTTATCCTCCATAGTAATTCCTCCTAATAATATTGTAACATATTTTTTAAAATTATAACACACTTTTTAAATTTTAAGGCTGATTTGGGCAAAAAAACTTATCTAAAACTTATCTAAACGCTTTTTTCAAGTTAAAATTACCTAAAAATTGTAAGTAGCGTCTCTTAATGAACTTTTAATTACTTTTTGATAGTTTCTTAATGCTTCTTTTGTAGTAGAAGATTGATACAATCTTAATAATGTTTTATTTAAACAAAATGAAGTAATTGCAGATAGTTTATAATTACCTAACTCTCTTTTAATATTACCAAAAGATTCTTTATATCTTTTTGCTGTAGAATATTTATAATTTATTTCAAAATACTCCCTCATCCAGTAATCTAAATATTCAGAATATAACATATTACACTCTTTTGTATTTTCTCCATTAATAAATTCTTCATATGCTCTTTGTCCTGCTATATATGCATCTCTTTTTGTTTTAAAACCAGATTTTGATATTTGTTTTCTTTTACCATTAACCTTTCCTACTTCAAATCTGTATTCATACAGATTATTTCTTTTACGTATGTTTATCATATCTTATTCCTCCTCTTTCTAAAAACATTTTACATCAAAAAAAGCATTAACAATTACTGTCAATACTTTTAAATATTACTTACTTTTAATATTTCCTAATTCTTTATTTCTATATTTATTATATAAATTATATATAAATTCATAATAATCTTCTTTATGTGAATTATATGTGCTTATAATTTTGTTCGCTATATTATATGCATTTTCATAATCTTCTTTTGTAATCAAACCTTGTTCATATACTTCTTTTAATTCATCTTCATCCATTATTGTTGGTTCATGCCCATTAGGTATACAAACATCTAATTTCATATCAACAAAATATGGATTTTCTGGATTACTAAAATCATTAGTTCTAGTTATATCAAAATAACTTTCTATCAAATTATCTTGATCATCAAACATAACAGTTAGCCACCAATTTTTTCCTTTAGGGGCGAATATCAAATTCTTATAGTTATTATCTGCTATAGTAACTTTACCAACTGGTGAGTCTACTGATAAAGGAGATTTAACTTTTTGCATATCTAAAAAGCATACTTTTCCTTCAAAAAAATCATTTTTTTCATCTTCAACTATTACTTCTTTTTCAGTAATTCTTTTCCAATCATCTCTTCTTAAGTCCCTAAATCCAAAAGTAATATTATTATACTTCAATTTTATTCTAGTTAAATATTCTTCTTCAGTTTCTCCAACTATAAAAGCTCCACACTCTAATTGTACTCTTAACGAAGCGGGGTTATCTTTATGAACAGATAAATATATTTCGTTTTCTTTAATAATTTCTTTACATTTTTCAATTGCTAAAACTAATCCTTTTTTAGCATAACCTTTTCCTCTATATTCAGGTAATATTCCATATCCTATATGGCCTGCACCTTTTCTTAAAAAATCATTTAAATAATGTCTTATTTTGAATAATCCGACTATCTTATCATCATCCCACAAAAAGAAGTACGTATCTGGGACATATCCATCAGGTAAATCTAACCCTTCAGAATTTTTTAACAGTTTAGGAATTACTTCATTTATAAATTCTTCATTTGTAACATCATGATATTTATTTTCAAATCCATTTTCTTGTGCTGGCATGGACTTTATTGCTTTATATTCTTCCTCAACATCTTCAAAATTTATTTTCTTTAAATAAAGCATACTATCAACTCCTACATATATTATACCATTAATTATAGAAAAAATGATGTCCACATTTAAAACGTTGTCTACATCCTTATTTTACTTAGGTTTTCACCACATTACGTGGACAAGTTATATAACTCGAACTAATTTATAATTTTTATAATTATTAGTTTTCCCTTATTTTATGTTACTTTCCACAACAGTTTTTATACTTTTTGCCACTTCCGCAAGTTCATCCTTTTTCAGTATATATGATACTATGAAGTATGTATAGTATTATAGGTTTTTCAAGGTTTAAAGGTCTGAACAGTATTGGTATAAATGTTACATATAGTATTATTTTTACCATACATTTTTTAGTCTGTGAGCACAAAATGTGCACATTGTTCCCATCACATATTCAAAAAAGCATAACATCATATATGATATTACTAATTATTTCAAATTTTTTCAACGTTATGTGTTTTATCTATTTTTTTATCTAATTTTTTGTAATTTGATTTAAAATTTAATAAAGTTTCCATTGCACTTATAACTGCTGAGGATTCAAATATATCTCTCCTATAATACCCAGTTGTTAGGTATCCAGTTATTCCATTATCTTTTTTATTACTACTATTACCAAGAATACATTCAATAACTTTATTCAAAGATTTTCCATCTTTAACATAATTAAACATTCTTTCAGTAATTTGAAGACCACTTGATTTTCCTATAAATTCATTACCATTTTGGTCTAATATTGATGCATAAGTAACAATAAAATATGTATTATCTATCTGTTCATATCCACCCTCAATACTAATTAGTAAATCAAATGAAATATCATTTTCCATGCAATAATTATATAAACCATGATTTCTATTTTTTGCACCTATTAAAGTTTCATCATTAATAGGTTTAGAACTTACTAAAGAATTAACATTAACAGGGACAATAGAAATATCATCAAATCCTAATTCATTCATTGCAATTAAAATTGATCTTTGTTTAGAAACATTCATAGAGCCTAAAACTATTTTCATATTTTCACCATCCTATTTTTTTATAAAACAAACTATTTACTACAACGTTGTTTATGATTCTTACCAAATTCAAAGATTACTTTTTTCCAGTACATATAACACTATGAAGCATAGATAGTATTACATATTTTTCATTTATGAGCACAAAATGTGCACAAATGGCGTTATGTGCACAATTTTTTGCCTTTTTTTGACTATTGATAAACTCACAAACTTTTATAAAACAAGCTATTTACCACAACATTGTTTGTATTTTTTTCCCGAACCACATGAACTATATTTTCTAGTATTTATAGTATTTATTATATTATCATAACTATTGTTATTACTTTATTTACTAGACTAATAACAGTTTTTATTTATGGTATTATTGGTACTATTAGTATTATCTTTTTTTGTGATTTACAAACAAATTACAAACATTGTTTGCATTTACTCTTTCAACCAACCTTTATTATTTTTTACTTAATTAACTTTTTTTCTAAACAATATGGTACAACTTTATGTTTTAAAGTATTTGATAAAATTTCATCCCCATTTTTTGATTGATACCATAAGAATTTTTCTATTTCAACGGATGTTGTTAACTCGCCATTAAGGATACCGTTATATTGAAAAACATAAAAGTGAATTGGTGTAACCCCATCACTAGTGGCTATCTCATCGAATTCCATTACTAATTCCAAGGCATTTTCATCAAATAAAGCATCATTACCCAATTCTTCATGACATTCTCTTATAGCGGCCTGCAATGGTGTTTCTCCAGGCTCAACTTTTCCTCCTATCATTTGATATGTTGGCCTTTTTTTAGGCTTATCAATTAATAAACTACCATTTTTAAAAAACATTGTTCCAACTACATTCATATCATTTCCTCCTATCTTTTATTATTAATTACTTTAAACTATCTGTCCTATTTTTAAACTTATCAGTTGTTACGCTAGATGAAAATCTTTTCCATCTTGTCACTTACCACCTTCTACAATATTTTCTAAAATTTCACAACTATTTCCAAGAGTGTTTGATGCTGATGTAAAAAATGGTATAACTGTTTTACCAGTAAAATCATTTTCTTTTACCATTAATAGATACAATAACAAACTAATATTGATATACCTTTCCATTTTTTGTATTAATTATTTTTCTAATTCTATAAAAATTTGAGGACTATTCTACAAACATTATGTAATTTTTACAAACAAATTACAAACATTTGAGGTTTTTTCAACCTTTTTTTAGTCCTATTAAATCTCACAATCCCTTATTTTATGGGCTATTTGCCACAGCACTGTTTGTACTTCTTACCACTTCCACATGAACTTTGTACTCCCATATTATCTGTATTATTTGTATTTATAATATTACCTGTATTTCAGGCTTTTCCAGACTAGGTAACATCTATATTATTTGTATTATCTGTACTATTTATATTATAAATATTTCTCTACTGTGGACAAATTGTGGACACCGTCCACATCCGTTCACTGCCATCATTATACCATATTTCAAAGTTCAATAAATTGTGCGAATTGGAAAATCATACATTTGTGTTTTTTCTGTTCATAATTATATACTATATATTAAGATTAGTCAAACTACTGAGATTCAATTTTATATTCTATAATCTTATTTATTGTTTCAGATTTTGATATATTATCAAATAATTCTGTTGCATATTTTCTGGAACTTTCTGTGCTAGAAATATAAAAGTTTTCTGTTGTTTCTATATTCTTGTGACCTAGTAAATCAGCAACATCTCTTATCTCTATACCATTGTTTAATATTTTGGTTGCATAACTTCCTCTTAAATCATAGAATCTACATTTTTTTATTCCTAACTCATTATGGATTATTTTATATGGATACCTTGTTATGTCAGTTCCTATATATGCTCCATTTTCTTTTGTAAAAATCAAATTATATCTTTTGCTATCTTTATTACTTATTTCTTCTCTAACTATTCTATGCTCAACTATTTTTCCATATTTATTTTCAACTTCTTCAAGATTATAATAAATATACTTTCTTCCATATAGTTTTTTCAAATAGTCTTGTTTATTCTTATAATTTTGTAATGCTATTTTTAAAGTTTGACTTATATGAACTTTTCTTGTTCCAGTTTGAGTCTTGGTAGTTCCTATAAACCATCTTCCTTTATCATCTTTAGGTTTATCATATACATTATGCTCTATATTTATTATTCCCTTTTCAAGATCAATGTCATCCCAAGTTAATGCACATACCTCACCAGTTCTCATACCGGTATAACAAGATGTTAAAAAGACACAAGTAAATGTGTCATTATCAGCAAATCTATTTAATATTAAATCTATTTCTTTTTGTGTATATAAATGTTTTACATCTTCTCTTTTTTTATCAAATCTTGGTAATCTTAAATCTCTTGCAGGGTTATATTTGATAAAGCCGTAAACATTACAAGCGTCACGAAAAGAACCCTTAACAACTTTTAATATATTTTTAAAATATGTTGGAGCAAAATCATTTTCTTCACATATTTCTGTTATATAAGAGTTAAGTTTCACACTTGTAATTGTAGACAATCTATATTTACCTAATTTTGGAACTATATGATTTTTAATTATATTTTTATATGCTTGTATTGTGTTATATTTTAAATTTATTTTACAATAATTATCAAGCCAATAATCTAAATAATCAGTATATGAAATATTGCAATCTTTAAAAGGCATACCTGCGTTTAAATATTCAGTGTATGCCTTATTCCCTTCTTCTTGTGCTTCTGCTTTTGTTTTAAAACCCGACTTTGTTATCCATTTTCTTTGTCCTTTAACAGGTGCTATTTCAAATTGATATTGATATACCTTTCCTCTTTTTTTAATTCCTACACTAGCCATTATGATTTATCTAATAAACTAACATCTAATTTTTTAATACAATTTATATCAGAAAGGTCTTTTCCCTCATTCTCAATTAGAAACTTTAACAAAGTGGATTTTAGAACTTTAACGCTTCCAAGTTTTATTGCAGGTAAATAACCATTATTTATCAATTTATAAACATAGTTAGGACTAGAATGTAGCATTTTTGCAACTTCGTGTACTGAAAATATCATTGTGTCTTCCATATTACATCAACCTCCTATTCTTTCTACACTTTATTTTTATATTATTTAATTTTTGATTTTTAAATAAATAAGTATTTGTTATTACATCAATGACCATTTCTTTTGCTTCTTTTTTGTTTGTTGCTTTTAATTGAATCTCTTGTTTTTGTTTCCTTGAAATAATAGTCACTATATATTCTTTCATTTTTCTTTTCATTATACTCTCCTATTCCTAAACTAAATAAATACCCAATAATGTTAATGGATAGTGTTTTTATCAATGCATTATCTATTTTTTGTAACTGATTATCTTTTAATTTTCCAAGATATGAAATTAAACGACTTTTATCTATTGTTCTTAATTGTTCTAATAAAATCATTGAATCATATTTTAAAAAATCATTTCTAAATATTGTTATGTGAGTTGGTAAATCTGCTTTCTTTATCACTTCTGTTAGAGGTGCAATAATAACAGTAGGACTATATTTGTTTCCTAAATTGTTTTGTATAACCACCACTGGTCTTTCTCCTTTCTGTTCACTTCCAACAACAGGATTCAATGAAGCATAATAAATATCTCCCTTTTTTATATCAGATTTAATCATCTTTCTTTTCAACTTTATATATAATGCGTGGTGGTCTATCATTAAATAGATTTAATATATTTAACTTCTTGTCTTTTAAATAATCTGTTAAAACACGATTAACATCTTCCTGTGCTTTTTGCATACTTGTTTGTGAATGATCCATAGTCGTTTCAAATATCAATTTAACTTTTACTTTATAATTTTTTCTTTTCATTAAAATTTCCTCCTTAATATGTAAAAAAGCCAAAGTACATATAAATACCTTGACTTTCATAATATTTATTTCTTTTATTTTTTTAGTTTTAACTGATATTTGTCTTAATACCCTCAGTACGGGATTTCATCAAACTATTGACTTGCTAAATCAATATCACAGGAATTTCACCTCCCCGAGGATCTCTCCGGGCTGCACCCATTGCGTGAGTCTGTGGCTATGCAGGAGTATCTTTAATTCTGTTAGATGTAATCGCAAATTAGGTGCTACCTAATTTTATAACCAAGCATAGACCGACAAGCGTACTCGTTAAAGTGCTATTTCTAACAGGAATGTATCTGATGAATGTGTATCAAATTTTCAAAGAACACATCCTGCTCCACTTAAATAAAAGGAAACAGGTGGAAAAGGATTAACTCCCTTTCAACTGTTTCCTCACTAAAATGCAAAATAACAGACACTAAATTTTAATTTTTAAATATTTTTTTAAATTTTCTAATGCTCTTTCCAAAATAATATGTACTGATTGTTGTGTAGCATTTTCTTCTTCTGCTATTTGCTGCTCTGTTTTATCTTCAAAATAATATTTTTTAATTCTTCTTTTTTGAACCTCTGGCAATAATTCTATTGCTTTTTTTAGTTCGTCAAATGTAGATTTCTTTATAATCTCATCTTCCAAACTTGAAGGCTTTTCCTTTGCTCTTGATTCAAGGTTGTTTTCAAATATTTCTGAATGTTCGATATGTCTATCATATTCATTCAATTCTTTAATATCTTGTAGTTCAAACTTATCAAAAACTCTATATACTTCTTCACTAACTTCTACTTTATTTAGATGTCCTTTAACATCTTTAAATGTAATTGTATAAATATTTTTTTCTTCAATATAATTTAATGTATAAGGGTTGTCCTTACATTTTCTTCTTTTAGGGCTTTCTGCCATCTTTCTTTCCTCCATTCAAGTTTTTTTGTTTAAACTTGAACTTTGGTGGGCTTCTGCACCTAAAATTTTTTACACAAAAAGAAAAGACGCCAATAGTCAAACTCATATTTTGAGTCAAACTATTAGCGTCAATCAAAACTGCATTATTTAATTTTCTTGTTTTTTTACGTTTATGAGCGAAAGATACCCCTTTATGAATATAATCGCTTCTATCAATTTCTAACAAACAAATAAGAACTACTCTCACGATCATAAGGGGGCAACAACTCCTACTTCTTATAAAAATCAATGCCCTAATTTTTATACGAGTAATAGCGTAAGGTATTGCTCCCTCTTATGAAAAATTAACCAGTAATATATCTTCTTCTTTTGTTGTCAAAGAAATATGTACTGCTTAATTATTTCTTTTAATTGTCCTTATTTAATTATCAAAACTACTATAATTAATTTCATATATCACACAGCCTGGCATTGCTATATGTACGATTACATTATACAACATTATTCTTGCGAATTTTGTCGAATTATGCGAAAAGCAATATTTTTGCCATTAAATGTAATATTTTTTACTTTTGTATAGTATTTTGCCACTTTCGTAAACTATAAATCAATAATTCGTAGCAAAAAAAATAGCAGTACATTTAATACTGCTACATATCTAATATTCTATTTACATCATATACTCTGCTTGTGATATTACTCTTGATGTTGCTTCCTCATTATATTCTGGTGGGTAACCATAAGCATCTAATAGTCTTTTTATTTGAGAACGCATTTCAGCCTGTGTAGATTTCTTCTTTGACCAATCAACTGTTGCATACTTTTCTACAATATCTTTTAACTTCATTGCAATAAGTCTTAACGTTTCATCAGTCATTAATTCTGCTGCCTTACCATCTGTTGTTAATGCGTCATAAAAAGCTCTTTCTCTTCCTTTTAAATTGTTTTTATTAGCGTTATTTTCGTCTTCAACCATTTCTTGCGAAAATGCCATTAAGCCAACGATTGTCATTTCTATATCTGCATTGTCTTCCACTTCAAGAGTTGGTCTATTGTAATATTCTTTTAATAAGTTTCTTAATCTTTCACTATACTCTTGTGATTTAACAAGATTATATTTTTTATATTCTTTTATTGCTTGTGTCAATAATTTTTCAAGAATTTTTACAAATACGTGAGGTGGATTGCTTTCTCTTAATTCTTTTACTTTGTCTTCTCTTAATAAATCCCAAACACTACTTCCATCATTTTCATTTACTTTTGTTAGAACTTTTACTTCATCACCAACTATTGCTTCTGCAAGTAGTTCGCTTACTCTTTCATTGATTTTAGTTAGTGAAACAGGATTTCTAGAATATTCAATTTTTTGAATAAAATATCTAACTGCTAAATAATAGTTTACTTTTGTCTTAGTTTCTTCATTTAATACGCCCAGTGCAATTACAAAAGCACTTTTAATAGTTTTAGTAATTGATAGGAACTGTTTCTTTCTTTTTTCATTTTCAAGAACAAAGTTTGCCCCATCCTGAATTGTTCTAAACTTATCTAATTGTTTTGAACTTTTAAAACCTGATTCATCAATTTTATAAAACCATTCATCAAGAATTGATAAGTTTTCATCTATCAAAGTTTTTGCAGTTTCTCTTATATCTTTAAGATTAACATCTCTATCTCTTTTGGTGTAAGTATTTAATGCCTCATCCAATGCTTTTGAGATTCCAATATAATCAACAATTAGTCCTGAATCTTTTCCAGCATAGACTCTGTTAACTCTTGCTATTGCTTGCATTAATGTATGACCTTTCATTGGCTTGTCTATATACATAACATCAAGATCTGCAACATCGAATCCTGTTAACCACATATCTACTACTATTACAATCTTTGTTTTTCCTTTTTTATTTTTAAAGTCATTGGCAATATTATCTCTGAATTTTTTGTCTTTTATTACATCCCTCATTTTTTCATCATCTTTATTACTAGATGTAACAATTAGTTGCATTTTTTCTTTGTAATTAGGTCTTATGTCTAAAATTAAATTATATAAATCAAATGCAATTTTTCTAGTCATACAAACAATCATTGCTTTATCATTTAAAATACCTTTTCTTTCTTCATAATGATTAACAATATCATTTGCTAACAATTTTAATCTATCTTCATCTCCAAGTAAAACTTCCATACGACTCATTTGAGATTTTGACATATCAATTAAATCTTCTGTAACTCCATTATCACGCATTTCATTATAGTATTCATCTATTTCTTCAAGTTTCTTATCATCTAACCAAACTTTTGCAAGTCTTGACTCGTAGAACAATTTTACAGTTGAACCATCTTCAATAGATTGTGTCATATCATATACATCAATAATATCTCCAAAAATAGCAGTTGTATCTTTATCCTTAGTTTGTACAGGAGTTCCTGTAAATCCAATGAATGTTGCATTTGGCAAAGCATCTCTAATATATTTTTCATAGCCATATTTCGTTTTCATTTCAAAATCTGTGCTATTCTTTTTGTATGTAACCGTTTCCTCTATTCCATAATGACTTCTATGTGCTTCGTCACTTATAACAATAATATTATCTCTATCATTTGGAATTATATTGTCTTTATCAATTTTTTGTAGTGTTGTAAAGATAATTCCACTTTCTTTAACATTTGACAGTTTATCCAATAAATCTTTCCTATTTGATACTTTTACTGGTTCCACTCTTAAATAATTCTTTGCATTACTAAAAGTCGTATATAATTGGTCATCTAAGTCATTTCTATCAGTTAGCACAACTATGGTTGGGTTATTTAATGATTTCTCTTGAATAAGTCTATATGCTAACATTAACATACTAAAACTTTTACCAGAACCTTGTGTATGCCATACTAACCCTGCCTTACCATCACCATTTGGTCTTTTGTTTTTAAGAATTGAATCAAAGGCTTTTTTTACACCAAAGTATTGATGATATTGACTTAAAATCTTAATAGGTTTTTCTTTATCTTTATCAATAAAGAATAAGTTATTTTTTATAATATCTAATAGTCTATCTTTTGTGAAAACTCCATCTATCATTACATCTAGTTTATTAACACTATAATCTTTATATACTTCTCTTCCATCGACACTTTTCCACTCTGAATATCTTTCAAAATCACTTGTAATAGTGCCTAGTCTATTGTTCGCACCATCACTTATTACACAGAAAGCATTGTAATTAAACAATGTAGGAATATCATACCTATAACCGCTATTATCAGAATTACCTCCTAATTGATTATATGCATTTTCTATTGTAGCGTCTTCTCTATCTTCTATACTTTTTAATTCAAATATAATTAACGGAATACCATTTATATAAATTAAAACATCTGGAATCCTAGTTGATCTTCCCTCATTAAACTTAACCTGATTAACGACTTTAAAAATATTATTATCAGGGTTTTCAAAATCAATAATTTTTACTAATGGATTTGAATCACTAAAATAATCATCAATAAATATTCCATCTACTAAATATTTGTGGAATAATCTATTTTTATCTATAAAAGAAAGTGCGTCTAAATGTTTTAATTTTGTTACTACTTCACTAAATATTTTTCTTTTTATTTTAGGATTTATCATTTCTAGTGCTTCTAATAAATCATCTTCAATAATAAAATCATCTAATTTTCTATTAACAATCCAATCATCATTTTCTTGAATATATGTATATCCTTTTTCTTCAAACATCTGAATTATAGACATTTCTAATTCGTGTTCATTATATTTATCATTCATTATAATTGCACTCCCTTTCTTTTAACAAATTCAAGTGACATCTTGTCTTAAATTATAACATATTTCTACAATAATTACCATACATCAGCCGATATTTGCTGATAATTATATATATTGATTTTATATTCTCATAGTTGATACTGTCGGAAGTTTGGATGACAAAATAGAAAATAACAATAAAATTATCATAAAATTAGAAGAATTATTAAATTTAAAGTTCAAAAATATTTATAATGACGCACTTAAAACAGGTATAACAATTAACTTAAATGACATTGTTAATCTTAAAACAGGAAAAAAAGACGCAAATGCAGCAAATGAAAATGGCATTTATCCTTTTTTCACTTGTTCCGAAAAAGAATCTAATATTGATGTGTATTCTTTTAATCAAGAAGCAATTTTAATTGCTGGAAATGGAAATATGAGCGTAAAATACTTTAATGGAAAGTTTGACGCATATCAAAGAACTTATGTTATAAGTTCAAGTAAATATTTTTATTATTTATATCTATATTATAAAAATTTTATAGGAAATATTTCTGTTGGTGCAAAAGGATCAGTTATTAAATTTTTAACAAAATCAATGTTATTAGATATTGATCTTCCAATACTTGATAATATTACTATGCAAAGGTTTGAATCAGATATTCAAAAGATATTAAATTATGAATTGAGGTTATCGGAAGAAAATAAAAAATTAAGTTTATTAAAAGAAAAATACCTAAAAAGATTCTTCTGATTCTCATATTCTATAATTTATGTTCAACACAATAATTGATATTATAGGAAGTTTAGACGATAAGATAGAAAATAATAATAAAATCATTGAAAAAATGAATAATCTATTAAATGTTAAAACAAATGAATTGCTATTATACAAGACTAAAAAATTTCAACTTAATGATATTATTGAAGAATGCAAAGAAAAAGCAGAAATAGAACTTGTACCATATTCAGTGATAAATACAGGAAAAGTTATAATTCAAAACGAGCAATTTAATAAAGAAATTGCGAAGAATACCAAAGGAAAGTATAAAAAAATAAAAAAGGACTACTTTGTTTACAATCCATCTAGAATTAATATAGGCTCTATTGGGGTAATGGAAGATGAAATCGGTTGTGTAAGCCCTATATATGTAGTTTTTAAATGTATTGAAGAATATAAGATATACTTACAACAGTTGCTGACATTTGATTCTATGATTAAAGAGATAAATAAGAGATGTTCTGGTTCTGTTAGACAAGCATTGTCTTTTAATGATTTATGTTCAATAGAAATATACGATATAGAAAAAGAAAAATTAAAAATATACAATAAATATTGTGATAGCATTATTAGAATTACAAAAAAATTAGAACAAGAAAATAAATTATTAGAAAATCAAAAAAAATTATATCTGGCTAAATTCTTTTAGTCAGATTTTTCTATGTAATATCATATTTGCAGGAGGTGAAGTTATGGACGAAACTTTTATCACGCAACTGCAAAATGATAACTTATCAGCAAATACTATATCTTCTTATACTATTGCTATAAAACATTATTTCAGTATTTTTGATGAAGTAACCAAAAGTAATTTATTAACTTATAAAGGCTTTTTAATTGAAAATTACCAACCTAAAACGATAAATCTTAAAATTCAAGCAATAAATAAATATTTAGATTTTGTAAATAAAAAAGAATTGAAGTTAAAATTTGTTAAAATTCAAAGAAAAAACTTTTTAGAAAATGTTATAAGTTATCCAGATTATTTATTCTTTATCAATAAACTAAAAAAAGATAAGAACTATATGTGGTATTTTATTGTGAGGTATTTAGGTGCAACTGGTGCAAGAGTAAGTGAGTTAATACAAATTAAAGTGGAAAATGTAAAAATTGGGTATATCGACTTATATACCAAGGGAGGCAAGATTAGAAGAATATATATTCCAAAAAAATTACGAGAAATCACGATTAAATGGTTAGAAGAAACAGGCAAAACAAGTGGTTATCTATTTACTAATAGGTTTGGCAATAAAATTACTACTAGAGGACTTGCTCATCAATTAAAAAAGTATGCCGATGATTATGGTATGGATTTAAAATATATTTACCCACACTCTTTCAGGCATATGTTTGCCAAAAGATTTTTAGAAAAAAATCAAGATATTGCATTACTTGCAGACTTGATGGGACACGAAAGCATTGAAACAACAAGAATATACTTGCGAAGAACAAGTGAAGAACAACAAAAAATAGTTGATGAAATCGTAAATTGGTAAAAAGTTCTTTGGGTTTATCCAAAGAACTTTTTTAAATAAAACTGCTTTAATAAAAATAACTTTTGATTTTCTTTTTTCAAGCAAAAAGTATATTCAACGCTATCATTTATATTTTTAATATAATCATTTATATTTTTTGGAACTTGAAGATTTAAAATTTTAAGGTTATCAATAGTAATTTGTGGTTGTGCCGAACCTGTCTTGTATTCATATAACCCCTTATACATAAATTCTAAGAAAAAATAATATGTATAATCAAAATTTTTAAAATCTAATACTAATGAATTACTTGTAACAGTAGAGTTTTCATCTGTTAGGTGAATAATACCAGATGAGTTTCCTCGACAAGATATAGCAATTTTATGTTCCTTAAATGTGTAGTTATTTAAATAGCCAATAATGCCATTGCTTCCATATACTGAATATAAACCGTCTTTTAAAATCTCAGACGTAGGAATTCCTTTACCATATTTTATATCAGCCAACTCTAATATATTTTTTTCAACTAACTCATTTTTACTTTTAAAATCAGTGTGTGCTAATTGTAATTTTTGCCATAATTTATCAATGATTTTATTATTATTTTCTATCTTATCGTCTAAACTTCCTATAATATCAACTATGTGTTGTTGATATTGTAAATTTGGTAAAGATATATCAATATTTAAAATATCAGTTGGCTTTACTCTAAATACTTTCATTCCAGTTATAAATTGTTGAATACATTTAAGAAAGTTATCACTTTCAAAATAATAATTTAGATATTCTGGAATAATTGACGAAGAATGTATTTTTATTAAGTGTGTTTCCATACCTGCAAGAAATGGTTTGTTATCCGAATTTTTGACAATTATACATTTACCAAGATCATCATAATTTTCGGAAGTTAAATTCATAACTATATCATTATTGTTAATTTGATATTTAGAATTATAAAAACTATTATCAACTTTTATAATTTCATTATGTATTTCATCAAGATTTAACTTTACATTATATTTTTTATATAAGTCACCATAATGCAGATATGGAATGCTGTAATCAATGCCAGTTAAATCTCGCTTTATTTGTATGCCTTTACTAAAAGAACATAAATTTTTTAATAACATTTTACACCTACTTTCTGAAAGGAGTTTATATGAAAATTCAAGATATATTAGTTTTAAAAAGAGGCTATGATTTACCTGAATCTAAAAGAATAAAAGGAAAGTACCTAGTTTATTCATCAAATGGAATTTCTGGTTGTCATAACGAATACAAAATAAAAGGTCCAGCAGTTATTACAGGAAGATCTGGAAGTTTGGGTAATGTTCAATATACAGAAAATAATTGTTGGCCTTTAAATACAACTTTGTATGTTTCAGATTTTAAAGGAAATAACCCTAAATACATTAGTTATTTATTGCAAACACTTCATTTGGAAAAATACGGTTCTGGCTCAGCCGTCCCTACTTTGAACCGAAATCACCTTGATAACCTTGAAGTACCGTTTCATTCTTTAACAGAACAACAACACATAGTTGATATTAGGAGGTGTTTTTGTGCAAGTTAAATTAAGTGATTTATGTAATATAACAATGGGGCAATCTCCAAAATCAATTTACTATAACAAAGAAGGCTCTGGTATCCCATTTATGCAAGGATGTACAACCTTTGGAAGATTATTTCCAAGTATTGATACTTGGACTACTTCATATAACAAATTGGCTAATCCTAACGATATATTATTTACAGTACGAGCCCCTGTCGGTGATATAAATATAGCATTAACAAATATTGCTATTGGTAGAGGTTTGGCTGCATTAAAACCAACTTCTGTTTCAACAAAATATTTATATTATTTATTGTTGTCAAACAAAGAATTATTTACTAACAATTCTTCTGGTACGGTATATGACTCAATAAATAAATATAACCTTGAAAATACGATACTAAACGTTCATTCTTATAGTAATCAACTTCTTATAGTTGATATTATTGCATATCTAAAATTTCTTCTACTTTCTTTGCTAATTCTTGATTTTCTTTTAATAAATCTTTTAGTTCATTTGATACAATTTTAATTTGTTCTTCTACTTCCTCTTTGGACATTTCATTGGAATCATCAATTCCTACATATCTTCCAGACACTAATGAATAATCATTTGCTCTAATTTCTTCTAAACTAGCAGAATAACAATAACCTTTTATATCTTCATAGTTTTCATTCTTCAACCAATTATGATATGTATTGGCTGTTTCTTTAATTTCTTCTTTACTTAATTCCCTAATTTTTCTATCAATCAAAGTTCCTTTTTCTCTTAAATCAATAAAAAGAATTTTATCATTTTGTGTTTTTTGTTTTCTTAAAAACCATAATGATACTGGAATACCTGTTGTATAAAATAATTTATCTGGTAATGTAATTATACAATCAATGATGTCATCCTCTATCATTGCTTTTCTAATATTATATTCTTGTGTCTGACTTGTAGATAAACTACCATTTGCTAAAACGAAACCTGCAACACCTTTTGGTGATAATTTTGAAATCATATGTTGAATCCAAGCATAGTTTGCATTTCCTTTTGGAGGAACATCATATTTCCATCTAGGATCTTCTAGTAATGACTCTTGACCATAATCTTTAATATTAAATGGTGGATTGGCAAGTATATAGTCTGCCCTTAATGCTTTATGCTTATCGTCGTGGAATGTATCTCCATTTGAATCACCTAAGTCGGCTTCAATTCCTCTAATTGCTAAGTTCATTTTTGCTAAACGCCAAGTTGTAGCATTTAATTCTTGTCCATAAACAGAAATATTATTTATATTTCCTTGATGTTCATCAACAAAATTTGCTGATTGAACAAACATACCTCCCGAACCACAGCAAGGGTCATATACCTTACCATTAAAAGGTTCTATCATTTCAACAAGCAATTCAACAACACATCTCGGAGTATAGAATTCTCCACCTTTTTGCCCTAAATTTCTTGCAAATTTACCCATAAAATATTCATACACCTTACCAAAGAAATCACCACCAGCATTTGTTGTGTCTAACTTATTTGTAAATAAATCAATCAACTCGCCTAGTCTTCTTTGGTCAACTTCTAGTTTTGAATAAGTTTTTGGTAAAATATTCTTCAATTCAGGGTTTTGCTTTTCAATAGCAATAAAAGCCTCGTCTAATACTTTTCCTAATTCCTCAGATTTAGAATATTTAGAAATATAACTCCATCTTGCTTCTTCTGGTATCCAAAAGACCATATTTTTTGAGTATTCATCTATATCATTTTCATAGCCTTTTCCCTCATCAACAAGTTCTTTATATCTAACATCAAATTTATCTGAAAGGTATTTTAAAAATATTAGTCCAAGTACAACGTGCATATAATCTGCTGCTGCAAGTCCTCCACGAAGTTTATTTGCAGAGTCCCATAGTACATTTTCTAGTTTTTCTGTACTCATATTTTTCCTCCTTTAATTTAATGATTAACAATGCTAATTATATCATTTAATCACTTTTTTTTCTATATATCAGACAAAATTTGCAAAAATAATGCTATTTCCCCTAGAAAAATAATATTAACCCAAGTAGATGAAATAATAAATACTGGGTGATAGTTATGATTATTAAAAACTTTAAATATAGTAGAGAAATGCTTGATGTAAAACAAAAAGATATTGCAGAATTACTTAATGTTCATTATTCAACAGTATCAGGATGGGAAACAGGAAAAGACACAATTCCAATAGAAAGATTGGTAGAATATGCAAATCATTATAATTATAGTTTAGATTATTTGTTTGGAATAAAAAGTTATAATGAAGAATACTTACCACTAAAACTTGATCTTAATTTAATAGCACATAACCTAAAAAATTTAAGGAAGAAAAATAATTACACACAAGCAAAACTTGCAAAAAAACTAAATACAACTCAGGCTTCCTATTCCCATTATGAAAGTGCCACTAATATAATACCAACAGTTTTCTTATATAACTTAACTACAATCTACAAACCTTTTAGTATTGATAAACTTTTGGGTAGAAAAAAGCAATGAGCCTTATGCAGACTTATTGCTTTTAATTTTTTTAAATTCTATTCCATCTATAAATTTTGTAAATACACTTATTACTTTCTTTTCATCAATAGGCTTTTCAATATATTCATCAAATCCTGCTCTTAAAAATTCTGCTCTTGAATTATGTTGAACAGTTAAAACAATAATAGGAATCGAAAAATCTTTATTTTCTTTAAGTTCCAAAACTTTTTCTCCTGACTCTCCATTTGAATAAGTATTATTGGTTATGATAATGTCATAAGTATTTCCGTTCTTTATTCTATCTATAATATCACTAGCCGTTGGAACAACTTCTGTTTCTATTCCCATACTTCTTAATACAGAATTAGTAAATGGTGCCATACTTGTCGTATAATCACCAAGCAGAACCTTAACTTTTTTATTAGTTTCATACTTTGATTTTCCACTATATTTCGATTGAATTTCAGTATTCCACTTATAACTGTTTTCTTTTCTAATTTTCTCAATTCTTTCTTTATATTGTTTTTTTATTTTTTCTTCATATTCCTTTTCTTTTTCAACAAGTTCCTTTTCTTCTTTAATTTCTTTTATAGATTGATAAACAAAATATATAAATGCTACTAATAATACAATAATTCCTAAAATAAATACAACTTTATCATTATTCACTTTCTTTTACCTCCATAAATATTTTTCCTAAATCAACATCATATTTTTCTTTTAATATTTTTTCTGTATTTTGAATTATACTTTTTCTATACTTTTCTTTTTCTTTTGATGATAAACAACCAGAACAAACATATTGGAATATATCATTTATACTTACGCTGTTAAGTTCTTCAACTAGATAATTCAAATAGCATTCGTAAGCCATTATTTGTGAATACGATTCAACATAGACATCTTCCCTGTATTCATCTTTTTTATTCAAGTTTTCTACTAGCCTTTTAATTTCAATATAATCATCACAAGATAAAACAATTTTGTTGCCATCATTTTCTAATATTTTATATTCTTTCAAAATATCTCCTAATGATTCGCCAACACATTGTAGTCTTTTTTGAATGGAAACAATTTTATCACTTTTATTTTTTTCTTCATATAAAAATAATAATTCAACACATATATTCTTGTTTTGATTAACATATTTATAATAGTTTTCAAACTTTTTTAATCTCTCATTTTCAATAATAAAACTTTCTTTATTATTTGTAATTTTTAGCATAAAGCACTTCCTTTAATATTCTATTTTCCCAAGTTATGTTTCAAAAAATATATTAGACAATATGACTATCTAATTTCTAAACAAAAAACAGTACACCCTTTATATAAAATGTACTGCTCAAAAACTCAATTTTCATAAAGGTTTTCTAACCATTTTCATTATAACATTTTCTTCCAGTAAAAGTCAACCGAAATCGGCGCATAATTTCAACCGATTTCTGCTAAAATTTCTTTTAGTGGTAAGGAGGGCTAGTAATATGTTATTTAAAGAAGCAATTACATTAAGAATACTTGAATTATGTAACCAATATAGCTACACTCCAAATAAACTTGCAGAATTATCTGCTGTTGCCCCATCTACATTAAGAGCATTGTTGGCAAACAAAGTAGATAATCCTAGTTCTACAATTATTTTTAAACTATGTAAAACTTTTAAAATAGAACTAAAAGAATTTTATAATTCTCCACTATTCAATATGGAGAAATTGGAGTATTAAAAGCGTTAAAGTAAAAGAAGATTATTCGTCAGAAAATGAATAATCTTTTTTATTTATGTATCAAGGCTATTTCCTAATTTTAGAAATAACCTTTTTTATTTTAGAATATAGAATTAGTATTCCTATACTTAATTTTAAAGTTGCAATTAGCATACTTACTCAGCCTTAAAATAATTAAATTGAGATGATTTACTCCACTCGTATGCACTCCACATATCTGTTTGATTAGACGCTGGATCAACCATAATAACATTATTACCATTTACTCCTGTGACTGCAACCCAATGTTGATTTCCCGGTGTTGCTCCTTTTACTTCTTCTGTCACAAAATACCCTGCATTTACATATTGAGTAATTAAGGCTAATTTTTCACTTCTGCTTTTTCCTCTTAAATTGACATTACCCACATATTTAAAGTTCGGAACAACTTTACTAATCGGTCCATAATATAAATTTCCGCTTTCATCAAAACCTCCGTTTTTATTTAATGCTTCTACAAATGTTCCCGGATTAAATGGTTCTATATTTGGTGTAGGTACTCCTGACTTTTCAATTAGTATTGCTATTGAAGTAACCAGACAACCAATATTTCCTATTGTACTATTTGTATTGCCTATTTTTATGTTAGACCAACTCTGTCCTGCTTGTCGCCAATTAACATATTCGCCCGAATCAGTAGCACCATAAATAACTCCGTTCCATAAACTTGCATATTTGTTGTCTGTAAGTTCTGCTAATTGTTTATTTTGAGCAGGTGAAAAGTGATAATCATTTTTCATTTGTTCTAGTGTCTTTGTATTTATCTTGATATGCAATACTTTCTTCTGTACTTGTTTAGGCATTTCGTCTGCATTAGTTCCTTGTTCTGTAACCATTTCATCTTTTACTTCTGATGTCAAACTATTCATATCCCAGAATATTTGTTTAATAACATTTTTCTTATTATCATCTATTGTCATTACATCTTGTTGATTCACACCATTAGATTGTTTTATTGTATAGACTGTTAGAACATCTTTCCAACTCGCCATACTCCCCTCTAAAACATAATCGTCGTGTGGATTAAAGTCTTGAATAGATTGTAACTTATCAGAAAATTCTTGATTACATTCTGCTACAACTGTATTCATTGTAATAGAATTAGCACTCGTTTTTTGACTACTAAAAAATATACCAAAAATTGAACTACACATTAAAGCAATTAGACATATAACTATGATAACTATCACGGCAACCCAACCTCCGGCAACAATGGCAGCAACCAAAGCCTTTGTTCCGGCTATGATTGCTTTTATTGCAGATACTGTTGCTTTAACTGCCGCTTTAACTCCTTGTGCAGTTCTCTTGGCTGTTTCTTTCGCAATTTGTGTTGCTCTTTTACTTGCTTTAATTGTTTCCTTTGCAGTCTTTTCTGTTTTCTTTGCTACTTCTTTACTTGTTTTAATAGCAGTTTTAGTATTTTTAACTGTTGATTTTACTTTTCTTTTATCTTTTATTTTCTTTTTTAATTGTTTGATTTTTGCCTTTGATTTCTGATAATTTTCCTTGGTTTTCATAAATGATTTTTGACCTTGTTTATTAAATTGATTAACACTTTCATCAAAGGCTCTATCAGTAGCAAACTTTATTTTATTACTTGCATATTCATTACTGTTAATATCATTACTAACAGTTTCTTCCGCTTTTTCTTTTGTTCTTACAATATTATCTTTAAATCTTTCAGTTTGAACTACTGCTTTGTTAATTGTTTTTACACCTTTTTTTTCTATATCTTTGACTTTAATATCTGCCAAGATAACCACCTCCTAACTGTTAATTACCTTCGCCGGGTTTTGTAGTCATAAGTTTATATAGTTTAGTATTCGTTGGGAATTTGTTTATAAACGGAACTAATGAACTACCTACTTTCAATAGTCCTTGTCCTGCTCCTACATTTGTGATATAGCCCATTTGTAGTTCAGATATATTAAGTAACTTTGCTAGTTCTAATCTGTCGGTACTAGCCTGATTTAACATTACTATAAACTCACTATTGGCTAACATTGTTCTAGCAGTATGACTTTGTAATAAATCATCAACATTCTGTGTTATACCAGTACAATATGCTCCATATTTTCTCACACGCTTCCACAAAGTGAATAGGAAGTTAGCAGAATACTCGTGTTGAAATAATAGATAAATTTCATCAATAAAAATAAAGGTATTTCTACCTTTACTCCTGTTTGTGGTTATTCTATTTAAAATACTATCAAGAACTACTAACATACCAATAGGTAATAATTGCTTTCCTAAATCTAAAATGTCATAGCACAATAATCTGTTATTAGTATCAACATTTGTGTTTTTAGCAAAGGTATTTAAACTACCATTTGTAAATAGTTCAATCGCTAACGCAATTTCTTTTGCTTCTGGTTCATTTTGTTTTAATAATTCTTCTCTAAAATCTTGTAATGTTGGTGGAACTCCTTGATAATTTCCTTGTTGATAATGTCTATAAACCGAAGCAGTACATCTATCTATAATACTTTTTTGCTTTGGTCCAAGATTATTTCCACCAATCAACTGTTCACATAGAGAAAGTATAAACTCTGATTTCAAAATTACCGGGTTAGCACCATCTCCATATTCACTATTTAAGTCCATAGCATTTATATGATTATTACTTGTTGCAGATATATGAATTACCTCTCCACCAAGGGCATTTATCAACTGTGAATACTCACGCTCTGGATCAATAATTATTACATCTGCATTAGGGTCACGAAGTATTACTGATACTATTTCGTTCTTTCCAGTAAATGATTTACCAGAGCCAGAAACTCCAAGAATAAATGAATTACCATTTAATAATTGTCGTCTATCTGCAATAATCATATTTTTACTTATAACATTTTGACCATAATAAATTCCGTTTTCGTGATTTATCTCTTGTACTCTAAAAGGTATAAATACTGCTAGACTTTCAGTAGTCAATGTTCTTAATGCGTCTATCTTTCTGACTCCAAAAGGCATTACAGTATTTAGTCCATCCATTTGTTGATATTTAAGTATTGAGAACTGACATAAATGTTTTCTAGCAGTAGTTAATAAACTTTCAGTATCATTATCTAATTGTTCCTTACTATCTGCCGTATGCACCATTGTTAAAACGCTTAAAAACATTCTTTGATCACGAGTTGTTAAATCATCTAAAAACTCTTTTGATTCAATCCTTTGTTGCTCTAAATCATAAGGTATTACTGCACTAAAATTATTATTAGAATTTTGTCTTCGTTGCCAGTTTGTTATATTCGTTTCAACACCTAGTCTTCGATTCTCCACCTCTCTAACTGCCTCGTCCATAGGAACAGGTATGACATCAATACTCATCATCATATTTCTATTTAAGTCTGTAAGTTCTGCAACCATATTATCTTTAATATAACTTGCGTATTCTTTTAAGAAAATGACTCTACCATATTTCTTACCCATTTTAAAATAATCTTTTTCAAACTCAAAACTATCAGGACATATAAAATCTTTGAAACTATGTCCTTTTTTCATATTTTGTATCATATCAAAAGTAAAAGCATTTTCCTCTCCTTGTCTATAAAAATCGTGGCATAGTCTTAATCTATCTTCTGCTTCTAATTCAACACATTTTGAGCCTAGTTGTGAAAAGTGATTTATTAAATCAGCACTAATTCTTGTAAAATAGTTTCTTGCTTCTTCTACACTTTTTTTATTAACTGAAACTGTTATAAATTTTTCTTGTGTGATTCCGTTTGCTCCTGTTGCTTTATCTAAAAGCATTTTATTATATTCTTTCCTATATTCATCTAACTTGTCATTAGATAAAGGTAATAAAATATTTTTTTCAAAGTCTATTTTGTTTAATCTTCTATTTAATATAGTTATTTTAGTAGTTGCTCCTGTATCAAATGAATTTAATAACTCGCTATATTCTAAAAACATACCCTCTTTATCTGCCCTACTTGCAACTGCATAGTTTATATCAGTAAATCGGTAACATTTTGAGTATTTATTTTTTCCTACTTGAAATATTCCATCTTGCCATATTCTAGTAACAGGTATAACATCTTGTATTCCTTTTGGAACTACAAATGCTTCTTTATCTTGTTTGAATAGTGTTCTTAATGTCTTCACTATTTTCACCCTCCTTTTCTAATTTATCTTTTAATAATTCGTAGTAAAAATTAACTGGTTTAAAAGTTAGATTCTTTGGTATTAAAAACTCTGATTTAATATAGGCGTATAAAAACTTTTCGGCTGTCATACCGTTATAAGTTACAAAACCTATTGCAGCAAAAGGTGCAGCGCCTAATATACATACCCAAGACAAAGTTTCTATTCCAAAGTGTCCTTTTAATAAAAAGTATAATAATACTGCTACTCCACAAGCCAATATAGAAAAAACGAACTGCCTTAATGACAGTCCGAAGAAAATGCTTTCTGTATAGTTTCTTATTTCTCTATTTATTTTTACTTCCATTTGTACCTACCTTTCTTTGTCCTTTTTATTTTTATCAAATGTGTTTGCAAGATTTCCACCAGACAATACTTTATTAAAATCTTGCTTTGCTTTTGAAATATTTTCGTTATAATAATAGCCATAAGCCCAGTCAATTTTTTTATCAGTGATTTTATAGTTAAATGCAATAATATATTCTTTACTATTGTCTTGCATTGTTTTTTCAATTAAAGCAACTGGTTGCTTATTTCTATAACCTAAATCTATAACATACATACCACCATCAAGCATTCTAGTAGTATCTCTATCAATTGTTTCTCCAATAAATAAACTGTGTTGTTCTCTTATGAAATCCTTGTTATCATTTACCCAACTTTCTAACATTTCATAAGAAGAATATTTTTCATTTTTGTATTCTTCGCTCTTTAAAAATTCCCCTGCAATCATATCGCAGAAATCATAACTAACATCATTTTCTGGTGTTGATGATTTTGAAAGCATATCATTTAACAAGTCGTATCCTAATACAAATGTGAAATACGCTTTTTCACTTTCTACAACAGTTTTATCAATATAAAATTCATCAATATAATCTCTAACATTTTGTTTTAATCCAATAGTGTTTAATGAAACTGTTTCTATTTCTTCCTTTTTGTCATAATCTTGTTCATTTTCATATATATGGACAAGATTTTCTTTTGGATTATCCAAATTTAAGTCATCAGCCTCTATAATATAACCTTTATATTTCATAGTATCATTTATTGCTAGTCCTTCAAAATATTGCATAACATCTGGTGTATCAAAACCAGTCTTTTTATCCAAATATTCTTTTGTAATTCCATTGTCTGCACAATATTGTAGATATGCTTGAACTCCGTCTTTGTAATCAATATCTTCTGGATATAACTCGTGAATAGAGTTCCAAATAGAATAGTGAACTTCATCAGTCATATAGCCTATTCGTTTACCTTCTTCTAAATAGTTATAGATATAATAATCAAAATTATAATCCCACTCTGGAACTTCAAGATATCCTCCATCATACTCCTTAGTATAAGGTGTAAACTCTATTGCTTCACCATAATTATCACTTGCTAATACAAAAGTATTAGCATTATCTGGATCATACAAAATATAATCAATATGTTTATTTTGATGGTCCATTGTATCTTTTAAAAATGTTTCTATATCATTTTTTATTTTTTCTATCTTTTCGTTCATTTGACACCTCCTATAATCCCATCATTTCACGAACGACTCTATCAGATAATTTTATTGTTCCTACAAGCACTAACATATTGAAAATTAACTCTCCAATATATTTCCACACTTGCGTGACTGCTGCTGCATTTGCGTCCACTACTGGTGGTGAACTTGCAAATAGAGAGAATATAATACAAGATAGGACTATAATTGCTCCCTCTAAACAAACTGCACAGTAAGATTTAATAAAACTTTTTCCAACACTTTGTGTAGGTTCTCCTGCAAAGGTAGATAACGGTATCGGTGCTATTGCAGTATAAAGATATAACTTAAAGAATCTTCCATAAACAGTCATTATCATTATGAAAGATAATACTGTAATAAATAAGCCACCTATCAACGTAACTGCCCATAGTGGTATGGATTCAAAGAAACCACATTTTTCTACTGCCGTTATAATTTCCTGTGGTAATGTTGTGCTTGTTGCTCCACCTAGTCCTGAAGCCTGAATAATTGTAGATATTACTCCTTGAACTATCTTAAATAATGAAAGCATTAAATCAAGTCCATAAGTTACCACTATCTTTGCAATTGCGAATCGTATAAATAATTTAAGAGCGTGTTCTGGTTTCTTTACTTCTGTTATAGAGCCACAAGTTTTCATTACACCAACTACAAAGAATAAAACTAACAATGCAAGTCCTATGGCTTGAACTGCACCGTGGATATTTAGAATTACATTCCAAATGCTTCCACCCTTAAAAGTTTCCGGAGTTTGTGTAACTAATTGCCATATTTCCCCTAACTTTGAATTCCAAGTATCAAGTGCATTTTGTAAATTTTGCACTACCCAATTATCACTCAATATTAACACCTCCTTGTAAAAATAAGATGAGGACGAGTAGAATATTTACTCGCCCTTTGATAATTGCTTAACCTGTTATCATATTTAGGATTTCTTTTGCAAATGTGATAACAATACCACCTGCAACTGTCAAGAAACCATTGGCTCTTTGACTAGGGTCGTGACTCTTTAATGACAACCCTACTTGAACTATACCAAAGCCTAGCAAAATCATACCTATTGCTCTAATTAGTCCAAAGATAAAGTTTGATAAGTTATTTACAACTGCCATTGGATCATCTGCTGCTAAAACATTCATACTTGTTCCAATAGTTATTGCAAAAAGACTTACTCCTAATACATAAGCCTTAAATAATTTCTTTCCTTTACTACTCATTTTTAATTGTTTACTATTTTTATTCATAAATTTCATTCTCCTTTTCCTTTAAAATAGTCTTCAACTTCTTCCGAAGTTATCAATTCATAGTCATTTGCTATATCTTCAATTTCTGTGAAGTCATATTTATCTACATTTTCATCAATACTAATTGAAGCAATAGCATTTTCTGTTCCTCCGTGTAAGTAAGGTTTTTCTTTTCCATCAGTAGTAAATGCTACATTCGGATGTTTTAAAATATCATACTTAAAGTCCATTACTGGTCTTTCTCCTCTTATAAAAAGAATTGCATATTTATTATCAAGTAACCTTACTTCATCAGGAGTTAGTAACTCCCTACCACTTATTTGATAGTTAGTTGAATAATTACCACTTCTACCACTTGATTTACCATAAGTATTAGTGTCAATCGTTTCTTTCCCCAAGAGTTCTGAAACATATTTGTGTGTAGATTGCTCGTTTCCTCCTAGGTAGAGAAATTCATCGCAGTTTCCTACTATTGACTCCCATTGCTTCTCAAAAAGTGCTTTTAATTGTGCTAGATTTTGAAGAATAATAGATACTGAAACTTCTCTTGAACGCATAACTGAAAGTATCTTATCGAAATCATCTGGAAGTGAAACATTGGCAAACTCGTCCATTATGAAATGAACGTGTACTGGTAAACTTCCCCCGTATTTATGGTCTGCCAAAAAAAACAACTGTTGAAACAGTTGCGTGTATAAAATACTTACTAAAAAATTAAAACTTGTATCATTATCTGGAATCAAAGCAAATAAAGCAGTCTTTTTTTCTCCTAATGATGGTAAATCTAATTCATCAGTAGCAGTTAAAGAAGCCAAACTTTCTAGGTTAAATTTTTCTAATCTTGCAGCCAAAGTAATCTGAATAGATTTTAGTGTTTTAGCAGAACCACTATGATAATCACGGTAATACTTAACTGCAATATGCTCTGGTTCTCTTTCTTCTAATCTATTAAATAAAACATCTAATGGACTTACATAAGAGTCATCATCTTCGTGAACTTCCCCTGCTCTTAATAATTCCATAACCATTGGAAAGTTTTGCTCATCTTCTGGTGCTTCGTATTTAAGATAAAATACAAGTGCTAGTAGTAACATACTTGCAGCCGTATCCCAGAACGGATCATTAGACTGGCTACCCTTTGGTGTTGTTGACTTAAATAAATTGGTTACAAGTTTTTGAACATCATTGTCATTTTTTAGGTAAACGAACGGGTTGTAACAATGACTCTTTTCCATATTTATTAAGTCTAATACTTTTACCTCATAACCTTTCTTTTTCAATAATTTGCCTGTGTCCCTCACAATTTCGCCCTTGGGGTCTAAAATTACCATTGAGGTATTGCATTGCATTACATTTGGTTTGCAATAAAATCTTGTCTTTCCTGCTCCACTACCGCCACAGACTAAAACATTTAGATTTCTTCTATGCTTTTTTCCATTTAACCCTATACAAACATTTTGAGTTAATAACTTATTTCTATCCATAGGTAGTTGTTTGTACTTTTTATTTATCTCATTTGCATTTCCCCACCTTGCAGAGCCGTGTTCTTCTCTCCTACGGTAATTCTTTTTAGTAGATAAATAAATTGTAATTGCCATTACATAGCCAATAATAAATACTATTATTACTTTTATTGAACTATTACACCAAGTAATATAAAAAGGATTACCAATAACATCTGAAAAATCTTTCATTATTTGTGGTAATCCCCCATTTACTGATGGTGCAATTAAAAGTGCTAACCATATTGTCGGTATTAATCCAAGACAATACAACCACTTTGGATAACTAGAATCTGTATTCATCTCTCCTCATAGACCTTGTGAGAACTTTTTTTTTAGGTGGGGCGTCAATGGCTCTTAATAAAACCTCATCAACATATTCTGTATCTTTGCCCTCTTTAATCATTTTATTTCTAAACTCATTTAAAGCATTGATAAGAATACCTAACTCATATTTATCAAGTTCTAACACTTTAATTTCTTCTTTCATAATTCCTCCTATCTTTCGTGTTCCTTATTTTTTTGTGCTTTTGAAATAGTTTCAAAATATGCACTCATTCTAGTATTTATATCTTCCATATTGCTACGCATAGAAGTTAATTCATTTCTTACCTCACTAGCACTCATATTTTTAAATGCCTCTGGAATAGTATTGATATTTATATCTGACACATCAATTCCATATTTCTTACATAACATATATGAAGTAGATTCACATTTAAAATTATCTAGTTCAGTATTTCCTGTTTCTTCAAGTGCAGACCTAGTTAGTTCTTTTGCAAGTTGTTTAAATATTGTTGGAGTTTCTCCACCCCTTTTAACATATAAAACATTATCTTCCCTATTCCATAGTGCAACTTTATCACTATTTGGAATTTCATCTACTGCCTTTATATCAACAGGACAGTCTTTTAAAAGAGCCGTTAATTTTACTCTATCATCATAATTAATAGTTCTTGGCTTTTGTGTAGAAGATGTTTGTGATATATCAAACATTTTCTTAACATTGTATGAAATAGCAGAACTACCATCTGACCTTGTATAAGAATCTCCCGGCTCTAATATCTTAATACCATTGGCACCTTTCTTTATAAATGCTCCAGATTCTTTCCAATCATCAAACTCTTTTATTTGTGTAGCATTAGGATAAGTAGCAGATATTACAAGGGCATTACCAACAGAGTATTTGTCGAATCTTCCTTGAACATCTAGGTATTGTTTATACTTGTTAATATCTGTTTTTATCTCATCTGCTGTTTTGTCCATTAAATCATATACTTCTTGTCTTTCTTGTTGCTTTCTTTCTCTCCAAGCATTTTTATCAAAAGATTTATTTGATTTAGTGGTATTACTATTAGCATTAGCCATTATTTGGTCAAAATCATTCATATTCTATTACCCTCTTTCCTTTGATTTTTTCTTTTTTGATTTTGGTTGTTTGTGTTTAGTGGTTTTGTTTTTTTCTGGCTTTTCTTTTTTTAGTTCATCTTTATCTAAATCTTTGTCTTTCTTCTGTTCTTCTCTTATTGCTTTTATTTCTTCTCTAACAGATGGTTTTTCAGATTTAGTACCCTTGTCTGACTTGTTTTTGTTGTCTAAGGTAGGCTCTGACAGAGGGCTTTTTTCTGTCTTTGCCACTTGGGGGTTTGACATTTCATTTTCCTCCTTGCTTATAGGTTTAGATAAAATATCATCAACCAATTTTTCTTCGACACTCTTAATAACAACCCCTTTATCTTTACTGTCTTTTGATTTTTGAATTTCACTTTTAATAGAAGCCGTATCAACAGTAGCAAGATTAAATCTATCAACAATACGATTTATTTTACTTGCGTCTTCTGCTCTAACCATAATGTCGACCATACCATCTACACTTTTACCTCTACTTTTTAAAGCACAAAATAAAACACCATATCTTTTTGCTTCCTCTGTGAATTTTCTTAAATCTTCTTCCTTAACAGTAAATACTTTAAGTTCTTTACCAGATTTAAGCATATTAGTAAGTCTTGTCTTACCTTTTGTTTGTTTTTGGTCTTTTAATATTGCAATCATTAGTGCAGCAACATTTTTTGCTCCACTTCCAGATAGTCTTACTGCTACCTCTAATCCTTGTAAACTCATTCTTACAATAGATTCAGCAGCGTCACCTGATGTGTTCATTTTTCTCTACCTCCTTTTCTTGATTTTTTTCATCAGATAATTCTTGAAGATTTTGTTCCATCTTCTTACTTCTTTCTATAATATCTTTACATAGCACCACCTCCTTTCGTAACGGATTTATTTCTTTATTTAAGTTATCTATTTGTTCTTTAATTTCTTCCTTTTCTTGTTTTGACTTTGACTTTTTATGTTTGTACCAGAGTTTACTTCTCTGATCCATAAGTTCTTCAAGTCTTTTTTCTTTATCTTCTTTAAACGCAAAAAACTGCTCGTCAGTTTTTAAATTATTTCTGACAAGCAGTCTTGTTTCATTTGATATTTCTTCCATCTTTCGGACATCAGCACGAATAGCAGGAGATAATTTTTGATAAGGATACTTTTTAGGAAATACTCTTAATAGATAACAATAGTGAATATATAAAGCATAAAATCCTTTTGGCTTTCGTTTTTTATAATAGTTAGCATTATACTTTTTCTTGTTACCATATTCTTCTATAAAAGGTACTCGTTTGATATATTCTTCATCAATTCTTTGCTTAATTCTATCAATAGAATATTCATTACCGAAGTATCTTTCAATGCGAATATTTTTCTTATACGGGCTTCTTTTTATACTTAACTTATTGCCTCTATAAATTAACTCATAGTCCATTGCTTTCATTAAATCTTCAAAGTCATAATAAGAAGTAGCCATACCTATTGCTCTATCTAAATCATTTTTAGCAACAGAGTAATAATTAATTTTATTGTTATTATCTTTTTGGTAATTAGCAAAATTGATTCTACTATTTCTGCAAGGCTTTTCTTTTATTACCGACAAGCCATATTCCTCACATAAAGAATCTGATAATCTTCTCAATTCTGCATAAGTTTCTCTTTTATCATAATATCTTTTTCCATCTTTAAAAGATATAGAATTTATTACAAAATGATTATGATAATGATTAGTGTTAAGATGTGTACTAACAACAACCTCAAACCTATCTCCCCACATTTCTTCGGCAAGTCTTACTCCAATAGCGTGACATTGTTCCGGAGTAACTTCTCCCTCTGCAAATGACTGAAAGGCGTGAAAGCCAAGTATTCCTCCTGTCTTACCATATTGTTCTTTTGTAATAGTCATTTCTTCTAATGCAGTTTTAGGGTTACAATTCACACCAGACACATAAAATTGTTTTTCTGTTTTATAATCTGCTTCAACATAATCAATAACATTGTGTAAATCATAATAACTGTCTTTACCATAATCACTATTGATAGTCTTTTCAATATTAGTAGTATAATCTATTACATTATCTAATCTTTTTTCTATTTTCCATATTCCTGTTGTTGCAATCTTTCTCACTCCTTTCACTTTTGGTATAAAAAAAGAGCAAACCATTTCTGATTTACTCTGTAAATTGTAAGTAGTAATCATTTCCAATAGCCAGACAATTCAAAGTCTGCACACTCAAATTCAATAATATTATTCCAATCCCTTTCTAAAATGATATTATCAATTTGTTGTGCTTTATATAACTCATCTAATGTTTTATAGTCATATTCTCCACTTTGTTCTTGAAGTGACCCACATCTTTGAAATGAGCAATGATCGTCATAAATAATAATCATATATTCATTTGATTTATTCTTAAATGTCAAACTTAATTCTGCTTCAATATGATCTTCATTTATACTTTTTAATAACAATGTTTTTATTTCCTCAAAAGTGTATTTTGCCATTTAATCACACTCCTAAATTGTAATTTATCTTTCTCTATCTTTATTTTTATCAGCATTTGCTCTTCTTTTTATTCTTAATATTAAACTATCAGGACTTTTCTTTTCTTCAGTATTTTTGTCTGCATTAGCTCTTGCTTTTATTCTTGATATCAAATTATTTGTATTTTCTTTTTTATTCTTTTCCATATAATTAACCTCCCTATAAATTACTATTTTTCCAACTAATTACTAAATTGTAATTTATATTACTCTTTATTAGTTATTTTATAAATAATTAAACCTATTAAAAAGCCAATACCAGAATCAACCAAATACCAAACTGCGTGAATTAAAGCTGAACTATTATAATAAATAAACACTGATGGTATAAACAATATAGATATAATTATTGGATAGATATATTTCCATTTTTCCTTTGAAATACTAGCAAATATTATAGCAAGTATAAAAGTTGATACCAAAATTAAGAATACCATTCCCATTATATCTGTTGGTCCTGCAAATAAAGGAAAAATGTAAAACATAAATAACTGTATCAATAATATTGTTATTTCCTTCCATATTTTTCTCATTTTAAATTCCTCCAATCATAACAAAAAATTACTATTTTTCTTTCTCTTTATTTTCTTTAGACATATATGCTACCGTCAAAATTATACCAACAAAATTACATCCAATTGATAGTCCTAATAAAAGGCCACTACTAAAATTGCTAAAATTGCTTGTTTCATTTCCACAAAAATATATATAAGCTATATATAATAAGTTTCCTAATATAATTAATAATATTCCTTTTTTTAATTTTTTCATAATCAATCCTCCATTTCAACAAATTACTATTTATCTAACAAATCACTAAATTGTAATTTGAATTACTTTATCTTTTTTCTTTTTATTAAGTTAATACCAATTACTATAAGTATTATTGATGGTAATAAAAACTCAACACTTCTAACTATTATATTTAAATAAAATGGGGCTGAATTCATATACCAATGTAAATAATCAATATCCAATACAACTAAATATAATAATATTAATAATAATGCTACAAATAATAAAATTAAACCTATAATTTTTTTGGTTTCTAACTTTTCTTTTTTTATTAGTTTTCTAGCAATATAAGTTATAGAAATTGATAGATATTCAAATATAGCAAATATAGATATTAAATATAAAGATGTTAATAATGTTGGCACATTACCAAAATGATAAATACTAAATATTTCTGCAAATATAAATGTTAAAACTAATATAATAATACTTAATATTATAATTGTTCTTTTTTTCATATAATCCTCCATTTCAACAAATTATTATTTATCTAACAAATCAATAAATTGTAATTTATGTTGTTCATGATTATAAATATTGTGATTAATCTATATATGATAAAGTCTCCCCATAAAACAACACTTTTTTGCCTTTAGGCACTTTCTTAATAACTTGAAATACATTATATACATCTGGATATGGAGATATTATACCCATACACATCATGCCAAAGCTTAAACTACATATAGTTGAATTATTTGTTAGTACAAAAATTAACATTGGGATTATTCCTAATATAAATGGTAATAAGCACATTGTAATAAATTTGCTTTTACTCATAGGATAGGATGCTAATGCTACAAATGTTATAGGTTTTATAAATCCTATACTAACATTAACATTTTTGGGATAAACAATCCCATGTAAAATTTCATGAACAATTAATAACATACATCCTATCAAAAAACCTAAAATTATAAAAATTGGTTTTATTGATATATTACTATTAAATAATTTAAGAAATAAAACTACATTACATAGTATTATTAAGAATACACAAATAGGTATTGCTTTTATTTGTATATTATCTTTATCATTATTAATTAAAGTCATTTTCTTATTTGTATTATATTTTTGATACTTAATAATTTCATTTTCGTTTATAATACCAACCATCTTTAATCTAGCCATACTAACAACCCCTATCATTACTACAAATTTACCATCTATAAGTCACTTATATTATACCATAAGAAAAATAAATCTTTTTATTGATCTGTTTGATAAATTATAATTTATTAATTATTACAATCTCCTTCAGTATATTCCATAGAATAATCACCAATTAATATATTTTTATCATTTTTAGTAGTATTACATACTATCATAGTTATATCTTTATTTTTAGATTTGTAAATTTTTGTTCCTCCATCTTTCAATGTGGCTTTTAACTCTAATTTATCAGTAATATGTTTTATACCATCATCAAGTGTTTGAAATGCAGTTGAAAGATAAGTTTTCAAAGTAATATCTTTATCTTGATCTTTAATATAAAACTCGCCAATATTTCCTGCCAAATAAATTGTACGATCATTAGCAGTATAATAATCATTAAATCTAATATCAGTGTGACTTTCTGGTTTTGTTATATAAAAATCGTTAATCTCAATATTTGTTGTTCCTACTTGTGCTGGATAACTTTCATTAATCATACCTTTATAAGTAATAGTTACCTTATCACCAATTTTACAAGAATTAAAACCGCCAACATATTCAATTCTAAATTTATCACTAGACTTATATTCTTCTTCATTTTCATTTGGGCGAACAATCATAGTTTTTTCTTCGCACTCTGTTATAGTTCCCGCAAAAGTATGAATATCATCTTGATTATTTTGTTTTGACTTTCCGCAGCCAGTCATTCCTAATACCGTAACCCCACACACTAAAATAGCAAATAATGTTTTTTTCATAATCAATCCTCCATTTCAACAAATTACTATTTGTCTAACTAATTACTAAATTGTAATTTATCTAACAAGTTTCTCTATCGAATTGTATTCATCTCCACTTATTTGATATATACCATTATATGGTTGTTCAATATAATAACTATTGTTTTTCTTATATACGAATATTGTAGATACTCCAGCTTCTATAAAGTGAAAATCAACTTTTATTTCATCATCAATATTTACAGGTGCATCTTGTATGCTTTCGTTTTTAGTAACTCTTTTTGTACCATTTAAAACATATAGTATATCTTTCATTTCTTCTCTGTCATTAATACTAATATCTTTTTCATTTTGATTTAATGAAATACTTTCTAATTTTTCAAGTTGAGGTAAATTGAGTGTATAAGTCCTTCTATCTCTAAAATGATAAAAAATTCCTATCACTAACACTACTAATACAATTATACCTAATACTGCAAATAATACATTTTTATTTTTCATACCCACTCCTCCAATCATTTCAACAAATTACTATTTAGTGATTAGATTTAATTCACTAAAAATATCTCTTAAAGATATAAGGACATTTCTGTTATCAATCATAAATGAAAGAAAATCATTCTTCTTATCATTAGTATCTAGTCTATTCATTACTAATGAAATAACATCTGATTTTATATTTTGTCTATCTAATTCTTTTAATATTGAACAATCTAAGTTTGATAACATTACTACCCTCTCCCAACGATAATAATTATATCATTTAATTTATTTTTTTACCATAATTCAGACAAAATTCATTCATCTTTATCTGGTCTTAAATATTTATTTTTCATATCTATAATGAACTCATCTAATTTATCAATTTCTTTTTTTAAATGAGGCACATCTATTACACCTTTTGCATTTGCAATTCTGGCTATCTGATTTATATTATTTCCAATGTTACGAATATTTTTTATTTCTTCATAAAATTGTTCTGACGGTTTCTCTTTCGGTTTATAACCTACAATAAGATGTCTAATATAATCAGAGGCATTCATACCAACTGCTTGTGACTTACACTTCATAATATATTCTTCTTCATCATTAAGCCATATTTGTTTTTTTATTCTACGACTTCGCATTTAACTACCTCCGGATCTTCTTCGTGTTCATTATCTCTTAATACTATTTGTCTTTCCAGTTCACTTATACGATTTACTTGTAAGCAACACATCAAGGTAGTCATTGCAAGACCTCCTATGATGAACCCCAAAACAAAAAACAATAATTCACTCATTACTATCACTTTCCTTTCTTCAATATACAATTTTGTCTAGCAAGGGGATTGGGGATTTCCCCACAAGCGAATTTATACGGGAGTATAAATTCAGTGCTGGCTAGACATAAGTTTTATTCCCCAAGAGAACACTTGCCACAATAAGGACAATAGTGTTTGCAATTTTCACATTGCATTTTCATAAAAGATTCTGCGTCTAATTCGTCATCTTCTTCCTCAAAATCTTCTTCGTTTTCTTCTTCAAGTTCTTCAACTTCAAACTCGATTGGTATAGTTGTATCTATTTCAATAATTTCATTTTCTATTACAAATTTTGCTACAATCAATGCTGCTTCTTTTTGATTTCTTGCTTCAATTTCAAAATAATCTTCATTAACATTTATAACTTTTACTTCATATTTTTTATCTTCTATTTCACTTAAAAGACCAACTTCAATTAGTAAATCTTCAATATCAAGTTCTAATTCCTCACACATTTTTACAAACGGAATTAAGTAAAAACTTGGCTTTAATCCATTTTCAAATCTTGATATTTCTGCGTGACTTATACCAATTTTTTCAGCAAGTTTTCTTGTTGAAATACCTTTCTCATTTCTTCTTGTTTTAATAATATTTGCTAATTTTAAATAATCAAATTTCATAATTTCACCTTTCTTTTTCATATCGTTTTTTATAATTTATTCCTACTTTGGCACACAAAAAGTCATTGAAATCCTTTCCAATTTTAGGTGGATCATCAATGACTTCATATTGTTTTGGAAGAACAGTTTTAAGTGCCATTGTTGCTATTCTTCCTGCACTATCATTATCAAAATGCAGATATATTTTTTTAATATTTTGATTCTGATTTAGGTAATAATTTAATGCTAGTGGTATCTTACTTTCATCAATTTTTTTAGCAGGTTGATATACACCTGCTAGTGAAAGTAAGTTATCATTATACCATTCTTTATTTTCCAATTTATTAAGTGTTGCGTATGATAATAAATCAATAGCACTTTCAAATAAATGAACTGTATCACTCTTTTCTAGTGAATCTAATTTAAAAGAAAATGCTTTATGACTTCCATAAGCGTCTTTCATATATCTACTGTTATTTGTTGCTCTGACTCCTGCATATCTTGGTACTTTGTTTTTGTCATAGCCTACAAATACTACATTGTGATTAGGTAAATCTTCATATATTAAACGATTATCTATACACTCACTTATAATATCTTTATCAATTCCACGACCAATTAAATAACTCATAACTTTATCTGTTGTAGTTGATTTCTTTGGCAAAATAAGTCTTATATTTTGAACTTTTTTAGGTTGCTGATATACAACAGGTGGTCTATCATTTGAGTATCCTAAAATAGTTTCTACTGCCTGAATAAAAGTATATTCTCTAACTTGAATTAAATATTCTAGTGCAGTTTTTCCACCTATTCCTCTTGAAAACCAATACCACATACCATTACTTATTTTTAAACTATCGTGTGTTCTAGTCATATAAGTATCTCTACTAAAATGCACTAATTCATCTGGTTCATAGTTTTTCAAATAAGTATATAAGTCCATTTCTTTTGCTTTTCTTATTTCTTCTGGTTGATAATAAGCCATACTATTACCTACCTTTCTTTTTCTTTTTTCTTTGATTGTTTTGCTTTATATTCTTCTGCTAATTCTGCTACTATTTCATCAGTATTATCTTCTAATAATTGATTTATATTTAAGTCAGAATCCATCCAACCTTGATATAAAGTTTCCAATGAATTTTTTTCATTTTTTAATGCTTTTATTTCATCTAAATCATACATTTGTGATTCTGGATAAAACAAACACATTAGTTCTTCTTTCATTGTAGTTTCATAAGATTTATCTATTATTTCCTTTGAAGTAAGTGTTTCTAACTCTTTCTTATAAGAATCAAATTCACTTTCTAATTTAGAATATAATTCTTCTCTAATTTTTTCTTCCATAATGTCACTTTCCTTTCTATAAAATAAAAAAGAGCGAAGATAGTTTTTACTAAAATCGCTCTCTTTGGTTATTTTACCAATTCCATTTCTTTCATAAGATAGTAGAAATATTTTCCTCCTAAATAAAACATTTTCTTTTGTTCAATAAGCATTCTATCAATACAAGAAGTAAAGTATTTTACTAATAATTCTACTTCTTCTTTTGTTAATGAAACTGATTCGTTATTCTCTATTATTGATTGAATTTTACTATTTGTACCAGTTATCTCTTGGCAAGTTCTGTTGAGTTCCATATACTCTTTTTCATTGTTTAGCTGATGTGTTTGTTCATTAAGCACATACCAAAATAATTCATCAAATTTCTTCTCCATTTCCTTATCAAAATCCATATATTCATCACCTTTCTTTTTGGATGTGAATATTTTAACACAATAGGCTTTTAGAATTAAATGTGCGATTTATCTCTCATATTCTTTTTTACAATCTTGACTATCATCACTTATGTCATTACCATCATCAATGATTTCTTTGTCTTTGTTATTAAGATTTAATTTTATATTTAATTCATCTAATCTCTTTGACTTTGTTTTCAATTCTTCCTCTTGTGGGAATGGCTTTTCAATTTCTTTTTTAGCACTTTCATAATTCTTTTTAGTGTCTTCAAGATTATTTTCTATACTAGAAAGTCTTGTTTCTATACCATTTAAAACATTATCAATACGAGTTATATTTCCACTAGGATCACTACCTAATTCAGTTTTATATGATAAATTATTCTTCATACTAGCATAGAACTTTCTGTCCATAGTATCAAAAGATAATATAATTTTAAAACCTTTATACTCTCCAATTTCAAGTGGTTCTGGATTAGTCATAGACTTACATATTTCAATAATCTTTTCTCCTGCTTCTTTTCTTTCAGTAAAGTCTGTACCTTTTATATTCATTTTTTCAAAAGAATTATCTGGAGTATTATTATTGTTAAATACCTCAATATCTTCTTTCATATCTTCAATTCTATTTTCTAATCTTTTTATTTCATTTGGATAATATTTAATCACTTTATCCTCTAATGCATACTTTTCACTCAAATAATTTTGTTTTAATAATTTTAATTTTGCAACTTGTGTATCAAGTTCTGTTTTTTCAATTATATCTGGATTTCCCGCTGCTAATGCTTTAATTTCAGCATAAGACAATGCAGTTTCATCAATATCTTCTGCAAACCTCACAGGAGTTTTTGATGTCATTATTTGTGAAATAAATCTTTGCTTATTTTCTACTAATTGATATAAGTATGCGTCAAAAGTTCCTTCTGTTACATATCTATAAATATCTACTTCTGGATTTTTATTTCCTTGTCTTATTATTCTTCCTGACCTTTGTATTAAGTCACTTGGTCGCCAAGGACAATCTAAATCGTGTAAGGCTATAAGTCTATCCTGACAGTTAGTTCCTGCACCCATTTTTTGTGTACTTCCTATAAGAACTCTAACTTGTCCTCGCCTTACTTTATTAAATAATTCTTGCTTCCTTGCGTCTGTGTTTGCGTCGTGAATAAAAGCAATTTCTTCTTCTGGTATGCCTCTATCTATAAGTTTTGTTTTTAAATCATCATAGACATTAAATTTACCATCGTTATGAGGAGTTGATAAATCACAAAACACTAATTGTGCAGATTTATCTTCACTTGTTTTATCCCAAATACTATAAATATTATCAGCACAAGTTGCTACTTTGCTATGCTCAAAATCTTCTAACATATCATTTGTAAGTCTTTGATCTAGTGCTAATTTTCTTCCATCATTAGTTATTTTTAGCATATTATCAACTGATGAATCTACCATTCTATTTCTTATCTTCTCTGCTCTTTCAGATAAGTCTTTTACTAATTCTTTTTGAATTTCACTAGGCTCTATAACCACATTATGATAGTTGGCTTTTGGTACTGGAAGATTAAGCATTTCAGAAGTTTGAATATCTGCCACTTCTTTAAAAAGTGCCATTAGTTCTGGTAAATTAAAGAACTTGGCAAACCTTGTTTTTGCTCGGTATCCTGTTCCCTCTGGGCTTAATTCTATTGCAGTTACAGTTTCTCCAAAAGTTGAAGCCCAAGCGTCAAATTGTTGAAGATGTCTTTTTTCTAGTTCTCCATATTGCAAGTATCTTTGCATTGTATATAGTTCTACCATAGAGTTTGAAATTGGAGTTCCAGTTGCAAATATGACACCTTTACCACCTGTTAATTCATCAAGATACCTACACTTCATAAATAAATCTGATGACTTTTGTGCTTCTGTTTGTGCTATACCACCGACATTTCTCATTTTAGTGTAAAGAAATAGATTTTTATAGTAATGGGCTTCATCTACAAATATTCTATCAACACCTAACTCCTCAAAAGTTACGACATCATCTTTTCTTGAAGTATCATTTAATTTTGCAAGTCTTGTTTCTAAACTTTTTTTAGTTTTCTCCATTTGTTTGATAGAAAATCTTTCGCCATTATTATTTTTTAAATCTTGAATACCCAAAGTTATATCTTCTATTTGTTTTTGAATTATTGTAACTTGTCTTTCAACTGACATTGGTATTTTCTCAAATTGTGAATGTGAAATTATAATTGCGTCATAATCTCCTGTGGCTATTCTTGAACAAAACTTTTTACGGTTAGCAGTTTCAAAATCTTTCTTTGTAGTTACCAAAACATTTGCACTCGGATATAATTGTAAAAACTCTTGACCAAACTGTTCTACAATGTGATTAGGCACTACAAAAAGTGATTTATTACATAAACCTAATCTTTTTGACTCCATTGCAGCAGCAACCATTTCAAAAGTTTTACCTGCCCCAACTTCGTGTGCTAAAAGTGTATTACCTCCGTAGAGTATTCGTGCGATTGCATTTACTTGATGTTTTCGTAAGGTTATTTCTGGATTCATTCCATCAAAACTGATATGACTTCCATCATATTCTCGTGGTCTAATAGAATTAAATCTTTCATTATAAACCTTTGTTAATCTTTCTCTACGCTCTGGATCTTTCCATATCCATTCCTCAAAAGCAAGTTTTATTTGCTCTTGTTTCGCCTGTGCTATTGCTGTTTCTTTTTTATTTAATTCTGCTACTCTCTTACCATTTTCATCTTCATAGTAATCGTAAATTCTTGTATCTTTAAGATTTAAACTATCTTCAATAATCTTATAAGCACTTGCTCTACCAGTTCCATAAGTATTAGTTGCTTTAATATTATACTTATCATAATTTTTACCCTCTATCCACCACTCAGAAGTTGCTTCATTATAATGAACATTTATATTTTGACAAGCATAATTACTAGGATTTAATAAATATTCAATAAAGACTTTTATATCTTCAGTTGGAATCCAAGTAGAGCCAAGTCTAACACTTATTTCACTTGCACTTAAATCTTTTGGTTGAACCTCTTTTAAATATTTAACATTTACATTAAATCTTTCATCTGTTTCAGCAAAATGTTCTGCAATCTTTAATTTTTCTCTTACATTACCAGACAAATACTCATCTGCCGTAACCCAATGATTAGGCTCTCCATATTCAGGAACATTGAATATTTCTCCATCCAAATCTTTAAGCATTTTGTCCATATCCATATTACAAAGTTTTTGCATAAAGGTTATATCAACTCTTGCTTTTTCAGATAGTGAAACAATTAAAGCGTCGTTTGCATTATCAACTGATGTTATCTCTGTTTTAGGTTTGATAGTTCTTTTGGTGAACACATCTGCTTTTCTTGCAAGATTTCCATTCTCATCTAAAATTTCAAGAGAACATAATAGATAATAACTTGAATCATTTGAAAAAGCAGAATTATTTCCTCTACTATTGATTAGTCCATATTTCTTTGTAAACCTATCATATAATTGATTTAATTTCACTTGTTCTCTCTTTATATCTTCATCTGGATAATCTTCCGTTTGATATTCTAAAAGAGTTCTAACGCAGTCCCTTATTTCAATTAAACCTTTAACTCTATTTTCAGTAGTCATTGCTAATTCTTGTGGGTACATTCTACTATTTTCTCTAAAATAGATTTTGTCATCTATTAAAGTGTATGAGAAGTTTCTTACTGTTAAATCGGCTTCAATGGAATTATCTTCTTCTCCTATATCATCTAGTTCATACTCTTTTACTTCGGCGTGTATATTTGATATTGCTCTTTCTAACTTATCTTCTAAATTTTCGCCATCAGAGATACAAGCAGAATCATAGCCAAACCTAGTTGAAATCATTTCCATATTTCCTAGTACCATTTCTGGATTATCTATGAAATATTGGTTCATTCTTATACCATCATCATTTTCTCCAAGATATACCCAGTCTGGTTCAATATCAGTTATTGAATCTCTTTTTTGTAAGAAAATAATGTCTGATGTGACTTCTGTACCTGCATTTGCTTTAAATGTGTTATTAGGTAGTCTAATAGCACCTAATAAATCTGCTCTTTGAGCAATATATTTTCTAACACTTGGATTTTCTTTATCTAGTGTACCTTTGCTTGTTATAAATGCAATAACACCACCGGGTCTAACCTTATCAAGTGTCTTTGCAAAGAAATAATCGTGAATTAAAAACTTATGCTTATCGTATTTCTTATCTAATACCTTGAAATCTCCAAATGGAACATTGCCAACTGCTACATCAAAAAAAGAGTTAGGAAGATTAGTATCTTCATACCCCTGTACTGCAACGGTTGATTTTTGATAAAGTTGTCTTGCAATTCTACCACTTATAGAATCAAGTTCTACACCATATAACTTACAATCTTCTAATGAATCTGGTAACATACCTATAAAGTTACCAACACCACAGGATGGCTCTAATATATTACCTGTTTTAAGCCCCATATTCTCTAATGCTTTATACATTGACCTAATTACTACTGGTGGTGTATAAAAGGCTGTTAAAGTAGATTCTCGTGCCTGTGAATACTCTGTTTCATCAAGTAAATTCTTTAAAATATTATATTCATTACTCCAAGAAGAATCTTTTTCATCAAAGGCTTGTGGAAGTCCACCCCAGCCGACATATTTCGACAATATCTCTTGTTCTTGTGATGTTGCAAATCTATTTTCTTCTTCACATTTTTTTAAAACTCTTATTGCTTCAACATTATTATTAAATTTTTCTCTTGGACTACCCTCACCTAAATTATCATTTGTAATTTTAAATTGATTTCTATCAGAAGCAGGTATTTCTGGGTGAATATCAAAACTTCTTATTTTATTACTTTTCTTCTTTTCAAATACTGGAACAATATTTTCTTCTTGAACCTCTGTTTCTTCTTCAATAGGAATTGATATTTCTTCTTTTACATTTTCCTCCATACCACTTGGTTCTTCATTAACATTATCTTTAATATCACTTACTTTAACTTTAAGATGGTCATTTGCAGGATTTTCTTGTACTTTCCTATCAAATTCTTCTTTGGACATTTCACGATTAAATAAAGGATACTTAAAGTCATATAACACAACATTACTAATTCCAATACTTAATATTTCGTACTCGTCTGCTCCAATATAAACTTTATCTCCTAAATGATATTGATAATCATATTTTTCTTCGGTCGGTTCTACAATTATTTTTTCTGCTAGATTATTACTTGCCTCAATAAATTCTCTTTCTTGGTCTTTTTCATCAAGCCACTTCGGATAATCTTCTAATTCTTTTGAATTAAGGTATCTATCTTCGTGAATAAGATTTTTTATTCTTTTTTCAATATAATTCCACTTGAATAATTGTTCTTTGGCACTAGCGTCAAAATAACCTCTATTAAACCTTACACCTTTATAATCTGTATTAATTCCAATTCCTGCTCCTTTTATTGTATAAGTAGAGCCACTTATTCCATATAAGTTTTTAAGATAATTTATATTATTCTCTGTTGATAAACTTTTACTAAATTGTTCGTAAATACTAAACTTTGTATCACGGTGTTGTTCTGTTAAATATCTATCAACAAACTCCTGTGTAAATTCTAAATCAGATACTGATTTTTCACTATTTTCATCAAGAAAACTTAATTGGTCTGTTACACTTGGCAATGGTTCTATTCTATCATTTAACTGATTTAATAAAATCATTGCGTCATAGTGATAAGTTAAATCTTCCCAACTTACAAAACTTTCTGTATCTCTTGATAGAAAATTTCCTTTCCAAAATAAAATACCGTTGTCAAAAGTTTTATAACCATACATTTGGTCATCAACTATAACACCGGTATAATCTTTGTTAAATATTTCTTTGAGATATTCTGCTCTTTTTGTAACATCTTTTTCATTTTGTATAAAGTCTTTTATTTCCTTATTTGATTTTCTTAAATGAGGAGTTGTACTTAATATTTGATTTATCTTTTCATCAACTACAACATAATGTGTTTTACTTTGACTTGGATCATAATTATTTAAGCGTAAATCAATTCGTTCGCTACTATCTCCTCTGCTGATGTCTTCAAGTTGTTCATTAAGCCTATCCATTTCATAGGGTCTTGTTGTTTCATTTGTTCTGTTATCTTCTCTTTGACTTTCATTTCTGATACTATCTGTTCTACTCTCTCCATTGCTACTTCTTGAATATTCGTCAAGTGTTCTGGAAGTTGATTGCTCATCAATAGAGTCGTGTATAGAGATTTCTTGTTCTCTTTCAAGTACCTTAACCTCATCATTGCGTATTTGCCCTCCACTTGAATCTTGTTCTCTGGTATCGCTAGGTCTGGTATCTCGTAGTCCCCTTTGCGTGTGTAAGTTATACTCATCATTATTCCTCCTTTCAACAGTTTCCCTGCTTTCACTTACATCATAAGATAAATCTTTATCTATATCAAATGTGCGAATTTTATTTATTTCATTTATTCGTAATTTTTTAATAGTATTATAAATTTCACGAATACCCATTTCAGATATTTCGCTAGTGGCTACACCTAATCTAGTTATAGTTTCATAACTATCAAATGCTAATATTGGTGTAAAATCTTCATTAGCGAAATAATCATTTGGATTTAATCCACACCTTTTAATCATTGAAAATGCAATACTATTTTCTAGGGCATTTTGAAACAATAATTGAACTGCTTCATCATTCATTGGTTCAAGAGAACTATTTTCTCTATAAAACTTTAAATCCTCCAAATAATCTTGCATATTATCTTCAACAAGTATCTTTGATACAGACTTAATTGCAAGTCCAAGAGAACTTTTATCATCAAGTTCTCCATACTTGTTTTCTAGTGATTCAATAATATCTAATTCGTAAGGTTTTGAAACTGACCATAGCCTAAAACTTTTACCGAACTTACTATTAGTATCTGCAATATCAAATACATATCGTAAATTAGTATAACCATTATCTTCTGAAAGAAGTGCTATTCCTTTTGCACCACGATTAACCCATCTACCAACTTGTTTGTTCCAAGCCTCAATCTTCGCACACGCTACTGCTTCTGGTCTTTGTGCATAAATTAAAACTTGGTCATTAAAAGGGTATTTGTAGTTCATTGCTGCACATTCCAAGAATGACATCCAGTCATCCGGATTCTTGCTTATCTGTGTTAAGGTTTCTCCATACAGGTCTGTTATTAGTCTTAATTTACTCGCCATATTGCACCTCCTGTTCTAAATTAGACTATTATTCTTCTGACATTTTGCTCTTTTTTATTTTCTCCCTTACACTTAATAAGACTTCATAATAATTGGTATTGATAGGAATATTACCTATCTCATAAAACAATATCATAAATAAATCTACAATCTCGTTATTATAAAATCTCATATCAACTATTGTTGTTCCGTCTTCTTCTGTTATTGGAACACTATATCTCAATAGTTTATCTTTCATTTTTGATGATTTGGTTGAATAATTTTCAATATCAGAATCAATCATATTTTCTAATATTTCTAGTAGTTTATTATATTCATCTACATTTAATTTAATTTTAATTGGTGGTATTCTTTTTGAATATGCCATTATAATTCCTCCTATCTTTCTCTATCTTTGTCTTGTTTTACTTTTTCATTTAAAACAATGTTATTT
>OLGB01000618.1_pt1 | contig 49509 bp, 48 predicted proteins | sample 1605691 | NCBI WGS metagenome assembly OLGB01 (sample SAMEA3888925, study PRJEB22519) | human gut metagenome | biome: human gut; feature: human-associated habitat; material: faeces | place: Denmark | collected 2010
AAACATATTTCTGCGAAAGCCACATGGATTTACTGCGCCAACAGTTTGTCCGTGTGTCTTTTGTTTTTTACGACAATCAATACGCATCACTCCTTCGGTAAATGTTTATACTGCACACAGGCAGCATCGTACGAAACACCACACTGATCTGCAATCCCATATGCATCCATGCCTTTAACACGATGCGCCGGCACCATCAGCTCTCCTGCAAAACACTTTGCCTGCCACTCAGGGTCGCGAAATGCAGGAACTTTTCCTCCGCTGAAATTACGCTCCAATCTGAAACCGTAAAAGCACAGGGTAAAATAATGACCTATCTCATGCGCGATAGTCATTCGGTCTCTGCCTTCACCATTGCACGCGCCCTCATAGACACTCTCCTTGATGCGGATATGTCCTGTCCGGATATCTGTGTCTGCATGAACTTTTTTCGATAAGACCTTATCCTCAACTACTTCGTAATTAAAGTCGTCAAAAAGCTCGGTCATAACATCGAGCAGTTCCACGATCGGGAAGTACAGTACATCATCAAGGTGCAAATGCTCTCTGAGTATGCGTGCGAGGCTTCTGAGGTTTGCGCGCGATTTCGCTTCAACCATATAATTGCTCAATCGGTTAGTCCCCCTTACGTCGCTTTAGGATTTCAAAAATTTTTCTGCTCGTTTCGTCGTCAAGGGAATCAAACTCTCTGGCAAACGAAATTGCAAGGGCTCTGTTGCCGGGCGTTGCATTTTGCAAGTTAAGCTCCACAGCTTCGTTGGTATCAATAACTGCAGCTTGCAATTCTTCTACCTGTTCTGCTGTGAACGAATAGATGGACTTGAGTTTTTCGATCCAGCCCTCCGGCATTTTCTTCTTGCCGTTTTCAACTGCGGATAAAAACGCAGAAGAAACCCCCAGCGCTTCCGCCATATCTTTCAAGATTTCTCCATTGTCTATTCGGAGTTTCCTTAAAAACCTTCCTATACTGGTTAACATAGTAAATCCTCCTTCTTAACCTTTAAGGTTAAGGTAATTATAACTCACAAGATTTATTTTGTCAACCCCTTTGGTTTATTTTCTAAAATTCAAAAATTGGGCGATGGCCGCTATGGTCATCGCCCTTTGCGTTGTGTTATTCGAATAATTGATCCGGCTTTTCTGCGGCTATTTTGTAGAAGCATTTCAGGAAGTGGCTGCAGATTTCCATCGTGGTGCAGATTCGCGCATGGTCTGCACTGCCGGATACTGTATTATTTATATGGCGTTCTCATTGCTGCTGCAGTCGATTTCTTTTTTCGAACACGCTGCTTGATACCCGATTTCTGCGAGAAAGCGCATACATACATATTATACAAAGATAAGCATGACTGCCCGTTGTGATATTCAATATCCGATTGTGGATAAACGCATGGCAACGTAATAGAGTTTTTCACATTTCAAATGAGGAAACCTCGAATTTGCAAAATATATTTATTATTTTGCGGTAATTTGTTGGTTGTATAGGTGTACAAATATGGGATGACATGTTATAATTATCATATCCGCATATCTTCAGTTGTTTTTACTCTATGCACAAAGGTATTGGGAATTCGGTTGGCAAGAGTTTGCGGGCAGGAGGGATTGCTTGCTCGTTGGCTTTGCCTATTGCCGTTTTGCGTATAGAAAGTAAAAAAACCAGAGGTTACGTCAGATGATTTAAGGAGGAGAAAATCATGACAAAACTGAGATTGGTTTTGATGAGCAAAGGGATTACCGGGAAACAACTTGCCGAGCTTGCAGGCGTGAGCTGCCGCAGCGTCTACAAGTATACATCAAACAACCGTGCTCTTTCAGAAAAGGTTGCGGCCCGATTTGCTTCAATTCTCGGTGTTGAGCCAAAGGATATAATGGGGCTTATAAACGAAGGATAGATATAGCGCAATAATTCGCATTGGCGCTTATCGTGCGTTGTATTGATGTAGTCAAAATACGGAGCATAATAACGAACACACTCATCAAGGGTATGTTCGTTATTTTGTTTTTATTTTAGCTGAAATGGCTGCATGCTCAGCGGCTAAATGGCGAGCTGTCCGTGATCGTCAGATATTATCATAAACACCTTGACCTCATCGCCGGTCTGCGCATCCAGATAGATCGCAAAGCTGTTTTCGCCGATGCTGCCTTTGAATTCATAACAGAGTACTTCGGTTTGCGGAGTTGCAGGGATGAGCGCAAGGTTCGATTCCTGGAGCTGAAAGCTCTCTGGAAGCCTTGAACGCACTTCTTCCTCTGAAAGCGTTTCGGTCGGGATACTTCGATCGGTATGACTGAACAGATAGTTCCTCGCGTCAAAACCGCAAACGCTCATCGTCTTTCTGTCAACATAGATCTTGACCAGATCGTTATAGATGATAACATCTTCGGCATTGTAGGCGAAATTGATGAGTGCGGTCCCCGAATAATACTGCGCATATGTCGGCTCCATGGAGTCGTAGCCGTGTGCGTGCAGCCAGCTCTTGCATGTTTCGATTATCTGCGCTTCCTCCTCGCTTGACGGAAGCCCCTCAATATTGTCGGTAACATCCGTTCTGAACCATACAAGCGAACCGCCCTGTACGCTTACGGAAATATCGACACTTCTCCCATCCCCAAGCCTTCCGGAGAAGTCGTAACTGGGTATTCTGCCATCGGACATGCTGTCCAGCCTCAGCTCGACATTTTCACCTCCGACATATTCATACGCCTTCATTAACGCAGTATGCTCATCGAGGTTATCTCCGCTGAGTCCGCGCGGTTCCATCTTTTCCGTGCTTTCGGAGAAGGGCCCATCGTATATCAGCGTAGGATACTTATCTTCGACTGATGAGGTAAACTCGTCTATCTCATTACCGTCTGCATCGACGGTGGCGCCGGAGGAATAGAAGGCCTCGCCTTGCATCGCTTCATTGGGGAAGATACCTTGGGAAAGAACATACTGAAGCTCATGATATAGGTTTTCACCGGCAATGCGAAGCTGCTCAAGTTGATTCCTGTCTTCATCGCTGAGAGATCGACCCTTCATTGAGGAAAGCGACAGCGTGCGAGCATAGTCGCCCAGCCTGATTATGAATTGGTTCATGCCGAGGCTGTCGACATGACTTTGTGGGATCTGCCCCATAAGCCCTATGCAGACACCGCTTGCGCGCCAAATGTCATCAAGCGTATATGCGACGGAGGCAGGCGACTGCATGGCGGTCAGCTTCGCAAGGTCAACATTCATATCGTAGATGGTTGTGACCAAGTCGTTATAGGCCTGCTCATACACACTCTGCGCGGCAGAACGATAGCTCTCGGCATTGGCGCGCTGATTTCCGCCCCATATGGCTGTGATGACGATGGCTGCTACAAGCACCGGGGGAATCACAAAACAAAACAGAATCTTTGTGAACTTTGACTTGAATGCTTCGTCGGATATGCGTTTTCTCTTGTTGCTTTCCATATCAGGCTCCTATTAGCAAAAGGCATGCTGTCCTATATGAAGCAGAACCGGACGGGACAGCATCCATCTGCTTGTTGCGGTTCGCGGATTATAGTAATAAAGGCATCCGTTGGTTGGATCCCAACCGTTCATCGCTGCTCTTGCGGCATTGATGGAATCCTGATCGGGCGTAAGGTTTATCTGCCCGTCACTGACTGCATCGAATGCGCCGCTCTGATATATGACTCCGGAGATGGAGTTTGGGAAGGAAGAGCTCTTGACCCTGTTCAAAACAACGGCTGCAACTGCGACCTTGCCCTTATAGGGTTCGCCCCTCGCTTCGCCGTGGACAAGCCTTGCCAAAAGGTACAGGTTGCTGTCCGATGAGGCGGAGCTGCCGCCGGATGATGAGGAGGATGTCAGCGTCATACCGAGCGCAGCCGCAGTCTTTGGGCCCACAATACCGTCTGCGGTCAAACCATTCTTCTTTTGAAAACGCTTTACCGCCGACTGCGTGCCGGAACCGAAGATACCGTCAACGCTGCCGGAGTAGTATCCCCATCGTTTGAGCTTTTGCTGCAATTCCTTGACTTTTTCACCCCTGCTGCCGTAGCGGAGATTTTCCGCAAGCACCAGCGCAGGACACAGTGCCGCAACCAGCAGCACTATCGTCAGGATAATAGCAGTAATACTTCTTATTCTTTTCATCTATTTCTCCTGCGAACCGAAAATGTGCAGTTTGATAAAGTTGAAAGCTCTTACAACGAGGCTTTCAAATCGAATCGGTTCATTGCTTTCAATTTCTGCATCTTTGGCATCTACTATGCATAAAGGAGGGAACATAACGCACCACCAGTTTTTTCCTTCGGCATCTCCGAGGAGTATCCTAACTGCGCGATAGACTCCGGCCGGATAGACCTTGTCGCCGTATACGCGGTCGGGAAAGTCAAAGTCTCCTATCACAAGCTGAGCGTCATAGGGAGCTTCGTTTTCGTTCAACACTGTTCGAACAGTATTCAGCAGGTCTTGTCCGTTCGCTTTTAATTGAATCTCAGCGTCATTAACATCGGTTACAGCAAGCGCAGTGCTTGTTGTGCGCTCGTATTCGAGCACGGCGTCACGAACCAGCAGCTTGATCTGCTGATCCTTCTCTGAATCGCTGTTGGCGATTATATGGAGCCGCAGGACCTCGTCAGGGTCAGCGGTTTTTGAGCCGGCATTGAGCTTTATCAGCGGTATGACCGCCATAAGTGCGATCGAGCCCATCAGTACAATGGCTGCCGCAGTCGTCGTGAACAGGAGCTTACTTTTTCTGCCTTTCATTGAATCCTCCGAAAATGTAAAGATTTGGTTGTATCGACCAAAAATATTCTTGACAAATGCAGCAGTTTATATTCATAATATGGTTATGAAAGCGGTAAATTATGAAAACAGAATTCGGATCCTGGCGCCTGCAAAGGTGAATTTTACTCTGGAAGTGCTTGGCAGACTTCCCGATGGATATCATGAGCTTAGAACGGTCATGCATGCAATAGATTTGTATGATGAGATCATCATTTCAAAGAACGATACCGGAGAAATCAACGTTTCTTGCAGTGAACCGCTTCCTGCAAATAATACTGCATATAGAGCAGCGCGGTTGTTTTGCGATCTTGCGGGCTGCCAAGGGGCGGACATATATATTGAGAAGCGGATCCCGTCGGAAGCAGGGCTTGGAGGCGCCAGCGCGGACGCTGCAGGAGTACTTGTCGGAATGCAAGCGCTGTTTGGCAGCATAGCTCAAGGGAGATTGTTTGAGATAGGAAAAGCTGTCGGGGCAGATGTGCCGTTCTGTCTTCTGGGCGGATGCGCGCTTGCCGAGGGAATAGGGGAAGTGCTCACCGAACTTGAACCGAAAAAGCTGATTTTACTGCTTGTAAAGGGCGCAAAGGGGATATCGACAGGTGCGCTTTTTAACGCCATAGATACTGCCGGATTTGAACCCATTACGAAGGAGAAACGTTTGCGGAAAAGTGCGTTAGGCGAGGGAAGGCTTTATAACGATCTGCTTATCCCTGCCGTGCTTGAGGCTCCGGAGATCGAGCAGTACCGTAAACGCCTGCTTGAATACGGCGCAGCGGATGCGATGATGACGGGGAGCGGCTCCGTCGTTTATGGCGTTTTTGAGTCGGAGGCAGTGGCCATTGAAGCATTTGAACGCTTTTCCGACTGCACATTCAGGCAAATAGTGCATACGGTACCGAACGGCGTGGTAATTGTCGAATAGTTCCGGCACTATCAGGCCCAACCGATGATGAGGCAGAGATGAAAATAAACGCAGAAGTCAAGGAAATACGCTTTAGAAACGACAGCAACGGCTGGACGGTGATTTTATGTACCGATACGGACAAGAATGGCTTTTCCGCTGTCGGCGTGATGCCCAACATCAATTCAGGAGAACAGGCAGAGCTTGAAGGCATATGGACGGAACATCCAATCTATGGCAGACAGTTCAGAGTGGACTCCTACCGCAGCATACTTCCGAAGGGCAGACAAGCTTTGCTCGCATACCTTTCAAGCGGCTTCATCAAGGGAATCAGGGAGTCGACAGCAAGGCTTATCGTTGACAGGTTTGGAGAGGACACCTTTGACATCATTAAGAATCATCCCGAGCAGCTGATTAAGATAAGCGGTATCGGACCAAAAAAGGCACAGCAGATACATGAATCCTACCTGGAAAAGTATAACATGCAGGATATTGTTATCGGTATGCAGGAGCTGGGGCTTTCTGTCACTATGGCCATGAAGCTGTATAAGCTCTATGGCGATGATTGCGTGCAAAAGGTGCGTGAGAATCCGTATAGGCTTATCGATGATGTGGAGAATATCGGTTTTAAGACAGCTGACAGCATCGCGCAGGAAGCAGGCTATGAGTATGAGTCCGAGTTTCGAATTAAAGCCGGCATTAAATACACCCTATCGCTTGCGCGGCAGGAGGGAAATACCTGCCTGCCCAGAAATGTTCTTATCGACTTTGCAGCAAAAAGGGTATTGAATGTTGAACCAAGCGTGATCGAGCCGGTGTTGGAGAGCATGATTCTTTCTTCAAGACTTCGCGAGCTGCTTATGGGGGAAACGACATACATCTTTTTGCCATATATGCATTACCAGGAGTCCGAATGTGCAGTGCTTCTCAATTCCCTTGTCCACTCCGTGGAGCTGCTGCCGCTGTTCGATATAGACGGAGCTATCGACAGCCTTGAAAAGAAGAAGGGGCTTACCTTAGCGCCGCTTCAGCGTGAAGCGGTCAAGCGAAGCTGTACCGATGGCATTTTGGTCGTCACCGGCGGCCCGGGGACGGGCAAGACCACCATTTTGAGCTTCATTATCGAGCTTATGGGACAGCTGGGCTTGGAAATCGAGCTTGCAGCTCCGACAGGACGAGCAGCCAAACGCATGACAGATGCCACGGGCTGCGAAGCAAGGACCTTACACAGGCTTCTTGAATTCAGCTTCTCGACCAATGAATTCGCAAGAAATGCCGAGAGCAAGCTTGAGACTGATGTAGTCATTGTCGATGAGATGTCCATGGTGGATATTCCGTTGTTAAATGCGCTTCTCAGTGCAATTGAGGACGGCACGAGGCTTATCATGGTTGGGGATATCGACCAGCTTCCGTCAGTTGGACCCGGAAATGTTTTGCATGACATAGTTGCCTCGGACTTTGTGCCTGTAATAAGGCTTGATAGGATATACCGACAGGCTGGACGCAGCATGATAGTAACAAACGCTCACCGCATCAATCACGGTCAAATGCCGATACTCGATTCCGAAGAATCGGACTTTCGGTTTTATGAATGCGGAAACACCGATATTGCGCTCAGATCCGTGCTGGATCTTTGCTATGATTATATGGCCGCAGGACATGCAGGCGACATTCAGGTGCTTTCACCGATGAAGAATGATAAGCTGGGAGTCCATAACCTAAACTATCATCTGCAGAATGTATTGAACCCTGCATCAGAGGACAAGGAGGAATTCTGCTTTGGAGACACGCTGTTCCGTGAAGGCGACAGGGTCATGCAGATAAAGAATAATTATGATATCGAGTGGACAAAAAGTATCTATGGAAAGCCGGACGAGGATGGAGAGGGAATATTCAACGGAGATATCGGCACGATATTGAAAATAAACAGCATAACCAAGTTCATGACCGTCATTTTTGACGATGAGCGTGTTGCGGATTATAACTTTACTCAGCTGGAGGAGCTGGAGCTTGCCTATTGCATATCCATCCATAAGAGCCAGGGAAGTGAATTCCCCTGTGTGGTGCTTCCGCTTATGAACGGACCTATCATGCTTATGAACAGGAATATCCTCTATACAGCCGTGACCAGAGCCAGATCGAATGTATTCATTCTCGGCTCAACCTCATGTATTGAGGGAATGGTGCAGAATATGAGAGTAAAAAAGAGATATTCTGCGCTTGAGTTCTTCCTGAAAGAGCTTCGCGGAGGAATAGAGTGATGAATGGTGAAACTTCTCATCAGCAGACCGATTCGGGCAGCGGTTCATTTTATCCGCTCGCTGCGGAAAAAGAAAAGGCCGGATTTCAAACGCTTATTAAGCGTTTCTTTGGTTTCCTCTTTCCTGAGCACTTGGTATGTCATTGCTGCAATCGTGAAGCCGTAGTAAATGATTACGGGATATGCAGGGCTTGCGAGGGGACACTGAGATTTCCGTCGATACAGGCGGCTATCCCAAATATTGACGGAATAACCTCCGGACTCGTGTACGATGGCTTTGCTGCTGATGCGATCAAGCGATTTAAGTATGAAGGAAAGCTGTATGAGAAGGAATTGTTTGTTCATTTCATGAAAATTCCCATAGAGTGGCAGTTTGACTATGTGATACCGGTGCCGCTGCATCCGAAAAGGATTCGAAAAAGGGGATATAATCAAAGCGAGGTGCTTGCAAAGGAGCTTTGCAGAAGGTATAATCTAAGCTTGGGAAACGGATTCCTGCAAAGAACAAGGAATACTCCCAGGCAGGCCACGCTTGATGCCGACGAGCGCAAAAGGAATCTTAAAAATGCTTTTGCTGCCTCACCGGATTGCATGGGTAAAGCCTTTCTGCTGGTTGACGATGTCAGAACCACGGGAACAACGCTCTCTGAATGTGCGTCCGCATTAAAAAAAGCAGGTGCGGTCAGGGTATATGCAATAACAGCGTGCTGCGCTTCCGATATGGGTTAACGCAGGCGTTATGAACATTTGAAAGGATTTTTATGGAAGCTCAATCGAATGGGATAACCTTTCGTGAGATGGTTCTTACGGATATTGAAACCGTCTATGGTATCGAATGCAGCTGCTTTTCACAGCCATGGAGCGTGGAATCGCTTATTAATGAGCTGACGGTAAACGATGCAGCCTATTATGCCGTAGCGGAGTTTGACGGGAGGGTGATCGGCTATGCAGGCATGTGGGTCGTATGCGATGAAGCGCATATGACCAATATTGCGGTCGATGCAGACTATCGCCGCCGCGGCGCTGCAACCGGGCTGATACTCCATCTCATGCGCACAGCAAGGTCAAGGAACGCTCTTTGCATAACCCTTGAGGTTAGGGAGACCAATCACAGGGCACAGCGCGTGTATAATGCGCTTGGCTTCCGCTATGCTGGCACCAGGCGCAGGTATTATAGCGATACCGGAGAAAATGCGCTGATACTTTGGAACGATAATATCGACGCAACGCTGGATAAGTTCAGCACGAACGAAATAATCGATTGAACCCAAGCCGATGCTTGGTTTAATACAGAATAATTACCTTGGAGGATATTTTATGAAACAGACAGTAAATGCGCAGAATGCGCCTGCGGCGATCGGACCTTACAGCCATTGCGTCAAGGTCGGCAGGATGGTATTCACATCAGGTCAGATCGGCTTGAATCCTGAGACCGGTGTGCTTGCGGAGGGGATAGAAGCCCAGACGATTCAGGCACTCAATAATCTCAAGGCAGTGCTCGAGGCGGCGAACTCAGGCATGGAAAACATCGTCAAGACCGCCGTTTTCGTCAAGGATATGGCGGATTTTGCTAAGGTTAACAAACTATACGGAATGATGATTCCAGCGCCCTTCCCTGCAAGGAGCTGCGTCGAGGTCGCAGCGCTTCCGGCAGGTGCGCTCGTTGAGGTCGAGGCTATGGCAGTCACCAATGCCTGATAATGGCTGCGGATGGAGACAACAAAAGTTCAAAGCGTTTTATTAACTACAGGCCCTTATTTGAAATAGCGATTGGGTTTATGTTAGGTATTGCCGTGTGCGGACTCCTTTCCGCATACGGCATACTATGTTTTATGGCAGTTATCGCCCTGGCGGTCGGAGTTGAACTGTTCGTTATTCGCTCGAAAAGAATGGCCTTGTTCCTGATCGCAGTGCTTATTGGTCTGTGTCTAACATATGTGAACACTCCCCCGGAAATCGATGGAGGCAATTATCGGTTTGAGGGCAAGGTGGAGAGTGTTGGTGAAGCAGATGCCTATGGGAGGACTAAGCTTGTGCTAAGGGATGTAGTGATTTCCGGAAGCAGCTATCCCAAAAAGCTTCAGCTCACCGTAAAGATCAATAGTCCTCTCGAAGTTGGTGATTCCATAAGAGGCTATGCTGACATAAGCGTGCCGCAAATGACTCAAACCGGCCTTGGCAGAAGATTTGATGAAAGAAAGTATTATCTGTCTCAGGGTATTGGCTTGCGAGGAAGCGTCGATAACTATGTAAGAACAGGTCGAAATACGCTGCCAATAACGCAGAGCCTGTCGAAAATACGCGCAGAAGTGGAGAGTAAGTGCGAAGCCATATTTGACAGCGACGCTCAAACAGTAATAAAGCTTGTGATGGGCTCTCAGGAGGCCGACAGAGATGATAGAACACAGCTTTTCAGAAAAACGGGCGTTGCGCATATTCTGGCGATCTCAGGATTCCATATGTCGGTACTCGTCTCGTTTATCAGTGGCTTGCTGCCAAAGCGCAGGCGCTGGCTGAGAATCGGGATTATATGCACTGTTATTGCGGCATACTGCCTGTTCTGTGTTAGCTCGGCAGGAATACTGCGTTCGGCTGTCATGACGAGCGCAATGCTGATCGCGACCGGCTTTGAACGCAGAGAGGACGGACTGTCTGCAATTTCCCTTGCTGCGATACTGATTCTGCTCTTCAATCCCTATCAGCTTTATTCGATCAGCTTTCAGCTCTCGTTTGCCGCATGCCTTGGCATTATGATGTTAGGGCCCGGTCTTAACAGAGTAATTACCGGGTGCAGAATACCGGCAAAGCTGGGAATGAGCACGACTATCGCCGCCACGCTTGCGACGCTGGCGCTGCAAATGCATTATTTTGGCACGGTCTCAACATATGCGCTTGCAGCAAATCTCGTAGCTATCCCAATATATTCGCTGATTCTTTTGATGATACTCATTATAATACCGATCGGTTTCATTTGGACACCGGCAGCCGAGATATTGGCATATATGCCCAGAAGTCTGATCTTTGTTTCCGACAAGTTCCTGACCGCTGTTTCCAATATGCCGGGCGCTGTGCTTAGCTTTTACAGCCCATCCTCATTGGCCTGTGTGATATTCCTCATTGCACTGTTTTCAATTTCGGATTATGTTCTGAGACCGTTCCACAAAAAGCTGGGCTATTTTGCGGCATTGATTATTGTGTTTACAGTTTCTGCGCTTGCGGGTATAATGTAACGGACATATTTGAAAGGTGAGAGTCGATGGATTATAATGCCTGTTTTAATGCGATAAAGAATAATTCGCTTTCGGGAGCATATCTGTTCCATGGTGAGGAGGAGTTTGTAAAGGCCTCCGCTCTTCGCTCTGCTCAGGAACTGATTGCGGACGACATGCGAGCGTTCAACATCACCGTGCTTACCGATGCGACGGAAAGCGAGATAATGGATGCTTGCGAAACGCTTCCGCTGTTTTCAGATAAAAAGCTGGTCATCAGCCATGGGATCAGCAGCTCGGCAGATACCGACAAGCTCGTTGAGTACCTGCCGCACATTCCCGATTCATCAATACTTATCATCGAAATCAAGGGAGCGCTGCAGGAAAAATCCAAGCTGCTGAAATGCTTTAGGGCGATTGGCCATGACGTCGAATTTGCCGAGCTTTCCGAAAGCGAAGTAATTAAGTGGTGTATGAGCTTTGCAGTACACAACGGCGTCGCACTCGACAGAAACACCGCAAGGACCTTTGTCGGGCTTGTCGGCACGGATATGACAAGTGTCAGCAACGAGCTTCAAAAGGCGGTTGACATGGTAGGCGAGGGCGGAGTGATTACGCCCGATGTTATCTCAAAATGCACCATTGGCAACATAGAGGTCAGAATATTCGAAATGCTGGACTGCTTTACGGGTGGAAAGGTCAGAGAAGGAATGGGTCTGCTGCACATTTTGCTTGAGGATGAAAACGAGGCGCTTGGAATAGCGTCCTTTCTGGAATCAAGGTTTAAGCTTATGCTGGAGGGCCGACGCCTGATGGATACCGGGCTTACGCCCACACAGGCAGCAGCAAAGATGGAGGGGAGCAGATTTGCAAATGAAAAGGCCTGCAAGTCTGCAAAAAAGTATCCTTCCGCAAAACTGGCATCGCTGGTTTCTTCGCTTGCGGATGTTGGCTATAACATGATGAGCGGGGGAGTCAAGGCCTCAAGCATGATAGAGGCAATAATGCTCACATTTGAATGGTAAAATGAATAGGCAACGAAAAGAGACCGCCGGATTACAGCGGTCTCCTGCCAATTAGCAAATTGTTGGTTTTCAATCGGGTTCAATCTATTTGATAAACCTTATTTGGCTGCCAGCTTTTTAGCAAGCTGAGCCTTCTTACGATTGGCTGCGTTCTTGTGAATAACGCCCTTGGTGACAGCTTTATCGACCTTGCTGACTGCGATGGTGTACATCTCGCTGATAGCAGCTTCGTCGCCGGACTCCAGAGCCTTGTCAAACTTTTTGAGAGCGGTCTTGAGATCGGAAATGATCATACGGTTACGCAGATTCTGAGCCCTAGTAATCTTAACACGCTTCATTGCTGACTTAATGTTTGCCAAATCGGTTCACCTCCCTTTCAGTTCTCGAACAAAGTCGATTATAACACAGCAAGCTAATATAATCAAGCTTTTTTTTACAGAGATTACATATTTTTTTGATATATTGTGGGAGAAATTGAAGAATAATCGCCTTATTGGTGCATAAGCTAATAGATATTAAGCAAAAGGAGGGACATATGCACATATATACGGATCTTGCTGCGGAGCTAAGAGAGCTTAGCAGCGATGAATCGGGGATAGAGGAGGAGACGGTACAGGAGGGCAATATTGAGATCAAGCGTATAAGGATTCTGAATGATTTTGCGGCAAAGCATATCGGCAAGAAGAAGGGTACATACATAACGCTTGATTCCCATGAGCTGGAAAACCGTACAAAGGAAATATTCGAAGAGATGACCAAGCTGATTGCAGAGGAAATACGAAGTCTGCTGAACATCAGTTCTTCAAGCACGATTCTGGTGGTAGGCCTTGGCAATAGGGGAGTCACCCCTGACTCACTGGGGCCGGAGGTAGTATCGAAGGTACATATAACAAGGCATATCAAACAGTACATGCCTGAAGCGTTGGGAGGAGACGTTCCTGCCTCATGCGCCATAGCTCCGGGTGTACTCGGAATAACGGGAGTTGAGACAATGGATGTGGTCAAAGGGGTAGTGGAGAACGTTAAACCGGATGCAATAATCGCTATCGATGCGTTGGCTTCAAGGCGAGCCGCGCGTATCAGCAGCACGGTGCAGCTCTGCGATTCGGGAATAAGCCCCGGTTCCGGAGTCGGAAATACCAGATCCGAGCTGAGTCAAGAGTCGCTCGGAATCCCCGTGATAGCTATCGGAGTTCCTATGGTCGTATATGCCAGCACCATAATCTGGGACACGATAAGCCTTATTGCCGATGAAAACGGCAGTGAATATGACGAAGACGAGCTGAAACAGCTCGTCGAGTCGATGGTCAAAAAACAATCGGGGGATATGATCGTCACTCCGAAGGATATTGATACAATTGTGGATGATATGGCAGGAATAATCGCTGGAGGAATAAATCTTGCGCTGTTTGGCGAACAGCAGAGTGAAACACTAAGCGCCTTGCTGAGCTGACAACGCTACCGCTGCTTTAGTCCCTGAAGCTTTTCGGCACTCGGAGTAACATACAGGGTTCGCTGGTTCGTATAGATGACCATGCCGGGTTTGGCACCGGAGGGTTTCTTTACGAACCTACGCTTAGTATAGTCAACGGGCACGAGTGCGGAATTTCTTGCCTGCGAATGATACGCAGCCAGCTCCGCCGCTTCAAGCAAAGTTCGGTCAGGTATCGGGCCGGTACAGCGAATGATGACATGCGAGCCGTGAATATCCTTGGTGTGCAGCCATGTATCCTCCGGAACTGACTCCTTGAAGGTCAATCGGTCGTTCTGAACATTGTTCTTTCCGACAAGGATATCAATGCCGTCCGATGAGATATAGTGATAAGGCCTTGCCTTGGGAAGCTTGCTGTGCTTTGTCGGGGCGGTCTTTATGTAACCCTGGGAGGCAAGCTCCGCTTTGATCTCCTCAAAATCGGAGTCGGTGATGCAATCTGCAAGGTCGGATAGTATGCCCTGAAGGTATTCAAGCTCCCTGTTCGCTTCATCTCGCTGAACAAGCGCGGTCTCCCTTGCGGATTTTGCTTTGCGATACCTTTTATAGTAAAGCTGGGCATTATCAGATGCGGACAGCGTGGGATCAAGCTCAACAGGTATCTCGACAGGCGGATCCAAATAGTAGTTTTCAAGCTTCACCTTGTCGGCGCGCGCAGGAATACGGTAAAGATTGGCGGTTATCAGCTCTCCGCAGAGCTGCAGGCCCTCTATCTCCGCTTCATCACCTATGGCAAATGAAAACTTTTCTATTTTGCGCTCAAGTCTTTGAATGTTGTTGGTGATGATCTTTTCAATCGAGGCCGTGCGCCGCTTTACGCTTTCCGACTGTGAACGCATACGGAAAAACTCGTCCGCCGCTTCAGCAAGGGAGTTGAACTGCGTAAAGCAGTCCACAGAGGGAATAAATGGGAGCAGAACCCGTTCCGAACCGAAGCTTGCAATGCAAGCGTTGAACTTGGCTTTGCTGAGCGAGGAATAGAACTGAACGAGATGCTTGCTGAGCCCCATAATGTCATCGTCGGAAAGCCTGCATCTCGTTTTGATTCCGTCGATAAGCATTCCTGCTACGGCCGGAGACAGACCATAGAATGAAGATGAGAGCGCTTTATCCATGCGTCGGTCGCTGCTGAGCGCAATAAAGAAATCCATATCAGACGCAGAAAGGGGATCCTGCTTTTCCTGTACCGGAGGGAGCTCATATTTGAGCTTGGGCAGGACTAATCGGACGCTGCTTATACCTGCCGATACTCGCCTGACGCTGTCAACGATGTTACCGTCTGCATCAACAAGTATGATATTTGAATGCTTGCCCATTATCTCGCAGATCAGTCGGAATTCTGTTTCGTCATGCAGCTCATTCAGTGCGGCAAAGCGGAGGATGACTATTCGGTCAAGGTTGGGCTGCTCAACGGAAATGAGCCTTGCATTTAATAGGTGTTTCCTGAGCAGCATCAGGAAATTTGGCGCGTCGATGGGGGATACCTTTTTTTCCTCGGTAAGCTGTATGCGGCAGTTATCCGGAGAAGCTGAGATCAGGAGCCTCTTTGAACCTCCCAAAGCGTGCACCACAAAGAGCAGCTCATATTTTTCGGGCTGCTGAATCTTTTCTATCTTCCCTCCTATGAGCGAACGAAGTTCAACAACGGAGGCTGCAAGTGTTAATCCATCCATTATTAATCAGATTATGCGGTTGGTGAGAATACCGATGCCCTCTATCTCGACCTCGACAACATCTCCGCGCTGCATGCTGCCTATGCCGACCGGTGTTCCGGTAGCGATTATATCTCCCGGGAGAAGGGTCATGCATTCGGTGATATAGCAAATAAGCTTGTCTATGTCGTGAGTCATAAGAGAGGTGTTGGAATTCTGTCGTAATTCTCCGTTGACCCTGGTGCAAATGTTTGCGTGCATGGCATCAAGTGTGGTTTCGATATGCGGCCCGATGGGGCAGAAGGTATCAAAGCCCTTACCCCTTGTCCACTGCGGGTCGGATTTTTGAATATCCCTGGCGGTAATATCGTTAAGGCAGGTATAGCCAAAGATGTACTCTGCGGAGTGGCCGCTTTGCACGGCATGCGCTCGCTTGCCGATAATGACGCCAAGCTCGCCCTCATAATCGAGTCGGCGGCTGATCGCAGGGTAAACGACATCATCGCCGTCTCCGACAATGCAGGTGCTGGGTTTAATGAACAGCAGCGGCTCCGTTGGGAAACCCTCATTCATCTCTGCTGCGTGTTCACGGTAATTCTTACCGACTGCAACGATTTTTGTCGGCTCGCAGGGAGCAAGCAAGCGTATTCTGTCCCTCCGCAGGCATTCTCCGGTATATTCAATGAAGGTAAACGGTTCCTTTTTTAGTGGAAGAACGTATTCGCCGTCCAACACGGCATAAAAGGTACGATCAAAGTATTCAGCACGAATGATTTTCATTTTTTTTGTTTTCCTTGTATCCTTTTTGAAAGAAATACAAGGACTGCTGCAGCAGTCCTTGTGAGTATCGTTTGTCAGCCGCAGGCCACGCAGTCAGTCCTATAGATATAGGTCGGCTCCGCCTTTTTGAGGATGGAATCCTTCCCGATAATGACGCGCTGCACATCGATTCTTGACGGCATTTCATACATAACGGGGAGCATCACATCTTCAAGAATGGCTCTTAATCCCCTTGCTCCGGTATTGCGTGAGATGGTGAGTTTTGCGACCTCGCGAAGCGCTTCCGGGGTTATTTCAAGTTCTACACCGTCCATCTCAAACAGACGCTTATACTGCTTAACAAGCGCATTCTTGGGTTCGGTGAGAATATTGACCATTGCATCCTCGGTAAGCTGATCCAAGGTGACAATGATCGGAACACGCCCAACGAATTCGGGGATCAGTCCGAATTTCAGAAGATCCTCGGGAAGAATATCCTTTAGCGTTTCGCCAATATCGCGCTTGACGTTGGACTGGATATCCGCGCCAAAGCCGAGATTCTTCTTTCCGGTGCGCCTTGAGATGATATCCTCGATCCCTGCGAATGCACCTCCGCAGATGAAGAGAATGTTCGTAGTATTGATATGAATGAACTCCTGCTGAGGATGCTTCCTTCCGCCCTGGGGAGGAACGGAGGCAACGGTGCCTTCAAGTATCTTGAGCAGTGCCTGCTGAACGCCCTCTCCGGAAACATCACGAGTTATGGACATGTTCTCGCCCTTGCGCGCGATCTTGTCGATCTCATCGATGTAGATAATGCCCCTTTCGGCCTTCGCTACATCGTAGTTTGCGGCCTGAAGCAACTTTAATAGGATGTTTTCAACATCTTCGCCGACATAACCGGCTTCGGTCAGCGCAGTCGCATCCGCAACAGCGAACGGGACGTCCAGCACCTTGGCGAGGGTTTCGGCAAGCAGGGTCTTTCCGCATCCGGTCGGGCCAAGCATGAGGATATTGCTCTTGCTGAGCTCAGCCTCAGTCTCCGTCCTTGGAGCGGTTATCCTCTTATAGTGGTTGTACACGGCAACCGCCAGTGCCTTCTTGGCGTGCTCCTGCCCGATAACATAGTCGTCCAATATGCGAGTAATGTCCATGGGCTTGGGAAGCGAGACGGAATTGAAATCATTCTGCTGCTCTGCATGGACGCCGGACAGCATTTCGCTGCAAAGCTCCACACAGTCGCTGCAAATGAACACATCGCCATTCGCTGAGGCAAAAAGACGATCGGTTTCGTCCTGGTATCTTCCGCAGAACGAACAGACCTTCAAATCATCATTAAATGCTGACATAGAATATCTTAGATTCTCCTTCTTATCCTTGGGACCTATCTTCTTGCAGGTATTATCTCGTCGATAAGTCCGTATTCAAGTGCAGCTTCTGCGCTGAGATAATTGTCGCGTTCGGTATCGACAGCGACCTGCTCTACGCTCTTTCCGGTGCGCTCTGCCAAAATCTCATTGAGCTTTTGGCGGGTCCTTATGATATGCTCAGCGTGGATCTTTACATCGCTGGCCTGACCGCTTGCACCTCCGGAGGGCTGATGGATCATTATCTCACTGTTGGGGAGCGCCTTGCGCTTGCCCTTTGCACCGGCGGCAAGCAGGAATGCGCCCATTGAGGCTGCCATGCCCATGCAGATGGTGTTGACTTCGCACTTGATATACTGCATGGTATCGTATATTGCAAGTCCTGCACTTACGCTGCCGCCCGGGCTGTTGATGTAGAGATAGATATCCTTATCAGGGTCATCGGCCTCAAGAAACAGCATCTGTGCGATAACAAGATTGGCTTCGTCGTCGGTTATCTCCGAACCTAAGAATATGATACGATCCTTCAATAGTCTCGAATAGATATCATACGAGCGTTCGCCCTTGTTGGTTTGCTCAACGACCATGGGTATTAAGCTGCTCATGTAGACCTCCTAATAATTGTAACTTTTCTCCAACGGATTATTCGTTATCACAATGTTCACAGCCGCAGTCGCACTCTTCGTGATCATGCTCGCATCCGCAGTCACACTCTTCGTGATCGTGCTCACAGCCGCAATCGCACTCATGCTTGGGCTCGACTTCGACGGAGGAACCGACGACCAGCGCAACGACGCCCTCAAAGAACGCAGCGGTAACATACTTGCTGCGGTTAGCGTCAAGCTCTGCCTTGACCTTTTCATCGTCCCAGGTGCTGCCCTGATCGTTGGAACGGCGGACGGCTTCCATATAATTCTCTTCGGTGGGCTCGATATGCTCGGCCTCGATGATCGCGCTCATAACATACTGACCCTTGAGGTTCGCCTCTGCGCCATGCCTGTATTCGTCACGAAGAGCATCCATGGTAATGCCTGCATACTCGAGATAGCTGTTCAGTTCAAGACCATACATCTGGAGCTGCTGTTCGAAGCGGCGAATCTGCATGGTGACCTCTTCCTCGATGATATCCTTATGGATCTCGACTTCTGCATTGTCGATAGCCTTCTGAAGCGCGGCATTCTCGTACTGGAGCCTTGCATTGGCGGCTGCTTTTGCCTCAAGCTCAGCCCTGACGCCGGCTTTGAATTCTTCTACGGTATTGAATTCCGAAGTATCCTGGACAAAGTCATCGTCCAGCTCGGGGATTTCTTCAAACTTGATATCATGAACGGTGACCTTGAAGACGACAGCCTTGCCCGCAAGGTTCTCTGCCTGATAATCCTCGGGGAAGGTGACGTTCAGATCGCGCTGCTCACCCTTCTGCATGCCGACCATCTGCTCTTCAAAGCCGGGAATGAAGGAGTGGGAACCGATCTTGAGCTCATAGCCCTCTGCAGTGCCGCCCTCGAACTGTTCATCGCCAAGGAATCCGGCGAAATCGATGGTGGCGGTGTCGCCTTCCTGAAGGGGACGATCCTCAACACTGACTGTGCGGGCTGCTGCTTCGAGCCTGCGCTTGATCTCACTGTCAACGTTTTCATCCGTAACAGTATACTCAACGCGGGGGACTTCTATACCTTTGTACTGACCCAGCTTAACCTCGGGGTGAGTTACGAATTCTGCGGTAAATACAACGCCATCCTGCTCGGAAGCGGAGATGATGACGATTTCGGGCTGAAGCTCGGGGATAAGGTTGTTTTCCTGGAGTGCTTCGGAATAAGCATGCTGAATAAGGGCATCGATTTCATTATCCCAGAATACATCCTTGCCGTAGGCGGCTTCGATGCTCTTGCGGGGGGCCTTGCCCTTGCGGAAGCCGGGAATTTGATAACGGGAAGCGAGACGGCGATAAGCGCTGTTGAGAGCATTTACATATGCATCAGCGGGAATAGAAAGCTCAAATCTGATTTTTCCGTCTTCGGTACGAATAGGTTCTGACATATTATCCTCCAAATTATATCTATCGGTATAACCGACTAAGTCAGCGTTGGATGAGCCTGCGTAAGAAAACGCAGATATATCCAGATTATGTTATTATAACACAGACGGCTCCATAAGTAAACGAATCAAGCATAATATATGTAAAAACGGTTGACGCTTCAAAAGAATAAACCTGCGCATTGCCTTTATTTTAGTAGACAAGAAATGATTTTTGGTATAAAATAAGGGCATTAACTATTCATTTAGGAGGTAACATATGAAGACCAGAATTAAGCTCCTTGCGATCATACTTGCATTCGCAATGGTATGCACTGCTGTCCCGACCTTTGCGATCGGCTATCCCGCCGCCATGAGAAACGGGGTTCGTGTATACGGCTATCGAATCTATGATGATGACAACTCCTTGTCATTTGGCTGGATCTCCGTTTTGGATGATGACCCCTCGGATGTGACAGATGAGCATATTGAGGAGAACGCATTTGATGATTATACCGATATGTCCGCAGGCGCATACATGGGCGGCTATGTCTATGGTTTCGCCGAAAACGGAGGGTTCTACAAGGTAAATGTATCCGATTGGAGCCGTGAGCTGCTCTTTAACGACGGCACCGCTTATCACGGCTGGAGCGATATGACCTTTGACTACACCACCGGCAAGCTCTATGCCATAGCCTATACCCAGCCTTGGGAGACGGGAGAGGGCGACAGCAGCATTGAAGCAAGCTATCTCGTGACCATAGATCTGTATAATTATTCCATAAACCAGGTTGCTCAGATTACGACAGGAATTATCACCCTCGCCGCAGACCGTGAAGGCCAGCTTTACGGTATTGCGATGGACGGATGTCTGTATGCTATCAATAAGCAGGATGGGTCCTGCCGAATCGTTGGTTCCACAGGCATGGTGGTTGAGTTTGCGCAGAGCATGGCATATGACTACAATACAGATACTATGTACTGGGCGATGTGCAACATAACCCAGGGCAATCTTTGCACCGTGAACCTTGAAACCGGAAGCGCAACCAATCTTGGCTCCATTGGCGGCAACACCGAGGTCACCAGCCTGTTCGTTATCCCGACCGATGAACCCGTTATTCATGTAGAAAGTGTTTCCGTTGAACCCGAGAGCATGGAGCTTGATGCTGGCATGAACGGCACGATTACGGCAACAGTCCTTCCCGAAAATGCCAGCGAACGTCATGTGACCTGGACTTCCGATAGTCCTGCCGTTGCCTCAGTCGACCAAAACGGCACGGTTTACGCCAATTCCGTCGGCACCGCAGTTATTACAGCGACGACCGTTGACGGAAGCTTTACCGCAAGCTGTACTGTGACAGTCAATCCTGCCGCGGAATCCTCCGAATATCAGCTCGTTGATACCATAGAGTCCGGAGAGGAATACATAATTGTAACCTATATCGGAGGCATACCCTATGCGCTTGTAAACCGCAACGCAAATTCCAATGGATTTGCCGCTAAACTCATTCCCGTCATTCTGACCGATAATGGCGAATTCGTCCTTGCTCCCGAGGATTCAACCGAGGAGATCAACGACCTCGTTTGGCTGGCCGAAGGCGACTATACCGGGGGTTTCTCCTTCCAATCCATCACAAACGAGCTTTTCTTTGCAGGCTTGCCGTATTGCAACTGGACGGCGATAAACACCACTCAGGATAGGTGGGTACCCATGGAGCATACCACCGCAGACGGTTCAATTATCACTATACTGCAATCCGTCCGTGCGCTCACGGTCAATGAGGATGACGAGAAATACTATATCGGCACCACGACCGCATACTATAATTCAGCTATCTACGATTATGTCAGGCTTTCTGATGCCTGCGAGGTGCTGTTCTTTAAGCATGTGACCGGAAGCGAGATCATGCTCGGTGATGTCAATGGCGATGAAATTGTAAATATCGCTGACGCTGCGCTCATTCTTCGCTATTCTATCGGATTGTTATCGTTCGATGATACACAGCTTTTGGCAGCTGATGTCAATGGTGACGGCAATGTTAACACCGTCGATGCTGCGCTCATTCTGCGTAACGCACTTGGACTCTGAGAAAATCAGAAAAACTTATTGGAGCCGGAAGCCGGCTCCATTTTTATTTGTAAAATATGGTAAAGCTGCTGTACATTTTTGATGCTGCATTTGCAGATAATACTCCTGAGCGGATGCTCAAATATAACTTGGAGGCAAGAATATGCAGAACAATAACAGCAAAACGGATTCATTTTTTAAGAGTAACGCAGCAAAAATGAACACCGAAGCTGCGAGCATGGGAAGCGGCTCGGGTATCGACAGCAAGGATCTTTCGATAATCGAAGATCAGATGTATAAGGAAGCGCTTCTTTATAAAAAGTGCTCAACCTATGCAGGGTACTTTGACGATCCTAACCTCAAGACCATGGCAAGCACGGCAGCAGAACATCACAGACAGCATTTTGACAAGCTTCACGGCTATCTCAATGCAAGCAAGTAAGGGAGGAAACGGTTTATGCATAACGCATCAATGAGCGAAAAGGAACTTTTGACAGATCTCCTGAATTCCGAGAAATCTCTCGTCAAGGACTATGCAGGCAACTGCACCGAGACAGCATGTCCCCAGCTAAGGAATATCCTTATGAGCTGCATGAGCGAATGCGCCGGAGATCAGTTCGCTGTGTTTGAACAGATGCACACTCGCAACATGTACAAGACCAAGCAGGCGCAGCCCCAGGATGTCCAGACCGCCAAGACGGATATGGATACCCTTCAGCAGCAGACCTGGTGATCTGACTGATAAAAAACGCTGCATGGCATGAGCCAAACAGCGTAACAAACGAGATAGGAGCAATGGCGGTCAAAAAAACCGCCATTGTTTTGTCTGCTAAAAGAAAAGCTTTTTCCGTAGCGCATCCTGAATGGGTTTGTTGATGGCAATGATAATAAGCCCCATTCCGAGTATGAAGCAGCCGACCAACGGAAAAGCCGACCAGTGGAAGCTGGAATGAAGGTCGAAGGCCTTTGCAATCAAAAACTCAAGCAGCACCATATAAAATCCGTGCGCTATCAGTGCTCCGCCGAAGATGTACAGGTAACCCCTGCGGACATAGTGGCATAGCGTTACTACACATGTAATGATAATGGCATAAACACCGACGGCAGGAAAGACGAAGCTCATAAACCAGTTTCCTTTAACGGTAAGGTCGATGTAGAGCAGGTATGCAAGTATCGCGGCAAAGTCGCATGGCACGAATATGACCGGATTGGGCTTTTTGAACCACATCGGGAGCACGACAAGGATATAGCTTAGTATAAGTGCGAAAATCGAATAGCCTGCCCAACTCCTGGATGACGGTATGCTCAGTTCGCAAATCAATAGCTGCGCTATGACTGCCGTAAATAGGAATGTAACTATCAGCATCAGTCCTTTATTGCTGAGCTTTTTTTCTCTTTCGATATTTTGAGGATAGGGAGGATCTTCCAGCTCTCGAACGATTTCCGGATTGTAGACCTTCGTTCCGCACAGTGGGCAGCGTTCCTCGCTGTCGGCAAGCTCCACTCCGCATTTAATACAATACATTTATTTCTCTCCTTTGCTGTAATCTCGAGGCATATTGCTTTCGACCAAAACATGTATGCCAAGCTCCTGAAGAACTTTGAAAAAATGATACTCCAGGCATGGTTCAACGGTGTTGCGTATCATGTTCATATAGAGCTTTCCTCCATATGATATAACTCCGCAGTTGTTGGGCTTGGAAGCCTGAAGACCAAGTACAAAATCAAATCTGGAAATATAGTCCCTCATGACCTCAGGTATTTCCACATTGCCAAGATTTGAAACGTTAAGACAGCTCGTGCGCTCGCCAACGGAATCATAAATGGCCTTCATGACTATGTTCTTGGCAAACAGCGGAGTGAGCCTTAAGAATGTCGAGTTTGAAGCATTGACATTCGGGGTAAACTTCGCCTGCATATTCTTCTTCGTAGCCTGCAGGCCCATTTCGTATTTGACTATTGAGCATATCTCGTCAAACTCATAGTCGCCCATGCGTGGGTTTATCTCCGGGAGCACGACCTGAACAAAGTTTCTGAGGGTCTTGCTGGGGAAAATCCTTCGCAGGTTCACCGGTATGACCACGCGCAGGGGCTTCTGTCTGCGTTTGTTCGGCACCTGCTCGTTCTGCACTCGCTGAAGCGCAAGCAGCATAGCTGAGGCAAGGAATACGGTTACGGTCACATCACGCTTCTTGGCACATGCCCTGACCGTGGGAACATCGGCGATAAGGGTCGTAAGGTGCCTGAAATCGTCCGGTTCGCGGGTATAGCGGATGGAATAGACAGAGCCGCTGTCCCTTGGAGCGCTGTAAGGCCCGTTATATTTTTCAAAACTGTCCTCGATCTCCTCTTCGCTTGGCTCCTCATGTCTGTCCAGCACGCCAAGTTCGTTCGATACGCTTATCTTATATTTCTGCTCAAGGTATTCCGCAAGCAGAGTCTTTAGGAAGATAAGACCTCCGGAGCCATCGGTAAGCGCATGGTAGAATTCCACCGCAATGCGGTTCTTGTAAACGATGACTCGCAGCGCGCATTCATTGATACTTTCGAACGGCGTATGAACGAGCGGATATGCTGCTTCCTCAGAGATATCCGGGGCGCTTTGAAGCTCCTCGAGATAGTACCAAAACAGTCCCTTGCATAGCCTTACGGCGATGGAAGGGAAACGCCTCGCCGTTACATCAAGCGCAGTTTGCAGCACCGAGGTGTCGATCTGTTCGGTCAGCGTTGCGGAGAGGCGGAAGAAATTGTTCCACCTTCTGCGCTTTGCCGCAGGGAAGATCTTGGCGGCGTTATCAAGCCGCATCCAGCGCAGTTTGCGCTCGTGGTTTAGGTACCGGTTTAGGAAGGCGTCGATCCTGCGGATGTCGCAGGCGCGTTCCTTTATGCAGAACAATACATACGCATGCCACATGCCATCGGCGACGATAAGCTCGCTTGAGCTGCCGGAGGCGCAGAGCTTTTTGTGAAGCTGCACCGAATCGTCCAGCAGCAGTTCGTCCGAGCCTACAAATATGATCGAAGGAGGAAAACTGTCCAACTCACCAAACAGCGGTGATATCATCGGATCCTCGAGCGAATACTCGTTCGCAGTGTAGCACTCTGCATAGAAATCCAACTGCTCCTTGGAAAGCGAAGGGTCAATTTCACGATTGCTTTCAAAGGTCTCACCGTCGTTTTTGAGGTTCATCCATGGTGAACAAGTCACAATGCAGGCAGGCAGCGGTATCCTAAGCTCCTTTAGCTTTCGGCATAGCGCATAGCAAAGCCCTCCTCCTGCGCTCTCGCCTGCCAGAACTATCTGGCCGGGAAGATAACCGTTTGTAAGCAGCAGCCGGTATGCTTCAAGTGCATCATCGACTGCGGCAGGGTAGGGGTTTTCGGGGGCAAGCCTGTATGCAATACACATGACGCGTATTCCGAATTCACCGGAAAGTACCGAGCCAAAGCCTTTGGCGTATTCGAGATCGCCGCAGGTGTAGCCGCCTCCGTGCAGGTATAGAATGATACCTTTTTTTAACTCGTCATGCGGATAGATCCATGCAACCTCGCAATTACTTAGCTTTGCGTCATGAATATCAACGTTGCTGCGCATGGTCTTTGCAAGGATGGAGCCGAGAATATCCTGACTCCTTCGGCAGGTCTCAAGCGAAGCATGCTCCGATAAGGGCTTGAGCTTCTCCATCTGCTTGCGGACGAATTTTTGAGATAATTCCAATTTTGCTGTATCTCCTTGAATAACTTTACCGATTATACTTTAACGGATAACAGTTTATCATACCCGCCGATAAAAATCAATCGCCGATGGGGCGCATTATCGGTATTAAAATAATACTGCGCGGAAACCCACGCAGTATTTCGGTTTATTGACTATTATATGCCCATTGCGATACGCATTATTACAACAGCATCCCCGGTATTTACAGAAGCGTCACCGTTGATATCCGCAAGAGCGATCTGCTCTGCACTCAAATCTGCGACGCCCATGGAATACCGCATCACCAGAACGGCGTCGTTGATATTTACACTGCCGTCCATATTGACGTCGCCGAGCTGATAGGCAGGCTGCTCGTCAATAGGTCTTGCTATCAACCCGACGATGCATTGATAGCCGATGGCATCTCCGCCGGGGTATCCAAGGTATGAAAGGCTTCCTGATGCAAGGTTTACCTCATAGAATGCACCTGATTCATCGTCGGACTGCATCCAATACATCCTTCCGTTGTACTTGTCAAAGCAGAGCGACTGTTCCTGATTGAGGTAGGTAACGGCTGTCCTCGTGATTATCTCGCATTCGGCAGTCTCCTTATTGACCGTGCAAAGATATCCGTACATATCGATCCCGTACATCCTTCCGTCATCGGTGCATTCGAGCACGGAAAGATAGCGGTCAGGTTCACCGATGCGCTGGAACCACAGGGTTTCCGGGTCGATCACATACAGTCCATAGTACACGGAATAGATCGTAGAATTGGTGGCCATCAGGCAATAGATAAGCCCGGTTTCCGCATCATAAGTCATGTCGCGCACGTAATAACCGGAATAGACGTTGGTAGGAGTGCGCTCAAAGGTTTCCGCATCAATAGTGACCAGGTTGTGGTCGCCCGAGCCTGCCTCAAAGCCGTAAATGGTATCTCCAACAAGGCACATGGCGGAAAGAAAGGTCAAATCGTTCATGTCCGCTTCCGGCATAAAGTCCGCAACGTTATCGGCATCAAAGCTAACAATGCCCTTGGTACCACCGTAGATGCGGTAGCCAAGAAATGAAGGTGTTTGGTGACTGTCGGAGGTGACTGTCACGGTGCATTCCGCACTGTGGATCCGCGTACCGTCATAGATCGTGACGGTGCATGTGCCTTCGGTTCCGGTGATCAAGGTTCCGTCCGGGTTCACTCTTGCTATGTCCGTATCGGATGATTCATAGAAGACCTCTTGTATTGTGGCATTGGCAGGGTAGAGGATATGCTCAAGACGATATGACGAACCGAGAGAAAGATTCAGGAAGGGTTCGGTAAACTCGATACCGGTTACCGGAATATAATCCTCGCCGGCTTCTCGTCTTTCGTAGAGGCGAATATTGCACTGCTGATAGTTGTTGAAGCAGTCGAAATAGGATGTACCCTCATGGGTTCTGTACAGGATATAGCCGCCGGCAGTAATATTATGCAGTACAGGCTCGTCGCCGATGCTTGTATCAGGGTTTGTGTGTATAACATGCTCCCAAATCTGCTGTGCAGACGGGCTGGTGGCAAGCGAATAATTAAGTTTAGCCAGGTATTCGTCATTGGCTGCGCTTTTTACGGTAAAGCCGTCGCCGCTTGCGTTGAACTCCCAAAGGATGTTGTCCGTAACCTCTGATACGACATATTCACCGGCCACGGAGCATGGCATTGGAGTCAGTCCGTCAAAACCGGTCATTGGCTCGTTTGATACGGCAAAGTATTCTCCGCCCTGCCTGCTTACCATAACATAGCAGTTGCCGCTCGTTGGCTGATCGACAAGAACATAGATGTAGTTTTCATCCTGAGATGTGACCGCAAAAATACCTGCCGAGCAGGAGACGGCCATTATTGCAGCAATAAGTACGGATAAGAGTCTGACAATAGTTCTTTTCATATGTACTCCTATTAATGTAGTTTGGTTCTTCTATTATACTATATTTGCAGGCGACCATCAAGCGTTTTTACATTGCAGAAAAGGAAAAGCCCCGGCACTGCTGCCGGGACTTTAAGTATCATCATTATTGTTAGGATGCCAAGGGAACGATTATCTCTTGGAGAACTGGGGAGCGCGACGGGCTGCTTTGAGACCGTATTTCTTCCTCTCCTTCATCCTGGGGTCACGGGTCAGGAAGCCTGCCTTCTTGAGGATCGCACGATAATCGGGATCAACATCGAGAAGAGCACGGGAGATACCGTGACGGATAGCACCGGCCTGACCGGTATAGCCGCCGCCGTAAACATTAACGAGGACGTCAAACTTGCCGAGGGTGTCGGTGAGCTCGAGGGGAGCACGAACGATCATCTTGAGGGTTTCATATCCAAAGTAATCGTCGAGATCTCTCTTATTGATGATGATTTTGCCGGTGCCGGGAACGAGACGTACACGGGCAACGGAGCTTTTACGCCTGCCGGTTCCAAAATACTGAGTGGTAGCTGCCATGATATTTATCTCCTTCCCAAATTACTTGAGTACAAGGACTTCGGGCTTCTGGGCTTCATGCTTGTGGTCGGGTCCAGCATAAATGCGAACCTTGGTGAGCATCTGCCTGCCGAGGGGTCCCTTGGGCATCATGCGGCGAATGGCCTCATAGAGAAGAAATTCGGGCTTCTTTGCAAGAAGATCACGATATTTGGTCTGCTTGAGTCCGCCGGGATAGCCGGTGTGATGGTAGTAGATCTTCTGATCCAGCTTGTTGCCGGTCATAACGATCTTATCAGCGTTGATGATGATAACGTGATCACCGCAGTCAACGTGAGGGGTGTAGATGGGCTTGTTTTTGCCACGGAGTATTGAAGCGACCTGAGATGCGAGACGGCCGAGCACCATGCCTTCTGCATCAACAACGTACCACTTACGCTCCATGGTCTCTGCTTTTGCCATATAGCTTTTCATGCCATGTCCTCCAAGAGTATGTTGAATTTCTTAATTGTTCGCTAAGATTTCCGACAACGGACGGGGCTGGTGACCGCAATCCTCCACCATAAGCAAAGCACGAACCGTATTCTAATTCAAATAGGGATTTTTGTCAAGCGTTTTACTCCATTTCAGTAAAGAAAAATGCAATATATTTTGCACGATCGTTCCGATTTGCAGATCGATATAAAAACTTACCGAAGGGTATTCATTTTTTTCCATTATTATGTTAAAATAAAGTTTATAATTGCATGGACATCCGTCCGTGAACAAGAAAAAAAGGAGATCGTGTGATGAGTATACCGTCAACAGTAAAGCCCACGGAGTTCCCAACGGGATATATCCTTATCGTGGCAATACTGGCATTCGTGGGCTATCTCATAGTCACCGCCTTCTATTCTTCAATTAAAAAGGATAGGGCGTACCTCAACAACGGTGCGATTGATAAGAGCGATAAGCTGCTGGTAGTCTGGCTGCTGCTTGCCGCTTTTGCATTCAGGATCGTCATTTCGCACTATGTTGTCGGACATAAGACCGATATCGGCTGCTTTACAGCTTGGGGAGAACGTGCCGCAGCGCAGGGCTTTGCAAGCTTCTATACAAACGGCTTTTCCGATTATCCTCCGGGATACATATATGTTCTGAGCCTTATGAGCAAGCTGTCAGCGCTGCTCGGTCACGGCGTAAGGCTTGCTGATGGAAGCTATGACCTTGTATGCGTTTTCTTTAATAAGCTGCCATCCATAATCGCGGATCTTGCATCCGCTTACCTCGTTTACAAGCTCGCAAGGAAGAAGCTTCGCTTTGAACCCTCTTTCCTGCTCATGGCACTTGTCGCCTTCAACCCCGTCATACTATATGTTTCCGCCGGCTGGGGGCAGATAGATCAGATACTCACTGTATTGCTCGCATGCGCAATATTGTTATTGATTAATAACAAGCCTATTTTCGCCGGCATCGTCTATGGCTTTGCGATCCTGATGAAGCCCCAGGCGCTGATGGCAGGGCCCATGCTGGCGATCGCATACATTTTCTATGTATTCGATGATAATTTCTTTGCCGTGACCGATGTGAAGTGCACGGACAGCCGGGGCAAGCGGCTTCTCAAAACTGCGATCGCCGTCGCCTGTGCCTGTCTGATGATAGTGCTTTCGACTCTGCCGTTCAGTTCCAAGGAAATGCCATGGTATCAGATCATCCTACAAAAATACCTCGGCACAGCGACTTCGTACGAATTTGCAACCATAAACGCCTATAATATCTATGCGCTTTTTGGAGCAAACTGGGCGAGCATAGACAAGGTCGCCTTCCTGGGAATCAACTACGGGACTCTCGGTACGATCGGAATGGTGGTGAGCATCGGCTTCAGCGCAGTCCTCTACATAATAGGGAGAAAGAAGAACAGGGGTGCGCTTGTGCTGTCGACAGCATATCTTTTTGCGTCGATCTTCACGATCGGACACTATATGCATGAGCGTTACATCATACCTGCGCTGTTATTACTATTGATCGCCTATCTGCTGTATTCGGATAAGCGTCTATTGTACCTCATGGTAGGTTATACGTTCCCGATCTTTATTAACTGTCTGTGTTCCTTCTATTACAGCAAGATGTTCGAATATGGCTTGTACTGGGACAAAAAGCTGGTGTTCTGGTGCTCGCTTCTCATGGTGCTTGCGTTCTTCTATTTCACTTATATAGTGATAAGGATTATGATACAGGGCAAGCTGAAAGGCGATGTTTTTGAAGACGGAACCAATCTTCGCGTCGGCAGCAGCGTGTCCGACAGGCTGAGAGGCGGAGTTAAGACAACGAAAGGGGCAACAAATGAAAATAAAGCGTAAAAGTTTATTTATAATTGCATTCGTTCTCATCTTGGCGCTATGCGTTCCTGCCATAGGAACGTTTGCCGATGGAGATAACCTCGCCAAGAACGGAGATTTTGAAAAGCTGGATTCCAACGGATTACCAAAGAACTGGGAGTTTACGGCTTACTACGATGACGGCAAGGCGTCTAATTATTCCGTTGATCAGGATGCTGAGCGAGGAAACGTAGTAAAAATCACCAACAACACCGAGAACGACGCCAGGTTCATCCAGAAGATCTCGGTCAAGGGCGGAAAAACCTATAAGTTCAGCTGTTATGTCAAGACCGAAAACGTCGCGGGAGGCGCAGGCGCAAACATCGGCTTTGAGAATGTCACGGAAAAGAGCAAGGGCATCACCGGAACGAGCGGCTGGACCTATATCGAGATAATCGGCAAAACCGATGACAAGCAAAAAGAGATAAGCGTCGGAGTCAGGCTCGGAGGCTTTGGTGCGACGAGCACAGGAACCGCCTGGTTCGATGACTTCAAGGTCGAGGAGGTGGAGGACACCGGGACTGCCGTCAAACTCTTTACTTCCAGTTCGAGCAACGAGAACAGCAATAACGGCAGCAGCGGCACAATGTCCGCCTCCGAATTCAACGAGGTAACGGCAAGAAGCAGAATGGCTGTCATCATGCTGGCAGTATTCATAATCGCTCCTGTTGCGATTTATTTCCTGCTCGGATTCGAGCATAAGAAGGATAAGGCAAGCGGCAATCCGTATCCCAAGACCCCTGCGCAGCTTGCACCTTCTGTGTTTGATACAAAGCCCCTACTGCCCAAAAAGACCGATACAAAGCTCCGCTATACCAAAAAGGACTGGATTTTTGTCGTTGCACTTACGGTAGTTTACGGCGTTATCGCGGTTCTGAATCTTGGCTCGCTCAAAGCTACCGAAAGTTATTGGCAGGGCAATGTCGGAGCAAAGGCGACTGTCTACTTTGATTCACCAACGCTTGTCAACAGAATGACACAGAACAGCGGTATCTCAAATGAGTCATCATATTCGGTAACTGCAGATAATGGCTCTACCTTCAGCTATACCGTCAAATACGGCGTTATGTACCGCTGGTCTCAGCTCACCGGAGCCGGCAATTCGACCGTCAAGCCATTCGGACAGCAGCCCGTCAGCTCCGTGACCATCGAGGTTACAAAGGGTACGGTTGTACTCAATGAAATTGCTTTCTTTGATGAAGAAGGCAATGTTATCCCCGTTCATGCAGAGGACGATAATTCGGCTCTGCTCGTCGATGAGCAGGATTCCGCTTCCGAATACCGCACCGCCATGTCAGGCATGTATTTTGACGAACTCTATCACGCAAGGACCGCATATGAGGGACTTCATGATATGAGCATCTATGAATGGACGCATCCGCCGCTCGGAAAGCAGATAATCGGCATCGGCATCAGCATTTTCGGTATGAGCCCCTTCGGATGGAGGATAATGGGAACGCTGTTCGGAATAGCTATGATCCCGGTAATGTATGCGTTTGGCAAGCGCATGTTTGGCGGTAGATCGGAGCTTGCTCTTCTCGCCGCGGGACTGCTTGCATTTGATTTCATGCACTTCTCTCAGACAAGGATCGCCACTGTCGATACCTACGGCGTGTTCTTCAATCTGTGCATGACGTATTATATGTATAAATTCCTCAAGATGGATCTTGGGGATGACCTCAAATCCACGCTGCTTCCGCTCGCGCTTTCGGGCATATTCTTCGGCATCGGCTGCGCAAGCAAATGGATATGTATCTATACCGGCGCGGCGCTTGCGGTCATGTTCTTCACTAAGCTTATTGTGCTTGGGATCAAGGCCCATAAAATCAACGCAAAGGCTGCGGAAAAAGGTTATTCCAAAGCGGAACTTGAGGAACCTGCGGTCAAAAACTCTGCAAAATTCGCAAAGAGGGCTTTATTGACCTGCCTGTGGTGCGTACTGTTCTTCATCATCGTTCCCGTAACTATCTACACCGCTTCTTATGGTCCCTACTGGAGAGGAGAATGGAAGGCTAAGGCTATACAGACCAAGGTCAATCAGCTCCATTCCACCGGACAGCTTGCTCCCGGCGAAACTGCGGGCGAGGAGGTACTGACCTTCTCGGACAAGGCAAAGGCTTACATAAACGGCGTTATCAAGAACCAGAAGGATATGTATAACTATCACAGCGGACTTGATTCGACACATGCATATCAGTCTTCATGGTACGAATGGCCTCTCAGCAACCGTCCTATGTGGTTCTACCTCGGTCAGGATGCCGATTCCACAAAGGCCGGAACCATCAGCTCCTTCGGCAATCCTGCGGTATGGTGGGCATGCTTTATCGGAACGGTCACGCTTCTGCTGATGTTCCTGCGCGGAAGATTCAGGCTGAACACGGATATTTTCTTCATTTTCGTTTCCATGGCGTCCGCGATACTGCCTTGGATGCTTATCTCAAGGTGCGTATTCATTTATCACTACTTCGCAACCGTGCCGTTCATCATACTTGCGAGCGTCTATGTGCTCAAGCATTATGAGGATAAGTATTATTACTATGAACTTGAACCCGGTCAGCTTCTGCCCGAAAGGAAGAAGGGCGTGCTTGCAGTCAAGTGGGTATGGCTTGGCCTTGCAATAGTTCTGTTCGGCGTATTCTACCCGGTGATAAGCGGTCTGCATGTCAGCAGGAGCTATATTTCAGCCCTTCAGCTGCTGCCCACTTGGACATTCCTCGGCAGCTGGCCTGCAATTTTCAATTAATTGAGAGGTTGAAGGAAAATGGAAACTAATTTGCCAAAGACAAAAACCGAGGGCAAACGCAGCATATTGCAGTTTATAAAGTTTGCCCTCGTAGGCGCGAGCAATACCATCATAGACCTGATAATCACATTTGTTCTGAATGCGATATTCCATTGGTACTATTTTGCCAAGGTGATAGGCTATTGCTGCGGAATACTGAACAGCTATATCCTAAACAGCAGCTGGACGTTCAAGGAGGAGCGCAAAAAGGACGCAAGGGAGATAATAAGCTTTATCGCAGTGAACCTTGTCGTGCTTTTGATCTCGCTTGGCCTCATGTACCTTATGTCTGATAAAATATGGAACATCGTAGGCTGGTGGGATGCGCTCAAGCTTCCGAGCTGGTTTGCTAAATTCATAAACGGCGAACGCTTCTGCACGCTCGTTTCAACGCTGATATGCATAATAATCAATTTTGCAGGCAACAAGCTCTTCGTTTTTAAGACAAAAAAAGCGCAGGACAGCGCCGAGAATTGACCCTATGCCGAACGGTTTGCAGCCGTTCGGCAAATTCCCTATTTACAAATAAGCGCTAAGGAGGAATCATGCTTGCGAAGATAACGAGCTATGGCCTGATCGGGCTTAACGGCTATCCGGTGACTGTTGAAGTTGATCTGACCTTCGGAACTCAAAAGTTTGAGACGGTAGGATTGCCCGATAATGCCATTAAGGAGTCGAGGGAAAGGGTTCGCTCGGCAATAATCAATTCGGGCTTTGATTTCCCTGCAGTGCACATAGTTGCAAATCTTGCCCCTGCCGATGTCAAGAAGGAAGGTTCCATCTATGATCTTCCCATCGCTGTCGGAGTGCTTTCCGCAAGCGGCGAGATAGGAGACTGCAAGCTGGAAGAATGGGTGATAATTGGCGAGCTTGCACTTGACGGAACGGTGAGGGGAGTAAACGGAGTGCTTCCGATGCTGATTGATGCAAAGCAGAGGGGCTATACAAAGATTATTCTTCCCAAGGAAAACGCAGCGGAGGCGATGTACCTTTCCGGCATAACCGCGATTCCGGTGCAGTCACTTACACAGGCCATCCTGTTTCTCAGGGGGTCAATGCAGATAGAGCCGCAGCAGTTCACCGAATGGTGTCCAGAGCAGACGCGTTATGATTCGGATTTTTCATGGATAAAGGGTCAGCAGTCGGCTAAAAGGGCAGCGGAGGTTGCGGCTGCCGGTGGGCATAATATCCTTCTGATAGGAACACCGGGCTCCGGAAAAACGATGCTTGCAAGGAGCATTCCCTCAATCCTGCCTCCGCTTACCAATGAAGAAGCGCTGGAAATAACAAAGATACATTCCGTCGCAGGAATGATAAAGGGAAGCGGAAGTATCGTATCATCACGCCCCTTCAGGACTCCGCACCATTCCGCTTCCATCCCATCGCTGGTCGGTGGTGGGACAAGGGCGCTGCCGGGCGAAATAAGCCTGGCTCATTATGGAGTTCTGTTTCTTGATGAGTTTGCAGAGTTTCCAAAGGCGGTGATCGAAGCGCTGCGCCAACCGATGGAGGACGGATTCATCTCCGTTACAAGAACCGCTGCAAAGACCGAGTACCCTGCCGATTTCATGCTCGTTGCGGCAATGAATCCGTGTCCGTGCGGCAACTTCGGCTCGCAGGTGAAACCGTGCAAATGCAATAAGTTCCAGATAGAGCGTTATCTCAGCAGAATTAGCGGGCCGGTGCTTGACAGGATAGATATTCATGTTGAAATGACCGATGTGTCTTATGATGACATAACCGCAAAGCAGGATGGCGAAAGCTCCGCGGCGATTCGTGAGCGTGTAACGAAGGCGCGTGATATCCAGCGCCTCAGGTACAGGGACGAGGGTATCCTTTTTAATGCACAGCTTAATTCCAAGCTTATCAGCAAGTATTGCATGCTTACGCCCGATGCCGAGAGAATACTGGAGCTGTCGCAAAAAAAGATGGGCTTTTCCGTCCGGGCATACACAAGGATACTCAAGGTTGCAAGGACTATTGCGGATCTGGCAGGAGAAGCCGATATCACCCGTCAGGCCATAGCTGAGGCGCTGCAATACAGGTCGATAGACAGTAAATATTGGGGGGAATGATGGACTATTCCTTTAGAGAAAAGCTGTACATCTGGCTGAGTTCGGTTTTTGAGACCGGAGCGAACAGCGCACATAAGCTGGTTGAAATATATGGAGGAATCGAATCGCTCTATGATGCCGTGCTCAGCGGTAATGTAGTGCTTCCGTCGCATATCAGGAGCGAAAGGCGTGAAAAGCTGAAAAGACTGGCGCCAATGGCACAAATCGATGGGATTATCTCAGAATTGGAGTCGTACGGCGTCAGGGCTATAACATATGCGAGCGGTGAGTATCCCAAGGAGCTTAGAGCTATCTATGATCCGCCTCTTGTTCTATATGCGCGTGGAACCGGAAGTCTTGATTCGATTAGGCTTCCTTTTGCAATTATAGGATCAAGGCATTGCACTGAATACGGGGAACGCATGGCCAAACTCTTCGGAAAAACATTGGCAGATCACGGCATGACGATAGTATCGGGGCTTGCCTATGGATGCGATGCTTTGGCGTCGGAGGGAGCCCTTATGAGCAGTAATGCGTTTCCGACCGTTGCGGTGCTTGGTCAGGGGGTCATGATCGAAAAGCATGATTCCACTTCAAAGACCATGGACGCAATATTGGAACGCGGGCTCGTTATCAGTGAAATGCTGCCTAAAAGCCGTGCATTCAAGGGCTCGTATCCATTGCGAAACAGAATTATCAGCGGAATTAGCCGTGGCCTTCTCATAGTGGAAGCAGGGGAGCGAAGCGGCACCATGATAACTGCAAATGCAGCAATGGAGCAGGGGAGAATGCTGTTTGCCCTTCCCGGGAGGATAACCGATAGGATGAGCGCAGGAACCAATATGATGATAAAACTCGGCGCTGCGCAGGCGGTCTATGATACAACTGATATACTGGATTATTTCGGGATCTCTGCGATCGAAAGCCCGATAAGGGAAGCATCGGTAAGAAATGCTGAGGCGGCAAAAACGCTGGATGGCGAGTGCAGACGGGTCTACGATATGCTGCTAAAAGGCAGCAGATCCTTTGACACTCTCTGTGAATTGTCCGGAATATCTGCGGAAAACCTAAATTTATACTTGACAGAATTGGAATTATCGGGTTTAATTATACAACTGCCAGGTAGAGTTTACTCAGCAGATTGAGGTCAATACTTTGTGTAACGCATATTGTCCGGGTGTGTTTATTAAGAATAATACAACCGATGTGCGGCATAATTCCGCAAATCGTTGATGAATTTGATATATGAAGGAGAGCAATCCGCCAAGGATTTGAGATAATAATATGGCAAATACACTGGTGATCGTCGAATCGCCTTCTAAGGCAAAGACGATAGAAAAATACCTCGGCTCAGGCTATCGGGTCATCGCATCAAACGGACATGTGAGGGATCTGCCTAAGAGCCAGCTTGGTGTCGACGTTGAAAACGATTTCACGCCCAAGTACATTACCTTAAGGGGCAGGGGAGACGTCATTGAGCGCATTCGTAAGGAAGCGAAGGCCGCAAATCACATTGTGCTGGCAACCGACCCTGATAGGGAAGGAGAGGCCATATCCTGGCATCTTGCTAAGATGCTTGGGATAGATGAGAATACCCCATGCAGGGTAGTCTTTAATGAGATTACCAAGGGGGTCATTCAGAAGGCCATAAAGCATCCGAGAACTATCGACATGGCGCTCGTGGACTCACAGCAGGCAAGGCGTGTCCTCGACAGACTCGTCGGCTACAAGCTTAGCCCATGGCTGTGGGCAAAGGTTCGCAAGGGGCTGTCCGCAGGCAGGGTTCAGTCCGTGACGACAAAGCTGATTTGCGAGCGCGAACGCGAGATAATGGACTTTGTTCCTCGCGAATACTGGACTGTGAGCGTAAAGCTCAGGCATGGGAAGAAGAGCTTTGAGGCAAAATTCGTCGGACTCAACGGAAAAAAGCTTGAACTCAGCAATAAGGAAGAAGCAGATCGTATCGTTGCGCTAAGCACCGGAGCGGAGTACACAGTCAAGGATGTGAAGATAGGCAAACGTTCTCGCCACGCTCCTGCGCCCTATACGACCAGCAGCATGCTTCAGGATGCGTCAAACCGTGCCGGTATGCCTTCCAAACGTACCATGCTCTGCGCTCAGCAGCTCTATGAGGGCGTTGATGTGCTTGGCAGGGGCAGCATCGGACTTATCACCTATATGCGAACAGATTCGGTCAGAGTATCCGATGAAGCTCAGAATGCTGCCAGGGCGTACATTGAAAAACAGTATGGCGCGGCTTATGTTCCGTCCGCTCCGAATATCTACCGCGGAAGGAACAACGCTCAGGATGCGCATGAGGCCATTCGCCCCACCGATGTGACATTGACACCGGAGCTTCTCAAGCCCTACCTTGATGCAGGGCAGTATAAGCTGTATAAGCTCATTTATGAGCGCTTCCTTGCAAGTCAGATGAGCGAAGCGGTATTTGAAACCGTTACTGCCGCAATAGACACCGCAGGAGAAGAGGTCTGCAATTATCGCGCAAGCGGCGCTGTTAAGCTCTTTGACGGCTTTACCGCCGTTTATGCGGTAGGTGCAGATGACGAGGAGCCCGGCAAGAAAGCATCGTCTCTTCCGAAGCTGGAAGCAGGGGATAAACCCGTCTATGACAGCATTATTCCCAAGCAGAATTTTACTGAACCGCCTGCAAGGTATACCGAAGCATCGTTGGTCAAAACACTTGAAGAGCTTGGAATAGGCCGCCCGAGCACCTATTCTCCCACCATATCCACAATTATTGACCGCGGATATGTCGTCAGAGAAAAGAAACAGCTCATTCCCACCGAGCTTGGCTTTATTGTCACCAAGCTTATGGAGGATAACTTTAAGGATATTGTCGACGTAAAGTTTACGGCGGATATGGAGACCAAGCTGGATTCCGTTGAGGAAGGAAATGTCCGCTGGCAGTCGGTCATTTCGGAGTTCTATGGGCCGTTTAATCAGGAGCTTGACAAGGCGTTCAGCGAGACCGAAAAGGTCGTAATACAGGACGAGGTGTCCGATATACCTTGCGATAAATGCGGAGCAATGATGGTCTATAAGCACGGAAGGTTTGGTAAGTTCCTCGCTTGTCCAAACTTTCCGGAGTGTAAGAACACCAGGACCATAACCGAAAAAATAGGCGTGACCTGCCCGAAATGCGGTGCCGAGATCGTAAAGCGTCACGGAAAGAAGAAAACCTTCTACGGTTGTGAACGCTATCCTGAATGCGATTATGTTTCCTGGGATCTTCCGACAAATGATGTCTGCCCCAAATGCGGACAGCGCCTCGTTCGCAAGATGGGGCCAAAGGGCATGTATACCCTATGTTCAAATAAGGATTGCAAGTTTGTTCTGCGTAATAAGAACGAGTCGGCGGAATAAGCGAAGTAAGGAGCATCAATGCAGGTAAATGTTATCGGAGCAGGGCTTGCAGGCTGCGAATGCGCGGCAGTGCTTGCCGAAAGAGGAATAGGGGTCAGGCTTTTCGAAATGAAGCCTTCACGCCGTTCGCCTGCGCATAGGAGCGACGGATTTGCGGAGCTGGTCTGCTCCAACTCTCTGCGTTCAGATAAGCTGGACAATGCAGTCGGACTGCTTAAACAGGAGCTTCGCTGCCTTGGCTCTCTCATTATGCGCTGCGCCGATGCGACAAGCGTACCTGCCGGAGGCGCGCTCGCTGTCGACAGGGAGCTGTTTTCAAAAGCCGTTACCGAAGCTATTCTATCAAACCCAAATATCGAGGTTGTGACAGAAGAGGTAACGAGCATTCCGGAAGGTCCCACCGTCATTGCCACAGGGCCGCTGACTGATGGTAAACTGCTCACAGCGATAGAGGAACTTCTCGGAGATAGCCTGCATTTCTTCGATGCTGCTGCGCCGATAGTGACGGCAGAATCGCTCAACATGGAAAGGATATTCGCCGCTTCACGCTATGACCGCGGCAGCGATTATCTCAACTGTCCGATGACAAGGCTTGAATACTTCTTGTTTATTCGTGCGCTTACGGAGGCGGAGACTGCGCCGCTGCACGAATTCGAAACTGTAAATGTATTTGAAGGCTGTATGCCCGTTGAGATAATGGCGAAACGTGGGGATTTGACGCTGGCATATGGTCCGCTGAAACCCGTCGGCTTTGAAAACTGTACCGCAAGCGATGGCAAAAAGCCCTTTGCGGTTGTACAGCTTCGTAAAGAAAACCTTGAGGGAACGCTGTATAACATAGTAGGCTTCCAGACGAACCTCAAGTTTGGAGAGCAGCGCCGTGTGTTCGGTATGATCCCGGGTTTGGAAAATGCGGAATACATGCGTTATGGCGTAATGCATAGGAATTCATTCTTGAAAAGCCCGAAGCATTTGACGCCATACTACTCCCTAAGGTCAAGGCCGGAGCTTTTCTTCGCAGGGCAGTTAACAGGTGTTGAGGGCTATGTGGAGAGCGCTTCGAGCGGATTCATCGCAGGCATCAATATGGCAAGGTATCTCAAGGATGAAGCACCTATTGACTTCACAAGGAAGACCGCGATGGGTGCTCTTGCTCATTATGTCAGCGAGTATAACGGCGGTTCTTTCCAGCCGATGAACGCAAACTTCGGAATCATGGAAAGTCTCCAGGATGCGCCGAGAGAGAAGCTAAAACGCTTTTTGGCTCTTTCGGACAGGTCGCTTGGCATAATCGGAGAGCTTGCAGGCAGCTGTAAGTAAGGCGTGCAGCAGGACAAACTCCGCACACAGGTACTCACAAAAAGTTGATTTACAGAATAACTCATAAAGAATGGAGATATGGTAAAGAATATGGAAATCAGAGGAACTACTATTCTCGGCGTCAAGCGCAACGGTCAATGCGCCATCGCCGGTGACGGACAGGTTACGCTCGGCGAAAATACCATTATGAAGCGTACCGCAAAGAAGGTCAGAAGGATTTTTGATGACAGGGTCGTCGTTGGATTTGCAGGCGCAGTATCCGATGCGTTTTCGCTCTGCGAAAGGTTTGAGACCAAGCTTCAAAAGCACGGAGGGAGCCTCAAGCGCGCTGCCGTCGATCTTGCTAAGGACTGGCGCGACGATAAGGCGGCAAGGCAGCTCGATGCACTTTTGATCTGTGCAGATAAAGAAGATATGCTGATAGTATCCGGAACCGGTGAGGTCATCGAACCGGACGATGGCATTGCTGCGATAGGCAGCGGTGGTATGTATGCACTGTCGGCGGCAAAGGCCTTGATGGAGAATACCGATCTTTCGGCATCGGAGATAGCCAAAAAGGGACTCATCATTGCTTCCGATATCTGCGTATATACGAACTCGAACATCATAGTTGAAGAAGTGTAACTTCGGGAGGCTTATATGTTTACACCAAGACAGATAGTAGAAGCTTTGGATAAATACATCATTGGTCAGGATGATGCTAAGCGAACCGTCGCAATAGCGCTTCGCAACAGGTACAGAAGAAGCCGACTTTCCGAGGAGATGCAGGAGGAGATAATTCCCAAGAACATCATCATGATCGGGCCAACCGGAGTCGGCAAGACAGAGATAGCAAGAAGGCTTGCAAAGCTCGTAGACGCTCCGTTCGTCAAGGTCGAGGCGACCAAGTTTACCGAGGTCGGTTATGTCGGCAGGGATGTTGAGTCCATGGTCAGGGATCTTGTCGAGGCATCTATTCGCCTTGTTAAACAGAAATGGGAAGCAAAAGTCAAGATAGTCGCAGAGGCTTCCGCAGAGCAGCGAATTGTTGACCTTCTGCTCAACGACGGCGTTAAACCTGCAAAGCAGAACGAAGGCGGTTTGGAAGTACTGCAAAAGCTGCTTGGGCCAATCGCCGGAAGCATGAATACGGCAGACACAGCTCCCAAAGCTGATGCGGAGCCTGTTTCCAACGATGAAAAGCGAGGCAAGCGCGAACGCCTCTTAGACGAGCTTCGCCGTGGATTGCATGAAAATGATATGATTGAGGTCGAGGTCGCTGAATCCTCACAGGGCAGTGATACGATGCTTGCAATGGGTATCGACCTCAATATGAACGAGATGTTCGGAGGGCTCCTTCCTAAGAAGACCAAGCATAGAAAGGTCAGTGTAGCCGAGGGCCGCAGGATAATCGTGGCCGAGGAGACCGACAAGCTTATCGATATGGATGAGGTGATCCGCGAAGCCATAGATAAAGCCGAACAGGGAGGCATTATCTTTATTGACGAGATCGATAAGATCGCAGCCTCCGGAGGCGCCCACGGTCCGGATGTTTCCCGTGAGGGCGTGCAGCGTGATATCCTGCCGATAGTCGAGGGCAGTACGGTATCAACGAAATACGGACCCGTGCGCACCAACTATATGCTGTTCATTGCAGCTGGCGCATTCCACATCTCCAGCGTAAACGACCTGATCCCGGAGCTTCAGGGACGTTTCCCCATTAAGGTTGAGCTTAAGCCTCTGATCATCGAGGATTATGAGCGAATCCTTACCAAACCGCATAATGCGATAATTAAGCAGTACACTGCAATGCTTGAAACGGATAATATTCATCTAAGCTTTGATGATTCCGCAATCCATGCCATTGCAGAACATGCGTATTATGCAAATGAAAACAGTGAAAACATCGGTGCAAGACGTCTGCATACGATTGTTGAAAACCTACTTGAGGATATTTCTTTTAACGCAACGGGTGATCATCCAATGATAGAGGTCACGATTGACGAGAAGTATGTCGAAGAGCATCTCTCAAAGAACGGTGCAAATGATGTAAGCAGATACATCATCTGAATCTGAAGAAAGTCCTGAGTTGGGAGCAAAAAAACCAAAAGGAGGAGCAAGCAATGAGATGCAGTAATGCCGCAAAATGCCTGCTTACAATCACCTTGGCGGTACTGATAACGGCTGCTATAGCCGTGGGCTGTGCCAGCGCTCAAACCGAGGGAGACAAAAACGTCGCAGAATCATCGGGCGTGTCCGATGAAGGCGACCTACGACTGCCAAACGGCACGGAGATCCCAACCGAATACCCAGGAGGAGATCCGACTGATACACCGTTTGTCGAAGATACGGAAGTGCCTGCAGTAAAGATAACGGAAGAGCCTGTCTTTACACCGGATGGAGAGAATCTGGATGCTCCATCAGATTCGGCGGCACCGACATTGGAGCCTTTACCGACTCCGCTTGCCATGACGGAGATGCAGTATGTCTCCGGATATGTTAACGAGGACTTCGTAAATCTGCGCGCCGAGCCATCAACGGATTCCGATATTGTCAAGGTCTTTACCTTGGGCACACAGCTCTATGTGACCGCTCGAAACAATGAGTGGTTCAGGGTTGAGATCGGAAGTTATAAGGGATACATGGCGAGAGCCTATGTCAAGCTTGGCAAGTATGAGCCTGAAACGCCCAAGCCTACCGCAACCCCAAAGCCCTCAACGACTCCAAAACCAACTACTCCTGCCATGTATACCGTGCATGAAGGACAGTTTTCGGAGTATGAGATACGCCTTGTCGCTGCGCTTATTCACAGCGAAGGGCCTGGCAGCAGCAAAGTCGGTTATCGCGCGCTTGCAAGCATTGTTCTGAATAGGGTGCTTAACGAGTCGCGCTGGTTCCCGGATGATGTCGAGGGGGTCATCTTTCAACCCGGACAGTTTGGCTACAGCAGAAGCTATCTCGAGTCGGTCACTCCGAATTCAAAGGCGATGGCTGCAGCAAGGTATGTTTTCTCCTCCCATGGAGCGACCCTTCCCAAGAAGGTACTCTTTTATAGGGCTTCGTATTTGGGATATGAATGGGCCTCCTATACCAGATTCTATGCAACGATAGAGGGAAACAACTACTACTACGGAATACACTATTATTAATATTTAACCGATAATCCGGCAAGAATAATACCACATTTCAACCCGAAAGGTGGTATTATTTTTATGAAAGCTGTAATAATGGCCGGCGGCGAGGGTAAAAGGCTCAGACCCATTACCTGCACTATGCCCAAACCAATGGTGCCTGTGCTGAACAAGCCGATTGTTGACTACACAATGGAGCTGCTTAGGCGGCACGGAATAGATGAAGCGGTGTATACCCTCCACTATATGGCAGATGTGATAAAAGAGCATGTTGGGGACGGCAGTGCATGGGGGCTCAGATGCAGCTTCACGGAGGAAAAGATCCCGCTCGGAACAGCAGGCAGCGTAAGACAGGCCATTTGCGAATCGGATGACGAGGTCCTTGTCATGAGCGGCGACGGGATAACGGATATCGACCTGACGGAAGTCATTCGTGCTCATAAAAGCAGCGGAGCGCATGCAACAATAGTACTCAAAAAGGTTTCATCGCCAACGGAATACGGCGTTGCGCTTCTCGATGAAGACGGCATGATAACGCGGTTTATCGAAAAGCCGGAGCAAAGCGAGGTGTTCAGCGACCTTGCCAACACAGGCATTTACATACTTGACAGAGGCGCGTATGACCTAATCCCTATCGGTGTGGAGTATGATTTTTCAAAACAGCTGTTTCCGAGAATGCTCGCACAAGGAATGAAGCTCAATGGATATATTGCTGATGGCTACTGGTGCGATGTAGGCGATATATCCGAATATCGCCGTGCGCAGTACGACATGCTTGACGGTAAGCTCAGCTTTTCGACTATCGCAAGGAAACAATCGGGTATCTTTATTGAACCCAATGCTGAAGTATCCGAGCATGCAGTGCTGATACCGCCATGCTATATTGGAAGCGGAGCAAGTATCGAGGATGGAGCGGCAATAGAATCTTACAGTGTTATCGGCAGCGGTGTCAGCATCGAGGGCGGAAGCAGCATGAAGCGGTCGATAGTGTTCGATAATGCAAAGATAAGGCGTAATGCTCAGCTCCGAGCATCGGTGGTATGTGAGCGCGCGCATATCGATGAGAATGCTTCCGTGTATGAGGGCAGCACCGTCGGAGCGGGCAGTCATATCGGCGTTGGCGTGACCGTAATGCCGGGCGTTTCAATATGGCCGGACAAGGAGCTTGAGGGTGGTATGAGCTGCCGGGATAACATAGTCTGGGGAAGTTCTGCTGCACGACTTGAGATAAACGGCAGCAGGGCAGAGGGCTATATGGACAGCAGCCTGACTCCGGAAACCGCTCTACGGCTTGCGGCATCATATGCTTCCGGCTTCAGCGCCAAAGCAAGGCTGGCGGTTTGTTGCGACGGAAGCCAAAGCGCTGTGGTGCTCAAGTACGCAGCTATTGCCGGAATTGCCTCTCAGGGCGTGAATATAAGCAGCGTAAAGGCCGTGAGCAAAGCGGCGTTTTCTCTGACGATAAACCTGCTGGGCGCGGATGGCGGTCTGTATATTGAGAGCGGCACCGATCAATTAGGAAGTATCACGGTTTATGATAGATTCGGAATTGAAGCGAGCAGGGGAACGCTGCGTTCGCTGCGCTCAGCTTTTTTACTCGGGGAACATAAACCAAAGACAGGCGTCGGACTGGGCATAGTATCCCATACTGACGGCATGGAGGAGATGTTCGAAAACAGGCTTTACCAGATGCTTGACACCAAGGCTATGGAGGCGTATACGGGAACGCTCAGGATCAATACGGATGAACTGAAGCTAAGGAGCATTATTAAGCTTCTTCTGCGGCTTGGCTGGAAGGTAGAAGCGCTAAGACCCAATTCAAAGCTTGTTGTACCAAGGGATCGGAAGACCCTTGCCGTTAGCGAGGATCGGAATGGACGGCTAAGCCTTGCTTACAGCGCAGGCGGAAACACGATACTTGACGAATCTGCCATATTGACCGTGCTGGCTGTCGATGCAATAGAAAACGCAGGAATGAAACAGCTTGTACTCCCGGTCACTCTTGCCGAGGAGTACAGAAAGCATCTTGAATCATATGGGGCAGAGCTAAGCTTGGCATCCGAGGACAGGAGCAAACTTCGTCGTACCGCCTATGAACAAGGCCTTTATTATGCGCCGCTTTATGAGAGCGAAGCAATGATATTAAAGCTCGCGGAGCTGTTTTCTAAAGGCGAACTTGAGAAGCTCGTTTCAAGCATGCCCAGCGTATACAGCGAGGAAAGGAGGGTAGCAGCTTCCAAAAATGAGATCGGAAGGCTTTTGCGCACGCTTGCCGATATGGAGCGTGGGCATGAAAGAGAACTGGTGGATGGGCTAAGGGTCAAGCTTGACAGCGGCTGGGTCATTGTTAAGCCAAGCTTGGGAAGAACATCATCGTTCAGAATACTTGCAGGCTCAAGCAGCGGAGAATACGCAAAGGAGCTTTGCGACCTCTATGTTGATAAGCTTAAGAGTCTGCAGCGTGAGGATAAAAACAGCTAAAGAGCATGGTTATATGCACTGCGCAGGAAAGCCCCTATAATGGAAGGCCTAACAGTCGTAAGAAATAATTTGCCCTGCGGTTAGGGCGTAGAACGGTGTGAACGTAGATGTCACGCCGTTTTTCTGCGTTCCTACAAAATAAGATTTGAGAAGAGGCTTATTTACTCCGTCTGTATAATGCTGATTCAGCAAAAACAGGCTGATCGCATGACAGGACTGTTTCAAAAAACATGACAGAATCTTTCTTTTTTCACATCTCTATGGTATAATTAAAACAAGAAAACATGACAACAGGGAGCTATATGGCAGGCACAATACCCAAACACAATCTGCTGACGATGGGCTGCCGGTGGGATAGTGTCCGCTATGAGGGAAAACCAGTCCCTGGCGGAACCATCGGCTGCGAGGCACTGAACCTTTCGGATGTACTCCGGGAAAATTGGCACAGGCAAGCCGGCCTCTTCGGGAAATCGTTTGGGCGATTGGTGAGAACAGGCTGACAGAAGAATTGCTTCGTCCTGCCAATGACAGCGTTTTCATATGATTCAGCTAACAAATGATTCTCTGCGGTTTTACCGTGCCGATGCTGCATATTACAGCGGAGATTGCCAGGACGGCGGAGTGGGACATAGTAAAGCCCAACATTTTTTTTGCAGGACTGCGATTCGATATATTCAGCACTTGCCGGCGGCGAGATTGCTGAAATCCGTCGTTGTGCCGTTTGAATTGGAGGCACTTGGGGAATAGATTTCTCACAGAAAAGACCAGAAATACAGTATTTAAGGGACAGTGGCTTACCTGCGACTTCGGCGAGGAACTTGCCGGTCAAGTATTTATCTCCGAATGGACTCAAAAAGACCGCAGAATTATGAAAAGCAATGTCACGATGGATAACGGGCAGTTCAGCAAGCGTTTCTGTGTCAGGGCGGATGATCCGCAGGAAGCGTATTACATCCTCACACCGCACATGACGGAATATATCACCAGAATGGCGGACAAGAGCGGCGGCACTGTCTATATGTCTTTCCTGCGAGATGGAAAGATGCACGTTGCGGTCAAGACCGGGTGTGATTTCTTTGAACTTGGGAGAAGTAATGCTAATGTGGAGGAGCTGCACAAGATATTCCTGGGTGAGCTGCGCTGGTTCACCGATATCATCGATACGCTGCGTGTGGAGGATACCATCTATAAGAAGGAGACAGACGCATGACGCTGGGAACAGCTGTTTTCCTGCTGGCACTGGCTGTGGCAGGCATCGTGTTGGCGTTTCGGTATTTGCGTAACAGGCCGAAACTGCGCATCATTTGCCTCGTGCTGTTGTCTCTGACCGTGCTGGTTCTCGCCGGATATATAGGTCTGACTCTGATTCTTGTGGATGCGGTCAGGAACCGACCTCCTGCGTGACATTGCGGAACAAAAATAATTGAGAAACGGAAAGTGAAAGTGTCCTTCAGGATACCTTCGCTCTTTGCTTATACGCTGCACACCCGAATCCGTCAGCAGACAGTGAAAAGATTGAATTACTCCCTTGTCGCTGTTAATCCAAGGCTTTGCTGATCTTGCATTGAAAGAATTCAATTTTCTGCACAGCCTGAATATTTCCTCTTGAATTTTTGAAACTTCCTGATAAAATATAGCTATGTTTAACATCGTACTTGTTCAACCGGAGATTCCACAGAATACGGGTAATATTTCAAGAACCTGCGCAGTTACGGGCTGCGCACTGCATCTGGTGCGTCCTTTGGGCTTTTCAGTGGACGATCGTTACCTAAAGCGAGCCGGGCTTGACTATTGGGACGAACTTCAGATTTATTATTATGATAGCTTTGAGGAACTTGAAGCAAGGTTCACTGATGCGAGGTTTCATCTGTTCACGACCCATGCCGTACGCAGCTATTCCGAGGCGGAGTACCTCCCCGGTGATTTCCTTGTCTTTGGCAAGGAAACTGCAGGACTGGGCCTGGAGATAATAACGAGAAGATGGAATGATTGTGTGCGCATACCCATGCGGCAAAACCTTCGTTCGCTCAATCTTTCAAACTCCGTTGCCGTTGCCGTTTATGAGGGGCTTCGCCAAAATGCTTTCGGCGGACTTGTATGAACAAAGAGTTTTGCGAGGAAATATGAATACATTGGATTTGATTTTGGATAATGGCATAATTGCGATTGCTCGTGGGATTTACGGAGAGAATCTCAAGAATGCAGCCAAGGCGCTGTTTGATGCAGGCATTAGGGCGTTTGAGGTCACGTTTGAACAGGATGGGGATAGCGAACGCACTCTTGAAGCAATAGCCATGCTTAACAGGGAGTTTTCATACTGCTGCGCTGTCGGAGCCGGTACGGTACTTACCGAACACCAGCTGTCAAGCGCCAAGAAAGCAGGAGCAAGCTATATCGTTTCTCCGAATACGGATGAAGCAGTTATCAAGCGTACAAAAGAGCTTGGAATGGTTTCAATTCCGGGCGCAATGACTCCGACCGAGATAATAACCGCACACATGCTTGGGGCTGATATTGTAAAGCTCTTTCCTGCGGGAGAGCTGGGGCTTGCTTATTTTAAGGCAGTGCGCGCTCCGCTTTCAAATATCAGGCTTGCTGCCGTTGCCGGAATAACTCATGATAATATCGGGGAGTTCAAGAAAGCCGGAGCATGCGCCTTCGGCATAAGCTCCGGACTCTTTGTGAGGGAGCTCATAGCGCAAGGCAGGTATGAAGCACTGAGGGATAATGCATCGCGATATCTTTCGCTTATCAGATAGTACAGCTGATGTTTCTGCTTTTCAGGCTAAGAAAATCATTTATTATATTCTCGAATTTCTGTTGCCGATTGTTTTGATTTGTACTATAATGCGGATATAGAATTTCTATAAAACCTATGGAGGTATTTATGATTCAGTTCGATTTGATTCGTGCACACGATCCTGAGCTTTGCGGCTACATGGAGGAGGAGCTTGCACGTCAGCGCAGCCATCTGGAGCTTATCGCTTCCGAGAACTTTGTCAGCGAGACAGTTATGGCAGCAATGGGCAGCCATCTGACCAATAAGTACGCTGAGGGCTATCCCGGAAAGCGTTATTATGGCGGCTGCGAATGCGTAGATAAGGTAGAAAACCTCGCTCGTGAGCGCGTCAAGCAGATCTTTGGTGCTGACCATGCAAACGTTCAGCCTCATTCCGGCGCACAGGCAAATCTTTCAGTATACTTTGCTCTTCTCAACCCCGGCGACACCATCCTGGGCATGAACCTCAGCCACGGCGGCCACCTCACTCACGGCAGCCCTGTCAATATGAGCGGTAAGTATTTCAACATCGTTCCTTACGGTGTAAGCGAGACCGATGAGCAGATCGATTACGACGAGCTCCGCCGTATCGCACATGAGTGCAGCCCCAAGCTCATCGTTGCCGGCGCAAGTGCATATCCCCGTGCTATTCGCTTTGATGTTATTGCAGACATCGCTCATGAGGTCGGTGCGCTGTTCATGGTAGATATGGCTCATATCGCAGGTCTTGTCGCTGCAGGCCTTCACATGAACCCCGTTCCCTATGCTGATGTCGTTACCAGCACCACCCATAAGACCCTTCGCGGTCCCCGCGGAGGTATCATCCTCTGTAAAGAGGAGCTTGCAAAGGCTATCGATAAGGGCATCTTCCCCGGCACTCAGGGCGGCCCTCTGATGCACACTATCGCAGCGAAGGCAGCATGCTTCTATGAAGCGCTCCAGCCTGAATTCAAGGAGTATCAGGCTCAGGTCATCAAGAATGCACAGGTTCTTGCTTCCGAGCTCCAGAATGCAGGCCTTAGGATTGTATCCGGCGGCACCGACAACCACCTCATGCTCGTTGACCTTACCGCCAGCGGCAGGACCGGCAAGGAAGTCGAAGCGCTTCTTGATATGGCGAATATTACCGTCAACAAGAACACGATTCCCTTTGAGACCCGCAGCCCCTTTGTCACCAGCGGTATCCGTATCGGTACTCCTGCACTCACCACCCGTGGCTTCAAAGAGGATGATATGAAGGTCATCGCAGGCCTTATCGCAAAGATCGTATTCAACGGTGAGGATGCTGTTGAAGAAGTTAAGGCAGAAGTTGCAAAGCTCACCGAAAAGTATCCCCTCTATCCCGAAGACTAACCGCAGTCGCTAAGCACTTGTAATATGGGGAGACATGGATTCGCCGTGTCTCCCTTACTTAAAAATATATATGCGCATTTGGCTTCTGCCCTAAAAAATAGGTTGACAAAAGGCGCCTTATGCGGTATAATCTCCGCTGTTGAACAGAATACGGACGGGTTCCCGAGCGGCCAAAGGGAGCGGACTGTAAATCCGTTGTCACAGACTACGATGGTTCGAATCCATCCCCGTCCACCA
>OLGB01000631.1_pt1 | contig 48759 bp, 44 predicted proteins | sample 1605691 | NCBI WGS metagenome assembly OLGB01 (sample SAMEA3888925, study PRJEB22519) | human gut metagenome | biome: human gut; feature: human-associated habitat; material: faeces | place: Denmark | collected 2010
CTATACAAAACGTAATGATTTAAGCTACAAAGTAAATTACTTAGAAAAAGGTACAAACAAAGTATTACATGATCAAAAAATGCAAGGCAATATGACATTCGAAGATGTTGTAAACAGTAGCAATGAAGTAATAGACATAGATGGATATAATTACGATTCAGTTGATAAAGAAACTTTAACAATAGGAACAGGTGAGAATGTAATTAATATCTACTATACAAAACGTAATGATTTAAGCTACAAAGTAAATTACTTAGAAAAAGGTACAGACAAAGTATTACATGATCAAAAAATACAAGGCAAGATGACATTTGAAAGCGTTGTAACAAGCGCAAATGAGGTAAGTGAAATCGATGGCTATAACTATGATTCAGTAGATAAAGCTACATTAACAATAACAACAGGAGAAAATGTAATTAACATTTACTACATAAAGAGAAACGATTTAAGCTATACAGTTAACTACTTAGAGAAAGATACAAATAAAGTATTACATGATCAAAAAATTCAAGAGGGTATGACATTTGAAAGCACTGTAACATCAAGTGATGAAGTAATTGATATAGACGGCTATAACTACGATTCAGTTGATAAAGAAACTTTAACAATAGGAACAGGAGAGAACGTAATCAATATCTACTATACAAAACGTAATGACTTAAGCTACACAGTAAACTACTTAGAGAAAGATACAAACAAAGTATTACATGAACCAAAAACGCAAGACGGAATGACATTCGAAGATGTTGTAAACAGTAGAAATTATGTTATAGCAATTGATGGATATAATTATGATTCAGTAAACAAAGATACTATAATAATTGGAGCTGGCGAAAATGTAATTAATGTTTACTATACAAAGAGAACAGACTTAAGCTACACAGTAAACTATTTAGAGAAAAATACAAATAAAGTATTACATGAACCAAAAGTTCAAGAAATAATGACATTCGAAAGCAATATAATATCAAGTGATGAGGTAATTGATATTTATGGATACAGTTATGATTCAGTAGACAAAGAAACATTAACAATAACAACAAGCGAGAATATAATTAATATTTACTATACAAAGAAAGATACAAAAGTTACAGTTCATTATTATGAAGAGGGGACAACAAACAAAGTTTCAGAAGATATTGAAATACTAGGTAAGGTATTTGATGACTATACAACAACATCAGCCGATAATATACCAAGTAAATATGAATTAGTTGCAGAACCTGAAAATAAAAATGGAATAATGAAGGAAGAGGCAATTTCAGTAATCTACTATTATAGAAAGAAAGTTACCCAAGTAGTAGTTCACTATTATGAGGAAAATACAACTAAGAAATTAACTGAAGATGTAATTATAAATGGTAGAATAGATGATGAATATACAACAAGAAGTGCAACAAATATATCAAGTAAATATGAATTAGTTGCAATACCAAGCAATGCAAAGGGTTCAATGACAGAAGAAACTATAGAAGTAGTCTATTACTATAGAGTAAAAGAAGCAGTAGTTAATATAAGATATCTTGAAAAAGGTACAAATAAAGTTTTAGCTAATCCAGATAGATTAGTGGGAAAAGATGACGATGATTATCAAACAAAAGCAAAAGAAATAGAAGGCTACAAATTAGTAGAACATACTGGAAATGAAAATGGTAAATTCGGGGTTGAACCAATAACAATTACTTACTATTACTTATACAAGACAAAAGCAACAGTACAATACATAGATAAGATAACAGGTAAAATTTTAGAGAAATCAACGACAGAGGGATTAGAAGGAGATGATTTTGTAACAGAAAGTAAAGACTTTGAAAAGTATATTTTAGTTGAAGAGCCGCCAGAGAAAACTGTTAAGATGACTAAGAAAGAGCAAGTAGTGAAATATTATTATACTCACGTTTCAGATGGAGTTATAGAAAAACATATTGATATTATATCTGGACAAGTCATAGCAAATGATGTACATAATGGAAACGAAGGTGATACGTATGACATCCCAGCAAGAACATTTGATGGATATGATTTAGTAAAAGATAAGTTGCCAGCGAATAGCAAAGGAACAATGAAAGTTGAACCTGTTGAAGTAATTTACTATTACATTTATAGAACAAAAGTAACAGCTGAATATATTGACAAAAATACAGGAAACAAGCTAGCAGAAGAAAAAGTACAAAATGGATATGAAGGAGACACTTATACAACAGATAGAAAAACATTTGATGATTACAAATTAGTTGAAGTACCTTCAAATGCAGATGGCTCAATGACTAAAGAAAATATTAGAGTTACTTACTACTATGTACATACATCAGGTGGTGTAATAGTAAATCATATTGATATCAAGACTGGAAAAAAACTATTAGATGAGACTAAAGAAAAAGGATATGAAGGTGATTCATACGAAACACATGAAGAAAATATTTCAGGATATGATTTAGTAAAAGAAAAATATCCAGAAAATGCAACAGGAAAAATGACAAGAGGACAAATAAGAGTAACATATTACTACATAAAGAAAACAGAGGTTAATGTTAAATATGTTGATAAAGAAACTGGAGAAGAAATTGATGAACCAACGAACATTCCAGGACACGAAGGTGATGATTATACAACAGCCCCTAAAGATATACCAGGATATGATTTAGTAGAAAAAACAGAAAATGAAGACGGAACAATGACAGTTGATCCAATTGAAGTAATTTATTATTATAAGAGACCAGCAAAAGTTATAGTAAATTACTATGACATAGACACAAAAGAAAAAATAACAGATGAAATAGAAATTACAGGACATCAAAATGATAATTACACAACAGAGCAAAAAGATATTAAATACTATGAAATTTCTAAAGTACCAGAAAATAAAGAAGGTAAGATGATTGTTACAGTAACAAAAAATGAAAATGGCAAAGAATTTGTAGAAAACACAATTTATGTAAATTACTACTATAGAAAATTAATATTTAATTTGAAAGTAGACCAAACGATTACAAGTGTAATTGTAAATGGACAAGAAACAATAATTAATGGAACATTAGGAAAAGTTGAAGTACACAGAAAAAATATCTCAACAGCAGACATAAAAGTAATTTACAAGATAAAAGTAACAAATGATAGTGAATTAACTGGTAAAGCAAATGTTGTAGAAAACATACCAAGTGGAATGATAATGATAGCAGACGACAATCCAGAATGGACAATAAATGGAACAACTGCCAGCCTAGAAACAGATGAGATAAAACCAGGAGAAAGCAGAGAATATCAAGTAGTTCTAAGATGGCAGAATGGCGATAGCAATATCGGAACAAAAGGAAATATGGTAAGTATAATTACAGAAAATGAAGCAGGTTTCGAAGAAAAAGACAAAACAGATAATGAAAGTAAAGCAGATTTAATTGTAGCAGTAGAAACTGGTGAGGTTACATATGTTGCAATCGCAGGAAGCATTCTAATTGTAATGATTGCTATTGCATCAGGAATTTACGTAATTAAGAAAAAACGTCAATAATATAATTTAACTATTGTAAAAGAAAAATACATATGAAAAAAATTTCATATGTATTTTTCTTTTGCAGATATTAAGTTGTATGAAACTATATTAAGAATAAAAACATTAAAATCAATTTACAACTTGCCTTTTTAAACTGTATTTAGTATTATTAAGATGAAAAAATCTAAAGATAAAATGATATATAGGGAGGAAATAAAATGAAAAAGAAAAAAAAGATAATAATTGCATGCACAGTAGTTATAGCAATTATTATAATTTCGTTAATTCTAGCACTCGTATATAAAGGAAAAACAGGAAAATTACCTTTTGAAAAAAAAGAAGAAATAAAAATAGTTAAAATGATAGAAAATGATAGCTTAAAAGTAGTACTATCAGACGTAGCAACAGCAGAAAACTATATTATAATAGAGTATGATGTTGATTTAAAAAATAACCAAGCAGATGAATATTCTGATTATATTAATGGAGTTGAATATAGTTTAGAAAGAATTGTTAAACTAGACGGAAAGACGATAAGCAAAAATGATGAAGATACACAACAAATTGCATATAAAGTATCCGACAATCAATTAAAAATTTATGATGTAATCGAAACTAATAAAATAGCAGATACATATAAATTAGAAGTAGACATATATGATACAAATTTGATTTTAGTTGACAATGATGAAGAACAAGATGCTTTGGAATATGACAATACAACAGATGAATCAGAAGAAATAGTAGATACAGAAGATACAGAGGATAACTATGAAGAAGTTACAATAGATTCCGAAGAATATTTTGCCAGCCAAGAATACCAAGATGATAATGAATCAGAAGAACTTGTAACACCTTATGCAGATGTGTCTATAGAAGACATGGATGAAGATGAATTAGATATTAATGATGGCGATGAAAAAGTAGGAACATTAAGTGTTGAATTAAAGAAATCAGATACAGATCAAAAAGCAAAAGTAAACACAAAAAATGAAGAAAAAACACAAGATGATATAACAACAAAAGTAAACAAAATAATAGAAACAGACACAGCAAAAATTGTAATTGTTGACACAGAACAAAAAAATATTACAGAAGAAATATTCGAAGAAGAAATGAAAACACCAGAGAACTTTGAAATAAATGTACAAGATGAAAATGGAAATACAATTAAGACATGTAAAAAGACATCAGTAAAAATTTACAATGAAAAAGGACAAGAATGGAATGGTTATGGTGGAGAAAGTGACGAAGAAGAACTAAACAATGGAACAGTAAAAATCCAAACAATAATCGGACTATTGGGAGACAATAAAAATCTTAAAAATATAAAACTTCAACCTTTATTCTATCAATACATAACTGGAGAATCAGAAGAAGAATTAAACAATAAAACATGGTATGAAATAAAGGACGGAACATACACAAATACAAATAAATATAATGGAACAGTAGATATATCTAAAGTTGAAATAGAAAATAATATAGTTAAATTCTATTTTGATCAAAAAGGACTAATCCCATCAATGGAAGCAATAATTATAATAAGAAATAAAGATAGCGAAACAGGTGATTACATAGTACCAAGAAAATTATATGAAGCAGAAGATGGTAAATATGTGGCAGAGTTCAAAATTGGAGATATAAAATATGAAGATACATTAATATCTAATGTTGAAGATGCTGAATTTGCAATTTTTGAAAATAAAAACTTAGAAAAAATTGGTGAAGAAATAATTTTAGGATTATAGGTGATAAAATGAAAAAAAGAGTAAGATTAATTATATTAATAGCTATTGTAATAGGAATTATATTAACATGCGTTGCATTTGCTGCCAATAAGATTGATATTTCAATGAAAAAAGAAACGGATAATACGGTACTGCTAGAGATTAATGCCGAAAAAAATATTAAGAAAGTAAGAGTATATTTAAAAAGAAATTCGGATGAATATCAATTATTCTATCAAAGCGGTGATGTTAATAAAAATAATAAAACATACAGAATAAAGGAAAATAGATTATCAACAGAAAGTGAAACATATTTTAAAGTAATAGTTATAGATGAAGAAGGTAATGAAGAATCAAAAGAATTTAAAACTGGAAAGATAGAGGTACAACCAAGTCAAACGCCAACGCCTACTCCAAGCCAAAGTGCATCTCCATCACCAAGTCAGAGTGCAACACCTACACCAAGCCAAAGCACATCACCAACTCAATCACCAAGACCAACAAGCACACCATCACCTAGTACATCAACAACACCAAGCCCTACAAACGGAAATCAAGAAGTAACAGGAATAAAATTGGATAATACATCAGTAAAATTAGCTATAGGTAAAACAAAAACTTTAAAAGCAACAATAACACCTAAAAATGCTACTACAAAATTAACATGGTCAACATCTAATAATAAAGTTGCAACAATTAGTAGTACAGGAAAGATAACTGCTAAAAAACCAGGTGAAGCAGTTATCACGGTAAAAACAACCAATGGTAAAACGGCACAATGTAAAGTAAAAGTAATTTTATCAGTACCAAGTAGCACAAGAGGAAAAAATAAAAATGGTGATGGATATTCTAAAGTAATTACAATGGGTAATAGAACCTTTAAATTGTATAAACAATATAAAGGTTCATATAGTCAAAAACCATTTAATTCAACCAATAATAGAAGAATGCAAACAATTGCAAACACAGGATGTGGACCATCATCATTAGCTATTATATTGAGCGGATATGGATATAACAAAAATCCATATGATATTGGAAAATTATTATTAAAGAATAGTAGACCATCAGGATTACCAAGTATGGAGAAAGAAGCCGAAGGACTTGGTATGAAAGTTATAAAACATGATTACAGCAAAAACTATGATAAAACTTACAAAGAAATGAAAGATGCGTTGGAGTCAGGCCATCAAATACTTTTATATGTAGGTAAAAAATCTCCTTCACAATATTGGAAACACTTCACGAATTCAGGATATCACTTCATATCAATTTTAGGAATAGATAGTTCAAATGACAAAGTATATGTAGGAAATCCAGGATTATCAGGAGGTTGGTACAAGTTATCAACAGTTGCAAAAGCAAGAGGAAACACAAATGGAAATATGGCAGGCTGGCTTGAAATATATAAATAAGAAATAAATTTTAGCAAGGCAAAAGTGATACAAGTACCGCAAGCGTACGATGGTACGTTGAGGACATTTGTATCACTTTTAACGCAGATAAAATTATAATTATTTTTCAACGGCCTTTAAACCACAGCAGCAACAGCACCAGTAGCACACAACACAATAAACCCAGCTACTGCAACACCTAAAGCCAAAGGCACAAAAGCTTTCTTCAAAGGAATATCCAAGAAATTAGCAATAAGAGAACCAACCCAAGCACCAGTTGTAGGAATAGGAATTGCAACAAAAATGAACAATCCAAAAGCAACAGCTGATTGAAGCTTAGTATTTTCTTGAATCTTTTTAGTAGCCTTATTAGTAGCCCAATCTATAATTTTCTTAAAGAATTTCCATCTACCAAAGAAATCAAATAATGGTCTAATATATTTTACAATAAAGAATATTGGAATAATATTTCCAATGAAACTACATAAATAAGCAACCCAATAATTCAATCCCATTACATATCCTAAAGGAATAGCACCTCTAATTTCAATAATTGGCAGCATACCTACAAAAACAGTTATTAAACATTTAGCAATAAAAGGAATGCCTTTTAAAGTCATAAAAAAAGATGTTAACATATAAACCTCCTAATTTAATTTTAAAGAATTTAAAATTTCAGCAACATGTGATGACAAATCAATTTTATCTTTATTAATATTAAAATCAACAATAATAAATTTTGAATCTTTTAAAATCCAATAAACATCAACATACATATTTTCTTTATAATAAAAATTATAGTTGTATGCTTGCAATCCTTGAACAGTTAATTCGTTTACGTCAGAAACTTGGCTAATGTTAGGAAATTTAGAAATATAATCATTTTTATCATATTCAATAAATTTAGAAATATCTCTAATATTTGTAGTTGAGGTTTCTGAAACATAGATACTTGAACCTGTAATCTGTGATTTTAATAGTAATAAATAAGAAGCATCATCAATTACAGAAAATTCATATTCTGAAGGAGCCGTAATAGATACAGAACCATCACTACTTGAAAAACTAATTGGTTTTAGTTTTTCCTTTTTAGTCTTATTTAAAATAAAAAATAAAGAAATAGCTACAATTATCATAATTAATAAGATAACTATAAGTATAATATTTTTTTTATTTAGCAATTTTTCTTTTAAAACTAATATATCCATAAAACTCCTCAAAAAATTTCTTAATAATACTTGAAAAATTATAACTTAAGCAAAGAAAAAAAACAAGTACCTATAAATAGGAAAAAGTGGGAAAAAGTACAATTGAATGAAGAGAATAAATTTGTTAATATTAGTTTATAAGATGGAACGGAAAGGAAGTATAAAGATGCAAAATATAATAAAAAAGATAAAAAAAATGGACAAAAAGATAATAAAATTAATTGATATAGGACAGTGGATATTTTTCTTAATATGTCTATTGGGAATAGCTGTACTATTTGTTCATTATAAATTGTACATATCAGCTGAATTATATAAAATTGGAATACAAGTTTTTAAAATAGGGATAATAGGTGTTATTTCCGTAATAGTTTGCAGTTGCGGTTTATGGATTGTAAAAGAAGAAATGCATAAATAAAATTAACAAAAATGAATCATATATTTCTTTTTTGAATTCCTTGCTAAAAGATTTTACCACCCATCAAACTTCGTTTAGTTGGCTAGGTAAAAACTTTCAAACTGTGCATCATTTAAAAATGAAATATATGATTCCGACTATAATAAAAAAAGATAGATTCGCTCTATCTTTTTTTATTTCATTTCATTTAATTTTTTTGCTAAATTAGATTTTTTTCTTGAAGCTGTATTTTTCTTGATAACACCTTTTGTACAAGCTTGATCTATTTTTTTAACAGCAACTTTGAAATTAGCTGTAGCTTCTTCTTTGTTTCCTGCTTCTACAGATGCTTCAAACTTTTTAACAGCTGTTCTGTATCCTGTTTTAATCATATTATTTTGTAAAGTTTTCTTTTCGATAACACTAACTCTTTTTATAGCTGATTTAATGTTTGGCATATCTATTTGCACCTCCTCTTAGCTAAATAAGTAAATTTTACTTTTAATATTCTAACACAAGAATATGCAAAACGCAAGTGCTTTTATTAACTTTTTTACAAAAGAGAGAAGAGGTGGAAAAGAATAGAAAAAATAGTAGGATTAAAAACTATAAAAAATGTATTAATAAACCTTGACTGCTTACGGAAATCTATGATATACTTATTAGGACAATTTTAATATATAAAGAAAGAGGAATTAAATTTCAGTGGCACTATTTTTTAAAGATGTTTTTTAGCAGGGAACATTTTTTGAAAATAACAACCTGTTGTTTAAGAGGGACTTTCTTAAGGATATATCACATACCTGCTTTAATTTTAAAAAAGTTTGTTTTAACCACAAACGGAAAATAGGGGTGATTTTTTTTGGTTAAAGTTAAAGATGTTAAGCACGAAAAATGTACAAGAAAAACCTTCTCTAAGATTGGCGATAGTATAGAGATCCCTAATCTTATAAAGGTTCAAAAAGATTCTTATGACTGGTTCGTAAAAGAAGGTTTAGGAGAAGTATTAAAAGATATTTCACCTATAATCGACTATTCAGGAAACTTAGTCTTAGAATTCTTCGATTACTACATGGAAGAAAAAACAAAATACACATTAGAAGAAGCAAAAGAAAGAGATGCGACATATTCAACAAGATTACATGTTAAAGTAAGACTTATAAACAGAGAAACAGGTGAAATTAAAGAACAAGAAATCTACTTAGGTGATTTCCCACTTATGACAGACAGTGCAACATTTGTTATTAATGGTGCAGAAAGAGTTGTTGTAAGTCAGTTAGTTCGTTCACCAGGATGCTATTATGATTCAGCTTATGACAAAACAGGTAAAAAAATCTATACATCAACAGTTATGCCAATAAGAGGTGCATGGCTAGAGTATGAAACAGATAGCAATGATGTGTTCTGGGTAAGAATTGATAGAACAAGGAAATTACCAGTAACATCATTATTAAGAGCAATTGGTTTATTAACAGATGACCAAATGATAGACTTCTTCGGGGAAGAAGACAAGTTAATAGCAACAATTGCAAAAGACCCAATAAAAACACAAGAAGATGCTTTAATAGAAATATATAAAAAACTAAGACCAGGAGAATTACCAACAGTTGATGCTGCAAGAAACTTATTTAATGGATTATTCTTCGACGATAGAAGATATGACTTAGCTAGAGTTGGTAGATACAAATATAATAAGAAATTAAATTTAGCATCAAGAATTACAAACATGGTTGCATACGAAGATGTAATCAATCCAGAAACAGGAGAACTTTTTGTAGCTAAAGACGAAGTTATAACCAAAGATGTTGCTACAGAAATTCAAAATTCAGGAATAAACGTTGTAGATGTTAAATATGAAGATAAAAAAATTAGAATCATAGGAAACGGAACAGTTGATATCAAAGCTTATGTTAGCGAAGAAGTTTTAAGAAACGTAAAAGTAAAACAAATCAAAGAACTTGTTAATTATGAAGTGCTAAAAAATATTTTAGAAAACACTGATGAAAAAGATTTAGCAAAAGTAATTGAGGATAGAATCGATGAATTAGTTCCAAAACATGTTACAACTGAAGATATATTAGGATCAATTAGTTATTTATTTAACTTAGATCATGGAATCGGAAAAATAGATGATATCGACCACTTAGGAAACAGACGTATAAGATGTGTTGGTGAATTATTACAAAATCAATTTAGAATTGGTTTAACAAGACTTGAAAGAGTTGTTCGTGAGAGAATGACAATTCAAGACTTAGATGTAGTAACACCACAAACATTAATTAATACAAAACCAATAACATCATCAATAAGAGAATTCTTCGGAAGCTCTCAATTATCTCAATTCATGGATCAATCAAACCCATTGTCTGAATTAACTCATAAGAGAAGAATTTCAGCATTAGGACCTGGTGGATTATCAAGAGATAGAGCCGGATTCGAAGTACGTGATGTTCACTATACTCACTATGGTAGATTATGTCCAATAGAGTCTCCAGAAGGACCAAACATAGGACTTATTTCTGCATTAACAACATTTGCAATTATCAACGAATATGGATTTGTTGAAACTCCATATAGAAAAGTTGATAAAGCAACAGGAAAAGTAACAGACGAAGTTGAATATATGACAGCTGATACAGAAGACGCATACATAATAGCTCAAGCTTCTGAACCACTAGATGAAGAAGGAAGATTCGTAAATGATAGAATCAGAGTTAGATACTTAAATGAAATCATTGAAGTTGAAAAAGAAAAAGTTGATTATGTTGATGTATCTCCAAAACAATTAGTTTCAGTTGCTGCAGCAATGATACCTTTCTTAGAGCACGATGATGCTAACCGTGCCTTAATGGGTGCGAACATGCAACGTCAGGCCGTACCTCTTATGATTACAGATTCACCTATAGTTGGAACTGGAATCGAATATAGAGCTGCAAAAGATTCAGGAGTTGTTGTAATTGCTGATGAAGATGGAGAAGTAACAAGAGTTGTTGCTGATGAAATTACAATTAAAAATAAAAAAGGTGAAGAAAAGAAATATCACCTACGTAAATTCAAGAGAACAAATGGTGCTACATGTATAAACCAAAGACCAATTGTAAAGAAAGGTGAGATGGTAAAAAGAGGAGACATTATAGCCGATGGACCTGCTACAGATAAAGGTGAAATGGCTCTTGGTAAAAATCTACTTATCGCATTCACAACTTGGGAAGGTTACAACTACGAGGATGCTATTTTGTTAAATGAAAGATTAGTTAAAGAAGATGTATTAACATCTATACATATAGAAGATTACGATTGCGAATGTCGTGATACAAAATTAGGACCAGAAGAAATCACAAGAGACATACCAAACGTTGGTGAAGATAGCTTAAAAGACCTTGATGAAGATGGTATCATCAGAGTTGGTGCTGAAGTAAGACCAGGAGATATCCTAGTTGGAAAAGTTACTCCAAAAGGAGAAACAGAACTAACAGCAGAAGAAAGACTATTAAGAGCTATATTTGGTGAAAAAGCAAGAGAAGTAAGAGATACATCTCTACGTGTACCTCATGGAGAAGCTGGAACAATTGTTGATGTTAAAGTATTCACTAGAGACAATTCAGATGAATTAGGACCTGGTGTAAATAAAGTAATAAGAGTTTACATAGCTCAAAAGAGAAAAATATCTGTCGGTGATAAAATGGCTGGACGTCACGGAAACAAAGGTGTTATCTCAAGAATATTACCAGAAGAAGATATGCCATTTATGCCAGATGGAACTCCAGTTGATGTTGTGTTAAACCCATTAGGTGTACCTTCTCGTATGAACTTAGGACAGGTGCTTGAAGTTCACTTAGGAGCTGCAGCTAGATTATTAAATTGGAAAATTGCAACACCAGTATTTGATGGTGCATCAGAAGAAGATATTGAAGAATGCTTAAAAATGGCTGGACTAGAGTCAAACGGAAAAACAGTTTTATATGATGGTAGAACAGGTGAACCATTTGATAAGCCAATCACAGTTGGTGTAATGTACATGTTAAAACTTCACCACTTAGTTGATGATAAAATACATGCTCGTTCAACTGGACCATACTCATTAGTTACACAACAACCACTTGGTGGTAAAGCTCAATTCGGTGGACAGAGATTTGGTGAAATGGAAGTTTGGGCACTTGAAGCTTACGGTGCAGCTTATACATTACAAGAAATCTTAACAGTAAAATCTGATGATGTTGTAGGTAGAGTAAAGACTTATGAAGCTATTGTAAAAGGTGAAAACATTCCTGAACCAGGAATACCAGAATCATTTAAAGTTCTAGTAAAAGAACTTCAATCACTAGGATTAGATGTAAGATTATATTCTGATGACGACGAAGAATTAGAATTAAAAGAACATGTTGATGAAGGAATAGAGCTTACAGAGGAACAAGGTAGACAAATGATGGAGCAAGAAATGTTAGATGAACAAAATTTAACGGAAATTCCAGAAGAAGAAATAGACAGCGATTTAGATGATGATGTAGAGATGGATAATTTAGAAACGGATGGATTATTTGATACATTATTAGAAGATGATGATTTAGATCCAAATGCTCTATTAGGAGATGTCGACACAGACGAATAATATAAAATAAAGGTTGCATGCAAAGGGCAATAACAATTTTGCCCAAGCAACCATAAAAATATAAACAATTGAATATTATTCAAAAGCTTATAAAATTGGCAAATTAGATTGTACAGCAGTGTAAAATTTTATTAAGTAAATGGATAGCAAAAATAAATTAAGGGGGCTACCAAAAAAAGTATGGAAGAATTGGAGAAGTTTAACAAAATTAAAATCGGCTTAGCATCAGATGAGAAAATAAGAGAATGGTCTCATGGTGAAGTTAAAAAGCCAGAAACAATAAACTATAGAACTTTAAAACCAGAAAAAGATGGACTTTTTTGTGAAAAAATATTTGGACCAACAAAAGACTGGGAATGTCATTGTGGTAAATATAAAAGAGTAAGATATAAAGGTATTGTCTGTGATAGATGCGGTGTTGAAGTAACTAAAGCAAAAGTAAGACGTGAAAGAATGGGACACATCGAACTTGCCGCACCAGTTGCTCATATTTGGTACTTCAAAGGAATACCAAGTAGAATTGCATTATTATTAGATATCTCACCAAGAGAATTAGAAAAAGTTATTTATTTTGCATCATACATAGTTACAGATAAAGGAACATCTGGACTATTGAAATGTCAAATAATAAATGAAAAAGAATATCATGATGCAGTAGAAAAATATGGTAGAGGATCATTCAAAGCTGAAATGGGAGCTGAAGCCATAAGAAAATTACTAGCAGAATTAGATATTGAAAAATTATCAGAAAAACTTAAAAAAGAATTAGTAAAAGCTTCTGAGCAAAAGAAAGCTAAAATAGCTAAAAGATTAGATACAGTAGAAAGCTTTAGATTATCAGGAAATAAACCAGAATGGATGGTTATGAATGTAATTCCTGTACTTCCACCAGAATTAAGACCAATGGTTCAATTAGATGGTGGTAGATTTGCTACATCAGACTTAAATGACTTATATAGAAGAGTAATAAACAGAAATAACAGATTAAAAAGATTATTAGAATTAGGCGCTCCAGAAATAATTGTAAGAAACGAAAAGAGAATGTTACAAGAATCTGTAGATGCCTTAATAGATAACGGAAGACGTGGAAGACCAGTAACAGGTGCTGGAAACAGACCATTAAAATCTATTTCAGACATGTTAAAAGGTAAACAAGGTAGATTCCGTCAAAACTTGTTAGGAAAGAGAGTTGACTATTCTGGACGTTCAGTTATCGTTGTTGGACCAGAATTGAAAATTTATCAATGCGGACTTCCTAAAGAAATGGCAATTGAATTATTCAAACCATTCGTTATGAAAGAATTGGTTGGAAGAGGAATTGCACACAACATTAAAAATGCAAAGAGAATGGTTGAAAAATTAAGACCAGAAGTTTGGGACATATTAGAGTATGTTATAAAAGATCACCCTGTATTATTAAACCGTGCTCCAACACTACACAGACTTGGTATTCAAGCATTCGAACCAGTACTAGTTGAAGGTCGAGCTATCAAGCTACACCCATTAGTATGTACAGCATTCAACGCTGACTTCGACGGTGACCAGATGGCCGTTCACGTACCATTAACACCAGAAGCACAAGCAGAAGCTAGATACTTAATGCTTTCAGTAAATAACCTATTAAAACCACAAGATGGTAAACCAGTTACAGTACCTACACAGGATATGATCCTTGGTGCATACTACTTAACAGTTCAAATCGATGGTGAAAAAGGTGAAGGAATGTACTTCTCTGATAAAGATGAAGCTTTAATGGCTTATCAAAACGGAGATGTTGGATTACACTGCAAAGTTAAAGTAAGAATGAGCAAAGAAATAGATGGAGAAATCAAAACAAAGACAATAGATGCAACAGTTGGTAGACTTATCTATAATGAAGGAATCCCACAAGATTTAGGATTTGTAGATAGATCAGATCCAGAAAAAGCATTTGATCTTGAAATTGACTTCCCAGTAATCAAGAAAAACTTAGGAACAATCATTGCAAAATGTATAAATGTTCATGGTTTATCAAAATCAGCTGAAGTTCTAGATTATATCAAGGCAACTGGTTACAAATACTCAACCAAAGGTGCTATCACAGTGTCTGTTGCTGACGTTGCCGTACCAGAAGCTAAGAAAGAAATATTAGCAAAAGCTGATCAAGATGTAGAAAATATAAGAAAACAATTCAAACGTGGTTTGATAACAAACGAAGAAAGATACGACGCTGTTATCAAAGTTTGGGAAAAAGCAACTAAAGACGTTACAGAAGCTATGAAAGATAACTTCGATGATTTGAACCCAATTTACATGATGGCACAATCAGGAGCCAGAGGTAACATGAACCAGTTAAGACAAATCGCTGGTATGCGTGGACTTATGGCCGATACATCAGGTAAAGCCGTTGAAATCCCTATCAAATCTTGCTTCCGTGAAGGTCTAGATGCATTAGAGTACTTCATTTCATCACACGGTGCTAGAAAAGGTCTTGCTGATACAGCCTTAAGAACAGCAGATTCTGGATACTTAACAAGAAGACTTGTTGACGTTTCACAAGACTTAATCATCAGAGAAGACGATTGTGGAACTCATGATGGAATTGAAGTTGAAGAAATTAGAGATGGAAACCAAGTACTAGAAAAACTAGATGAAAGACTAGTTGGTAGATATTTAGTTGAAGACTTATATGATCCAGAAACAAAAGAATTATTATGTGATACTAACACAATGATTTCAGATGACTTAGCTAAGAAGATAATGAATAGCGGAATTAAGAAAGTAAAAGTTAGATCAATTCTTGGATGTAGAAGTAAATACGGAGCTTGTAGCAAGTGCTATGGTATGGGACTAGCAACAAGACAAAGAGTTGCAATAGGAGAATCTGTTGGAATCATAGCTGCACAATCAATTGGTGAGCCTGGTACACAGCTTACAATGAGAACATTCCATACTGGTGGTGTAGCTGGAGGAGATATCACACAAGGTCTTCCTAGAGTTGAAGAGTTATTTGAAGCTAGAAACCCTAAAGGTTTAGCTACAATAACTGAAATAGATGGTAAAGTTACAATAAATGATGACAAGAAGAGAAAAGAAGTAACAGTAGTTGGAAAAGACGATGCTAAGACATACGTAATTCCATTTGGTTCAAAACTAAAAGTTAAAGAGGGCGATGAAATAAAAGCCGGAGCTCCATTAACAGAAGGAAGTATTAATCCAAATGATATACTTGCAATTAACGGACCAGAAGGAGTTTACAACTACATCATTTCTGAAGTTCAAAAAGTTTATAGAAACCAAGGTGTTGATATCAACGATAAACACATCGAAGTTATAACAAAACAAATGCTTAATAAAGTAAGAGTTGAAGATGCTGGAGAAACAGGATTATTTACAGCTTCATTAATGGATATGTATGAATTCGAAGAAGCAAACGAAAAAGCTATAGCAGAAGGAAAGAAACCAGCAAAAGGAAGAAGAGTATTACTTGGAATCACAAAAGCATCTCTTGCTACAGATAGTTTCTTATCAGCTGCATCATTCCAAGAGACAACTAAAGTATTAACAGAAGCAGCAATCAAAGGTAAGACAGATGAATTGTTAGGATTAAAAGAAAATGTTATTATCGGTAAATTAATCCCAGCAGGAACTGGTTTAAAGAAATACAAAAACTTAAAAATTAATACAGACTTTATTAAAAAAGAAGAACCAGAGCCAGTTGATTTAGACAAAGCAGATGGAATTGATGAAATAGCTAAGGAACAAGAAAATGACGATGAAGAATAATAAATAAAAATTTACACACTCAAAATGTTAGAGAAACTCTAATGTTTTGAGTGTATTTTTTATTTTATGAAGTAATCGAAAAGAAGTAATAACTAGTATTCCAAACTTGCATTAAAAAATGATAAATGATAAAATTTTTATGAATTATTTTATAAGAGAAAGTGTGGTGAAAAATGTGGAAGAAAAAAACACAAAGAAAAATAATGGGGTATTGATAGTTCTTTTAATACTTGCTTTAATTATAATAGCAGTTATGGGATTTTTTACATACAAATTTTACAATGAAAAAACAAAGGAAACAGAGAAATCAACGGAGTTACAAGCGACAGTAAATACTTTGAATGAAACAGTAACTGATTTGCAAGAAAAAATGAATACAATATCAGACACTATAGGTTCAAGAGATTCAGAAAACACAACAACTGAAAATACAACAAGCAACAAAGATAAAAATCAAACATTATCAAATACTGAAATAAAAAAAGCAATACAAGCTTGTTTAGATCTAGAATCAGCAAAATCAAATGGTCCAGGCATGAATTTAGAAACTTTAGGATTCTATAAAGATGGAACTGAATATGAACAAGAACAACCGGCACAAAAAAGCGGATTCAAAAAAACTACAATAAAATATAATGAATTCAAAAACAAAATGCTTGAATATATGACAGAAGAATGTTATGAAAAACAATGGGGCGATATTTACAGCAATGAAAATGGTTATTTGTGTTATGATAACATAGGTGAAACAGGCATAAAATATGAAGTAAACTCTATAGAAAAAACAACTGATGGTTATAAAGCAAATGTAACTGCATCATCAGAAGGACCTGATATCAAAAAAGAAGTAAACTTCAAAATCAATGATAAGGGTCAAATAGAATCTTATGAAATAAAATAACAATAAACAACCTACGAGCAAAAGCTGGTAGGTTATTTTTATGCGAAAAACATTGATAAAAGCAAGAAAAAAAGGTATAATAAAAACTCGAAAAAGCAATAAGAAAGAGGGTTATAAAATGGAAAGTAGAGATAAAATAAAAAAATTCTTAGCATATGATGGTAAAGTTGCAATAACAGTAGCAGAAACTACTCAAATAGTTGAAAAAGCAAGAGAAATACATGATTTAACTCCAACAACAACAGCAGCATTAGGTAGACTATTAACAGCAGTTACGTTAATGGGAGTAGATTTAAAAAATGACCAAGACAGCATAAGTGCTCAAATCAAAGGCGATGGACCAATTGGTACAATGATAGCCGTAACAGATAAAACACCAAAAGTAAGAGCATATATACAAAATCCACATGTAGAACTACCATTAAATGATAAAGGAAAAATAGATGTAGGCGGTGCAGTTGGAAAAGCAGGTTACTTAAATATAATAAAAGACATAGGACTAAAAGAACCATATATTGGAATCGTGCCACTAACAAGCGGAGAAATTGCAGAAGATTTCGCAAGATATTTTGTGGAGTCTGAACAGAAAAAATCAGCAATTTCATTAGGAGTTTTAGTAAATAAAGACGGTGTTGAGAAGGCTGGAGGGTATCTAATCTCTTTAATGCCAGACGTTACAGACGAAATTGTAACAAAACTAGAAGAAAATATACAAAAAGTACCTTCAATAAGTAAAATTTTATCAGAAAACAAGAAATTAGAGGAAATTGCTACAATAATAACAGGTGATCCCGAGACAAAAGAAATAGAAGAAAACACGTCTCCTGTATATGAGTGTAATTGTAGTTTCGAGAAGTTTGAAAAAGGATTAATTTCCTTAGGGAAAGCTGAGTTACAAGACTTAATTGAACACGAAGAAAACATAGAAACAGTATGCCATTTTTGCAATAAAAAATACATATTTGACAAGAAGAAAATACAAGAAATTATTGACAAAATGTAAAATACGGTAGAATGTTACTAAAATGAAAATCTTTTGTAATTGACTTATATTAAATTGAAAACTATAATGATTTCACTTTAAACACAAAGGGGTAAAAAAGTGGAAGAGTTAAAAAATAATGAGATAATTGAAGAGAAAAATATTGAAAAAGAAATTGTTAAAACAGAAACAAAAATAAACGTAAAAAATGAACTAGAAAAAATTAATAGCAAAACGATATTTGAATTCAAAAAAACATTAGACAATTTCGAACTTGAAAAAATAAAAGCATATTTTATAAAAGATGAAGATAAAACAGTTAGCATTCTATTTTATGATAACGATTTCTTTGCAATAGATAGAGTTAATTTTAAAGATGGATATGACTATGATGAGAAAAAAGAAAGCTTAGTCAAATCTGAAAATCTAAATTATAGAATTAAGAAAATACCTAATGTAGCTAAAACAAGGAAAATTTTAAATATAGAAGATATAGAAACAAGAATATACGATGTATCAGAATATATAATACTTTTGAAGAAAGAAACTTTAAAAGTATTAAGAGTCAACGGGCAAGACGATATTGAAGAAATGAAATACCAAAAGTATAAATTAGATTTTCCTAAAATTGAAGAACTTATTGAGCAATATGAAACGGAAGAAGCAGAGAGAATAAAAGAAGAAAGAAGCATAAAAAATAGAATAAAACAATTTACAGAAAAAGCAAAATATATAATTATAGAACCATTCAAACTTCTAAGAAATAAATTAATGAAAACAAATCAAATTAAAATGCTATCAGACGGAAAACATAGTATTTTTGATAAAGAAGATTAAAATAAAACAAAAGGGACGAACTTTTTTCCAAAAAAAGTCCGTCCCTTAATTCATGTATATTGATTTTTTGCGGATATAGTTATATAATAAGGAATATTTGAAAGGAGATGGGATATATGCAAATAGAAGATAAAGATGTTCTACATATAGCAAAATTAGCTCGTTTAAAATTAGCTGATAATGAACTAGAAAACTATAAGAAAAATCTACAAGAGATATTAGATTTTGCAGATACTATAAACCATGTAAACACAGATGATATCGGAGAGACAATAGGTATTAATGAAAACTATAATGTATTCAGAAAAGATGAGATAAAACAAGAGAGTAATAAAGATGAATTATTATCAAATGCCCCAAGTCAAGATGAGGGAATGTTTAGAATACCAAAGGTAATAAATTAGAAATAAATTTTCAAGCGAAAGGAGAAAACCAATGGAAATCTATGAACTTACAGTACATGAGTTGTTAGAAAAATTAGAGAAAAAAGAAATTACTTCTCAAGAGATAGTTGAGAGTTATTTAAAGAGAATAGATGAGAAAGAAAATGATGTACAAGCTTTTGTTACAAAAGCAGGAGAGAAAACTTTAGAAGAAGCTAAAAAAATAGATGAAAAAAGAGAAGCAGGAGAAAAACTACCAAAGTTTGCAGGAATTCCAATAGGAATAAAAGACAATATGTGCACAAAAGGTGAAAAAACAACATGTAGCTCAAAAATGCTAGAAAATTTTGTATCACCATATGATGCAACAGTTATAGAAAAATTAAAAGAAGAAGATATGATTTCTTTAGGAAAATTAAATATGGATGAATTTGCAATGGGAGGTTCAACAGAATATTCATATTTCCACCCAACACATAATCCATGGAATTTAAGTAAAGTACCAGGAGGATCTTCTGGTGGTAGTGCAGCAGCAGTCGCTGCAAATTTAGTACCATGGGCACTTGGAAGTGATACTGGTGGATCAATTCGTCAGCCATCTTCTCTTTGCGGTGTTGTTGGATTAAAACCTACATATGGATTAGTCTCAAGATATGGATTAGTTGCATTTGCATCATCACTAGATCAAATAGGACCAATAACAAAAGACGTTGAAGATAGTGCAATGTTATTAAACATAATAGCGAGTCATGATGAAAAAGATACAACATCAGTAGATATAGAGAAAAAAGATTATACAAAGAGCTTAGTAAAAGATGTTAAAGGATTAAAGATTGGATTACCAAAAGAATTCATAGGTGTAGGAATAAATGAAGAAGTAAAACAAGCTATATTAGAAACAGCAAAAAAATATGAAGAATTAGGTGCAACAGTTGAAGAATGTAGCCTAGATATCGGAAAAGAAGCATTAGCAGTTTACTATATTATTGCCTGCGCAGAAGCAAGTTCAAACTTAGGTAGATTCGATGGAATTAGATATGGATATAGATCAGAAAAATTCGATAATTTAAGAGAAATATACATAAACTCAAGAACAGAAGGATTTGGACCAGAAGTAAAGAGAAGAATTATATTAGGAACTTACGTATTATCATCTGGATACTATGATGCATATTACAAAAAGGCTCAAAAAGTTAGAACAGTAATAAGAAACGAATATCAAAAATTATTCGAAAAATATGATTTAATTCTAACACCAACATCACCAACAGTAGCATTTGGAATAGGTGAAAAATCTAATAATCCACTTGAAATGTATTTGGCAGATATATGTACTGTACCAGTTAATATTGCTGGATTACCAGGAATGAGCTTACCAGTTTCTTTAGATAAAGAAGGAATGCCAATAGGAGTTCAACTTATTGGAAAACATTTTGATGAAGAAACAATATTCAGAGCAGCATATACATTAGAACAAGAAGTTAAATTTAGAGAAAAATATAAACCAGAATTTAAAAAATAAAGATCGCTAATCTATAAAATAAAGGAGGAAATGAAGATGTCACTAGAAGATTACGAGGTAGTAATAGGACTAGAAGTGCATTGTGAATTATCAACAAAAACAAAAATATTTTGTTCATGTCCTACAGAATTTGGTGGAGAACCAAATACACACTGCTGTCCAATATGTATGGCAATGCCTGGAACATTACCAGTGTTAAATGAAAAAGTCGTAGAATATGCCGTAAAAGCAGGTCTTGCAACAAATTGTACTATATCAAAAAATAGTAAAAATGATAGAAAAAATTATTTTTATCCTGATTTACCAAAAGCATATCAGATATCACAATATGACATGCCATTATGTCAAAATGGACATGTAGATATAGAAGATGAAAACGGAGAAAAGAAGACTATAAGAATCTTAAGAATTCATATAGAAGAAGATGCAGGAAAATTAAACCATGACGAATATGGAAGAGGAAGCTTTGTAGATTTAAACAGAGCTGGAGTTCCACTAATAGAAGTAGTTTCAGAGCCAGACTTGAGAAGTGCAGAAGAAGCTGAAAATTACTTAAGAAAATTGAAATCAATATTTGAATATATCCAAATATCAGACTGTAAAATGCAAGAAGGTTCACTAAGAGCCGACGTTAACGTTTCAGTTAGGAAAAAAGGTGCAACAGAATTTGGAACAAGAACAGAAATGAAAAACATGAACTCATTCAGATCAATTGTTAGAGCTATCAACTATGAAGCTGAAAGACAGGTAGAAGTAATAGAAAATGGCGGAACAATTACTCAGGAAACATTAAGATGGGATGATGTATCTGGAAAAACATTCCCTATGAGAGATAAAGAGGATGCACAAGATTATAGATATTTCCCAGATCCAGATTTAGTTGCAATAAAATTATCTGATGAATACATTGAAAACATCAGAAAGAACCTACCAGAGTTACCAGAAGTTAAGAAAGAAAGATATATCAATGATTTTGAACTATCTGAAAAGGCTGCAAACTTTGTAACTTCTTCAAAATATTACTCAGATATATTTGATGAAGCAACTGAAAAATCTAAAAATCCAAAAGCAGTAAGTAACTGGTTAATGTCAGATATAGCAAGAATCTTAAATGAAAAAGAAGAAGAGGCTGATAAGATTCCATTCACAGGAAAAGAATTAGGAGAATTAGTAGAATTAATCGATAAAGGAACAATAAGCAATAACATAGGAAAGAAAGTCCTTGATGAACTATTTGAAAATCCAAAAGCTCCAAGTGAAATAATAAAAGAAAAAGGATGGATTCAGATTTCTGATGAAGGAGCAATAAAAGAAGTTGTATTAAAAGTACTAGAAAATAATCCTCAATCAGTAGCTGACTACAAAGCTGGAAAAGATAGAGCATTAGGATTCTTAGTAGGACAAGCAATGAAAGAGACAAAAGGAAAAGCAAATCCGCAAATGCTTAACAAAATGTTTATAGAAGAGTTGAAAAAATAAAAGCCAGAGGTATTCTAAGTTTTAGAATATCTCTTTTTTATTATAAGAATAATAAAACAATAATATTAAGTTAAACTCAAATTATTGAAAAACTCTAATAATTTGAGTTCTTTTTAATAAAAAAATATTTTTATCAATTTAAAGTAAACTTTACAAAATATAAACAAAACTTGACAAAAGGAAAATAAGCTAGTATACTTTAGTTAAATAAAAACTAAGGGGGGAGGCCTATGAAAAAAGAGGATATACTAGAAAAGGCACGAAAAGATGAAGACGAAATGGAAAAAGCAACACTAGAACAATCATTAGGATTTAGCACAATAATAATACCTGTTTTATGTATAATATTTGTACTAATCAGAATCCTAAATTCAGAATATATAGTTAGTGATCTAGTAGCCATAACACTTGCACAACTAAGCATCTCTCAAATATATCAATCAATAAAAATGAAAAAAACATCATTATTGGTATTTGGAATAATAACATTAATACTAACAATCATCTTTACAGTTGGATTCATAAATGAGGTGAGAATATGAAAGAAAATTTAGTATTAAAGAACAAACTGAAACTTGCAAGAGTAGAAAAGAATCTTTCTCAAGAAGAACTAGCAAAATTGGTTGGAGTATCAAGACAAACAATAAACTCAATAGAAACAGGAAAATTCTATCCAACCGCAAAACTAGCATTATTACTATGCATAGCACTAGATAAAAAATTTGAAGATATTTTTTATTTTGATGAATAGGGGTGATTAAAATGAAAAAATTTAAAATAATAAGAAACATACTCATAATAATAGCAATCATTATAGCTACAGTCTACGTATTCTGGGTAAGATCAAACCAAACCAGAAGCTCAAAAACAGCCAATTTATTTGAAAAAATGTATCAGCAAACAGAAAACATAACAATGAAAATAAGCTACAAAGATGAAAAAATAGACGTAACAATAATTAAAGCAACAGATAATGATAAAGGAAAAGAAGTTTCTGGAATAATTTGCAATTATACTGATGAAATAAAAAAAGAACCAGATTCAGAAGGAGCTATAATAGGTACAATTACATCCAAAGATAAAGTTGTTGGTTATAATTACTTTCCAAAATTAAATAAATATCAAATACTATATACAAGTGATGAGGGAAATGAAAGTATTAACACATGGATTAGTGAATTTACAGAAAAAATTTCAAACTGTAGATATTACACGAGAGGATATGAGCCTATAAATGGAAAAATGCTATACTGCGAAACATTTAAAGAAGCAAAATTGAAATTCTATTTTGACAAAGACAAACTAGTTTATATAAAATCAGAGGAAATTGACCAATCATTTAATGATGTGACAGACGCATTATATTCAGTAGAAATATCAAATGATGATTCATACAAAGAAATATTAAAAGTTCCAGAAGATGAAATACCAGAAGAAAAACTAATGAAAACAAATGAAAAAGAAGAAAATATATAAGTAAACAATAGGTAAATTAAAAAGAGGTGTTCTGCCATACACGTCCGCAGATACTGCTTTTTCCGCAGCAAAAGCTGAAAAGGTACAGCAGAAAAGCATAGTTATCATTAGTGAAAGACTAATAATTTTTTTGCAAATTTTTTCATAGAATACTCCTTTCGAGAAGAAGCAACTAAAAGGAAAAATGGATAAAAATAAAAAAAGAAGAAGATAGAAAAAATTTCATATTAATTAAATATAATAAAAACGAACCGAAAATTTTAATATTTTCGGTTCGTTTAATATTTTTTAATATAATTAAAAAGAAACTTTAACATTATTTTTTACAGCTTCATCTTCAACTTTAAATAATTCAGCTTGTTTAAAATTGAACATATTAGCAATTATATTATTTGGAAAAATTTCTAGTTTTGTATTATATGCTGTAACAATATTGTTGTATGAAGCACGTGAAGAAGAAATTTGATTTTCTGTATTAGAAAGTTCTTCCTGCAAACTTAAAAAGTTTGTATTTGCTTTTAAATCTGGATATTGCTCAGCAACTACATTAATTGAATTTAAAGCAGAAGATAATTCTTTTTCAAGTTTTGCTTTTTCCTGAATTGTTGAAGCACTAGCCCAAGAAGTACGAAGTTCTGTAACTTTAGTTAAGACGCTTTCTTCGTGTTTCATATATCCTTTAACTGTTTCGACAAGGTTTGGAATTAAATCAAATCTTCTTTGTAATTCAACATCTATTTTTGACCAAGCATTTTCAACTTGATTTCTTGAAGAAACAAGTCCATTATAAACAGACATTACAAAAATAGCGATGAAAACAATAAGAACAATGATAATAATTAAAGCTACCATAATTGTCCCTCCTTATATTAACTTATAAAAGGATAATAGCACAAGGAAATGAAAAAAACAAGAAAAATAAATATAAAAAGTAATAAAATTAAATTAGAAACATATATTATTATATATACGTTTTTTGATATAAAATTGAAAAAGCTTACGGGTACTTGCTTTCGTGAAATGTACAAAAGTTGACAAATGTGACTAAAAGGAGTATAATCAACTTGTTATTTCTAAAGGGAGGAATATATGAAAACAGAAGAAACTTTATCCAAAGGGATAATTAAAAGGATTGTTTTTATAACATTAGTCCTAGTAGTATTACTAGGTATAGGCGTCTTAGCAGGAACACAATCAGTTAATAGTGTAACAATAAAATTTTCAGATAAAACAGAATTAACAGTAATAACATCAAAAACAAATGTAAACGATATTTTAAAAGAAAATAATATTTATATTTCTGAAGAGGAAATAGTTACACCAAGTTTTGAAGAAAATATTGATTCAAGCAAAACTATTACAATTGCAAGAAAAGACACAAAAAATGTTCAAGAAGTAACAGAAGAAAAAAATACAGAAGCAACTTCAACAGATGTAATTGAAAGTAATGAAGTTTTAAATTCAAACAATGAAACAATTGTTGAAAAAATAGTAAAAGAAACTGTTGAAATACCATTTGAAACAATAACCAAAGAAGTATCATCAACAGCACAAGGAGAAAAAGTTGACAAAGTTCTTCAAGAAGGACAAAACGGAATAAAAGAAATAACATATAAAATAAAATACCAAAACGATGTCGAAGTTGAAAGAACACAAATATCTGAACAAGTTGTACAAGAACCTGTTGATAAAATTGTCCAAGTAACTGTTAAAGTAAGTAACAGATCTACAATGGCAAGTAGAAATTTAGGAGCATCATCAGCAAGTGCTGCAGAAGCTCAAGCATATGCTAGACAAAGATGTGCGGCATACGGATGGAGCGAAAATGATTATTATAACTTAGTGTCATTATGGAACAAAGAAAGTCATTGGAACATGTATGCTCAAAATAGATATTCAGGTGCATATGGTATACCACAAGCATTACCAGGAAGCAAAATGGCAAGTGCAGGAAGTGATTATTTAACAAACTACCAAACACAAGTGAATTGGGGATTAAGCTATATAAAAGGAAGATATGGAAACCCAACAGTTGCTTTATATCATTCACAAGCAACAGGATGGTATTAATAAAAATTAAAACGAAGAAGCTAAATTTTAGCTTCTTTTTTTTCGCAAAATAGCAAGACAACATATTGACATGATTTTGAAAAATATATAAGATATAATAAAAGGTAATAGGTGGTTAAAATGAATAAAAACGAAAATGGAATAACACTGATAATGTTAACAACTACAGTTGTTGTTATGCTAATAATTGCGGTAACATTAACATATTATTCGATAGGAGAAAATTCACTAACTAAAAATGCAAAAGATACACAATTTAAAGAAACAATGTCAGATATGAAGACTAAAGTTGAAGAAAAAATTGTTATAAAACAAGACTTAGCAGGAGACAAAAATATAACACTATCAACAGAAGAACAAAGTGAAATACTTGGAGAATATTATCCTAATAAATTGATTGTAAAAAATCAAAAATTGTGTTATAAAAGAGGAAGTGATTTTTCTGACTCTGAGAAAAAAATATTATCAAGTATTGGTATAGAAGAGACAGATAACTAGAATTTGTGTTAGAAAGGATGAAAAATAAAATGGAAAAAGTAAGAGGATTTGAAGTAGCAAAAGGATTTGAAGATAAGAATATAAATTTGCCAGTTAGAAAAACAAAAAAATCAGCTGGATATGATATGGAAGCAGCTGAAGATTGCATAATTCCAGCATACAAATTTGGTCAAAAGCCAACTTTAGTAAAAACAGGACTAAAAGCATACATGCCAGATGATGAATACTTAATGTTATGCAATAGAAGTTCTAACCCAGGAAAGAAAGGATTAATATTAGCAAACAGTGTAGGAATTGTGGATAGCGATTACTATGGAAATCCAGATAATGATGGAGCAATAATGTTTGCATTTTTCAATTTCTTTGAACATGATTTAGAAATTAAAAAAGGTGATGTATTAGGACAAGGAATATTCCTAAAATATTACACAGTAGATAATGACAATGCCGAAGGAGAAAGAGTCGGAGGATTCGGATCTACTAATAAATAATAAGCGCAAAAAATAGCAATTTTAAAATTGCTATTTTTTTTTGCGTTATTTTATATAATAGAAAGGTTTTCCAAAATTCTTATTATATAAAATAACAATGCCCAGAAATTTGCTAAGCAAATTTTGGGGCACGAGCCAAAAAGCGGAATTAAAATGTTATAATTTACGAAAATGTTATAAATAGTCCGCTTTTATTCTATTAGAAAACTAAATATAAAACTATACAATAACTGAAATAAAAAATCAATAGTTAATAAACATAATTATAAAAAATAAAAATTTTTATTTTGACTTTTGGTAGATTTTGTTGTATAATAAATATGTGCTAAAAATAAAATTTACCTGAAAGGAGTGAGTCTTACATGTTTAATGTAGGTGACAAAGTAGTTTATCCAATGCATGGCGCTGGAGTAATAGAATCAATAGAGGAGAAAGCAATTCTTGATGAAAAACAATCTTATTATATTATAAAAATGCCAGGTGAGGTAAAGGTTATGGTTCCTACTGCAAAAGCAGAAGAAATTGGAGTTAGAAATATCATAGACAAAGCATCTGCCGAGAAAGTCATTAAAGTTTTGGAACAAGAGAGCACAGAAATGTCTATGAATTGGAACAAAAGATATAGAGACAATATGGAAAAAATGAAAACAGGAAACATTTATGAAGTAGCAGATATTGTTAGAAATTTAAGTTTCAAACAAAAAGAAAAAGGTTTATCTACTGGCGAAAAGAAAATGCTTTTAAATGCTAAACAAATTTTAGTTAGTGAGTTAGTTTTGGCAGAACAAAAAGATTTAAATGAAATAGAATCAATAGTAGAAAATAAAATAAATGCTTCTTATGAAGTACATTTAGCATCATTGGAACAACATACAGGAGAAGAAAGTGTTGTTAAAAAATTTATACCTTTAAATTAATTTAACTCATAAAATAGGATATATATAATAGAAAAGAAGTGGAAACACCTCTTTTTTCTATTATTAAGAGGATATAAAAATTATAATAAAAATGGATTACAAATAAATTACATATATATACAAAGAAATTAGTAGATGCTATAATAAAAAAAGATAGGAGGGCAAAATAGTTTGAATCAGATTTTGATAACAGAAAAATTATATATAACACCTGAACTAAAAAGACAGAAAAAATTATATAAAATTGATTTTATAATTTCTGTTTTTTTGTTGTGCCTTCTTTTTTCATACTATATATATGCCGAGTATGATAAATATGCAGATGAGAAAAAATCCCAAGAAATACTAGCAAGTATGCAAGTTCCAGACTCTGCACAAGAAACATATGTATATGATGATACAACAGTAAAAGTAGAAGATAATGAAAAAATCGTAGTAATATTAAATGATGAAGATTCAACTACCACAATTGATACATCAAACTTAAATAATGCAAATGCTATTAGAAAAACTAATGTACCAGCAAAAAATGTTATGAAAGCAGATAATGGTGAAGAATATTATGCTATAGCAACAATAAACATTCCAAAATTGAATTGGTCTGAACCATATCCAATACTAGATCATTGGTCAGTTGCATTACTAAAAATTTCACCTTGTAAATTTCATGGAGCAGATCCAAACGAAGTAGGAAATTTTTGTATAGTTGGACATAACTATAGAAACTCACTTTTCTTTAGTAAAGTACCAACACTAGAAAATGGAGATAGCATTGAAATAACAGACAATTATGGAAGAAAAGTAAATTATATTGTATATGATAAACATGTTGTAAGTGAGGGTAACACAAAAGATACATCTCAAGTAACACATGGAAAAAGAGAAATAACATTGATAACATGTACGAACGAAAGTAATGCAAATAGATACATCATAAAAGCAAGAGAAGAAGGAAAATAAAAAACGACATTACTATAAAAAAGAACATTATATTTATTTTCGAGTGATACGCACTTTAAAAGTTTTTACCTAGCCTACTAAATAAAGTGTTATAGTTGGTAAAAACTTTTAGCAAGAAGCAAAAAATAAATATAATGTTCTTTTTCATATTTTATATTTTTTTTAGCCTTAAAATTATATTGAAAAAAAATAAACAATAATATATAATACATTCATTAAAACAAAAGAAGATAGGAGAAAAAATGGTGAATGAAATTATTGCGTCAATGGATGTAAATAATGTATTAAAATATAGCACGGCATTAGCTATAATTTTAGGTGGCAGAATTATAAGCCCAGTAATTGCTCATATAGTTATATTAATTTTCCATAAATTATTTAAGATTGATACAAAAGTTACAGAAAGTGGATTTTACGGACCGTTTAAATTTATTATAACTGTGGCTGGATTTGGAATAGCAATATATTTTTTAGATTTGCCAAAAGGTGTAATTAATTTATACAACAAAGTTTTTAAAATATTACTTATATTAACAATTGCAAAAGCAATAACAAATTGTTTAGAACCAGATTCAACATTTTTCACAAAACTTGAATCCGCTACTAGGTTTAACGGAAATGAAGCACTAAATTCATTTATTGGAAAGATTTTAAAATCCTTAACATATATAGTTGCTGCATTTATGATACTTTCTGATTTTAATTATGACTTAGGAGGATTAGCCACAGGTTTAGGATTAGGAAGTGCGGTTGTTGCATTAGCTGCACAGGACTTTGTAAAAAGCCTAATAGGTGGATTTACGATAATAACAGATAAACCTTTTGAAATAGGAGATTTTATAGAAGTTGGAAAATTCCAAGGAACAGTTGTAGATATAACATTTAGAAGTACAAGATTAAAAGCAGTAAACAACACTGAAATATCAATGCCTAATTCTGTTATTGTAACTGAATATGTAAAAAACTGGAGCAAAATAGAAAATAGAAGAATAGAAATGAATCTTAGAATAAGCTTAGAAGCAAATTCTGAAACAGTAAATAGATGTATTTCAAGAATAAAAACAGTTTTAAGAAATAATGAAAATATTATTGATGAAACAATAGGAGTACATTTTAATAGTATAGAAAGCGATGCTAATATAATTTTAGTATATGCGTACATAAATACAGCAGATTATAATAAATACTTAGAAGTAAAAGAACAAATTAATTGCGATATTTTATCTGTATTAGACAGAGAAAATATACCTCTTGTGTATCCAACACAAAAAGTATACATGAAATCAATATAAAATAAAAAATTATATTGCAATAATTTATATTTAAGTATATTATAAAAAATACAGTAGAAAAATATAAACAAAAGAAAATAAATTTGGATTTAAGTTTATAATATATTAGTAAAAATTATTAAAAGGATGTAAAAGGAGTCTAATATTCTAAAAAATAATATGTGGTTACATATTATTTTTGCAGTAATTGTAATGAATAAAAGACAGATACTAATTAAAAAGAAAGTATAAACCCAGGGACAATATTTTTTCACAAATGGGCAACTTAAATCTATATAGCACACTAATAATATACAAAAGATTTTGAAAAAGATAAGAGAAAAAATATTAGGAATGGTGAAAGTAGAATGAAAGCATTAATAACAGGCGCATCTTCTGGAATAGGGAGAGAAATAGCTCTTTATTTGAGCGATTTAGGATATGATATTATAGTAGTAGCAAGAAATGAACTTGCACTAAAAGATATTCAAAGAGAAGTAAAAACAAAAGTTGAAGTCGTTTCAATGGACTTAACAGATAGAGAAAATGTTTGGAAGCTGCATGAAATGTACAAAAATGAACCAATAGAAGTATTAGTAAATAATGCTGGATTTGGTGTACATGGACTTGTAACAGAAACAAATCTAGAAAAAGACTTAGAGTTAATAGATTTGAATATAACAGCATTACACATGCTAACTAAATTATTTCTAAAAGATATGAAGAAAAGAAATTTAGGATATATATTAAATGTTTCATCAATAGCAGGATTTTTATCTGGACCTCTTATGGCAGAATATTATGCTTCTAAGAACTTTGTATTATCATATACTAAAGCAATTTATACAGAGCTAAAAAAAGAAGGATCAGAAGTTCATATAAGTGCATTATGTCCAGGACCTACAAAAACAAACTTTAATAAAGTAGCTAAAGTCGATTTTAGAATGAAATCTTATAGTGCAGAATATGTTGCAGAATATGGAATAAACAAAATGTTTGAAGAAAAGCCTGTTATAATTCCAGGTTTCAAAATGAAATTTGTACATGTTGCAAGTAAACTATTACCAAGTTCTCTAACAAGTGAATTTGCTTATGAAATACAAAGAAGAAAAAGAAAATAAGGATAGGTAAAACGAATGAAAATTAGGTGCATAGGTACAGGCACAATGGGATCAGTCAAAAGAGGAAATCAAAGCATAATGGTTGATGACATACTTTTAGATGTCGGTTCAGGAGTAGTAAAAAAAATAGAGCAATTAGAAATTTATACAAAGTCAGTTAATTATTTACTTATAACACATGTACATGCAGATCACTTTGTTGATTTGCCAAATTATCTAATAGGACGAAGCATTAGAGGAGAAACTACAAACCTATTGTATATAATTTGTGGAAAAGGCATAAAAGAAAAAGTAATTCAGCTCTTTGAACTTTGCTTCGGAGATGGAAACAAAGAAAAATATGAAAATTTCGAAGAAAAATATCATGTTAAATTTATAGAACTAACTAATGGAGAAAGTTTTGCAACGAATCAAATGAAAATTACAGCATATGAACTAGAACATGGAGATTGCAAACCAATATTAGGATTTACAATTGAGAAAGATAACAAAACAGTTGGATATGCAACAGATACAACATTATGTGATAATGTCAAAAAAATATGTGAAAAATCAGATTGCGCCTTTTTAGATGCAACAAGAATGTTTTCAACTAAATCACATATGGGATTAGGAGAAGTAATAACTCTTTCAGAACAATATCCTAATACAAAAATTTATGCAATACACAGAAATGATGATGTATATAAAGAAAATGTTAATGTAGAATTTCCAAACGATGGAGATATAATTGAAATATAAGAATAAAATAAAATTCACCTCATACAGTAGAGTAGAGGTGAATTTTTTATGATTAAGTTTACAAAAATGCAAGGTTTAGGAAATGATTTTATATGTACAGAATTTGAAAATACCAAACAATATAATTTAAAAATATTTTCAAAATTTGTATGTGATAGACATTTTGGAATAGGAGCAGACGGACTAATTTTGTTTAGCAATAGCAAAATAGCAGATTTCAAAATGAGAATTTTTAATAATGACGGAACTGAAGCAGAAATGTGTGGAAACGGAATAAGATGCTTAGCAAAATATTTATATGAAAAAGGACACACAAATAAAGAAGAAATGACAATTGAAACATTAGCCGGGTTAAAAACAGTAAAATTGATAGTGGAAAATAATAAAATAATGGCAGTTAGAATAAATATGGGAAAACCTCAAACATCTGCTAATAAACTACCAATATATTTACCACAAAGATATTACAACACAAATAATATGTGCAAAGTAATGTTTCGAGCATCTGATAAAGATTTTGAAGGAATTTTTTTAAGTGTTGGAAATCCTCATACAGTTATTAAAGTGAAAAATGTTAAAGAAATTCAAGTAGCCAAATGTGGAAGAATTATAGAGAATTATAAGTTCTTTCCTCAAAAGACAAATGTTGAGTTTGTAGAAAAGATTGATGAGAATAATATAAGAGTTAGAGTTTGGGAAAGAGGCGTTGGCGAAACATTAGCTTGTGGAACAGGAGCAGTAGCTAGCGCGTATGCAATGTATAAAGAAAAAGAAATAAATAATGATGTTAAAGTAGATTTAGATGGCGGAAGTTTGCGAATATATATAAACCCAGAAACAGAAGAAGTATATATGGAAGGAATGGCAATTAACGTTTTTGAAGGTGAGATTGATTTATAAATGTAACAAATTAATATAAATATTACAATTTAATTAAAAAAGGAACAAAAATACACAAAAAAATATTCGATATGATATAGTATATAATGAAGAAATGGGAAAAAGAAAGGAACACATATGAAAAAAAGTAAAGTGATTTTAAAACTGATTGCACTTATGATTTTACTAACAATTGTAGGCACAGCAATATTCTATACCAGATCAAATATGAATATGAGAATAAGTGTAAATGATTCAAAAGAAAAGTATAATTCTGGAATCGATTTAACAACAGCAACAGCTCAGCAAGTTGTTACAGATATGAAAGCAGGGTGGAACTTAGGAAATACTTTGGATTCTGCAACAGATCCAAAAGATTCAACAATATATGCACCTTCATATTATGAAACAGCATGGTCAAATCCAGTAACAACTAAAGCAATGATTGATGAAGTAAAAGCTAAAGGATTCAACGCAGTTAGAATTCCAGTTACCTGGGGGGCAAATATTGAAAAAAACACTCAGTACACAGGAACAATTTCCTCAGAATGGTTAGATAGAGTCGAGGAAGTTGTAAATTATGCGTTAGATAATAACATGTATTGTATTGTAAACGTACATCACGATGTTGGAAAAGGAGATTGGCCAATAATATTTGCAACAGCAGATTCAACAGAAAAACAAACATATAATGAAAGATTAAAAAATGTATGGACACAAATAGCAACAAGATTTAAAGATTATGATAATAGATTAATTTTCGAAGGATTTAATGAAATATTAATTCATAATGCAAATTGGATTTCTGCCAATGATGCAGGAGATGCAGCAGTAAAATCAATAAATACATACAATCAAACATTTGTTGATACTGTTAGAAAAACAGGCGGAAATAACGTTAACAGATTTTTAAGTGTTAATACATATGGTGCAGAAGTTCTAGATAAAGCGATTGATTTATTTGAAGTTCCAACAGATACTGTAAAAAATCATATAATGGTTCAAGTTCATTATTATGGAATATTATCACAAACAATATGTGAGAAATTAAATACGAAATTTATCAGTCAAGGTGTTCCAGTAATAGTAGGTGAATTCGGATGGGATATTCCATCAGTCGGTGAAACAGAAATTGCAAATAAAGCATTTGCATATGTAAAATTAGCAAAATCATATGGAATGACGTGTTTCTGGTGGGATTCAGGAAGAATAAACAACAATAATGTTAACTATGGAATTTTAGATAGAGATAGCGCAACATTCAAATATCCTAAAATTGCAAAAGCAATTATAAATGCAGCTGAAAATAAAACAAGTTCAACATATACAGAATTACAAAATGGATATGTACAAACATCTTATGCAATTGATACTAAATTAAAAATTAACTCAAATTGCAAATATGAACTTAAAGCAGCTACAACACAAGAAAAGTATGGAACATTAATAAATGCATATGGAACATCAGATTCAACAAGTATCCAACTAAGACTAGAAGGAACAGCATTAGCTAGTAGATATGGTGTTAATACAGATAAAGGAATATTCACTCCAACAAAAGAAACACCTTTTGTTGCTGTACAAGATAAAGGAGCATACTCAGTAGATGGAACAGTTGTTAAATCATATTCTGATATATCACCAGTATTAGAACCAGCCAATACTCTAAAAGTTGGAGGTATAGAAAGCAGAATATATTACTTAAAAGTTTGGGATGCATCAGGAAACTTAATTGGAGATTTTATACCAGTATTAGATTCTTATGGAATAGCATGCTTGTATAATAAAGTAACAAAAGAATATTGCTATAGCACTGGCGCAACAAAATATTATCCAACAAATGAAGTAAGTCCAGAAAGCATAACATTAAATAAAACAGAAATAAGAACAGAATTTAAAGAAAATATATATTCATTGGTAGCAACACTTTCTCCTGACAATGTAAATATAAACGATAAAATTACATGGACAACAAGTGATGATACAATAGCTCAAGTTTTCAAAGGTGGAGACGTTGTGATACTTGGACCTAAATATGGAAAAGCAGGAGAATGTACAATTACAGCTACAACAGCTAATGGAAAAACAGCTACTTGCAAAGTAATAGTTACAAACGCAGGTAGTTCAGAAGTAGTAGATCCAGAAAGCGTATCATTAAGTGAAACAACAAAAACATTAGATTTAAATGGAACAAAAGAATTTACATTAACAGCAACAATAACGCCAAGTAATGCAAATACAAGTCTTACATGGGCAAGTAGCAAGCCAGATGTAGCAACGGTAACGAAAGACGGAAAAGTTACAGCTGTAGCAAAGGGAACAACAACAATAACAGTAACAACAGCTAATGGAAAAACAGCTACATGTAATGTAACAGTAGTAAATATAGAAACGGGGGATGTGCTTCCAGAAAGTATATCATTAAGCGAAACAACAAAAACATTAGACTTAAACGGAACAAAAGAATTTACATTAACAGTAACAATAACACCAAGTAATGCTAATAAAGAAAATACTTTAACTTGGACAAGTAGCAAACCAGATGTAGCAAATGTAACACAAGATGGAAAAGTAACAGCTGTAGCAGAAGGAACAACAACAATAACAGTAAAAACAGCCAATGGAAAAACAGCTACATGTACAGTTACAGTTACAAAATCATTAGTAAAAAATATTGTAGATATAAAATATAGCACAAAAGATACTACAAGTAATAATGTAACAGTAACTATAACTTCAAATATAAAATTAAAATTCAAACCAGGATGGACATTATCAGATGACGGATATCAAATATCAAGAGAATATACACAAAACACTAAAGAACAAATTACAGTTGAAGATATAAATGGCAATACAACAACACTAGACATTGTTATAACAAATATTAAGAAAAATGATGATAACACTGGAAATAACGACAATAGTAATAACAATAATAACGGAAATAACAACAGCAATAGCAATAATAATAATAATAACGGAAATAACAACAGTAATAGCAATAACAATAATAGCGGAAATAGCAACAGTAGTAGCAATAACAAGAATAACGGAAATAACAACAGTAATAGCAATAACAATAATAGTGGAAATAATAACAGCAATAATAATAACAATAGTAACAGTAAGAATGGAAGTAACAACATCAACTACAATAATAACAATAGCAACAGTGGTAATGGAAGCCAAGGTACTACAACTTCAGACGAAAAACTACCTAAAACAGGTATGAATGCAATTGTAACATTCGCAATAGTATTTGTATCAGGAATAGTGATAGCTTTATTTGTAAAACTTAGAAAATATAAAGACGTAAAATAAGAAAAAAATAATAAGAGAAAAAGGCAATTAAGAAGTATTATTAAATACTTTTTAATTGCCTTTTGACATTTCACACATGAATCAACCATCTAGTGAGTTGAAAAATGACGCACCAATACATAGAGATACAAAGATAATAAATACATATATTCTCAAGATGTAAAATATGATTGCAAGTACTATGTAAGTGCCAGCGCAAGTAAGTGCTGCCCACAAAATAGCCTTCAAAAGTCTTATTACTATAAAGTCATGCCGTGAAGCGAGAAAAACAAAGATAAAAACCATAACGGCAAAAATTATAGCAGTAAGCAGAAGAATCGTACTCATCAAGCAGTCTGGATCATGCAAGTTTTCAAACATTTATTTTCCTCCCTTCTTCAACAAATTATTTAACACATAAATAATATCATAAATGGAAAAAATTATCAATATAAGGCAAAGAAAAGTATAGAAATTGCATATAAAACTCAGAAATGGAAATAATTAAAATAACAAAATAACGAAAGGAGATTTTAGTTTGATAAACAAGGTAGAAATTTGTGGAGTAAACACTTCGAAATTACCTATATTATCAAATGAAGAAAAAAAGAAATTATTAGAAAAAATAAAAAATGGAGATACAGATGCAAGAGAAAAATTTATACAAGGTAATTTAAGATTAGTTTTGAGTGTAGTTCAAAGATTTTCAGGAAGAAATGAGAGCGCAGATGATTTATTTCAAATAGGATGTATAGGATTAATAAAATCAATAGACAATTTCGATACAAGTTTAAATGTGCAATTTAGTACGTACGCAGTTCCGATGATTATACGGAGAAATTAGAAGATATTTAAGAGATAATAACATAGTCAGAGTAAGTAGATCGGTGAGAGATTTAGCATATAAAACAATACAAGTAAGAGAAAGACTTACAAAAGAAACCGGAAAAGAACCAGGAATAGAAGAGATTGCAAAAGAACTAGAAACAACACCAGAGGACATAGCATTTAGTCTAGATGCAATTCAAGATCCAGTATCATTGCAAGAACCTGTCTACAATGATGGAGCAGATAGCATATATATAATGGATCAAGTGAAAGATGTAAAAAATACAGATGAACTATGGGCAGAAAATATAACAATATTAGAGGCAATGAAGAAGCTAAGCTATAAAGAAAAATTAATAGTTAATAAAAGATTTTTTGACGGTAGAACGCAAATTGAAGTTGCAGAAGAAATTGGAATTTCACAAGCACAAGTTTCCAGGTTAGAAAAAAGTGCAATTGAGCGAATAAAAAGAATTTGGAAATAGTTTAAATATCAACTAAAATTATATCTTCACCAATACACTTTATATTAGCCCAAGGAATAACAATATCATTATCAGAAGTAAAAAGATTAAAGAATTTGTTTGTACCAGGAACAATAATGGAAGTTATTATACCACTACCAAGCTCAGCATTTACATCTTGAACATATCCAAGTCGTTGAGCATTATTGATATTAATAACTTCTTTATGTTTAAAATCAAGACCTTTTGAATTCATTACACACACCTCTAATTAATAATATGTAAAACTTTTGATAATGTGAAAGGAGAAATATGAAAATAAGTTGGCTAAAATCGACCAAAGATATAAAAAATTTTAAATTTATAGAAAAATTAGGATTTGAAGTAGTTAAATTAGATAATCAAGAAAATATAGATCAGAAAATTAAAGAATTAATAGAAAATAAAAACGATACAATCGTGATAACTCAAGAACTTGCAGGCTTTTCAGAAGACATAATAAAAAAATATTCGAAAAATAAAGATGTGAAAATTATTATAAATAAAACTTAATGCGTTCATAGTTAAGGGAAAGGAAATTTATAATTATGAATAAAGAAAAATTAAACAACATCGTTATTCTAAAAGAAATTCCATCAAATTTAATTGATGAGGCAATAATAATTTTGAAATCAAATAATTCATCAAACAAGAAAAAAATAGAGGATTATGCTAAGCTAGAAGGAATGAATATTGTTAAAAAGTATTTAAAAGACGAACAATATAAAAGAAAACTAAAAAAGAAAAAGATATATTTTTCAATAGCAATAATTACATTTTTTTCTCTTCTATTTCTATTAATAAAGCATATACATTAGTAAAAGAAAATTGGACATAAGGTCAATGAAAGTGAGGTATATATATGCTTACTGATGAAGAAAAAATACAAAGAGCAAAAGAAATATATTATAGAAGAAACGGAATAAGTTATCGTGGGGAAGAAAAAAGAAAAAGAAGCTCGCCATTTAAAATGTTTCTAATAATAATTTTAATAGGAGCATCAGTATATGTATACGAAAATAAAGAAAAAATTTTTACGCAAGAAACAAGTAAAGAAATAAAAGATTTTTTAAATACAAAAATAGACGTTAATTATATATTAAAAAAACAAGAAATGAAAGAAGAAAATAAAACAGAAAATGAAACTAAAGAAGAGCAAGCAGAAGAAAATAAGATAGAAGAAAGCCAACAGTCAGAATCACAGACAGAAGAACAGCAATCAAAACCAACACCAAACTATTCTGTAATATGGCCAATTCATGGAACTATAACTTCAAATTTCGGAAAAAGAGAATCACCAGATGCTAGAGTAGTTCCAAACCATACAGGAATCGATATTAGCGGAAACGAGCGGTGATAGTATTATATCCGCAACAACAGGAATAGTAACAATGGTGTCAGATCAAGGCGATTTAGGAAATCACGTTAAAATTGTTAATGACGAATATGAAGCGGTATATGCACATTGCAGTCAGATACTTGTACAAGAAGGAAGTCAAATAAGCCAAGGTGATACCATAGCGACCGTAGGAAGTACAGGAAATTCAACTGGAAACCATCTGCACTTTGAAATAATAAAACAAGGGAAATATATAGATCCTTTGACAGTAATAGAAAAGTAGGTGAAAATATTGAAAATAAAAGTAGATTTGAAAATCTTTTTAATAATAATTTTATACATATTAACAAAGAACATTGAACTTTTTGCGATGTCATTTATTTTTATTTTATTACATGAATTAGGACATGCAATAACAGGAGTAATATTAGGACTAAAAATAAAAAAAATAAATATAAACGTTTTGGGCTTATCAATAGAGTTCGAAAACTATGGAAAAGAAAGAATAAACAATAAGATAATTATAGACATGGCAGGACCAGTCATAAATATAATTTCTTTTATAATAGCAGTTATATTAAAAAAAGAAGAGATAGTATATATAAATATATTATTAGCAATTATAAATTTATTGCCGATTTATCCACTAGATGGTGGAAGAATAGTAAAAAACTTGTTATTAAAAAAGCATAATTATAAACAAGTTGTTGGGTATACAGAAAAAATCTCAAAAAACACACTTATAATAATAACAGCTGTTTCAAGCCTTATAATACTGTATATAAAAAATTTCGGAATCTTTTTAGCCATAATATATTTATGGTCAATAGCCTTAAAAGAATGGAGGAAAAACCAAATAATAAAAAGAGCCTTTCAAGCAATACAGAATAATACATAACAAATTTGAAAAAAATTAAAAAAAGTGATATAACAAAAAGTACATTATAATAATTGCGATAATAATTTATTGTAATCATGATATGTAATCATTTAGGAGGCTACAATGATTAAAATTAATGAAAATTTTTTAGAATTACAAGAGAGCTACTTATTTGCAACAATAGCACAAAAGGTAGCAAAATACTCAAAAGAAAATCCAGACAAAAAAATAATTAAATTAGGAATAGGAGATGTTACAAGACCAATACCAGAAGTCGTATTGCAAGCGATTCATAAAGCAACAGATGAACAAGCTAGCTCAGAAACATTTAGAGGGTATGGACCTGAACAAGGATATGAATTTTTAAGAGAGAAAATTAAAGAATACGACTATAAATCGAGAAATGTTGATATAGATATTGATGAAATATTCGTATCAGATGGAGCAAAATGTGATTGCGGAAATATTGTAGACATTTTAGCACGAGATAATAAAGTTGCAATAACAGATCCAGTATATCCAGTATATTTAGACACAAACGTAATGTCTGGAAGAAGCGGAAAATATAATAAAGAAACAGGAAAATATGAAAATATAGTATACATACCTGCAACATCAAAGAACAATTTTGTTCCAGAACTTCCAAAAGAAAAAGTAGACATCATATATCTATGTTATCCAAACAATCCAACAGGAACAACTTTGACTAAAGAACAATTAGCAACTTGGGTTAAATATGCAAAAGAAAATAAAGCTTTAATATTATTTGACGCAGCATATGAAGCTTTTATAACAGATGAAAATGTGCCACATTCTATATATGAAATAGAAGGAGCGAAAGAAGTTGCAATAGAATTTAGAAGTTATTCTAAAACAGCAGGCTTCACAGGAATGAGATGCGCGTTTATAGTGGTACCAAAAGAATTGAAAGGATACACTAAATCAGGAGAAGAAGTATCAATAAATAAATTATGGAATAGAAGACATTGTACAAAGTTTAATGGAGTTTCTTACATAGTACAAAGAGCTGCAGAAGCGGTATACACAGAAGAAGGAAGAAAACAAATAAAAGAAAATATAGATTATTATAAAGAAAATGCTAAAATAATTAAGCAAGGACTAGAAGAAGCTGGATATACAGTATATGGCGGAGTTAACTCACCTTATGTGTGGCTAAAACTACCAGATGGAATGAAATCTTGGGACTTCTTCGATAAATTATTAACAGAGGCAAATGTCGTTGGAACACCCGGAGTCGGCTTCGGACCAAGTGGAGAAGGATATTTTAGATTAACAGGATTTGGGACAAAAGAAAATACACGAGAAGCAATTAGAAGAATAAAAAAAATGAAATAATTAATTTTTAAGGTCTAAAATTAAAAAAGAATTTTAGGCCTTATTTTTATATAATAGGAAAGTTCTCCAAGCTTCCTATTATGTAAAAATAACAATGCACAGAAATTTGCTTTGCAAATTTCGTGTGCAAACAAATACTCGAATTTGAAAATGTTATAGTTGGTGCAAATATTATTAATGTCCATTTTGCTCTTATAAAAAGAAAATACAATATAAATTTTTCATAAAATCCTAAAAAATAAACACATCACGCATAGAAAATTGAAAAAGCCTTATCCCTTGAAATATTTGACTTTTACAGCAAAATGAGGTAAAATATTAAAGTGTTAAGGGGATTAAAATTTATGAGTAATGAAAAGAAAACAATTGAAAAATTAACATCAAGGGTAAAGATATATTTAGTTATAATAGCTTTACTCTTTATTTTGATATGCACATACGATATAAAATGGATTATTCCATCAGTAATTCTTTATATATTAATAATAATTTACACAATATGGTCAAACACAAAAAAGAAAACAGAAATAGAATCTCATATTGAAGAAGTTGCTTGGGGAATGAATTCAACAGTTAGAAATACACTTAATAAATCATCAATACCATTACTTGTTATTGAAACAGATGGTAATGTTATATTTAGAAATCCAAAATTCAACAAGGAATTCAAAGATGTTGATGTAATAACTTATGTAGATAGCATAATTAAAGAAATAAAATTAGAAATTGAAAATAATAAAGATAAAAAAGAATTAACAAAACAGCTTACAATTGGAAATAGAGTTTATAAAGTTTTATGCGAATACACAGTGAGCAAAAAAAGAGATAAAAGAAAACAAAGAGAATATATGCTAACACTTAACTTTATAAATGAAACAAAGTATAACGAACTTTTTGATAGATATATAAATGAAAAGTTATGTATTGGAATTGCTGTTATAGATAATTATGAAGAATTAATTCAAAAATTATCTCCTGAAGAAAAAACGGGAGTTCTAGCTAAAATCGATAAAACAGTATTTGACTGGGCTTCTTCAACAGGTGGACTTATTATTAAAAATGAAAGAGACACATATGTATATGTATTTGAACAAAGATATTTAGCAGAAATAGAAAAAAGCAAAATTAATATATTAGACTTAGTAAAAGAGATTGATGCTAAAGTTCCAATAACATTAAGTATATCTATTTCAAATGAAGAAAATAATTATTATGATAGATACAAATCTGCATTAGACGGATTAGAACTTGTACTTGGAAGAGGCGGAGACCAATGTATTGTTAGAAAAGAAGGTAAGTACAAATTCTATGGAGGAAAATCATTAGAAGTAGAAAAACGTACAAGAGTTAAAGCAAGAATAGTAGCTCATACAGTTGAAAGTATGATAGATGAAGCAAAAAATGTAATTATTATGGGACACCAAAATGCTGATATAGATTCATTAGGTTCATCTATGGGAATGTATAGACTAGCAATTACAATGGGAAAACCGGCATACATTGTTGCAACGGATTTAGGTATGAATTTAGGAAAATTTGTTGATACACTAAAAGAAACAGAATATGAAAAAATAATAATAGATAAAAAAGAAGCTTTAAGTTTAATTAATAAAGACACATTATTAATAGTAGTAGATACACACAAAAAATCCTTTGTGCAAGTACCAGAACTATTAGATAAAACAGAAAAAATTGTTGTAATTGACCATCACAGAAAAGGGCCAGACTTTATTGAAAATGCAAGTTTAACTTTCCAAGAAGTATATGCTTCATCAGCGGCAGAATTAGTCACAGAAATTTTACAATATGTCGAAAGAAAAGTTGAATTAGCACCAATCGAAATAGAAAGTTTATATGGTGGAATAATGGTTGACACTAAAAACTTCACATTTAAAACAGGTGTTAGAACATTTGAAGCAGCTGCATATTTAAGAAGATTTGGTGTAGATATAATTAAAGTTAAGAAATGGTTTCAGGCAGATTTAGAAAGCTATAATGTAATAGCTGATATAGTAAAAAAAGCAGAAATGGTTTCAGACACAATTGCAATATCAACATATGATGAAGTTAGTAAAGATGCTAACACAATCTGTGCAAAAGCTGCGGATGAATTGCTTACAATTAGCAATATTACTGCATCATTTGTAATTGGAAATAATGGAGAAAATATTTGCATAAGTGGTAGATCAATAGGAGATATAAATGTTCAAATAATATTAGAAAAAATGGGCGGTGGTGGACACATAACATTAGCTGGAGCTCAATTAACAGGTGTAACTATTGATGAAGCTAAAACAGAGTTAATGAACAGAATCAATGAATATTTTTCTGAAATAAGTGAATAGAAGGGAGAATTGATATGAAAGTAATACTTTTAGCAGACATTAAAGGAGTAGGAAAAAAAGATCAAGTAATAAATGCAAGCGATGGATATGCAAGAAACTTTTTATTTCCGAAGAAATTAGCAGTAGAAGCTAACAACGAAAATATGGCAAAATTAAAAGCAAAAAATGAATCAAAAGCATATAAAAAAGAAATGGATATAAAAGAAGCAAAAGCTGTAAAAGAAAAAATAGAAAAAATAACAATGAAGATGGTTGTTAAAGCAGGAGAGAATGGAAAAATCTTTGGAGGAGTTACTTCAAAAGAAATAGCTGAAAATTTGAAAAAAGAGTATTCAATTGAAATAGACAAGAAAAAAGTTTTATTACCAGAAACAATAAAAAACATAGGAACATTTACAGTTGATATAAAACTATATGAAGGAATAATCGCCAAACTAAAATTAAACGTAGTAGCATAAAACAATTGAAAGGAAACTGAGAAAATGGAATTAGGACGTATACCACCAAATGATGTAGAAGCTGAACAAGCGATTTTAGGATGCATGCTAACAGATAAAGATTCTGTAATTGCAGCAATGGAAAAATTAAAAGAAGAAGATTTTTACAGAGAAGATAATAAAGCTATATATTCTGCAATGCTTTCATTATATGGAAGAGCAGAGCCAATAGATATAATCACAGTGAAAGCTGAATTAGTTGAAAACGGAAAGTTTGACCAAGTTGGTGGATTAGAATATTTAGCTGTATTACCTGAAAAAGTTCCAACCACTACAAATGTGGATAAATACATAAAAATTGTAGAAGAAAAAGCATTATTAAGAAACTTAATAAAAACAGCAAATGATATGATAGCAGCAGGATATGACCAAACAGAAGATGTAGAAGATATCATGAATATTGCAGAAAAAAAGATTTTTGACATAATGCAAAATAAAAGTGCAAAAGGGTATACTCCTATAAAAGACGTATTAATAGGAACATTTGCAGAACTTGAAAGATTATATAATCAAAAAGGATATATCACTGGCGTTGAAACAGGTTTTAATGATTTAGATTTTAAAACATCAGGATTTCATAAATCAGATTTGATTATTATAGCAGCAAGACCTGCTATGGGAAAATCAGCATTCGCAATAAACATAGCAACGCATGCTGCTGTAAATAATAACGTGCCAGTAGTAATATTCAACCTTGAAATGTCAAAAGAACAGGTTGCAAACAGAATTTTATGTAGCGAAGCAATGGTTGATAGCAATAAGATTAGAACTGGAAAAATAGATGATAATGAATGGATAAAACTTGCAAACGCATCAGGAAGACTAGCAGAAGCACCAATTTATATAGATGATACACCAGGTATTTCAATTATGGAAATCAGAGCAAGATGTAGAAAATTAAAATTAGAAAAAGACATTGGATTAGTTGTAATCGACTATTTGCAGTTGGTACAAGGTAGCGGTAAAAAGAATAGCAGTCGTGAGCAAGAAATATCAGAAATTAGCCGTTCTTTAAAAATATTAGCAAAAGAACTAGACATACCAGTAATTGCACTATCACAGCTATCACGTGGTGCAGAAAAAAGAGATGATAAAAGACCTATGCTTTCAGACTTGAGAGAATCTGGAGCGATAGAGCAGGATGCCGATATAGTAATGTTTTTATATAGAGATGATTATTATAATGATGATAGCGAAAAGAAAAATATTGCGGAAGTAATTTTGGCAAAACATAGAGGTGGTTCAACAGGTACAGTTGAATTATTATGGCTTGGTAATTACACGAAATTCGCAAACCTTGAAAAACACAGAGAAGAGGGTTTTTAAAAAATAAACATTGTAAAAATGGGCGCTAATCACAGCGTCCACTTTTACATATTAAAAGGAGCAATAAATGTTAGAAGAAAAAGTTAGAAAAACGATTCGAGAATATAATTTAATAGAAAAAAACGATTCAATTGTTGTAGGAGTGTCAGGTGGACCTGATTCTATGACTTTATTATCAATACTATTAAAATTAAAAGAAGAATTTAATTTGAAAATTTATGTAGCACATGTGAATCATATGTTAAGAGAAAATGCAATTAAAGACGAAGAATATGTAAAAGAATTTTGCGAAAAAAATAATATAGAAATGTTTATAAAAAAAGCTAACATATCTGAAATTGCTCAAAAAGAAAAAATTGGACTTGAAGAAGCAGGAAGAAATATAAGATATAATTTTTTTGAAGAAGTTCTAAAAAATACAAAATCAAATAAAATAGCAATAGCACATAATTTAAATGATAAGGCAGAAACTATAATAATGAATACTTTAAGAGGAAGTGGAGTTTCAGGATTAAAAGGGATTGAAGCTAAAAGAAAAAAATACATAAGACCATTGATTGAAATAGAAAGATACGAAATAGAAAAATATTGCATTGAAAATGAAATCAATCCAAGACATGATGAATCAAATGACGACAATACATACACAAGAAATAAGATTAGAAATATCATAATTCCATATATAAGAAATGAATTTAATCCCAATATTATTAAAACTTTAAATAGATTATCTGAAATTATAAAAGAAGAAGATGAATATGTACAAAGCGAAACGGAGAAAATATTTAAAGAAATATTATTAACAGATGAGAAAAATAAAATAGAGTTTGATCCAAGAAAGTTTAATGAACAAGAAAAGGTAATTCAAAAAAATTTGATTTTACTGGCTATAAAAAAAGTAAAAGGCTCAACTCAGGGAATTGAAAAAGTAAACATAGATGACATCATAAAATTATGCAATAACAACATCGGCAATAAACTGATTCGTCCAGTCAAACAGCTAGAAATAGGCATAAAGAATAAGAGAATATATATCAAAAATATAATATAGATTACAATAATATTTCAATTTCAAAAATCTAGTTGTAAATAAAAATCAGTTATGCTATATTAAAATAGAATAAATATTTATAGCATGCTAAGGAGGAAATATATTTTGAAAAGTGGAATTAAAAAAGTTGCAATGTGGCTTGTATTATTGATTATATTTATAATGATAATATCAGCTATTAGCGGAAATATGTATAAGAAAATGACATATTCTGACCTACTAAAAAATATAAAAGAAGAAAAAGTTGAAACAATTCAAATTGAGGAAGATAACAAAACAGCAAGTGTAAAAATAAAAGATGATGATATTGAAAAGACAGTTACAATACCTAGTCTAGACACATTCATTGATAAAATATCTGATCAATTAGCAGATGGAAAAATTGAACTTTCACAAGTGGAAGAATCTAAATTTTTAAATATTTTAGAAGCTTTCGGACCAACAATTTTATTAATGGTATTTATATTCTTTATATGGGTAATGTTTATGAATCCAAATTCACAAGGTGGAAACAAAACAATGTCTTTTGGAAAATCAAAAGCTAGAATGATGACACCAGCTGATAAAAATAAAATAACATTCGCAGATGTTGCTGGAATTGAAGAAGAAAAACAAGAATTAGAAGAAATTGTAGAATTTTTAAAGAATCCTAAAAAGTTTACAGACATGGGAGCTAGAATTCCAAAAGGAGTTTTATTAGTAGGACACCCTGGAACAGGTAAAACATTACTTGCAAAAGCAGTTGCAGGAGAAGCTGGAGTGCCATTCTTTATAATAAGTGGTTCAGACTTCGTAGAAATGTTCGTTGGTGTTGGTGCTTCAAGAGTTAGAGATTTATTTGAACAAGCAAAGAAAAATGCACCATGTATAGTATTTATAGATGAAATTGATGCAGTTGGACGTCAAAGAGGAGCAGGACTTGGTGGAGGACATGACGAAAGAGAACAAACATTAAACCAATTACTTGTTGAAATGGACGGATTTGCACCAAATGAAGGTGTAATTGTATTAGCAGCAACAAATAGACCAGATGTATTAGATAAGGCTTTATTAAGAGCTGGAAGATTTGATAGACAAATTGTTGTTGCACCACCTGATGTAAAAGCAAGAGAACAAATTTTAAAAGTACATGCTAAAAAGAAAAAAATGGCTGAAGATGTTGATTTAGGAACAATAGCTAAAAACACAGCTGGATTTGTTGGAGCAGATCTTGAAAACATTTTAAACGAAGCAGCATTAGTTGCTGCAAAACGTGATGAAAAAGAAATTACAATGAAAGATATCGAAGATGCAATGATAAAAGTTACAATGGGACCTGAGAAAAAATCAAAAGTAATAAGCAGTAAAGAAAGAAAACTTGTTGCATTCCATGAAGCAGGTCATGCAGTTGTAAGTAAATTTTTACCAACACAAGATCCAGTACACCAAATTTCAATCGTTCCTAGAGGAATGGCTGGTGGATATACAATGTATAGACCAACAGAAGATAAATCATTTATGTCAAAAACAGAAATGGAAGAAAATATTGTATCATTACTTGGAGGAAGAGTTGCAGAACAATTAGTTTTAGGAGATATCTCAACAGGTGCAAGTAACGATATTGAAAGAGCTTCAAAAATAGCAAGAGATATGGTTACTAAATATGGTATGAGCAATAAGATTGGAACAATTACATTTGGAACAGGTCAAGAAGAGGTTTTCTTAGGAAGAGACTTTGGGCATACACAAAATTACAGTGAAGCTACTTCATCAGAAATTGATACAGAAGTAAAAGCAATAATAGATAAAGCTTATAGAACAGCTGAACAAATTTTGAATATGAATATGGATAAATTAACAAAAGTTGCTAACATATTAATAGAAAAAGAAAAAATTGAAGGCGACGAATTTGATGCAATTTTTAATTCATAAAAAACGAAATAAATCGAAAAATACACCTTATAAAAAACAAGGTGTATTTTTTTATGCACTTAATATAAAAATTCGTAATACAGGCAAAATAGTTTGAATTTAACTATAAAGAAATCAAATTAATAAAGAATAAATAAAAAAACGATTTTTCTAAAAAATACAAAAATAAATAAAAATAAAAAATACATAAAAATATATCAAAGACATGAAATACAAGGAATAAAACATGAAAATGAAAAAAATAAGTATTATAAAAAATAATAAAAATGATAAAAAATGAAAAAATGATTTTTTAAAAA